>Ga0137418_10004325_pt1 | contig 13042 bp, 10 predicted proteins | sample CZODoug3_1_2_16f_FD_122242 | JGI IMG/M metagenome (GOLD analysis project Ga0137418, IMG submission 122242) | Vadose zone soil fungal communities from Angelo Coast Range Reserve, California, USA - CZODoug3_1_2_16fungal (Hybrid Assembly) | ecosystem: Environmental > Terrestrial > Soil > Vadose...
GTGCGCGGAAGCGCTGACTTTCTGCCACTGCTCACTGCTCACTGCTCACAGCTCACTTCTCACTGCTCACTGCCCAGTGCTCACTGCTTACTGCCCACTATTCGCTGCTCAAGCGCGCGCAAAGTCGATGAAGCCGCGTTCGGGATCGGTAGACAACAACCGCACGCGTGTCTTGTCGCCGACGCGCAAGCCTTGTTCGCCGCGCAACACGCGGCCATCAACAGGCGGGTTGATGATGCGCGCGTAAGTTCCCTTCTCTGACACGCCGGTAACAATCGCATCAAACTGTTGCCCGATTTGATTGCGCAACAACAATGCGGCCGCAACCTTCCGCATTTTTCGTTGTACCTTGCGCGCGGCGTCCTCGCGCTCAGTGCAGCGCTGGGCAATCGCTTTCAATTCATTACCCTGATACGGCGGCGATTGATTCCCGAGCGCTGCCTTTACCAATCGTTGCGTCACTAAATCCGCGTAACGGCGGTTCGGGGCTGTTGAATGCGTGTAGTCGTCGACGGCAAGACCAAAATGTCCTTCGCCCGGCTCGCCCGGCATTTGCACTTCGTACTCGCCCGGACCAAGTGACTTAACAACTGCCAGCGAAAGATCCGGAAAATGAACCGGATCGGCAACCTTGCGGCGCGACAGGAAGTCGGCCAGGGAGCGCGAATCCGGCGTCGCCGGCAACCGCTCTCCAACTTCCGCCGCAATCTCTACGATGCGCGACCAGTATCTCGGTACCCGAACTATGCGGCGCAGCGATGGAACACCTTTGTCTTCCAGAAACTTTGCCATGGCCACGTTTGCACCGATCATAAAATTTGCAATCAAGTCGCGGGCAGCGTTTTGCTCGGTCACTGCCAGCTCCACCACACGCCCGCTGTCGTCCACTACCGGCGTCGACTGGATCGTTCCCAATTCGATCGCACCCTGCTCTTTTCTTAGCTCGCCGAGATGTTGTGCTGTCTGGTGCTGCAACTTTAGCTGTTCTTCAAGTCCCGCCACTGCCTTCACTACATCGGGCGTCGCACTGTTGCCGTCGAGCCAGGCGCCAATGATTTCATACGAGAGCTTGGCATGGTTTCTCAGACTCGCGGGATAAAAGTCTGTGGCTTTCACGGTGCCGTCAGAAGCGACAACCATCTCAGTCACGATTCCGCGCCGGTCCTCATCCGCAACCAGCGAGGTCAAATCCGTTGACAATTCCTCCGGCAGCATCGCGAAAGTCTTCACGCCGGTATAAACGGAAGTGCAGTTTTGTTCGGCGCGCTTATCGATGGCCGAACCTTTTGAAACAAGGGCATCAACGTCGGCAATGCCGATCAACAAGCGTATTTCGCCGGACGGCAAAGTTTCCGCATACTCCACCTGATCGAGGTCGCGCGACTTCGCATCGTCAATCGACGACCAAAGCAGCTCGCGCAGGTCCTTAATGCTGGAATCGGCTGCGAGATCACGGGACTTCGCGTCCGCGATGCGAACTTCGTCCTGAACTGCGTGGTTAAAGTCGGGTTCAAAGCCGGCATCGATCATCGTCTGACGAGCGATGGCATAGAGGTCTGGTTGATGGTGCGCAGATTGTTTACTCATGGGTTCGGGAAGTATAGCCGAAAGATATTCCGAAACGCTTCTCAACCGAAAATTTGGTAGTGGGCCAGTTTAGCTGCAAATGTCCGATAAACTTTAGTTTGTCGCGGTGTTACGACAAGCTAAAGCTTATCGGACATCGAACTGACCATACCGAAATCTTGCTGCATCAACCCGGCGACCGCTATTGGTTTCCGATGCTTTCGACTACCATGAACGCCCGTGAAGGTTGAAGTGATCGTCAACGCCAACTCAGGCACTGGAGAAAATCCTGCGCTCGCAGAACGACTGAACGAACTGTTTAATCGCGACGGCCTGGTTGCGCATGTTGCGCTGGCGAAACGCGGTCACGAAATAATCGAACTTGCCAGGCAAGCCGCTCTTGGCGATGCGGACGTGGTTGTCGCCGGCGGCGGCGACGGCACAATCAACTCTGTCATTTCACAACTTCTCAATACAAAAAAGACGCTTGGCGTTCTACCTTTGGGGACGATGAATCATTTCGCCAAGGACCTGCACATCCCGCTCGAGCTTGAGGCTGCGGTTGAAACAATCATCGATGGTCACATAGCAAACGTCGACCTCGGCGAAGTTAATGGACACGTCTTCGTCAACAATTCCAGCCTCGGCCTTTACCCGAGCATCGTTCGCGAACGCGAGAAGCAGCAACGGCTGGGTTGGGGTAAATGGCCGGCATACGTTTGGGCTGCGGTTGCGGTGCTGCGCCGGTATCCCTTTCTTGATATTCGTTTGAACATCGATGGAAAAGCGTTTTCTCGTCGCACACCTTTTGTTTTCATCGGCAACAACGAATATGAGATGGAGACTCTGAACATTGGCGGCCGTTCGTGTCTCAACGCCGGCGAGCTCAGTCTTTACCTCACGAATAGGACTGGGCGCCTGGGCCTGGTTCGGCTGGCACTGCGCGCAATGTTTGGCGGCCTGCGTCAGGAGCGAGATTTTCTGGCGATGCGTACCACAGAGATTTGGATAAGCACGAAACACAAGCGCGTGCGCGTGGCGCTTGACGGCGAGGTCATGATCATGGAGCCGCCGCTTCATTATCGAGTTTTGCTGGGCAGGCTGCGTGTCCTGGCGCCGGTAAATAATCAACCACCCGCGGCCGCAGAATAATGCGATCCATCGTCCACCTTTCTGATATTCATTTCGGTCGCGTCGACGCGGCGGTGGTTGGTCCATTGATCGAAACGATCAATAAAATCGCACCTGATGTAGTGGCTGTTTCTGGAGACTTAACACAGCGTGCCCGCGCGCATCAGTTCAAGCAGGCACGCGCTTTTCTCGATTCACTGCCACGGCCGCAGATTGTCGTTCCCGGTAATCACGATGTTCCGCTGCACAATGTTTTAGCGCGGTTTGCGCAGCCGCTCCGGAAATATCGCCGCTACATCACCAGCGACTTACGACCTTTCCACTATGACGCGGAGATCGCGGTGCTGGGCGTCAATACAGCACGCTCGTTCACGATTAAAGGCGGTCGAATAAATCAACAACAGGTTGACTGGATGCGCGAGCGGCTTTGTGCTTTTGATCCTCAAGTCGTCAAGATCGTGGTTACTCATCATCCATTCGATCTGCCGGAAGGTCACGACGAACGCAACCTGGTGGGCCGCGCGCGCATGGCGATGGAGGGCCTGGCAGGCTGTGGCGCCGACGTTTTTCTGGCCGGCCACCTGCACGTTAGCCATACGACGCACAGCGCCCGACGTTACAAAATTAAGGGGCACTCGGCCCTCGTGGTCCAGGCTGGAACTGCAACGTCGGATCGCGGGCGCGGTGAGGCAAACTCGTTCAACGTAATTCGCGTCGAGCGCCCGAATATCTCTATCGAGCGATTGGAATGGCAACCCGGGCGCGGCTCGTTTATAACGGCTGGGACTGAAAACTTTCGTCACACGCCCGATGGTTGGAGTCGAGTGGTGGAAACCTAAGAACATCCGTGACCAGCTTTGCTCTAAAAGGCCTTTGTTCGTGCCGCTTCGGCTTGCCGCCTGATGTGCGGCGGTGGCTATGCCCTGCCGTGGCCCATGACATTTGAGGCAAAGCTTCCATGATCAATGAACGTTCCTCCAAACAAGTTCGCGCTCTGCATCTGATTGCCGGACTGCTTGTCTTCTCGGCGATGACGCTCACGCTGGGCGAGATAGCCGAAGACGTGCGCAACGGCGAGCCGCTGACGATAACTGATGTTCGCTTCAGTAACTGGCTGCACAGCCACGCCTCAGCGCCTTTGACCACCGCGATGTGGATCATCACTTTGCTGCACGCCTCAGTGATCGTGTGTACGGTGGCAGTGCTCGTCGGTCTTTATCTCTGGCGACGTCGGGAACGCTACTGGGTTGCTGCGCTTTGGCTTTCAGTTTTTGGCGGCTTGCTGCTAAACAAAACCCTTAAATTAGTTTTTCATCGGGCGCGACCTCATTTTCGCGATGCGATCCAGACGCTAACCAGTTACAGCTTCCCCAGCGGGCACACGATGATGGCGGCGGTTTTTTATGGAGTCATTGCTGCATACCTCTTTGCAAAGACTCGAGACTGGCGCTGGCGAGTGTTGATTGTTTTGTCTGCAAGTTTCCTGATCCTGCTGGTCGGTTTTAGCCGGATATACCTCGGCGCTCATTACTTGACTGACGTGCTGGGGGCGCTGGCGGAAGGGTTGGCCTGGCTGTCGTTGTGTTTGACCCTGGTGTACTCGGTTGGAAACGATGGCGAAAGGAAAACGTTGTAATAACTGCTTAACCAAGGCGCACGGCTCGTCTGATCTAGGTTCTCTTTCCCGCGGATCAAACGAAAAAGGCTGGACCAGTTACGATCCAGCCTTCTCCAAATTTCGCAGCGGGTTCTCTAAAAGAAGAACTTCACTCCAAACTGAATGATCCGCGGATCAAACGTCGTGGTGATTTGTCCGAAGAGCGCGCTCGAAATATTCGTTGACGGATTGGCGAATTCCGCATGATTGAATATGTTGAAGAATTCCGCGCGGAATTCCATATTCAATTTTTCTCGGAAAATGGGAGTGATCTTGCCAATCGCCAAGTCAAGATTGGTGCGACCTGGGCCACGGAAAGAGTTGCGTGGCAACGAACCATAGGTGCGGACCGCAGGATTGGCGATGGCCTCTGGCCCTCCAGGTAATCCATTTGGGTTTCCAGCAAAACTTCCAGTACATAGGCCAGTCGCTATTGACCGAGTGCAGCCTACAAAGTTGCTTGGAGTGAAGTAGAAAAGCCCTGTAGTTCCCGAATGGGATCTGGGATCGCTAAAGACGGGGACTGGTCCACTGCCGACGTGATTGGCACGGACGATTTGGCGATCACCCGCACCAGAAGGTCCTGCGTTTGTTCTGGAAGCGCTGAGGGGAGCAAAGATGTCGAGCGGAAAGCCCGTGCGCCAGGTGAAGATTGGGTACAGACTCCAACCCTGGGTCAGCCGAGTTGGTCCGGAGGACCAGGCGTGATCTAAGGGCAGGTCCCAGCCACCGCTAAAAGTTATGCGATGCCGAATGTCATAATCCGAGCTGGCCTTGAACTGATCGGAGTTGTAGGCGGGGACTTGGCTGTTACGGTTGCGAAAATCCGACGAGTTATCGATCGAGTGGGCCCACGTATAGGCCAGAGTAAAGTAGGAGTGGCCCAGGAAGCCTTCGCTTGAATACTGCTTATTTAAACTTAGCTGCAAGCTATTGTAGTTGGCCTTCCCTGCATTCCTAAACTCAAGCAAGTAACTGAAACTACCGTCGTTGTTACCGGGCTGAGTATTGAAGAGCCGGTGACTTGTTCCCAGCACGAATGGATTCGCGTCCACCAACGTCGTGAGCTTGTGGGATGCGCTGCCAACGTAGCTGGCTTCCACGGTGTAGTTTTTGATGAGCTCACGTTGCAGGCTGAGATTGTATTGATAAGTATACGGAGTGCGAAGCTTTGGATCTACGAAGAACACGCCGCCGCCGCCAAACGGCAAGAAGCCGTTAGCGTCAAAATCTATGTTCTTTGCGGGCGGTCTAGAGGGAAAGGAATTGAACTGGCCGGTGTTTGCGAATGGGGCACTAAAGGCGTCCAATCCCGGATTCATGAATAAATCGGCGAATCCAAAGAATGGCGCTTGCCCGTTAAACTGAAGGTTATCCTCGCCCTTGAGAATATCGTAAAAGACTCCGAAGCCGCCGCGCACGCTGGTCCGTCCGTCCTTGAAAGGATCCCAGGCAAAACCGAAACGGGGAGCCCAGTCGTTTCTATCCGGGAAGTTTGCGCCGAAGGGCGCTCCCGCGTCGCCCGGAAACAGCAGACCCTTGGGGGCATTCGGGAAGACCGTAGACTGTTGCCCAAATTTCAATGAGAATGCACGTCCGCGTGTGTCTTCTTTAGGCGAGCTATATTCGTAACGCATCCCGAGAGTCAGCGTCAGATTCTTCCTGGCCCGCCACTCATCCTGGACAAAACCATAGACGTTGTGACTACGAATGTCGGAAGGCGCTTCGCCGAATTGCAGGTATTCATCAGGAAGGCCCAGTATGAAGTCTGCGAATTCATTGTTGGAGCCAATGCCAAAAGGACCATCAAAGAAGAATTCGCCGTTCACGAAAAAGTCAAATACGGTGTTGTTTTGATAGGGCGTATAGCCGCCACCAAACTTCCAGCCGTGTTTGCCCTTGGTCCAGGAAAGCGCATCGGTCGCGGAGAAGGTATTGTTCACCAGGGTCGTCGGACCTTGCGGACTAAATCCGACATTCATCCCGCTGAGAAAACCCAGACGAGGAGGACCGGTAGGATTGTCAGGGGTGATGGCGATCCCCAGTTGCGCAGCTGTCGGCAACTTCTTTGCCGGGATCGCCTGGTTCGTGACGCTGCGCTGCGCGGTAAAACGAAAATCGTTAATGAGCGCTGGTGAGAAGATCTTCGTAAAGGAGATATTGGCAAAACGCCGCAGCTGATTGCCCGAGACCGGAAAGCCGGCAACATTCGATGTGGTGGCGGCCAGGTTGCCAAAAGGCAGAATGTTGGGATTGCGAGAGGTTCCCAAAGTTACCACGAAAATACTCTTCGGAGTCACATTGGCGTCAAATCTCAGGCGCCGTGGCAGAAATCCGTCATCACCACCATGGTTATTTGAGGTAAGTTGTTCTGATTTTCTGCGGGCACTAGTGTGCCGGCTGCCGAAAAGGCTAGGGCTGTTTTTGTGTCTTTGCTAAAGCTTCGGTTTCTCTTCGGATAGACTGGCTGAGCTTCACCACGGTCTTGAGATCTTTGCTTACCTTCATAGCCAGTTCGGTGTTAACGACCTGACGATCTGTCTGAAAGATCGGATTGTTTACAAAACTCATGATTGCGCTGTCGAGCCTTGAAAGGTTCAAGCGCATGTCAGGCTTTCCCTGAGTTGCGACATTTGGTTTTGGTGTATCAGGGGGTTCCGGGTAGGCCAGATTGTTTATCAGTCGAGCCGCGCGCTTCTCAATGTCCGCGGTCGCTTTCATAATCTGCTTATGATCCAAAACGTTATTTGCAAACACCGCTGTCATCAACTCTTTGTTCACTAATTGGATTCGTTCGAAGTCTTCCTTGATTTGCGGGACGGCCGCGGGCGCCGGACCAAACGCCGCTCTTCGGATCGGCTTGCGGCTATTTTCCATAATCCATTCACGAGTTCTCATGTCGGCCTTGTTAGCTCTGTCCTGATTCACTGGATCATTGGGATCGCTAGCGGGACTGCCGGGCGGGCCATCCGGCCGCTGAGCTACGAGCGGAACCGCCAACAACAGCACCACGAGAATCGTGCGCGCTTGAAACGCGAATAACTTAAACCAGTCTATAGATAAGCGGCACATCTTTGTTGCCTCCTTGCCGACCGGCATTGCCGATAATCGAATTGCCACATGATACGCGCTTCAAGTTTGACAGCATAATAATTTCTTCGAAACTGCGAATGCCCTTCTAAAGCCACGGGGCTGTAAGTTTCCTTTTGCGCCTCTGCTCCGTTTGGACAGCTGCCTTTCTGGGTCTCCATTTTTAGTGACTTAAATCCGCGCAACAGCATTCTTAGGAGTAAATTTTCCGGCGACGTATTGACGCAGTTAGAGAATGAGCTGAATTTTTGATTGCGGGATCGCGTTGCATCTCCTCGTTTCCGTCGTAGCCGCCTAAAATATTTTCTGAAACAGAGACCACTCTTCATAGCCTCCTCCTGGAGTCCTTCTTTGATAGTCGGGGGGCTACCAAGCATCAAGATCAAGTTCGTCAGTTTCAAGCCAATCACGAGCAGGCAACGTACCGCGGAGAAACTTTTCAAGAAAGGCGAATACTTGCCACGGTGATATCGATGGCGTTGAGCCTGTTGGTTGCGTTCAGCGGGTCTATCTGGGCACGCATTATCTCAGCGATGTGTTGGGCGCGATGGCCGAAGGTTTTGCCTGGATAGCATTGAGCTTGACCGGATTGTTTTACTTCTGGAATCGCGGCTCGATTGAGTGAATTCTTCCCTTCCCCCGTTGTTGATCTGCGCAAGCAGCTTAGTTTTCCAACTGATTTATTTTCGCACAATCAAACGGCCATCAGACCTTTGCAGCGATGCATTCTCATGCAGTCCTGGCTGAATCTGAGCTCATAAAGCCTTAAAACATCGTTACAAGCAGCGACAGTCTAACGGTACGACCGTTGCACTGGACTTCCCTCAGAACGCCATTCTGTTTGCCGTACAAAAGGATTAGTTCGAACCACTGGGGAGGTCAGGCAATGAACGTTCGTAACGCTTTTGCCCGTGAAAAAAGCGGCGGCCTCAACCTGCGGTCGCGCTCTCGTACACCTCGCAAGCGAAAAGAATCTGCCGCGTCGCAAAAGAAAACCTGGTTACCAACTGGGGGTGCGACTCCGGATTACAATCTGCGGGAAGTTGTGGCAGAGCGATTCATGAGGATGAGCGAGACGCACGACCGGATTAGGACAAGGTTACTGGCGACCAGCCGTTAGCTTTGTTCCCTGATCGGTTTGAAAATCTGCAGCAATTTAAGGGGCGGGGCGGCGATTTCAGATCCGCCCCGCCAGATTCAGTTGTTAGTTACCGGCAACTTGCGGAGTCACGTAACGAACAAATTCTAATCGCGCAAGCGCCTCAAGTTTTTCCAGCGGCAGACGCCCGATGATCATCTTTGCACTCTTCGGATCCAGCAACACTTCAAAACCGAGTTCCTTCAGCTTGTTGATAGTCGTCGCTGACTTGTCAAACAACCATATCTGAACCTCAGCCTTGCCGTTGCGTACAAACCTGGCTTCGTCAGGGCCCGGCAAACTCTTCCTGGTTTTCAAGCGATCGATGATCGCCAGGATTGAAGGATCAAGCTTCGCGACCAGCTGCTGGCGTTTCTGCTCGGCGGGTGAGAGCTTCTTAAAGGCGACGCTTTCATCATCGATCGCGTCGGTTGCAGCCATGACCGTAACCGTTTCGGCAACTGAAGGCGCCGGTTTCGGAGCACTGCCACCTACGCCGCCGCCACTACCTGTACCTACCCCGCCGCCAATACCTGCACCTCGTCCGGAGCTCATCGTCGAGCGGCGTACCTTTCTGTCAGACCTGCTTAGCGTGCCCGAAGCAGTTTGGAGCAAACTAAGATTCTGTGACTTCACCAACCCCGCCCCCTGCTCATTGCCAAACACGGCTTCGCGATTCACGCCTTCCGGCACTTCCACAGGAACATCAATGCGCCGAGGTTGACCGCCATCAGTGACAATCATTTCTTCTACAGCCACAAATGAAGTGAACTGCGTCATCAGGCGATACTCGAGCCCGAGGTTTGTAATGGTTTCTTTCAATTCAGGTTTCATCACGCCTTGCTGCGCGCCGTTAAAGTCCTGGCCCATCAGATTGTCGATGCGCGAGCGTGCCCAGAGTGACGTCAGCACGTTGTGCTGTGATTCCGACTCAGGAAAATTCACCGCGATCTCGCGCACAAACTCCTGACCTGACATCTTCCCTTTCAAACGAATCACGCCGCTGCCCGCAGCTGTATAGCGACCGGTAAGAATCACCGGCTTGGCGCCGAACAAGTCCGGAATGCGCTGCGGGTAAACATCGGAAACGGGAAGGCCGTTCCAATCAACTGAGATGTCCGTGAGCAATGGGTTGCGCACGCGCTCATGAAAGCGGCGCGCGGCAGCAGAGCCATCATCGTTGAGTCCGACATATTCGACTTCACCGCGACCTTGTTCCGACATCTTGTCCAACAGGAACCTGTTTACAGAGCTCCCAATGCCAAACCCAAATACGCGCGCGTTGGGATGTTTTTGCACTTCAGAGATAATCGCCATATCGTTACCCACGTATCCGTCGGTCATGAAACAGACGATGCGCACGTGGTCCTGCGAATCGGTGGGATCCAGTGCAGCCCTGATAGCTGTCATCATCTCCGTTCCACCACTTCCCGAGGTGCCGGAAAGAAACGACTGGGCCTTTTCGAGATTCGCGGGCGTTGCAGGCACCGGCCCCGGAAATAGAATCCGCGTATCACCGGAAAAGGTTATGAGATTGAATGTGTCGGCTGGATAAAGTCCATCGAGCGCGAGCTTCATGGTTTCCTTGGCCTTCTCAATTGGAAACCCACTCATCGAGCCCGAAGTGTCGAGCACGAAGACAAGTTCTTTAGGAGTTACGTCCGCCGCCGTCACCCGCTCGGGCGGCTGAAGAATCATGGTGAAATAGCCACCTTTGGCGGATCGATGAGTCAGGAGCGCATCCTGAATACTTTTGCCGGCTACGTCGAACTTGAGAATGAAATCTTTGTTTGGGATCGCCGCGTGGTTCTTCAAACGGACGTGGGCGCTGTGCGCGTTGAGTCGTTCAAGTTCAATTTCGTGAGTCTTCGCGTCAATGCATCAATCGGCACGCCGGCATCCACCATTACGTCGAGCGATACGTCATTGCCGGCGCGCATTCCCTCGGCGACCGGATTGGGCGTAATGCGCGATGCATCAGGAACTTTATCGGTATCCGCTGAAAATCCGTTGACCTTTTGGCCGGTAGCAGCGCCCGGAATGTAACGAGGACCGACGACCATGGGAAAGACAAACTCGTAAGCACCATCTTCATATTTCAAAGTCTCGACGTAACTAATGGTGATCGTGATCTTTTCACCAGGCAGAATATTGGCAACCGACTGAGTGAAGATGTTAGGACGTTCCTGATCAAGCAAACTGGCAACCTGGCCGCCGGTCTTAGCCGCTTCATAAACGGCTTGCGCCTCTTCGCGACGCAGAATTTTTCCGCGTACGGTGCGATCGCCGACAACCATGGTCATGTCATCCACAGCCGCGTTTTGCGGCAAAGGGAAAACGTAGACCGCCTCGATTTTTTCTTTGAAGGGATTCTCAAACTCTTGTGTGAGAGTAACGCGCGATAAAAACCCGGTGATTTCAGCCTTTACGTCCGTATGCTTGAGCGGGCATTGACCCTTTGGCTTACCGTTGGAATCGAGCACTTGTAAATTGCCCTGGGTTTCCGTTGCTAGTGGGGCTGCGGTTGTTTGCGACCCGCTGAATCCCGCCAGGACCAAAAAGAATACTGCTGCGGTAGCTAACACGGCGATGAGACTTAGAAAGAACTTGCGATGCATAACTCCTCCTCACGTATGCAGACACACTTCGAGAAGCACGTCGCCATACTCAGTGCGACAAGAAAGTGAAACGATTCCCCAGGTCAGTTAGATACCCTGACCTCGGCCTCTGTTCCCGATTGCTCTGCGGATAGAACGCTAAAAGAGGGAGACCTTGCAGTTCACTAGCTCATTGATGCTTCAGAGGGACCACTCGATAGCTTGCCGATTAGATTTTTATTCAATTAACCGGCTCGGCATGCACGCACTCGAATACGATCTAAAGGTTCTAATCATGATTACCACCAGATTGAAAAAAGTTACGGTCGCCCCCTGATCTCTTCAGAAGATCTTGCTGATCTTCGCAGTTTAAAGTTCCCTGTTTCCTGTTCACTGTTCACTGTTTACCGTTTGTCTAAACGAGATTGACTTGGAGCAAAGTGATGAACTAATTTAAGCGGCGTCATGAGATACCCCCGCTTGCTGATCCTCCTTTTTGCGATTCCCCTTCTAGTCCCGATTGGTTCGGCCACGGGTCAAAGCCCGGCGAAAAAGAACCCGGTCAAGCCGCTACCGCAAGATTCGAAACCTGCCAAGGGGGTCGTAGCTCAGCTCGAGCTGCTTAGCTCTCCGCAAGAAAGAGAGATTCTTGCCGAGATCAATCTTGCCAGAACCAATCCGGCGCAATACCTTCACTATCTCGAAGACTTCAAGGCCGCTTATCGCGGTAAAGAAATAAAGTACTCGGACGGCTCGACGCTGGTCACGAACGAAGGCATTAGCGCGCTTGAGGAAGCTATTACTTTTGTGCGTTCGTTAAAGCCATTGCCGCCGCTCGAACTTCGCAAGGGTCTCATTCTGGGAGCCAAGGACCACGTAAACGATCTGGTGAAGAGCGGACAGAGCGGTCACCGCGGTTCAGACGGCAGCATCCTTGAAGATCGTTTGAATCGCTATGGAAGCTGGAGTGTTTCCGTGGGCGAAGACATCGTTTACCGCAGTCGTAAGGCGCGCGAAGATGTGATCGCTTTGATAATCGATGATGGAGTGAAATCGCGCGGTCACCGCAAGAACATATTCAAGTCAGACTTTCACGTCATCGGTCTCGCCTTGAGCCCGTCTGCAAAATCGCCAACCATGTGCGTGATCACCTTCGCAGGTGGCTTTGCGGATAAAGGAACAAGCGGCCCAGCGACGCCGACAGCACAACGGTACTGATATTGGACATCCACTCGAGACGAAGCACCAGACTACCTTCAGTACGAAATCGCGAATTCAAATTGGAAGTGCAGCGGAACATTGTTTTGCCGCTTCGCCCCAGCGAGGCGAGATGTTTATAGCCCTGCAGTTCTTTCTTTCCTCCGCAGCTCTGTAGGAGCGCAATCGCTTTTGCCAGCCGTCGTAATCACTTCGCTCCCGGGTTTCGCTTCTAACGGAGCGAGATCTCTTCGCGGGCGTTCGTAGCCATAAAAATCTCGCTCCTCTGGAGCGAAAACGAATTCCAGGGCTTAAGCCAACGGCCGTAGTTCCAATCAGCGAGACAGTGCATCCTTGTTGCCGCGCTTTCTCAAATGAGGAAAAACCGATTTCCATTAGGAAGCGAGTAGCATCCGGTCGCTACCCCGCCTGTCGGGGTTCCGCATGGTACCGCCTTTCTACAACATTCTTTCCGAGCTTTGCTTTGCCCTCGCTGCCGGACACTGAACTTAATCGGACAGTCAGTTTGACAGTAATAAATGCCTACGGTAAGTTAATTCGCTTACGGCCAGTGTCAATTTCTCACCATATGCGTCCCGTTCGTCTAGTGGCCTAGGACACCGCCCTTTCACGGCGGCGACACGGGTTCGACTCCCGTACGGGACG
>Ga0137418_10004327_pt1 | contig 13041 bp, 13 predicted proteins | sample CZODoug3_1_2_16f_FD_122242 | JGI IMG/M metagenome (GOLD analysis project Ga0137418, IMG submission 122242) | Vadose zone soil fungal communities from Angelo Coast Range Reserve, California, USA - CZODoug3_1_2_16fungal (Hybrid Assembly) | ecosystem: Environmental > Terrestrial > Soil > Vadose...
AGAAGGTGCGTCCGTGTGCGGGTCAGTGTAACGTAGCCGATCCGGCCCGGGCGGGGGGGATGGCCGGGTCGGCCCCTTTCAATTGTCTGCGAGGCGATACACATGAGGCGAATAAGGAAACCCAAGCCCTCGGGTGTCTGCAACGTCTGCGGCAAATTGACCGATCAGATCGAGATGATCAATCACCGCTGTACCTACACGCTTCACGGCAGGCGCTGCGCCGGCCTGTTCAAGAGCGAGCTTAACCACATCTGGGTGGCGTGCGAGTCGTGCGACGCTGTCGGCAAGGTCGGAACCGTGATCTGCAGCGAGTGTTCGGGTTTCGGCTGGCGGCTGCTGGGCGCTTAACGCGAGTGCTGAGCGCTTCGAGAGAAACGAAAAAAGAACAAGGGTCAGGCCTCAGGCCTGACCCCTGGTTATTCAGTTGACGGTCACTGTCACTCATGGCCGCTCCATCCTGCAAGTCGTGGGCATAACCGTGTCGGCCGGCTCGATACGAATGTCGGTCTTCCAGCCGAAACCGGTGCCTTCGGCGTCGATCTTCACGTCCTTGCCGCCGGCCTTGGTGAAGGTGGCAATGTAGATCGGCTGCATCAACTGATGATCGTCGGCGCGCATCCAGACCTCTCCGGTGTCGCTCTGGTACTTCATGCCTTCGAGCGCTCTGGCAACTTTCAGCGGATCGATGGATTTGGTGTCGATCATCGCCTTGGCCAGCATTTCCAGCTCGGTCTTGGCGGTGTTGTAGTAGAAGTCGCCGTTGTATTTTTTCCTGAAGTCCAGTGCGAACTTTTCCGCCTTGTTGTCGGCGATGTTCGCGTGCCAGGTGAACACTTGCCTGATACGGTCCGCTCCGGCCGCGCCGATCGAACTCGGCGCACCGGCGTTCTGGGCATTGAGCGTGTAAAAAGTCACGCCCAGCCCGGAATCCTTGCTCGACTTGATCAGCAGCGTGAAATCCGAGCCCCAGTTGCCGGTGATGACCGCCTGCGCGGCAGAGGCCCTGATCTTGGCGATGTAGGGCGAGAAATCCTTGACCTTGCCCAGTGGGTGCAGATCGTCGCCGACGATCTCGATATCGGGGCGTTTCTTCGTCAACATTTCTCTGGCCGCCTTGCTGATTGCCTGGCCGAAGGCGTAGTCCTGGTTGAGCAGATAGACCTTCCTGATGTCGCTCTGCCGGGCGATGTGGTTGGTGATGGCGTCGACCTTCATGTCTACGTGCGCATCGAAGCGGAAGTGCCAGAAATTACACTTGTCGTTGGTCAGCGTCGGGTCTTGGGCGGCATAATTGAGGTAGAGCACCGAGCTGTCCGGATTGCGGCTGTTGTGCTTGGCGACGGCTTCGGAGAGCGCATGAGCGATATTCGAGCCGCCTCCCTGCGTGACGAACCGGATCCCGGAGTCGGTGACCTGCTTGAGCAGCAGCACGCTTTCCTGCGGGCTCGACTTGTTGTCGAAGTGCACGATTTCGAATTTCATGCTGCCCAGCACGCCGCCCCTGGCATTGATTTCCGCCGCCGTGGCGTCAAGGTGCTTGCCGAGACTTTCCCCGACGAGCCCGAACGGGCCGCTCATTGGGTCAATGTGGGCGATCCGGATCGCATCCGCCGCACAGGCCGCAAACGCAAACGAGAGCGCGGCCGTTGTGGCCGCGATTTCTGCAACGGTGATGCGTTCCATGGTTTTTCCTCCCGAATCAATTTTGTCTTCAGTTCCGCCGGTCACCGATAACGAGCGACGAGTGCCTGCAGAATTCTATGTGACTCTTGTTTTGTTCTTATCCCTTTTTGCGTCCTTTCTTGCCCTTCTCTGCGAAAATCAAACGCGATGATGGAATTGTAGTTCCGGCATAACCCGTAAACGGGTTAGTCTGCACTGAAACTCGCGGAGCTCGTTTTCAACGCCCTTATCGCCGGCCCGTGGCTGGCTGGTTTCACTGAGTCCTGAGCATCAAGTCCCGAGTCCTGGTCCTGTCTGTCACTGACGCGGAATCTCGCCCAGTACCGTGCAGCGCCGGACCACGCGCCGCTGCACCGCCGGATCGTAATCGGTGGCGCGATGCATCAGGCAGCGGTTGTCCCAGACTATCAGCTCGCCCGGCGTCCAGCGATGCTCGTAAGTGAGATCCGGATGAACGGCGAGCGCGTTGAGTTCGTCGATGAGCGCGCGGCCCTCGTCGTAATCCATTCCGGCAATGTATTCGGCGTGATCTCCCAGGAACAGGCACTTGCGCCCGGTGTCCGGGTGCGTGCGCACGATCGGGTGGTCCACCGGCGGCACTTCGCGGCGCTGCGCTTCGGTCATCGGCTCTTCGCCGTGGCGGCGGGTGCGCGAAAAATCGAGGTTGTGCACGGCGAGCAGGTTCGCGATCCGCTTCTTCCATTCCGGGCTCAGGCGCTCGTAGGCGCGGTACATGTCGCAGAAGTGCGTCTCGCCGCCCTCTCCGGCGACGACTTCGGCGTAGATGATGGTAGCCTGGCCGGTGACGCGGCGCCACGAGCCGTCGGTATGCCAGGCGAGCGTGCCTTTGTCGGGATGCTTCCCGTTCGGGTTGCCGTTCTCATCGAGGTTGGACAGGCGATATAGCTCGGGGTAGCCGTCGGCGTGGTACTGGTTCATCACGTGGATCTGCACCTCGCCGAAATGGCGGGCGAACTCCACCTGCCTCCCCGGCGGCAGGTCCTGCATGCGGAAGAGCAGCACCTGGTATTGCAGGAAGGCCGTGTGAATCGAGCGGAACAGCACATCGTCAACTCCACGCGCCAGATCAACTCCGATGATCTCGGCGCCGAGCCTCGGCGTCAGCGGCCTGACCTCGAACCGCCAGCGATGCTGCTTTTGAGATTGCACGGCCCTTATCAATCAATAATCGCGGCGTAAACCAGTTGCTTGAACAGCCGGCGGTAGTACGGGCGCATCGGACTGGGGGCCTGAACCATATATACGGCGACGAGCTCTTCCTTCGGGTCCACCCAGAAGTAGGTCCCCGCGTAACCGCCCCACATGAACTCGCCCCCCGATCCCGGCAGCGCGGCAATGCCGGCCCCCTGGCGCACCGCGAAGCCGAGCCCGAACGTGTAGCCCGGCGTGCCGAGCAGCAGCTCGCCCGGCGTGAACGGCGCTGCGATGCGCGTGCCGAGATGGTCAGAAGCCATCAGCGCAACCGAACTGCGGCTCAGTACCCGCACGCCATCGAGCTGGCCGCCATTGAGCAGCATCTGCGAAAAGCGCAGGTAGTCCCCCGCAGTGGACACGCCGCCCGCTCCGCCGGAGTCGTTGGCAGGCACTGCCGATACGTCCATCAGGTTGCCGGCCTTGCCGGTGGTCGCGTCGGCTGCAAGCGGTTCGGCGAGCCGGCCGAGTTTTTCCTTTGGCACCCAGAAGGCGGTGTCGTTCATCTTCAGCGGCTTGAACAGGCGCTTGTCGAGGAAATCGGCGAGACGTTCTCCGGATGCCGCCTCGACCACGCGCCCGAGCAGATCGCTCGCCAGGCTGTAGTCCCAGACTGTCCCGGGCTGGTGCGCAAGCGGCACCTTCGACATGCGCTCGACTTGTTCGGCCGGCGTCAGGTCGCGCGAGTCGAAGTCGATGGTGGTCTTGTAGATGCCGGCCTTGCCCAGCGCCTCTTTCACCGGCACGTTTTGCGTCAGCTCGCCGTAAGCCAGGCCGGCGGTGTGGCGCAGCAGGTCCTGCACCGTCATTTCGCGGTCCGCCGGGACGAGCGTGTACGTGACCTTGGCGAACTCGGCATCGGTCTTTGCCACGCTGACCTGCACGTTCTTCATCGCCGGCAGAAACTTGGAGACCGGGTCGGTGAGCTGCATCCTGCCGTCCTCGACCAGCATCATGGCCGCGACCGAGACGATCGGCTTGGTCATCGAATAGATGCGGAAGATCGCGTCCTTCGGCATCGGCTTGCCGTTCTCCTTGTTCTGCAGCCCGATCGCATCCGAGTACACCAGCTTGCCCCTGCGCGCCACCAGGAACACCGCTCCGGGCAGCTTGCCCTGGTCGATTTCCTTCCTGAAGGTTTCCGCGATGTGGCCGAGCTTTTGCGCCGACATGCCGACCGATTCGGCCGAGCCCGCCGGCAGGCCCTGCGCCCAGGCGGCGGCAAATGTGAAGAGGGCGGCAACGGAGAGGATTGCGGTGGAAAACGCTGTGTTGGTGATGCGTCTGGCGCTCATTTAAGTTTTCCTCGATCGTGATGCTGTGTTGCCGGAAGGTACGTCGGACGCCGGGACAGTGTCAATGCGGCGAGTCCCGCGGGCGTGTTCATGTTTATTGCCAGCCTTCAGCCGCTGGCAAAAATAAAAAGGGCCCGCCGTTGCGGCGGGCCCCTCAATTCACGTTCATGCCGGCAGGACTTGCGTTCCCAACCACGCCTGCCGGCTTCTTCTCATATGGCGCCTGCGCGGGGGCGGGAGGCGCGGCGGCTGCTCTCCGCCACGCTCCCGTCGCCCCGGAATCAGGCAGCCAGGTTGTGCTTCGAGATCGGCAGATCCAGGATGCGCTTGCCGGTCGCCGCGAAGATTGCGTTGGTCAACGCGGGAGTAAACGGCGGTACACCCGGTTCGCCCACGCCACCCGGCGGGAAGTTGCCGGCGGCATTGAGGATGTGCACGTGAATCTCGCGTGGAGCCTCCGGCATGCGCACCATCTGGTAGTCGTGGAAATTGCTCTGCTCGATGGCGCCGTTCTTGGCGGTGATGCTGCCGTACATGGCACCGGTCATACCGTAAATGCAGGCGCCTTCCATCTGCGAGCGCACGCGGTCCGGGTTGACCACCAGCCCGGCATCGCAGGCCACATCGACGCGCGGGATGGAGATCTTGCCGTCCTTCGACACCTGCACGCGCACGGCAGTCGCCACATAAGTGGTGAAGCTGCGATGCACGGCGACGCCGATGGCTTCGCGATCCCCGAGCTTCTTGCCGTAGCCCGACTTCTCCGCCGCGACCTTGAGGACGTTCTTCAGCCTCGCGGTCATGATCGGATACTCGTCGTAGGTCTGGTCGTAGTTCCAGTAGTCGGTGTTCGACAGATCCAGAACGCGATCCGGCCCGAGCAGACCCATCAGGTACTGGTATGGGTCCTTTCCGGCTGCATACGCCATCATATTCGCCATCGAATTCTGCGCGAACGCATGCGGGATGTTGTTCACCGAACGCAGCCAGCCGATCCGTACATGCGCCTTCGCCTTGCCGTTTTCCAGCGTCAGGTTGGGGATGTTGTACGGAACTTCGAGGAAGCCGAGCGACAGCTCGATCTTGTGACCGTACTGCGGATCCTCCTTCTCGAACGAGGACCAGATGGTCGGGAACACCGTGCGGTGGTGGTAGGCAATTGCTTTCCCGCTGGCGTCCAGGCCGGCCTTGACGTGTTGTGCACACACCGTGTGGTAGTAGGCATGCTGGATGTCGTCCTCGCGCGACCAGGTGACCTTGACCGGCGTGCCGCCCAGCATTTTCGACAGGATGGCCGCTTCCGCCGCAAAGTCGGGCTTCGACTTGCGGCCGAACGCACCACCCAGCAAGGCCACGCGGGAAGTGACGTTGGCCTCGTCCAGGCCAATCGCGCCGGCCACGGTTGCGCGTGCGGCCTGCGGGTCCTGGCAGGAAGACCAGACTTCACACTTGCCGTCCTTCACCACGGCGACCGCGGACGGCGGCTCCATGGTGGCGTGGGCAAAATGCGGCACGTAGAAGGTGGCTTCGAGCACCTTGGCGGCGCCTTTCAGGGCCGCGTCGGCATCGCCTTCCTTGCGCACCACCTTGGCGTCGGTCGCGTTGCGCGCTTCCTCCTCCATCGCCTGGCGGAACGGCTCGGAGTTGTACACCGCGTTCGGACCCATGTCCCACTCGATCTTCAGTTTCTTGCGGCCCTCGTTCGCTGCCCAGGTGTTGCTGGCGATCACCGCAATCCCGCCCAAGGTGTTGAACACGATCGGCGGCTGGTTCTGCGGGATCTCCACCACCTTCTCGACGCCGGGCACCTTCATCGCTTCGGAGGCATCGAAGGACTTCACCTTGCCGTAAGTTACCGGGCAGTGCTCGACCACGGCGTATTTCATGCCGGGGACCTTCACGTCGATTCCGTAGGTGGCCGTGCCCACGACCATGTTGGCATTGTCTACGCCGACGATTTCCTTGCCGATGTAGCGCCATTCCTTCGGGTCCTTGAGCTGGACGTGCTTCGCATCCGGCACCTTCAGGGTGGCGGCAATTTCGACCAGTTCACCGTAATCCGCCGACTTCTTGGTGGGCAGGTGCACGACCTTATGGTTCTTGGCCTCGACTTCGGTGACCGGCACGTTCCACTTGACCGCGGCGGCCTGCTCGAGCATCGCGCGCGTGGTGGCGCCGAATTCGCGCATGCGCTTGAAGTTGTGGCGCACGCTGCGCGACCCGTCGGTGTACTGGTTGCCGTACATCTTGTCGCCCACCGCCTGTTCGACCTTGACGCGACTCCAGTCGGCTTCCAGCTCATCGGCGAGGATCATCGGCACGCTGGTGCGCACGCCCTGGCCCATTTCGGAGCGGTGCGCAATGATCGTCACCGTGCCCGACTTGTCGATGGAAACGAACACGTTGGGGCTCAATGTGCCCATCGCCGCATCCGCGTTGCCGATGCCGCCAAATCCGGAGAAGGGCCCGGTCTTGGCCACCGGCGCCATCTGCAGGCCGACCACGAAGCCGGTCGCTGCGGCGCCTTTCAGGAAGTCCCGGCGGCCGGGTTTGCTGACGTTCTGTATCCAGTTATTCATGATTTCACCCCCGCAGCTTCTTTGATCGCCGCGCGAATCCGCGTGTACGTGCCGCAGCGGCAGATGTTGCCCGACATGGCACCTTCGATATCTTCATCGGACGGCTTGGGCGTGTTCTTCAGCAGAGCCGCGGCCTGCATGATCTGGCCGGCCTGGCAGTATCCGCACTGCGGCACGTTGTTCTTGACCCAGGCTTTCTGCAGCGGATGATCGCCGTTCTTGCTCAGGCCCTCGATGGTGACCACGGGGCCCGACACCGAACCGACCGGCAGTGCGCAGGAGCGCATCGCCATGCCGTTGACGTGGACTGTACAGGCGCCGCACTGCGCCATGCCGCAGCCGAATTTTGTTCCGGTCAGACCCAGCGTGTCCCGAAGTACCCAGAGCAAGGGCATCTCTTCGGGGACGTCCACCTGCTGCGCCTTCCCGTTGACGTTCAGGGAAATTGCCATGACCTCTCCTCCCGACTGATGATGAAAAAACGCGACCCACCGAAAGCCCGAATCGCATACCGGCGCCCATAGTTGTTGTTGTGGGCCTAAGCACTGCTTACGACTGCCGCCGAAAAGATCTTCGCACGCGTGGCGGTCAGCAAAAGTAGCCCGCCTGAAGATCAGCCCGGCAAACCTGCGAAAACACACCCTGAAGACCATCGTGTCCCGGGGGCGCGCCTTCTAGCAGTTGGAGCGGGAATAGTTAAGCTACAACGCGACCGGTGCATACCGGCCGGCAATCCGCAGCAGCGATCGCGGAAACCTCGGAGAGAATGCCGGCATTGCGCCTGGACAGCGCAAGGTGAAACGCCGGTTGTTTCCCCCTCCCGGGATGGGCTTCGAGGCCCTTTGTTCCTGCCGGATTGCGGGATTCAATTTCGTTGCGGTCCCGCTTCCTGCTATGGGAGCTAAATTAACACTTTGCCTGGGGCTTGAACAGATTTGTCGAGAGAGATTTTCCGCCGCGTTGCGGAAGTTGGAACGGCAAGCGCGTATTGCGCCGCAATAAGACTGACCAGATACTGAATTATTGCTTCATCGTTCTGCCTCATCCTTCAATCAATCTTGCCTTTCCCAGTCCTGATAATGTGAGCGATATGAAAGCCGGCCGAATCATCAGCAGCCTCGTCCTTGCCACAGCTTTTGGCCTCGCGGCCGTGCACGCACGCGCGACGGAGCCGTTCGCCCTCGGCGGACATACGCTCGGACTGCCTTACGATTCGGTCCTGAACGATCCCGCCTACGACTGCGAAAGCCTGGCCGGGTGTTTTCTGTTTTCGGCCTGTGCTTACAGGGCAGCCGGGGCGGTTGCTCTCAAGGGCGTGCCGATCGATGGGCTGACGCTGTATTTCACCGGCGAACGGCTCTCCGGAATCGCGGCCGGTTTCCAGGAAAGCCGGTTCGATGAGGTGGCGGAAAGGCTCGCCCAGGATTACGGCCCTGGCACCATTGAGACCTGGGAAGCCGACCCCGGGGCAAATTCAACAAGAGCCGTACTCGTCTGGCGGCAGGGCAGCAGATTGCTGCGCCTGGAGCGATCGAGCAAAACCGGCCGCTCCTCGGTCATCGTCGCCGAGCGCAATTTCATCAGCGAGCTGATAGAGCCGTGACGCACGTGACGACGTGACGATCGTGACGACGTGACAGGTAAGAACAAGTCTGAGTGCTGTGAGAGAAACAGCGATTTGATTACTGCGGGAAAAGTCTGATTCGCTTGTTCTTGGTTAGGTTTTGCGCGTCACGACCGTCACGTTCGTCACGGCAATTCTCAGTGCGAGAAAGTCCCGGTTTCGATCCGGTGGCGCACCATGCTGATGTGTTCGCGCAGCACGTAGAGCTGATCGGCGAATGACAGCGGTGTCTTGATGTTGTTGACCGACTCTTCGATGTCGTCCAGGCGTTTCAGGATCCGGCTGTGCTGCTCCGGCGTCGGTTCGCCCAGGATGTCGCGCTCGATCTCCATCAGGGTGCCGTACCAGCGGTAGATGCGCGAGCGCACCCGCCAGCGATACAGCGGGGGAACGATCCGGCTCGCCGGGACGATCAGCACCAGCAGCGGCACCAGCACCACCAGCATCCGGTCCACCAGGCTCGCCAGCCAGAACGGCAGCTGCCTGTAGAGAAACTGCGCTCCCGATTTGTAGTAGCGCTCCGCGTCCGGGCTGATCGGAAAATCATGCTCCAGCGGCGCGGGGAATTCGCCGGTGTCGCGGAACAGTCCCGGTCCGCCGTGTACCTCGCGCGCCGCGCTGATCAGGAGGTCCGAGAGCGCGGGATGCAGGCCTTCGCGCGCCACAAGCTCCACCGTCGGACCGATCAGCTGATAGTTTCTCGGCGGGGAATTGGCCCCCAGATCGAGAGAGCCTTCCGGCAGGGTGAGTCGTGACAGAAAGCGGAATTTGCGCACGTAGCCGTTGGCCTGCCTGAAACTCATCAGCTCGATTCCGGGGGTCTGCCGCAGCTGGCGCATTACCTTGCCCGTGGCCGAATCGCCGGTGAGGAAGGCAGCGTCCACCGAACCCCCTACCAGCGCGTTGGCCGCTTCCTCGCCGGCCAATTCGAGCAGCAGGGTAGGTTCGCCGTCCATCGCGTTGGCCTTCAACAGCTTCAGCATCAGCGCCCGGGTGCCGCTGCCTTCCGGGCCGATCGCCAGGCGCTTGCCCATCAACTGCGACAACCGCTCCACCGGCTCGGGGTGGCGGTAGTAGACCATGACGGGCTGGGGAAACATGCTGCCGAGCGACATCAGGCCGGTGATGTCCACACCGTCGTTCAGCCCGCCCTGCACGAACGCAACGTCTACCTTGAACGCCGGATCGGCCAGCCGCTGCAGGTTTTCCAGCGAGCCCCGGGACTCGAGGATTTCCACTTTCACGCCGTGGGCTTCGATGATCTTTCGGTATTTCTCCGCCGTGGCGAGGTTGCTGCTGCCCGGCGCGCCGGCGCTGATGACGATGGTGTTCGGCGGAGCCGGGCGGACGAACTTGACCGCAATCCACGCGGCAGCCGCGGTGATCAGGAGCACGGGCAGGCCGATCACCAGGAGATCGCGCCAGGACACCGCCACCAGTCTTGCCGGAAGCCGCATCCGGCGAAGCTTGCCCACTTTGCCTTGCTCCCCTTGTCGGTTTCTCTCCGCTCCGGGCGCTTTCGATGTGCCGTCGCCATCATTGTTCGCCATGTTGGATTTTCCGCCTCAGGCTTTCAGGATCGCGCTACCGCTGCTGGCGAGCACCAGAATGCCCATGGCGGCGATCCAGCTTCCCGCCACGCGTACCGCGATGTGAATCCAGTACGCTTTCCTGCGCAGCAGGTAATCGGTGACGATCAATCCGTAGGCTGTCACCGCGAGCCCTGCGAGCGCGACGCCGGGAATGTATAGGTAGGGTTTGGTCTGTTCGATCATGCCGGCGCCGTTGGCAAAGCCGTGACTCAGCCCGAATACGGCGGCGATGCCGTAACAGAATGCCATCGGCAACGACCACGCCGCCGCCACCAGCCCGCCAAACAGGATGGCCGAGACAATATTGAGCAATCCGATGTACGGCAGCGGGGGTGTCCATAGCGCAACCGTTGCGCCCGCCGCGAGGGCCAGGCAGAACACCAGCAGAACCGGCTCGGCCTTCCTGCCTTGCTGGCCCGCAAGAATTCCGAGCGCTAGGAACGGGAGTACATGTTCCAGTGCGGTCAGCGCATGCAAAGCGCCGGCATAAAAATCACCGGCACCAGGGGCTGCCGAATGCGCGTACGCGCTGCCCGCCGCTAGCAGCAGGCACACTGCGACGCCCGCACTTGCTGCCGGCTTCGAAAGTCGGGCGGGCATGATCAGTCAGCCGGCGATCAAATGTCCGGTCAGGAAATAGAATCCGCACGCGGCAATCAGGCCACCGACGGCACGCAAGACCTTCGCGCCGGCGCTCCATCGATTGGCCACGCCGATCAGGATGCCCAGGGCATGGAGGCTGCCGGTCGCGGCCACGAAGCCGACCGAATACGAGATCGCATTGGCGGACTCCGGCAACTCGGCGCCGTGGGCGTGACCGTGGAAGATTGCGAAAACCCCGACGACGATCGCGGCAGTCCAGAGCGGCGGGCGCCGGGCAATCGCGATCATGCCTCCGAGTACGATCGCGGAAAGAGCGATGCCTATTTCGATCCCCGGGATGGGGACTCCGAGCCCGCCAAGCGCGCCGCCGAAAGCCATGACGATCGGGAAGGTCACCGGAAGCACCCAGATTGCCGGCGCGCCGAGCTGGGCGCCCCACATGCCCACCGCCACCATCGCCACCACGTGATCGGGTCCGAGTACCGGGTGCGCCACGCCGGCGAGAAAGCCGCCCGAGATGTCGCCCTGGCCTACGTGTGCCAGTGCCAGCGCCGGCCACAAAAGACAGGCCAGCGCAAACTTGCTCAACGAGGATCGATTGGGACGAGCAGCGGTTCTTGTGTTCATGTCTGTTCCTTTCCCGACCGACCGATGGCTTAAGAGTAGCAGACAGCACTTAGCACCCGGAACCCGCCTCTTGCTGTTCCTTCATCCTTCCACCTTCATCCTTGCCGTTCTTCGCGTCCTTTGCGTCAACGATTTAGTGGCCGGCCATCGACCGGCTGACGCCGATCAACCAACCAGATATTCTTCGATGCGCGGCCGCAGATCTTCGGGGATCGACACTGCACGTCCGGCGTCGAGCGCCGTGAAGACGATGGTCTGCCGGATCGTGAGATGTTCGACGCCGTCCTTCTTGCCGCTGTAGGCAAGGTGTACTGAGGCGTTGCCCAATTTGGGCACCCGCAACTCGAAACGCAGCGTGTCTCCCATCCTTAGGGGCAACGCGAAATCGCACTGGATGCTCACCGTCGGCGTTCCAATGCGCCGGTCGCGGATGAGATCGGGCAGCGGATGGTTGACGCCGCTGGCGAACCAATCCTCCATCGTCGCGTGCGCGAGATCGAAGAAACGCGGGAAATAAACGATGCCGGCGGGGTCGCAGTGGGAGAACCGGATCAACTGGTCGTGGATGAATATTTTGTTCACGGCGTGATCGCCCGATCAGGTGCGGCTGGGGGACCGATTCTGTAAAGCCGGGCCGGGAAGCATTGGGGAAGCCCTGATCGAACTTCCCCTGCACGGCCGGTGCGGGCCTTGCCAGCGGGTGTGCCCTCAGCGCCCGGCGCGGGAAGGTTTAGGCGGCTGCGCCTTGGCTGCGCGCGGCTTCTCCGGTTCGTCGCTGCGCCGTGACTCCTTTTTCGCTGTCTCGACTTGCTGAAGCCGGCGCCGGATGATCATCACGGCGGCTTCTTCGGGCGACAGTTTCTTGGCCATATCGGCAACTCCAAAGCAGGGGATCAGAAAGACAACGCCGCCGACCAGTGTCATGCGGAAACGAAACTCATTTTGCCACAGAGTACACAGAGAAAGGTAAAGGGCAGGTGCTGTGCGCTGCGAACAAACCAGCCGGCCGATGGCCGGCATTAAGAGCGTTCAGGACTATCGAATTTCTTTGCGTCCTTTCTTGCCGTTCTCTGCGAAAATCAAATGCGATGATGGAATTGTAGTTCCGACATAACCCGCAAACGGGTTAGTCTGCACTGAAACTCGCTGGGCTCGTTTTCAACGCTTTTAGTGCCGACCCTTGGCCGCCTGGTTTTTCCGAAAAACAATAACGCGGGCGATCGTTTGCATCAGGCGTCGTACTTGAAGGACACCAGGACCCGGGTGCGGAATGCGACGACTTTGCCGCCATCGACCTTCATGTCCATTTTCACCACTTCTGCGATGCGCAGATCGCGCAGGCTCTTGGCGGCGGTTTCCACCGCGTTGGTCGCGGCATCTTCCCACGACTTGGTGCTGGTCCCGATGACTTCGATAACTTTGTAGATTTGTTCGCCTGCGTTCTTCTTGATCATGACATTCCCCCTATGAGGTCGCCCGCGAACGACGGATCGCCGCGACGCGAGCCTATGCTACACCGCGCGACTACGGACGTCATGACCCATCCTCAGCTTCGCCCCTTGGCGGCTGCCAGGCGCAGGGGACAGGAGCTCGCCGTGGACACCGTGGCGCGCGCCACGCGACCGAGCAAGAGGCCAGGAACAGGACTAGAGGTGAATGCCCGCTTCGGCGGCTTTTTTCTCGAGCTTCGCCAGCAGCGCGGCGACGCACTTCACGAATCGGGTGTCGATGTAGCCGGTGCCGAGCGTGGCGATCCATTCATGGGGAATGCCCGAGTTTTCGACGGTCACGGCGTTGTCGCGGGTAGAAATCCTCAATACATGGTC
>Ga0137418_10004330_pt1 | contig 13036 bp, 12 predicted proteins | sample CZODoug3_1_2_16f_FD_122242 | JGI IMG/M metagenome (GOLD analysis project Ga0137418, IMG submission 122242) | Vadose zone soil fungal communities from Angelo Coast Range Reserve, California, USA - CZODoug3_1_2_16fungal (Hybrid Assembly) | ecosystem: Environmental > Terrestrial > Soil > Vadose...
AGGTTGGACAAGTTGGCAGTGAGTTGACCTCCGAATGGTACCGACGAGTCACGGATCATGATGGTGCCGCGGAGATCCCGGTCACCGCGGTCGAGCCACTCGACCAATTGCAGTGCGGGCGCTAGTTGCGACAGCAACCACTCGGTATTAAGCGGTGGGATTTGACCGGAAACCTCAAGGGCATTCGTTGAGGGATCAATGATCATTTCGAAGAGTTCAGCCGCGAGTCGAAACCGCAGGCTCGTTTCGGGCAAGAACGGAAAGACTGTGCGCGGGTTGTAAAAACGGCATTGAAAGGACACGCGCCTCGCTCGGGCGTCGTTTTGGATCTCGACTTTGGCCGGTTCGCTGGGCAGCGTAGGAATACGAACTGAAACCTCAGACGGCACCTTTCGCAGAAGCGTCACAGGCTTCAGGATGTTAAAGCGACGCTCCTCGAAGCGAACGAGTTCCGATGGAAGCTCATCCGTCAATCCCAGCGCGAAATCTACAAGTCGCTCATCTGCTCGATGTCGTTCATCGCTGAGTGTCCGCAAGGTGAACTCGTATCGGTGTCCTTCAAAACCGGCGTGCTCGTACCAGCCCTTCTTGCGGGCGTGGTACGCTACTGGGTCCGGACCGATGTGTGACTCGACGGCCCGGCGCAGTGCGGTCCCGTCCAACGTTTCAAGGCGGTGTTCGGCTGCGCACGCGATCGTCATCATACGGCGATGGAGTTTATTCACCTCGGTCTCCGGCACTTCGAAGACGAGCTCGTCGTGCACCGTGAGGACCATACGCCCCGGCCGGCCCTCGAGGGCTTCATCGGCCTTCACCATCGCCAGCTTGATGATGTCGGCTGCCGAGCCCTGGATCGGAGCGTTGAGCGCCATCCGCTCTGCGTTGGCCCGGATCGCCGGGTTGCGGGCATTGAGGTCCGGCAGGTACCGGCGGCGGCCGAGGATCGTCGTCGTGTAGCCCTCCTGCTTGGCCTGCGCCACGACCGCGTCGAGGTAGTCCCGGACCCTGGGATACGAGGCGAAGAATCCCTCGATGTAGATCCGGGCCTGGTCCATCGGGATGTGGAGGCGCTGGGCGAGCCCGAATGGGCCCATGCCGTAGGTCACCCCGTAGCTGACCATCTTGCCGATGGAGCGCAGCTCGCCGGTCACCGACTCGAGCGGGATGCCGAGGGCCTTCGAGATCGAGTGGCGGTGGATGTCCTCCCCACGGGCGAAGGCCGAGGTCAGCTCGGGGTCCTCGGAGAGGTGGGCGAGCACCCGCAGCTCGATCTGGGAGTAGTCGGCGACCACGAGCAGGTTGCCCGGCTCGGGGACGAAGGCTCGCCGGATCCGCCTGCCGTCCTCCGTGCGGATCACCACGAACGGCTCGGCGGTCAGCTTGGGGGGCCATTCCAAGACCCCTTGAACGAGGCGCGGATCACCAGGAGCGGCGTGGGCGAGGGAAGCGAGCGCGAACGTGAGGCTCAGGACGACGAACCACCGTCGCGTGGGATACCGTCGCGTGAGTTCCATCGACCCCTCCCAGGCCGATCCGTCCTCGAGCTGGGAGCCCGATCTCCCTCGGTTGGCGCACGGAATATAGGACGGACGGCTAAGAGGATCAATTGATCGTCCGTCATAGGCCTCCCTCCTACAGGGGCTTGCTGACGACGGCAGGCTCCTGGTCGACATCTTCGACGCGACGCCCGATAATCCCGGGACGCCGACGATGATCGCGCTGACCGGGAATCGGGTGCCCGGTACCCTGTGCCATCTTCCGATGGTTACAGCCGGAGGAGTGGACGGACTTCCGCGTCCTGCACAGGGGCAATCCCTTCAAGAACGCGAATACGATGATCGGTCACTGACGGACAAATGCCCAGGTTTCGTCTTCGTTCGGCGCGGGTGTCGCCACCCCCGTACGTCGGCCCTGAACGCCGCCGGACGCCGCGGTACTACGTGCAGCTTCCGATCGAATCCTCGCACGGAATCGCGACGACCATCGATGTCGGTGAGGACGGCGTCCGCTTCGAATCCACCCACCGTTTCGTCTACGGGGAGGTGCTGACCTTGCGGCTGGTGTTCCGTCACGTCGGCGGCGACCACACGCACATCGACGTGACGGGCGACGTCGTCCGCGTCGAGGAGTCCGGCGAAACGTTTCACGTCGCTCTTCGAGTCGACGAGATCCACGTCAACTGAAGTTCTGAGGAGGACGCGGTGAGAGGAGGGCAAGTTCTACGGGTCACAGCTCTGGTTGTCGCCACGATCACCCGTTGAAGGAGACTCCAAACAAATGGCCCTGAACATCGGCAGGTGAGCCAGTAGGGGAGTCTGGGGAATCCTAGGGTTTTAGCCTGAATTATTCGCGAACGATGAAAGACAAGAGCCACCGAGCCACTCGCAGGTGCTATAGAAGCGGTGTCTGGACGCTTCGAGGCACTCAAACGAGGAGGCTCGATGGCCACAGCCTGTATAGCGCAAGTCACGTTCCGATTCGAGCCGAAAGGCAAGCCGGTCGTCGCCGCGTTCGACATCCCCGACGCCAGCTCGGACGGTGGCCTGGTCTTGCTGAGGGGGATCGACACCCAACTCGGGCTGACCAAGCGCCTGGCCGCGTGTGTGGACGACGAGCGCCAAGCGGCGAAAGTCCGGCATGGGATGCTCGAATTGGTCCGGCAGCGCGTGTTCGGGCTCGCGGCGGGTTACGCCGACTGCAACGACGCCGCGCGGCTGGCGGACGACGTCATCCACAAGCTTGTGGTCGGCCGCGATCCGATCGCGGGCCCCGCCCTCGCCTCGCAGCCGACGCTCTCGCGCTTCGAGAACGCCGTGGGCCGCCGGACATTGATCGCGATGGGGCACGTGCTGGCCGACACCGTGATCGAGCACCATCGGCGGCGGCTCAAGGGCCGGGCCACGCGAATCACGATCGACCTCGATCCCACCGACGATCCCACGCACGGTCAGCAGGAGTTCACGTTCTTCAACGGGCACTACGACACGTGGTGCTACTTGCCGGTCGTGGCCACGGTGACCTTCAACGACGAAGCCGAACAATTTGCCGTGGCGGCCGTACTCCGACCCGGCAACGCGCCCGCGCAGCGCGGGGCGCGCGGCCTCTTGCGCCGGCTGCTCCATCAGCTCCGGACCGCCTTTCCCGACGCCGTGCTTCGCGTCCGGCTGGACGGTGGCTTTGCGAGCGCCAAACTGTTCGCCGTCCTGGAGCGGGAGCACGTCGAGTACGTCGTGGCGATGGCCAGCAACGTGCGGCTGGAGAAGCGGGCGCGCCGCCTGATGGGCAAGGCCCGCGTACGCTCCCGAGAGAGTGGCCAGACCGAACACCTCTATGGGGCGACGTGGTACGCCGCTCGGACGTGGAAGCGGCGGCGCCGGGTGATCATCAAGGCCGAGGTCGTCCGCCATCCCGGCCGCGCGCCCAAGAACAATCCGCGCTTCGTGGTGACCAACCTCGGGGACGACCCGGAGACCGTCTACCAGCTCTACTGCCAGCGCGGCGACGTCGAGAACCGGCTCAAGGAACTGCATCACGGGCTGGAGATGGATCGGACCAGTTGCTCGCGCTTTTTGCCCAACCAGGTCCGGGTCCTGCTCACGCTCGCGGCGTACATCCTGTTCCAGGAGCTGCGCCGGCGCGCGGCCGGCACCGCCTGCGCCGAGGCCCAGGTCACGACCTTGCGCGAGCGCCTGCTCAAGCTCGCCGTATGGGTCGAAGGCTCGGTGCGACGAATCGTATTGCACCTGCCCATGACCTTCCCGTGGCTGTCGACGTGGCGGCAGCTTGCTCATGCGGTCGGCGCCACTCGATAACGTCCCCGGCACACGCGATCCGCAGCATGCTCGCCGGAGCGGTCTCGCTGCGGAGTAGAGCCCATGTCGCGGGCAGCGGTGCCGCGGCGCCACGACAGGCACCGTTCTCGCCACCGTCGCCCCGATCCGTTTCTCGACGGCCCGAGACACGCCGCCTGGGCGCTCGGAGAGCCGTCGATCGCGCTGTGCCTGTCACTCATGAATAATCCAGGCTAGGCTTCACGTACCCGTTCGCACCGGAGAATCACTCAGTGATGGTGAAGAAGCAGGCGATGTACTGAGATGGCCGTGTTGAGGACTACTCGGGTGGAGGAGCCGGCAGCGTCAGGCAGTTCGGACAGAGCCGGCGCTCCGGTTCCTCGTCCGTCTGGTGCAGGACTCTGGGTGGGGAATTTCCCATCAAGCGAAATAAATTGCCTTGAAGGCTCGCCCCATCGGGATACGATGGTCGCATCCTGTTCGCTCATGGCCTCCATGGATGATGTGCCCAACCTCCGTGACCTCCACGTCCTCGTTCTCGACGATCACCAGGACACGCTCGACGTGTTCAGCACGGCGCTGCGAGCGTGTAACGCGAACGTATTTACGGCGCGGACGGCTCGCGATGCCGTCACCATCTTCAAGACGGTGCGGCTTGACGCCATCGTCTCCGACTTGGCGATGCCGGGTGAAGATGGCCTCTGGGTGGTCGATCAACTACGCCGATTGTCGGTGACGAAGGGCGGTAGCGTCCCGGCACTCGCCGTCACCGCGCACTGGGACAAGTACACAAGCAAGGACGCCAAGGACGCGGGCTTCGACGGCTTCCTCACGAAGCCGGTCGATCCGTTGGAGTTATGCACGACCGTCGCATCCCGGGGGGGGGCGCTGATGCCGACTGTGCGATGAAGGAGGAAATTCTCGGGGTACTCAAGGCCAATCCCGCGATGTTCTACTGCCGCATCTGCATCTCGCGCCTCCTCCAAGTGGCCCACGCGGAAGTCCAGAATGTTCTGTCGAGCTTTGCCGTCACGCATCCGACCATCCAGTTCACGCAGGGGCATTGTGTCAAGTGCGGCGGTCTTCGCACGGTGTTCCGGTACATGCCGTCCACGGGAGTGTAGTCGCTCGACTACGCCCGGCCCTCACTACCACCGTCCCCGACGCGAGGCTACCAGCGGCGACGGAGGTGGTTCACGATGCGCGCCACGAGAACGCCGACCACGCTGATGAGCACGGCAACGACGGCGATGGTCACAGCCTCGATCATCTCGGGAGCGCCACACCCGCATATCCGATCTTGTTCACCGCGTCCCGTAACGTCGGCACGTTGTGGCCCAACCCGTAGCCCGCCGCGAGCCCAAGGCCAGCGTGGCCGAGAAGCTGACGGCGAACATCATCAGGAACGCCGCTACAGTGCGCCGGAGATAACCTTCTCGGAAAAGCGTCACGTTGTAGGCCGTCCAGCCGCGAGTGAACCGAGCTTCCCAACCGCTGATGGTCGAGGGCGCGATGGTTACGCGCTCTCCGAGCCTCACGATGGCCTCAGGGGCGAGGGGTGAAGCGCAGCGCAGGTTGGACAACAGGTGGGAGCGCCTGGTCGCGGGGCTCTCAATGCGCAAGCGATCACCTACATCTGGCAGTGGCCTGTGCCTAACACGGCGTACGTCGTCGACTTCTACATCCCGTCGCACGATTTGATTATCGAGGTGGAGACTCCGGTTTGATGGCCGGCAAGCGTCGCCCGCGTTATGACCTTCTCAAGCAACGCCACTCGCTGCTCATTCTTGCGAGGACCGGCGTGTTACGTCTGGTAGACGAGGGGCTGCCGGCGAGCGTGCCGATTCTCGGGCCGGCCAGGGAGGTCGGCGAGCGGCTTTCCCGGGAGCCCAAGCCTGATACGTTAGACCTGTGGAGGATCTATGAGCGGGACACCGTCCATGGAGGACCGCCGAGAAAGAGCCGGGAGGCGTGCCATGAAGAGGCTCGTACTGGAGTCGACCGCCCCGTTCCAGGGTCTGCCCGAGCTGGTCGCCTACGACGAGGGCCTGTTCGAGAAGGAAGGGCTCGACATCGAATGGGTCGACCGTGACGCCGGCGCGGAGAAGAAGAAGACCGTGATCGATGTCACCAGTCCTCGCGGACTGAACCCGTTCACGAGTCACGGCCGCCTCTTCGAACAAGGTCAGGCCGACATGTACAACGCGTGCGAATGGGGCAACTACTGCCGCGTCCACGGTCGCTGCGCCATCATCGCCTATGGCGCCATCGTGGTCCCGCCGGCGTCGCCGGTCTACACGCCGCAGCAGCTCGCGAATCGCACGGTCGGCGTGCCGTTCTATTTTGGCACGCACTACCTCGCGCTCCACTTGCTGGAGGGCTTCGTGCCCCGAGAGGCGATCCGGGTGTGCCATGCCCCGAACGGCTCCCGTCCCCGCCTCGCTGCTCTTCGGAGAGGCGAGATCGAGGCGACGACCTTGACCGAGCCCTACATCACGCTGGCCGAGAAGCAAGGGTGCCGGACGATCTGCTCCGGGTTCTTCCACGGGACCGAGGTCGGGTCCGAGCGGGTCGACGCCCAGACCTATGCCGCGTTCAACCGCGCGGTGCGCGAAGCGGTGCGGCGCATCAATGCCGACAAGCGCGCCTACCTCCACTACTTCATCGATTACCACGGCCCGGATGATCCGGAGATCGCGGCGCTCACCATCGACGATCTTCGCGAGAGCCGCCTCGTGGTGTGCGACCCCGCCCCGATTCCCCTCGACGAGATGCAGCGAACCTTCGACTGGCTGAAGAGCTGGGGCATGCTCGAAGGCACGGCGTCACCTGTCGATCTCGTCGATCTCGACGTCCAGCGAGAGGCGCACGCGGCGCTCTGAGCGACCTTCACCGGCGGGGCCACCACTCGTGGAGATTGAGACGTATCGTTCCTGCATCCAGAACGAGGGCAAGGAGAGATGTCTTAAGATGGTGCATCAGACGCCGACCTGGCCGGGATAATCTACGAGTCCCTTACCCTCCACCATTCAACTTCTCGCGTAGTTACGATCCACTTGCCCAGATCTGACGCGAATCGCCGCGTTTTGCCGTAGGGCTCCCTCTGGACCAACGCTCTGTTCTGGCAGAAAATCCCGTGACGCGCGTGGTTGTCCGCGCTGTGCCGGGGGCAGGAGCGGCGGCAGGGGCCGCCTAGCGCAAGCTCACCTTCGACAGCGCCTCGGCCTAGGAGCTCAACGATCGCGCTCTAGTGCGCACCGGCTTCAAGGCGGATCTCGTGGTGTTCGACGAGCGGCGGGTGAGGCCAGCGATGCCGACGGTGGAGACCGATCTTCCGGTCAGGGTTTCCTGGCCGGTTGCGGCGCGGCCCCGGTGCGCGACGTCACGCCGCGCGTGTAGGAGACGGAGATGAATGGCGTGTACGACGGACTCACCGTGGTCGAGCTGGCCGATCGCCGCAACCAGTGGGCGGGCAAGCTCCTGTCCGACGGCGGCGCGCGCGTGATCCAGATCGAGCCTACGGCGGGAGGCCCGGGGCGCTGGTGCGGCCCCTTCGTCGACGACACGGTCGATCCCGACCGCTGTCTCGACTACTGGTGGTACAACACCGGCAAGCAGAGCGTGGCTCTCGACGTCGGTCGCCCGCCGGCTCAGGATCTGCTGCGCCGCCTGCTGGCCGGCGCCGATGTCTTCCTCGAGAGCACGCCGCCGGGGATGTTGCGTGCGTATGGTCTCGACCACGGCTCGGTCTCGAGCAACCGCGCGCTCATCTACACCTCGCTGACCGACTTCGGTCAGGACGGTCCCTGGCGCGACTATCGGATGAACGATGCCGCCCACCTGGCCCTCGGTGGCCACATGGCCAGCACCGGCTATTCCGATCCCACGCTCACGCCGATCGGCGGGCAGGGTCACCAGGCTTGGCACATGGGCTGCGTGTTCGCGTTGCACGGCATCACGCTGGCCCTCTTCGACCGCATGACGACCGGCGAGGGGCAGTACATCGACGTCTCGATCCACGATGCCTGCTCGATCGGCACCGAGTCCGCGGTACCCGAGTGGCTCTACAACGGCGCCACGCTCTATAGGCAGACCGGGATGCACGCCTCCGCGCGCCGGCGGCCCGATTTGGAATTGCCGACGGCTGACGGCATGTACGTGATCGCGGTGAACCAGACCTTCGGCGACCGGGGCTGGGCGAAGCTGATCGAGTGGATGGAGGAGAAGGGCGTCGCCGGTGAGCTGACCGATCCCAAGTACCGCGACGAGGCCGTCCGCATGGCCGACTATCGCCAGGGAACCGCCGTGCTCGACGGGATCCGCCGGCTGATCGCCGCCTGCAAGGGAGAGGAGGTCTTCACCCGCGCGCAGTCGTACGGCATCTCGTGGGGGCTCGTGCGCGCACCCGAGGAGAACTACGACGTCGCGCACTACCAGCAGCGCGACTTCTGGCGCGATGTCGAGCACCCGGAGATCGGCCGCGCCATTCGGTACCCGCGCGGCCCGTTCATGTGCGACGCGCTCGGGATCGCACCCCGAGGGAGAGCACCGCATCTCGGCGAGCACACGCGGCTGGTCCTGGAAGGCGATCTCGGTCTCCCCGCCGCGCAAGTCGATGCGCTGGCCGCCGCAGGGGTGGTCCGGTGAATGCGTCAGTCACGCTCCCGAAAGGCATCCTCAGCGGAGTGCGCATCCTCGATTTCACGTGGAAGACCGTCGGGCCGTGGGCGCCGCGGCTGCTCACGCACTTTGGCGCCGAGGTCATCCACGTCGAGCGCGTCGGGTCCTGGGATGATCATCGCTACGCGGCCCACCCGAGTCCGATCGTCGGTGGCCCGCAGAAGGAGTTCACGTCGGAGCAGGGGACGGGGCCGCTGCACGGCGGCGGCCACGCGGACGGCAAGAAGCCCTACTACAACACCCCATACTTCACGATCCTGCACCACGGCAAGCTGGCGATCAGCCTGAACACGCGTCACCCCAAGGGGCTCGCGCTGGCCGAGCGGCTCATCGGCATCTCGGATGCGGTCGTCGAGAACTTCAGTGGCGAAGTGTTTCCGAGCTGGGGGCTCACCTGGGAGCGCATCCACGAGATCAACCCGCGCGTCGTGTACATGAGCACGTCCGGCTTCGGTCATTCCGGGCCCTACAAGGCCTACCGCAGCTTCGGCCCCACCGCCGCGGCCCAGTCGGGCTTGTCGCTCGCGTCCGGGTTGCCAGGCATGGCGCCCGCGGGCTGGGGGTTCTCGTACATGGACGTGATGGGCGGATGGATGGGAGGCCTTGCCCTCGTCATGGGATTGCTCCAGGCCAGGAAGAAAGGCGAGGGATCCTACGTCGACTATGCGGTCACCGAGGGCGGGATGTCGCTCCTGGGGATGTACATGCTGGATTTCCAGGTGAACGGCCGGACCACACGCCGCCCGGGTTTTCCGCCGGGCAATCGCGCCCTGTGGCCCGCCGTGGCGCCCCACAACACCTATCGATGCTCGGGCAAGGATCGTGTCGGGCAGGACTGGTGGGTGTTCGTCGCCTGCGAGACCCAGGCGCAGTTCGAATCGCTCTGCCGGGTGATGGGTCAGCCCGATCTGAGTAGGGACCCGCGCTTCGCGACCAACGAGGCGCGCGTGGCGAACCAGGACGAGCTCGACGCCATCGTCGGCCGCTGGATCAGGCCGCGCCGGCGCTACGACGTCATGCAGCGGTGCCAGGAGGCCGGGATCATCGCGGCGGTGGTCCAGAGCGCCGAGGACCGGGTCGAGCACGATCCCCAGCTCAAGCATCGCGACATGCACCCGGTCGTCAACCACCCTGAGATCGGGGAGTTCGAGTATGAGGGTTATCCGGTCAAGCTGTCCCGCACACCGGCCTTCGTGCACGGAAGGGGGCCGCTGCTGCGCGAGCACAACCGCTACGTCTACGGCGAGCTGCTCGGTCTGAGTGACGAGGAGATGAAGTCGCTGGAAAACGACAAAGTGATCTGAGGAGGCTGCGATGGCGGTGAGCTTCGACCGGGCGCGGCTCGCGCCGCTGAAGGATACCGTAGCGGTCGTCGGTGTCGGCGAGACCGACTACGGGAAGGATTACCGGGGAGCCGGCGGCCAGACCGTGAGCAAGGGCGAGGCCCGCTACGACTCGTACACGCTGGCGTCGAGGGCACTCAAGCGTGCGCTGGACGACGCGGGATTGAAGAAGGACGACATCGATGGCCTGTGCGTCGGGGGCACGCTGTCCGGCGAGCGGGCCAGCGAACAGTGGGGCCTGAACCCGCGCTGGAGCGGGGGCGGCGACGCTGCGCAATGCATCATCGAGGCGACGCTGGCCATCAACGCCGGGCTCTGCACGACCGTCGCCCTGGTCTACGGCAACGCCCAGCGCTCGATGGACACGGCCTACGGCGGGGCGCGCGTGACCGGCGGCGCGATCACCTCGTACTTCTACTACGCCCCGTGGGGCATGACCTCGCAGGGCGCGCTCTACGCGCTCTTCTTCCAGCGCCACAAGCTGCTCTACGGCACCACCGACGAGCAGCTCGGCGCGGTCGCGGTGGCGTTCCGCAAGCACGCCTGCTTGAACCCGAACGCGGTGATGCAGAAGCCGCTCACGATCCAGGACTATTTGAATGCGCCATACATCGCCGAGCCCCTGCGCCTCAACGACTACTGCCTTATCAACGACGGCGGGGTTGCGATCATCGTCCGTCGCGCCGACCTGGCGAGGGATCTCAAGCAGCGGCCCGTCATGGTGAGCGGCTTCGGATGGTCCGAGGAGAACGTAGACGCCACCCAGCTGCGGCCCCGGCTGAAGACCTTCTATCACGGCGCCCATCACGACGTGGCGGCCCAGGTCTATCCGATGGCTGGCGTGACGCCGAAGGATGTCGACGTGTTCGCCACCTACGACAGCTTCAGCGTGCACCTCCTGGCCTCGCTCGAAGGGTTCGGCTTCTGCAAGGAGGGCGAGGCCGGCACGTTCGTGCAGGGCGGCCGCATCGAGATCGGCGGCGAGCTGCCGTGCAACACCAGCGGCGGGATGCTCTCCGAGAGCTACATGCAGAGCTGGAACCACCAGCCCGAGCTGGTCCGCCAGCTGCGCGGCGGTCTCGGCAACCGGCAGGTGCAGGGCGCCGAGGTCGCCCAGTACGTCCACGACGTCGCCGGCAAGTGCAAGAGCCTGATCTACACCAGGGGAGCGTGACGATGGCGACGGCCCGACCGGTACGCGCGATGGATCCGTACGCCGAGCAGTTCTGGACGTTCACCCTGTCGAGAGAGCTGCGCCTGCAGCAGTGCTCGGCCTGCGGGAAGTTCCGCTGGCCGCCGGGCCCGACCTGCGACCGCTGCCTGTCCGACGACTTCGCGTGGTCCCCGCTCAGCGGCGAGGCGAAGGTACTCTCGTGGACGACGTTCCGCCGCGGCTACTTCCCGGAGTATCCGCCGCCCCACACCGTCGTCGCGCTCGAGCTGGCCGAAGGCCCGCTCTTCATCTCCTATCCCGTCGACGTCGAGCCCAGCGACCTCCGCGACGGCATGACGCTGGAGCTCCGCTGGATCGACGCCACCGACAAATTCGGCGAGTACAACCTCCCCGTCTTCGGCCCGTCCGCCGCCAGAAGCTGAGGCGCTGAGAAGCAAGAGCACCGTTTACGTCGGTGTGTTGGACGCCGATATGGCACCTTGTCGAACGATCAAGTACTGAGCGCCGAGACCTACTCCGTGTCGTAACGCTTGCGTAGCGCGGCGATCGCCTGGACGTCCGGCGACCCCGGCTTGGCGAGGATCGCGGCCAGCTCCTCGAAATACCGCTCGTGGACGCCGGCCTGGCGTCGTACGTTGTCGCGGACAAGTCGAAGAGCGACATCTTTCACGACTTCCTGCCGTTGCTGAATGGTCAGCTGGTGGAACTCCTGGACCGCAAGGCAGGAAAGAGCGATCAGTCAGCTACTTGCCCTGGAGAGAACGGTGTCAAAGCAGGGCAAGGACTCGATCGGCCATCCCCGAGGCGGCGTCGACGACGTCATCAATGCCATCGCCGGTGCCTGTCTCCTGGCCCGGAAAACGCCGAGCGAAGCAGGCACGGTCGTCGCGATGCCGAAGAGACAGGCGGTCTCACCAAGGACGTTGCACCGTCTGAGACCGCGAAGCAGGGTCGAGGCGCTGTGAGCCGAGCCGCGCGATTCCCTGTACGCCAGTGTGGGATGGGTCAGCGCACGAGGCAGATTCGCGTGATCACGCAGCTAGCTCAGGGTAGCTTGTCGAAAAACAGATAAAGGGCGGCAATCCGGCCGTCCCGGGCAATGATGAAATCAGTCCCGGCGTAAGCTGGCGCCTCACCAGGGCGGCCCGATACCCATTGGATCCGCCCACCATTGCCCAATTCCTCGGGCCCAACAATTGGCTGATAGCGAAAGTCAGGGTGAGTAGCCTTGATCTTGCCCGCGACGCGATCGATCTCGTCGCGGCCACGGTAGACGCCCTTGGTGGGGTCGTAGAACACGCAATCTTCGGTGTAGATCTCGTCGATGGCCGCGCGCCGACGCGTGCCGTCGTTTTCACCGAAGACGTCGTGGAGATTGCGAGTCAGTAAGGTCGATATGCTGTAGGACATGGCCTTGCTCCTCTCCGCCATTCCTTGAGATGCCGTCGATCCGTCGAGCGATCCATCGGATGACACAAGGCGGGGCATGGAGGACGCCAGGAAAGCCGGATCATCAGGAACCTCAGACGCGCGCCTCCTGACCAAAACCCGGCGGACCCGGAGCGCAAAACGGGCACGGGATGATACGGATTACCACGATTTACTAAGTCGTGCGCGCTAAGGTCGCGTCAGAATTGAGCGCGCAATCTACGAATCCCTTACCCTCCACCACTTCCACTTCTCGCGTAGTTACACCTCACGTTTTGAAATTGGTGGCCCCGGGGTTGCGTTTGGGTGCGTGACTGACTCACAGCTCATCATCGCCTTCTAGACTTTCAGGTACCGATCGAGGCCAACGACGGTCGCCTCGTGTCGCTCGGGCTGGACATGCCCGTAGGTGTCGGCAGATTGTCCGATCGGGGCGTGCCCCATCTGCTGCTGGACCCACCAGAGATCCGCCCCACCGCTCAGCAGCCACGTCGCGAAGGTGTGGCGCGTCGCGTGGTACTTGGGTAGGAGTCCCGCCTTGCTCTGAAGCGGCTGCCAGCGCCGGTTTTCTCGGGGCCCATCGGGGAAGGACACAGCCCACCTCCCAGCTCAGCCCTGAC
>Ga0137418_10004332_pt1 | contig 13029 bp, 11 predicted proteins | sample CZODoug3_1_2_16f_FD_122242 | JGI IMG/M metagenome (GOLD analysis project Ga0137418, IMG submission 122242) | Vadose zone soil fungal communities from Angelo Coast Range Reserve, California, USA - CZODoug3_1_2_16fungal (Hybrid Assembly) | ecosystem: Environmental > Terrestrial > Soil > Vadose...
CCGGGAGAGAGGGTGCCGGTTGATGGAAAGGTGATCGAAGGTAACTCTGCAATTGATGAATCTATGATTACTGGAGAGAGCCTGCCGCGCGACAAGCGTAGCGGCGACGAAGTGATCGGCGCCACAGTCAACAAAACCGGTCTATTGAGGATTCAAGCAACAAAAGTCGGACAGGACACGGTCCTGTCTCAAATCGCCAAACTGGTCGAAGAGGCTCAAGTTGGAAAGGCCCCTCTGCAGCGACTAGCTGACAGGGTCTCCGCATACTTTGTCCCGTCTGTCATATTGATCGCAACAGCGTCGGGTCTATTCTGGTACTTTGTCGCAGGAATTGGACTCGCGTTTTCCCTCCTCGCCTTTGTCTCCGTTGTGATTATCGCGTGTCCTTGCGCGCTCGGAATCGCCACTCCAGCAGCCCTCTTGGTTGGAACAGGCAAGGGCGCTGAGAACGGGATCCTGATCAAGGGAGGGGACCAGCTCGAGGAAGCTGGCAAGATCAAAATGATAATTTTTGACAAGACTGGGACCCTGACCAGAGGGCAACCGTCGGTGACTGATATCGTTCCGATAGGAAAACTCAGCGAGATTCAGATACTCAGCTTTGCGGGAGCTGTGGAGAAGGGTAGTGAGCATCCCCTAGCAGCGGCCGTCGTGAACTCGGCACGAGGCAAGAGAATCGAACTCTCCGACCCCTCAGGTTTTCAGGCGTTTCCCGGTCTAGGCGTAAAAGCGACCGTTCAGGGACAAGAGGTTCTCCTAGGCAACATGGAACTCATGAACAAGTTCTCTGTTCCATTCGAGGCATATTCTGAAAGGATCGCAGACCTTCAGGATCAAGGAAAAACGATTAGTCTACTTGCGGTAGACGCGCAACCGGTTGCGCTGATCGGAATCGCGGATACGGTGAAGGAATCCTCGGCGCCGACCGTGCGGTCATTGAAGAAGATGGGGTTGAATGTGGTAATGCTCACAGGCGATAATGAACGGACTGCAAAAGTGATAGCCCGCGCCCTCGGTATCGATACGATATTCGCCAACGTCCGTCCCGGTGAGAAAGAGGAAATTGTGAGGAAGCTTCAGAAAGGCGGGAAGGTCGCAATGGTTGGTGACGGGATAAATGATGCTCCTGCGCTAGCGGCTGCTGATGTTGGGATAGCAATTGGTAGCGGGACAGACGTTGCAAAGGAGACTGGAGGCATAATCCTGATCAAGGATGACATGATGGACGTTCCCAAAGCTCTAGAGCTTAGCAAAGCGACTGTGAGAAAGATCAAGCAGAATCTTCTCTGGGCCTTCGTCTACAATGTCGCCCTCATTCCAATAGCCGCAGGAATCCTAGTCCCGTTTCTAGGGCCAGGAATCTATGAGGTTCTTCCCCTCCTTGCGGGGGCCGCGATGGCAATCAGCTCAGTAACAGTAGTATCCAATTCGCTCCTACTCCGACGGTTCAACCCGAAAATCTAGGAGGTGAACTGTTGCAGAAAGACCCAGTCTGTGGAATGATGGTGGACGAGAAGAAAGCGAAATTCACAACGAATCGTGAGGGAAAGACAATCTACTTCTGTTCCGCCGCTTGCAAAGCATCATTCGACAAGAATCCTCAGAAGTACGTTCACGCATAGAGCCTTCAAGCGTCACTGGACTCATCTCTGATCGCCTTGATCTCGCCAATCGAATCTCCGGCGGATACATACTCTTAGACATCTATCGAGCTTCTTTCAAATAGAAGACCCAGAAGAGCTCAGAGGAGACCTATCTTGACGCTCCAATCCCCGGAGCCCGTTCAGAAGACAAGGGCCCTGTATCGTGTTGTCAAGTACACTTTCTACAAGCTTGACTCTGCGTGGAGGCGTCTTCCAGACAACGAGCGTCAATCCACGAAGGACAATTTCCTAGCGACGCTTCGGAGGCACAATGCCCTGGTCCCTCGAACTTACTCTCTGATTGGAACTAGAGGCGACGCCGACTTCATGTTATGGGTCATTACTGATTCAATGGAGGATCTTCAGGGCTTCAACTCTGAAATCCTGAAAACTGATCTCGGAAAGTTTCTCACAACTCCATATTCCTACCTTGCCATGATTAGGCCGTCCGAATACTTCGGCAAGACAACTGATCCTGAACCCGTCGGCTCCAACTATCTCTTTGTGTATCCCTTCACCAAGAAGCGGGAATGGTACAGCATCCCGTTCGAAGAACGGCGAAGAATAATGAAGGAACACGTCCAGACAGGACACAAGTACTCTTCTGTGACGATCCACACCTCCTATTGTTTCGGACTAGATGACTACGAGTTCATCCTTTCATTTGAGACGGACCATCCGGAGGATTTTCTCAACTTGGTCATGGACTTGCGCGGCACCGAAGCGAGCCGATACACAGCCATCGAGACGCCCATATTCACATGCATCTCCATCAGCCCTGAGAAGATGCTTGACCTCCTAGGACCCTGAGAGGTCAACGGTGAGAAGCGTATGACTGGATTCGAGAATGACAATTTTCTTCGTGCCTGCTGGGGAAAAGATACGGAGTACACTCCCGTCTGGTTCATGCGTCAGGCTGGCCGATATCTCGAAAGCTATCAAAGGGTCCGGGCCAAACATGACGTTCTCACGATATGCAAAACGCCCGAGCTGTCAGCAAGAATCACGACCGGCGCTGTCTCCGAATTGGGAGTGGACGCGGCGATTCTCTTCGCAGATATCATGCTTCCCTTGGAAGGGCTCGGCGTCAAGCTCAAACTTGTAGATGGAATAGGACCCGTGATCGAGAGACCTATTGAGAACAAGGAGCAAGTCGACGAGCTTTCAGAATTTTCTCCCAGAGAACACGTCCCTCACGTCTTGGACTCAGTTCAACTAGTCAAGCAACAGCTCGGAGAAAAAGTGCCGCTGATAGGTTTCTCGGGAGCACCTTTCACCTTAGCTTCTTACTTGATCGAAGGAAGCCCCTCCAGAGAATTTACACGAACCAAGAAACTGATGTATGACCAGCCACAGTTGTGGAGCCAACTCCTCTCCAAGCTCTCTCAGATAGTTACAGACTACCTGCAAGCCCAAATCAAGGTGGGAGTGGACTCGGTCATGCTCTTCGACAGCTGGTCGGGATGTCTCTCGCCCGCAGACTACAGAGATTTCGTCCTGCCCTACAATCAGAAGATCCTAGCCGAAATATCAGGGAAGAACGTTCCACGAATTCTTTTCGGGGTTGGGACCGCGGGAATACTCAGCGAGATGCGGGAAGCCGACAGCGATGTCTTCGGCGTCGACTGGAGACTCCCCATCGACGATGCGTGGCAAGTCCTAGGAGAAATAGCCATACAGGGAAATCTTGACCCGGCAACCCTACTAGCTTCTGAGAAACTGATCAACGAGCGGACTTGCGATATCCTAGGCCGAGTTGCAGGCAAGCCCGGTCATATCTTCAACCTGGGACATGGAGTCCTGCCTGAGACAAAACCTGAGAAGGCTAAGAGCCTCGTACAGTTCGTGCAGGAATCGACCAGGAAAAGGAGATGAAAGGTCCTGGCTCGAGGTAGCGGATTACCCGCGATCATCCTGATGGCCTATGGGAGCCCGAACTCTCTGGATGAGGTGGGCGACTATCTGTCACTGGTCAGAGGAGGTCGCGGTTCAAGCCCAGACGAGATCGAGCATCTGAAGCAGCGGTACCGAAGAGTCGGGGGCCGAACCCCACTACTCGAAATCACCATGTCTCAAGCCGACGCGCTAGAGAAGAAACTACTCAGAGACGGTATGCCTGCGCGGGTCTCTTTTGGGATGAAACACTGGCATCCCTTCGTCGAGGATGTTGTCGAGAAAATCAGCACCGGTAATCCGCCCATTCTCGTCGGAGTGGCTCTCGCGCCACACTACTCGAAGCTTAGCATCGGTGGTTACGAGGATAGCGTAAGGAGAGGCCTGGCAAGGATAAATTCGAATGTACAGTTCGTCATGGTGAAGAGCTGGCACATCCAGTCATCGTTGATCAAAGCACTCTCGGCGCGGGTCAGCAACAGATTGCATAAGATGATGGAATCTGGACCTACAATCGTCATCTTTACTGCCCACAGCCTACCTCTCAAAGCCGTCTCCACTGATGACCCGTACCGGGCCCAATTGCTCGAAACGAGCCAGCTAGTCGCAAATGACGCCAATGTCACTGATTGGGATTTTGCTTTTCAGAGTGCCAGCGGGCCACATGGGACCTGGCTGGGCCCCAGCCTCAAAGAGAAGATCACTGAACTCTCGATGAGGAAGATTAAGCAAATCCTGGTATGCCCGGTGGGATTCGTTTCAGATCATTTGGAGATTCTCTACGACTTGGATGTGGAGGCAAGAGAATACGCAAATTCTCTCGGCATAGCGCTCGCCCGAGTGTCATCTCTCAACGACGATGCCATGTTCATCGAAGCCTTGGCCGCAGTTGTTGAACCACTCCTCACTGAGGAACGAATAGCCGCTGCATGAGGCCCACAGCAATAGAGACGTGATGGAAAGAAGTCTAATCGGCAAGTATCCTCGGAAAGACAATACTATGCGTCACGAAAATGCTCAGCTCAGTAATTCCCTAAGGGCTTCATCAATCATGAACGTCTCAGGCATCATATTCGGAGGTATTCCGAGCTCAGAAAGCTTACGGGCGGTCACCGGACCGATAGTTCCTATGCGGATTCTTCGAAGTAGCGGGACAAGCTCGTCGGGGCTCATGTAGTTCTTCGACATCGAGAATAGGTTTGAAGCGGACAGCGAGCTTGTGAACAGGATCGCTTGGATATTCCCACTTCGAATCTCATCTATGAAACGCTTGAAGCTCGTGGCATCTGAGGGAATGACTGAATCATACAGGTTGACCGTCTCGACCAGTGCGCCGTTCTTTACAAGCGCTCTGGCCAAGCTGTTGTCTGCTGTGGATGATCTCGCGAGTAGTACACGCTTTCCCACGAGTCCCTGGTTGGAGAGAAAATCAGCAATACCCATCGAACTGAATTTGTCGGGTACGTGAACACCACGTATTCCCAGTTTTGCGAGGGCCTCCTTTGTTCTCGGGCCAACCGCTAGCATTTGAAAATCGCCTAGGACGCTCGGAAGCAAGTTTCCGTGACTCTTCAGAATGTTGAACAGGAGATTTGCGCCGTTTGGACTCATTAGCACAAGCCAGTCCACCGGGCCTCCAGCTAAAACTCGGCACAGGTCCGTGAAGAGGTCCGATTCCTTTCTCGGCCTCAGTTCGACTGTGTGAACGATTAGCGGTTTCCAGCCCATGTCTTTGACGAGCTTGATCGTATCTTCCCCTTGGCCGACTGGTCGGGTTACTGCTACGGTGTCCAATCGATCTCTAACACCGGTAGTATATGCCGCGCCAGCTCTCCTCTATTTTCTTAGCGCCCTTGGAAATCAGCTCTTCAGCGGCTGCCCTTCCAAGCCCCGCTGCTTCCTTGAGGTTCCCAGACTTTGTCGATTCGAGCCTCGTCTTTCCGTCGTTCGACAATATGCATCCTGCGACGCGAAGACTGTCTCGGTTCGACGAGGCGAGTGCCCCGATCGGTACCTTGCAGCCTCCTTCTAGGACATTGACAAGTTCTCTCTCAGCATCGGCTTGTGCTCTAGTGGAAGGGTCTTCGATTGACTGGAGGAGTTCTATGACCTTGCTGTTATCCTGCCGGGCTACCAAAGCCAGGGTTCCCTGACCGGGTGCAGGCATGAAATCATTCAATGACAATCGTTCCGTAATCCGTCCTGTCAATCCGAGTCTTAGAAGACCTGCCTCAGCAAGGATGACGGCGTCGAACTCTCCCTCTTCGACCTTCTGGACCCTGGTGTCGACGTTCCCTCTGATGGGGACGGCTTGCAGGTCGGGCCTGGCACGTTTGAGCTGGGCCAATCGGAGAAGGCTGCTGGTTCCGACTCTGGACCCGCTCTTCAATTCTCTCAGATGCTCACCGTTCCTGCTAACCAATACGTTAGAGGGAGATCCCCGTTGGGGGACACTTGCAATCAGGAGCTTCGTGTCGTTTTCGAACACAGGCACATCTTTCAGACTGTGCACTGCTACGTCAATCCTTCCATTCAAGACTGCTTGGTCGATTTCTTTCTCAAAGATTCCTTTTTGATTGATTGAGAAGATGGGTGTCCCTTGGTCCTCATCGCCCTTCGTCTTGATCACTTTCCTCTCTACGACTAGGCTGGGATCTTTTCTCTTCAGTTGGTCCAGTACTATGTCGGTTTGGACGATGGAGAGTTTGCTTCCCCTAGTGCCGACTCTGAGGAGCATTTGTGATCTCTAAGGAGAGAGTTTCCTTAGAGCGCTTCCGATAGCCTCTAGGGTGGATTGGATTTGGTCTTCTGAGTGACTTGTCGCAAGAAAACATGTTTCGAATTGGGACGGAGGAACAAAGACTCTCGATGCAAGTAATGACTGGAAGTACTTGTTGAATCGGGTCGTGTCCGATGTTTTCGCCGAGTCGTAGTCTGTAACTTGGTGTTCTGTGAAGAAGATTTGGAACATGGATGACAGCCCGTTCACCTGGGCGGTCAATTTCGCAGATTCGACAAGGTCACTTATTCCTCTACGCAACTGTTCTCCGTTTTTTCCCAGCTTAGGATACAGCTGTCCCGCTTTTCGTTTCAATGATTGAAGCATGGCCAGCGAGGCTGCGACGCTTACAGGGTTACCGCTATAGGTTCCGGCCTGGTAGACTCCTCCCAGCGGCGCGAGTCTCTCCATTATCTCCCGTCGGCCTCCAAATGCCGCTATCGGGAGGCCTCCACCCAAGATCTTTCCAAGTACCGTCATGTCGGGTCTGATCCTGAAATATTCTTGAGCTCCACCAAGAGCTATTCTGAATCCCGTGATCACTTCGTCGAAAATGAGGACGATCCCGTTCCCTTGGGTGATCTTTCTGAGCGTTTCTAGAAATCCGGGTCTTGGAAGGATGGGTCCCATGTTCCCCATTACCGGCTCAACTATTACCGCAGCCAACTCGTGGGCGTGGTCTTCTATGATCTCGCTGCTCCCGTCCTCATCGTTGAACTTGGCAACGAGTGTATCTCTAGCCATTTCCTTGCTGATTCCTTCTGAGTTGGGAATCCCCAAGCAGGATGCTCCAGATCCAGCTCTTACGAGGACGCTATCGCTGGCACCATGATATCCTCCTTCAAACTTGAGAATCTTCTCTCTCCCAGTAAAGCCGCGCGCGAGTCGAACGCTGTGCATTGTGGCCTCTGTTCCAGAACTTGCGAGTCGAATCATTTCCATCGAGGGAACTATGCTTCTGATGAGGGTGGCAAGTTCAACTTCCATCTCGGTCGGCTGGCCGAAGATCGAGCCTCTGTTCAGTGCGTTCTGAACAGCTTGAGCTATCTCCTCCTGTGCGTGACCATCCAGTAAGGCTCCGTAAGCCATGCAGTAATCAAGGAATTCTTCGCCGTCCACGGTTCGAAATCTCGACCCTTTTGCAGATGCGACGAAAAGGGGATAGGGGGAGTAGGTCCGGATGGGGCTGTTTACTCCTCCGGGTATGAGCTCTCTAGCGCGCTTGTAGAGATGCTCGGATTTGGAGGCTAGCTTTGTAGCCATTCCGACGCTTCCTTAGCGTGATAGGTGATTATCATGTCTGCTCCGGCCCGTTTGATCGCTGTCAACACTTCTAGGATGGCCGATTTCTCGTCGATCCATCCTTCTCGGGCCGCGGCCTTCAGCATTGCGTACTCTCCGCTGACATTGTATGCTGCCGTTGGCATTCGGAATCTTCTCTTGGCACGATAGATAACGTCAAGGTAAGCTAACGCCGGCTTGACCATTATCATATCCGCTCCTTCCTTGATGTCCAAAGCTATCTCCCGCATGGCCATTTCTGGGTTGGAGTAGTCCATCTGGTAGGTTCGCCGGTCTCCGAACTGGGGCCTGGAGAAAGCTGCCTCCCGAAACGGTCCGAAGAATGAGGATGAGTGTTTCGCGGCATAGGCTAGAATCGGTGTATCCTTGAATCCATTATCGTCAAGCGCCTCTCGAATAGAGGCTACCTGGCCGTCGATCATTGCGGACGGGGCTACCAGGTCGGCTCCGGCTCTCGCATGGCTGACAGCAGTATCTGCGAGACGCTTGAGAGTCTCATCGTTCTCAACCATCCCATCGCTTATTATTCCACAGTGACCATGGCTGGTGTATTGGCAGAGACATACGTCGGTTCCTACTACGATCTCGTCGCCCAGCTGGTCCTTCAGGCTCTCTATTGACTTCTGAACAATCCCTTCGGGTTCGTATGCACTGGAGCCATCATTGTTTTTGAGTCTCGGAATTCCGAAAAGGAGGACTGATCTGACCCCTCTATCTTTGAGGTCAAGTGCTTCTTTCTCGAGTGACGAAAGTGAAAATCTGGTTTGTCCCGGCATCGAGGGGATTGGAGCATTCTTGCTGAGATCTTCCTCAACGAAGACCGGCTGGATTAGGTCAGATTTAGTAACGGTCACTTCCCGAACAAGCTCTCGGATGAGGGGAGTTCTTCGTAGCCTCCGCATTCGGAGCTGGGGGAAACTCAGGAGCTTATTCTCCTTGGAAGATCTGTCCGGCGGCTGTTAATACTCGTTCATCTTTTCTCTCCGCCGCTCGACGTAGGTTCACTATCGGTCCGTCCAGCAGCTTCTCTACGAGTGAGACGGTCATGCTCTTCAGCGACTCTTGCTGCTCAACGGTCAGGTCTAGCTTGGAGAGGGTCTTGTTCAGAACCCCTTCGCGTATCTGATCAGCTCTACGATAAATCTCAGAGACGATAGGTTCCGCTTCCTCTCGTTGAAGCAATCCGTTGATCTTCTCGACACGCGGTCCTACAAGGACCTCCGCCTTCTTAACCAGATCTCGACGCTTGGCAAGGGCGTCGTCGGCTATTCCGCGCAGATCATCTATCGTCATGAAAATCACATTGTCCAACTCGCCAACGTCGGGCGCGACGTTTCGAGGGTTAGACAGGTCAAGAATCATTAGCTTTCGTTTCGTGCTAGTATTTCGGCGAGAAAGTGAGTCCTTGGTCAGGACATAGTTTGAGGATCGGGTAGCGACAATCACTAGATCTGTCTTTGTGACTTGCGACGGGACCGCCTGAAACTCTACTGCCGTCCCACCGAAGGTCCGACAAAATGATCGAGTCCTCCCCAACGTTCTACCGGCCACGGTAACGCTGGTTGCTCCTCTCGCCCTCAACGCCTTCATCACCAACATCCCAACTTGACCAGTGCCCAGCAGCAAGACGTGAGTGTCGTTCAGCTTTCCGAGGGTTTCCTCGGCGAGCTTCATAGCTGCAGACCCGAGCGAGACCGTTCCTCTTCCGATCCCGGTTTGTTCTCTGATGCTTGAGCCAGCGGATATCGCTCTGTGTACGGTATCTTCGAGTAGAGCTGAGGCGGAGCTGTTGGAGAGTGCTTGCGACAATGAATTCTTCAATTGGCCAACTATCTGGTTCTCCCCGATGAGCATCGACTCAAGGCCCGCTGCAAGTCTTACCAGATATTCGACCACAGACTTTCCTTCTCTGGCTTCAACAATCTTGTTCAGCTCTCTCAGCTTGAACTTGGTCTCAAGAGCCCACTCACGCAGAGTGTCGTCTCGGGTCTGCGAGGGCTCGTTCGTGTCGAAGAACAGTTCGACCCTGTTGCAGGTTTGAAGGATCATGGCGCCAACCACCCCGTCAGCTTTACGCAGAAATTTGTAGAAGGCAGGAATGTCTCGAACGCTCAGAGCGTCGAGAGTTGCAAGAGGAGCTTTCCGGTAGCTCACTCCCAAGCTTACTAGCACGTGTGATGCCTGCCGAGAACGATGTAAGCCGGCAAAAGTGAGTTTGTTATTAAGACTTGATCTGTACATCCTAAGCTACACGCGAACCTCCCTACCTTGCATTCCTGATCAGGGGCTAAGAAATGAAGTCGAGGTGAAATGGAGTGGTCTTAGCGCTAGGTTAGGCTGGTTATCGTTTCCAGAACTTCCACCAAGCCGGTTTTATCGCCGCCCCGATCAATCCGATTATTCCTGCCACGAAGACCATTACTGCTGGTGTCGCGAAGCTGGTTATGAGGAGCAGTATGGTCCCCGCGATCACGGCGATGAACCCTCCAAACCGCATGAGGCCTGTATAGATGATTACTCCAGCGATTATCGCCCCAAGTCCCAACAGTGCCTCCAACAGCCTAAGGAATAGAGAGATCGGTGATAGTCCACCGCTGGTTAGAGCATAGTAGCCGATCAAGGCGCCGCCCACTAGGGCTAGCAGGAAGCCCACGATACCCAAGAGTCTCGCGAACGACTTTCTAGCAATTCGGAAAGCGAACATCTCAATCACAAGTACGGCCGAGCAGTGACCTATCTATAATACAACAGTTTGAACACTGCCCAGTATTAGGATAAAGGATTACGACCTCGGGCGTTTCTTCTCGAGACGAGTAGCGGTTCGCGAAAGAGTCCTTTCTCTGCTTAGAAACTTAGGTCTTGCCGAGTTCTAATCGTTTTCATCAAGTCTCCCCGAGTAATCATTCCGAGAACCTTGTCGCCATCGGTCACTAGTAATCGTCCTATGTTCTTCTCGGCTATCTTCTGCAATGCTTCACCGGCAGAAGCGTTCGGGCTGATCGTCACTATTCTGTCGTATGGAACCATGGCTTGAGCGACGGTCTCCATCTCTCGTTTCTCGGCTGGAATAGATCTGACTGACGACATCGTGACGACTCCCTCCAGCTTGTCGTTCCGGACCACAGGATAACCGCCGTGGGGATGGATGAGGAAGTAGTCGGTTACGAGCTTCTGGACACTAATCTCAGGCGAGACAGTGAGCAGGTCTCTCGTCATTATGTCGTTGACATTGATCCCGTGGAGTGCCTCGGTCATCTCGGTCTGTTTCAGGCTGGTCTCAGCTCCCGACCGGATAAACCAGCCCAAGAAGATAGTCCACAGGCCGTTGAAGATATTCCCAGTCACCACCACCAACAAGAGACCTGCGGCGATCATCAGTAGCGACAATACCTCACTAACACGTGTTGCTTCCCGAGTCGCTTTCAGCAGGTTCTTAGAACGCCCCCAGAGACCACCACGTAACACTCGGCCACCGTCGAGTGGAAAGGCTGGAATAAGATTGAACGCACCCAAAGCAGCATTGATCACGGCGTTGTAGCCGAGCACTGCGATGATCTCAGGGGGCGCAGAAACAAACATGCTCACGTACCAGAGTCCTCCTAAGACTCCGGCAATGGCGAAGCTCGTCAATGGTCCTGCAGCGGCCATGCGGACCTCGAGACCCGCGTCTTTCGGTTCCTCGCTCATCTCTGAGACTCCACCGAAGAAGAACAGAGTGATTCTTGCAATTGGTAGCCCGTTTTTCTTTGCAATGTATGAATGGGATAGCTCGTGTAGAAGGACCGAGACGAACAGAAGAATGGCAGAGACAACTCCAATCGCCCAGTCAGTCGCGGCACTAAACTTAGGGTAGACGGCCGGTAGATATCCATCAGCAAGCGACCAGGCTATCAGGAGAAATACTAGCCACAGGGTCCAGTGAATTCTTATTGGAATTCCGAGTATTTTCCCAATATTCGCTGACACGGTTCTCTCCTGCCTTGGCGTGTGAGCCTAGTGTGCTAGGACTTGAGCGTTTTCCTATGCAGACTTCGAGTCGTCTCGTGATGGCTGAAGCGAAGGTTTGCGATGAGCTCCGTGCTGATTCATGAAGATCGCCTTCAGCGCCTCCAACCAGGCCTGTCTCGCCTCATCGATGGGTAGTCCCGAGATGAGAAGGGTCTCGAGCCCGTTCCAGAGAGCTATGAGCGCATTGGCGAGGGGACGGATGTTCAAGTTGTCCCCGACAATCTTCCTCTTTCTGCCCTCTGCAAGGAAACTGGTCAGGACCCGCTCGTATTCCTCATGATTTTGTTTCAATATTCGTTTCAGACTGGGATTTCGCGACGCTTCGGCGAGAATTTCGAAGCTCAATCCTGGGTTGGATGCTGACAGCTTCAGCATCTTGTCGAAGAACTGAGTGGCGCTTTGGATCGGATTTGCCTCGTCGCCAAATGAGGAAAACAGAATCTCTTTGAAAGCCTGAGGTGCTGTCTTGCACATCGCTTCGAACAGATCCTCTTTGCTAGAGAAGTAGAGGTAGATTGCGCCTTTGCTTACTCCGAGACGTTTCGCAATGTCGTCCATCGTCGCTTCGTGGTATCCTTTTTCAGCGAAGACTTTGATGGCCGCGTCTAGGATTCGGCTCTTGGCCTCTTCCCTATACGCAGGCACGACTTTAGGCATTCGACTCTACGAGCGTTACGATGACAGCGCTATTTAAAAATGACCGACGCGTTTAAATAATGACTTATCAGTCAGTTTAGCTACGCGATAAACTATGCAAAATCAAAACGTTCCTCATGAAGAGACGGCGATGAAAGACAAGGTCGTTATGATTACGGGAGCGAATTCAGGTATTGGAAAGGCGGCGAGCCTGGCTCTTGCTAAAATGGATGCCACCGTGGTGATGGTCGCACGTAGCAAGGAGAGGGGCGAAGCTGCAAAAGCCGAAATCATCAAAGAATCTCAGAATAATTCAGTTGATCTCTTACTTGCTGACCTGTCGTCAATAGAATCAGTGCAACAGCTCGCAACAGAATTCCAGAAGAAATATTCGAAGCTCCACGTCCTAGTCAATAACGCGGGACTCTTCAACCGGAAACGCCACGTCACAACGGACGGCTATGAGAATACCTTCGCCACAAACTATCTAGCGCCATTCCTATTGACAAACCTACAATTGGCTCTGCTGAAGGACAGTGCACCGAGCCGAATCATCAACGTGTCATCCGTTGGACATTACAATGGGCACATCAACTTTGACGATCTCAACTTGGAGAAAGAGTATGGTGGATGGAAGGCTTACGGACAATCGAAGCTTGCCCTCGTCCTGTTCACCCATGAACTCGCCAAGAAGCTACAAGGCAGCGGAGTTACGGTCAACGCCGTACACCCAGGAACTGTTGCGACCAACATCTGGTCTAGACCGTT
>Ga0137418_10004333_pt1 | contig 13029 bp, 10 predicted proteins | sample CZODoug3_1_2_16f_FD_122242 | JGI IMG/M metagenome (GOLD analysis project Ga0137418, IMG submission 122242) | Vadose zone soil fungal communities from Angelo Coast Range Reserve, California, USA - CZODoug3_1_2_16fungal (Hybrid Assembly) | ecosystem: Environmental > Terrestrial > Soil > Vadose...
TGACGCAAATACCGAAGTTCGATGGGTTGAAGATATGGCGGCCCTTCACCCGCACCACATACTTCGAGGTAATTGCGATGACGGAGCACAAGGCGTAGGGCCAGAACGCAGGCGAGCGTATAAGGATGCCGACGCTGATGCCGGTGATATACGCACTGGCGAGATGCGGCCACTTACCAGTAACGACACGGCCCAGGATAACTTCAGCGGCAATGGCGCTGCCAATTGCCAACAGGGTCTTTGTATAGCTTTCCAGGATGCCGAAGGAGAAATTGCCGACCAGCAAGATGAGCGTGATGAAGATGGGCGGGATGAAACGATTCTCAAGTGTGAACAGGCGTCGCCAATTATGAGCAGGCGGACCGGCCGGCAAAGGCGGCATCGTCATTGAACCATTCCAACATATGTACGATGTATGACCTTGGCGAAGACAATGGTGAGGTTTTTTTGGTCTTGGAATATTTGGAGGGGGAGGACTTATGCGAGTTTCGAGACGGGAAACCTATGGACTGTGAGAAGCTCCTAGATGTTGCCATTCAGACCACGAATGGGATGTCAGCAGCCCATGCATGCGGGATCATCCATCGGGATATAAAATCCGCCAATCTTTTTCTGACCACCCATGGCCAGGTCAAGATATTGGATTTCGGTTTAGCCAAGTTGGCACCGGTGGGCGGTGCCGCGAATCTTACGGCGATGGCTACAGTCAGCGAGCTAGAACAGCTCACTCGACCGGGCACAGCAATTGGCACCATCACGTACATGTCACCCGAACAGGTGCGGGGGGAAGAGCTGGATGCGCGCACGGATTTGTTTTCCTTTGGCGTGATGCTCTACGAGATGGTAACGGGGGTCCAGCCCTTTCGGGGCGAGACCTCTGGAGTAATTACGGAAGCGATTCTGAATCGCAGGCCAGTTACACCAGTGCGGCTGAATCCCGACGTTTCCCCAAAGCTAGAAGAAATCATCAACAAGACGCTGGAGAAGGACCGGAAGCTGCGCTACCAGAGCGCCGCCGAGATTCGCGCGGATTTGCAGCGTCTGAAGCGCGATTCAGAATCGAGTCGGGCAGCCGTCGAAGCAGACGAGGCTGGGTTTGAGCGCGGCAAGAAATCCACTCGGCTCCGTTGGGTGGCGGTCACTGGCGCAACAATGCTGGTCATCGGACTGGCTGTGAGTGGTTGGTGGGTTTTCTCCCGCAAGGCACACGCGTTGACCGAAAAAGATACCATCGTGCTCGCCGATTTCACGAACATGACGGGCGATGCGGTCTTTGACGGCACGCTCCGGCAGGCACTGACGGTGCAACTCGAGCAGTCACCCTTCCTAAGCCTCGTCTCCGAGCAGCGGGTTGGGGAGACGCTGCGCCTGATGGGTCGCTCTCCTAACGAGCGGGTGACGCAGGAATTGGCCCAGGAAATCTGCCAACGCGCAGGGAGCAAGGCCTTGGTGGCCGGCTCGATCGCCAGCCTGGGAAGCCAGTACGTTATTGGCCTCAATGCAGTGAACTGCCGCACCGGAGATGCGCTGGTCCGGGACCAGGTTCAGGCGACAAGCAAAGAAGAGGTATTAAAGGCCCTGGACAAAGCGGCGACGAAGCTGCGCGGGAAACTGGGTGAGTCGCTCGGGTCCATCCAGAAATTCGACGCCCCGATTGAACAGGTCACTACTCCTTCGCTCGAAGCTTTGAAAGCCTACAGCCTGAGCATAAAGACCTATCGCGAAAAGGGTGACGCCGAAGCTCTCCCGTTCCTCAAGCGCGCCATTCAGCTCGACCCCAATTTCGCCGTGGCCTACGCGGCCCTTACAATCTCGTACTTCAATCTCGGCGAATACACCCTGGCCGGGGAGAACGCCAAGAAGGCCTACGAGCTGCGGGACCGCGTCAGCGAGCGGGAGAAGTTCCGCCTCTCCGCCATCTACTACGACTTCGTCACGCACGATTTGGCGCAGACGAATCAGACCTACGAGCTGTGGATACAAAGCTATCCAAGGGACTATGTGCCCCACGCCGACTTGGGAGTCAATTACATATACTTCGGGCGATATGAGGAAGGCGTCGCAGAGCACCGGGAGGCTCTGCGCCTTGAGCCAAACAGTGGCATCACTTATGGCAACCTTGGAGGAGGCTATCTTGCCCTCAATCGGTTTGATGAAGCCAAGGCCACTTTCGACCAGGCGTTGACGCGAAAACTCGATAATCGGGATTCGCACTTCGGCCTGTATGCGGTGGCTTTTCTCCACGGTGACGCGGCGGCCATGCAGCAGCAGGTGGCCTGGGCTGCCGGGAAACCGGGAGCTGAAGATTTCATGCTCTCTGCCCAGTCCGACACCGAGGCGTTCTTCGGCCGCCTCCAGAAGGCCCAGGAATATTCTCGACACGCAGTCGAGTCTGCCCGACGCAGCGACGCCAAGGAAATGGCAGCGCAGTGGCAAGTCAATGCAGCCCTGCGGGAGGCGGAGTTTGGCAACCCGGGTCCGGCCCGCCGGGGCACCGCGGCAGCGCTGGCCATTGCTCCGGGTAGAAAAGCTCTACCAGCCCTGGGGCTGGCGCGCGCCGGGGAAGCGGCTCGCGCGCAGGCGCTGGTGCAAGAGTTAGAAAAAGACCTCCCGCCGCATACGATGTTGTACTTCGGCCTGCGCCGGTACTGGCTACCCACCATCTGGGCCGCCATCGACATCAGCCGCAAGAACCCGACCAAGGCCATCGAGGTTCTCCAGATGGCAGCCCCCTACGAGCTGGGTGAGCCCCCACCGTTTCAGCTAGGCACACTCTATCCCGTCTATCTACGCGGCCAGGCTTACCTGCTCGCACGCCAGGGCAGCGAAGCCGCGGCAGAGTTCCAGAGAATCCTCGACCACCGCGGAATTGTGGTTAACGAACCCATCGGCGCGCTGGCGCATCTCGGTCTCGCACGTGCCTACGCATTGCAGGGCGACACCGCCAAAGCCCGAGCCGCGTATCAGGATTTCCTCACGCTCTGGAAAGACGCCGACCCCGACATTCCCATCCTCATCGCCGCCAAATCCGAATACGCCAAGCTGAAGTAGCTGGGCGTACCTTGAAGAGCAGAAGACGCTCATTTCGCCAGAAGGAGAATAAGTCTCCGAAGGTCGCGTCGTGTTTACTGGAGATTCGCCTGAGTCCAATCCGCGATTGTGGTCGGGTCACTCTGACGTAACGCGATTAGGTAAGGGTCGCCGACGGCCCGGAAGTATTATAAGTCTAAGGAGTAGGGAGCCGTGACTACGCGTCAACACAAGGTTCACACTCAACTCGGCCGAGCCGCAGGCCAGATCTTTCCCGCCAATGATCGCATGAGCCAGATTCTTATCGAACATCTTGACCCTACCGCCTGGAGCGCCAAACCGCCCGGCAAGGCCCGCACCATTGCGGCCATCTTCACGCACATGCACAATGTCCGCTCCAAGTGGGTCAGGCTTACAGCGCCGCACCTGAAGGTCCCACCACAGCTCAATCGCGCGCACTGCACGCCGCAGCAGGCCCGCGCGGGATTGGCCGAGAGTGCCGCTCGCTGCGCGGAGATGCTCGCTGAAGCCCTTGGCGGTTCTGGGGGCCGGGTCGAGAAGTTTCGCAGAGACGGCTGGGCTCCGCCTTGGCCGGTTGGCCCGGAAATGCTGTGCTACATGCTTTCTCATGAAGCCCACCATCGCGGGCAGGTGTGTATGCTCGCGCATCAACTCGGATTCCCGTTGCCGAAACAGGTGGCGTACGGGATCTGGAATTGGGAAAAGCTGTGGAAGGAGTGCGGGGCGCATGGCGGCCCCGGCTACGATTCTTAAGGAATCGCTCAAGGGCACAGGCCGCCCGGGGATGGGCCGCGAGAGTGGAGATATCGAGCCGCTGACTACACTCAGAACGGTCAATGAGCGAACTCGTGATTCTTCGTCAATAATGCCTGTCGGGGTAAGGACCTACGGACGAATTGCTGCTTTGTTGGCGGCGCTTCGCCACGGGCAACACATTCGTTGAAGCAACCGAACGCAGATCGCATAGGAACCAAATGCTCCCGGGTCAGAGTGAAATGCGCCTATCGCAAAGCTGGCAGCACTTCCACCAGTGCCCATCCTCCTGAACCAATACCATGTCATCGCGCAAGTCGCCCGTAATCCGCGCAGCGCTATTTTAGTCATTAGCCAAAGCACAGCACGATCAAATGCCCATAAGTTTGTTCAGCTCCGGCGTCGTCACGCACCGGTCGACAAAACTGAACCGGCCTGTGTCCTTCACCTCGCGTGCGGCGTCGAGCAGACCGGTCATAGCCGCGCGATAGAGTGAGGTCGCCAGGCTGATGCGCCTGACTCCAGCGGCCGCGAGTTCAGCCACCGAAAATGACTTTCCTTTGATCCCCACCATGAAGTTGACCGGCTTCGACACCGCCCCACAGACGGCGCGCACTGCAGCAAGGTCAGGCAGGCCGGGCGCGAAAAGCACATCGGCCCCAGCTTTTTCGAAGGCCTGCAGACGGCTGATGGTGTCGTCCAGGCTCGGGGCTGCGTAGAGGAGATTGTGCGCTCGCGCAGTCAGCATAAAGGGAAGCTGAAGTGCACGTGCCGCCTCTGCGGCTGCAGCAATCCGTTCGACAGCCAGGCGAGCATCGTAAAGCGGACTGTCCGGGTTGCCAGTCGCATCCTCGATCGTGCATCCCACCAGTCCCGCGTCGGCTGCAAGCCGGATCGTTTCCGCCACCACTTCGGGCGCGTCGCCAAACCCCCTTTCCAGATCCGCAGAGACGGGCAAATCCGTTGCGCCGACGATCAAGCGCGCGTGCGCCAGCGCCTCAACTCGCGTCAACCCGCCATCTCTTCGGCCGAGGGCACAGGCGGAGGCGGCACTCGATGTCGCCAACGCCTGGAAGCCCAGGCCGGCGAGCATGCGGGCGGAGCCGACATCCCATGGATTCGGTATCACGAACGCGCCCGGGCCGTCATGAAGAGCGCGAAAACGAGCTACCTTTTCGTTCTGGGTGACACTCATGGGAGTTACCTGGCAATCCGATTTCCATTATGCCACTCGCTCAACTACCAAGTATGCTGGGCGCCTACGCGTAGATTTGGCTGGCGCTGGCCTCCGCTGAGTGAAAATCGCAATCTTTCAACAGTGACGTTCTGCTAAGCTCACAACCGTGTGGAGAAACCAACAAAGAGTTGCCGCATTCATCGTGTCTTTTACAGTTCTAGTCGCCGCCAACCACGACTCGGCACGAAACTGGGCAACGGTGCGAACTTGACAAGAATTGGGCGGGTTAAGTGGTGTCACGATGCCTGCGATCCGCCTCTCGGTCGTTAGGAATTCCCCCAAAAAACCTCGCAACACCGCTGTGTCCTTTCGCAGAGAGGTCCATTCTCACAGCTTCAACTCCCACGTCTCCGACACCAGATCCTCCTGCCCCCAACTCTTGTGGGCGTCTTTTTCCACTAGCTGAAATCCGGCCTCCTGGTACAGATGCCGCGCCGCCTTCAGCTCGCTCTGCGTCCACAACATCATCTTCCTGTATCCCACCTGTCGGGCGAAGCGTATGCACTCGGCCACCAGGCGTCGGCCAATTCCCAGACCGCGCGCCGAGGGTTCCACTAGCAGCAGGCGGAGCTTCGAGATCGCTTTCGATTTCTGCACCAGGAAGACGGATCCCACGACCTCCCCATCCTTTTCCGCGATCCAGCAGCGCTCCCGTTTCGGATCGAACTTCTGGATGAACTCGGCGACGATTTTTGCAACGAGTGCTTCGAAGCGCTCGTCATAGCCGTATTCTTGCAAATAAAGGACACCATGCCGATGCACCACCCAACCCATATCGCCGGGTTGATGTGGACGCAACAGATACGTGGCCTTGCCTTGGCCCGAACTCGTTCCGTCCCCGAGTAGGTCTTCGACAACATGCATGGCGTCCACTAGCCTCTTGCGCTGCTGCAGCGAGAGCTTGGCGAGCATGCCTGCAACCTGCTCGTTAGATCGCAATTCCAGAGGAGCGAACACCCGCCGTCCCTTGGAAGTGAGCGTGAGCAGGCTCTGCCGGCCGTCGGCCTTGGAGGGCTGACGGACAATCAGCCTGCCCCTTTCGAATGCGCACAGGGTGCGGCTGAGATACCCGGGATCAAGTCCCAACTCGCCGCAAAGCGTTCCCGCCGTCAGTTGGCTGCGATGAGCGAGTTCGTACAACACGCGCACCTTGGTAAGCGAGAACGGGCTGCGCAGCAACCCTTCCTGCAGTACTCCGATCTGCCGCGTGTAAAACCGGTTGAAACTGCGAACTCGGCTCACGTCGGATGTAAAAGAACTAGTCACGGGCCATGCCTCCCAACTCAAGAACTTGTCATACATATAGTTGACTTAAGCAACTATATTATAACGCTCTCTTCGAGGATATTTTTTATTGGTGGTAATCGGACGAGCAGAAAACGACCGAAAGCTTTTTCACGGGTATCTTGGCTCGTGTTTCATGTGCCTCTTCCTCCTTCTCGACGTTTCTTCCGCCTCAACGTGTTCCGTCAGTTCTCACCGAGCACAGCAGAGACGTTCGCGGTAAACTACTAGAACGCCACGACGATATTCTTAGGAGGGATGCACAATGCCAGTCAAACCCATACCCCAGGGCTATCATTCCGTAACACCGTACCTGATCATCAAGGGCGCCTCCGCGGCGATTGATTTCTACAAAAAGGCGTTCGGGGCAACCGAACTGTTTCGCATGCCTGACCCCAGCGGCAAAGGCGTGGCCCACGCAGAAATCAAAATCGGCGATTCCCCCATCATGCTGGCGGACGAACAACCACAGATGTATCGCAGCCCGCAATCGCTGGGTGGAACTCCAGTCAGCCTGATGCTCTATGTCGAGGACGTCGACACGGTCTTCCCGCGGGCCGTCGCCGCTGGCGCGAAGGTCGTGAAACCCATTGCGGACCAATTTTATGGCGACCGTTCGGGCACGCTGCACGATCCCTTCGGTCACTTATGGACCATCGCGACCCACAAGAAAGACGTTTCTTCCGAAGAGATGATGGCCCATATGGGAAGCACAAACTGACGCAGCCTCACTCCGCACGGGCAGGGGGATGGCGACGCGGCTATCCCCTCGAGTGCGTATCGTAGTCGGCCTGTTACAATTCCCTCACTCCAACGACAAAAGGAAGACGAGTCTCAATGCTGCCAGTGGGCGATCCCTTCCCGAATTTCTCCCTCCCCAATCAAGAAAACAAAACAATGAGTCTCAAAGACTTCGCCGGCCACTGGCTAGTCGTCTATCTGTATCCCAAAGATGACACGCCAGGGTGCACGGCGCAGGGCAAGGCCTTCACGGCGAGCAAGAAGGATTTTGATGCTGCTGACATCAAGATCGTAGGGGTGAGCGCTGACGATGCCGCCTCGCATAAGAATTTCTGCGCCAAGTTTGCCTTTACGATCGATCTACTGGCCGACACCGAGGCGACGCTGATGAAAACTCTCGGCATCGGGCAAGCAGAATGGAAGGGAATGAAGTTCTGGGATCGCACCACCTTCGTAGTCGATCCGGGTGGCATCATTCGCAAGGTCTACGAAAAGGTCAATTCCGAGGGACACGAGAAGGTGCTACTTGAGGACATTCGGGCTCTGAAAGGAAAATAAGTGCAGACCGTGGCGTGAACTCCTAAAACGTGTGGTGATACGCGACTAATTTCGTTGCGCCCTGTGGCTAGCCGCGACCTGTAACGTTTGGCTCCTCCCACGCACTATCCCCACAGATCGGCATCGACGCACGAGACTTTCTGGGCGTACGCGACTTCGTCATTTATCCGTCGTACTGCAAAGTCAGTGTAGGGGCCTGGGGAATGCGAGGGGTATGAACCTTCCGGAACTTGGAGTCGGTTTGACATGGCTTACGGGGTTGGAATCGCCGGTGGAGGCGATCTCCCCGTTAATCGATGTGCTGGAGATTGAGCCACAAGCGTTTTGGCGGGGTGAGTCTTCCGGGAAATCGCCGAGCGTCGACCACGCCGCGGTCGTGAGTCTACAAAGACGGTCGACTCCCAAACTGATTCATAGCGTCGGTCTGCCCGTTGGAGGCACGCATCCACCACCTTCTGCCGGCCTTGAGATGTTGCGCAGCGTCGCTTTGCAACTCGAAGCGGCCTGGGTCAGTGAACATTTGAGTTTCAATTGTGTGGGGGAAGACTCCAGCACGTGGCACACTGGTTTTCTGCTGCCGCCGCGTCAGACTCTGGCTGGAGTTGAGGCTGCGGTCTCGTCCGTTCGTGTGTTGTCGTCCCGCATGCCTGTGCCGGTTGCCATCGAAGGCGGGGTGAGTTACCTGCAGCCCCGCAGCGATGAATTGCCGGACGGCGACTTCGTAGCTCGCGTGGCCGAGAGCGCGGATTGCGGCATTCTGCTTGACCTGCAAAATGTTTGGACCAACCAGCACCATGGACGGCAAAGTGCCGCCGACTATGTTGATCAACTTCCGCTCGAGCGCGTTTGGGAGATCCACCTGGCGGCGGGGTCCAATCACCGCAGCTATTGCCTGGATGCGCATCCTGGACCCACGCCCGCTGACTTGTTCGAGCTAGCGTCGCGCATTGTGCCGCGACTCCCGAATCTCAAGGCATTGGTGTTTGAGATATTTCCTTCTTCCGTACCCAAACTGAGTACCGAACTCCTTCGTTCCCAGTTGGAAGCGCTGCAACGGATTTGGGATCGGCGAGGGAGCAGCAATGCTTTACGCCCGCAGCAGGCAAACCGGCGGGGGACGTTGGATTCGGGACCGACTCCACTGGAATGGGAGAGAACGCTGGCTGCGCTCACGGGCCACAAAAAATGCTCGGGCGCGCTGGCTCACGAACTGAGCCTGGATCCGGGACTCGCGATCGTACGCGGAATGGTGGACCGATACCGCGGCTCGCTGATCGTGCGCACACTGCGGCTCTCGTCGCGCCTGATTATTCTGGAGCGCGGCACGGGATACCTGGAACAGTTGCTGGCGGCGTTCTGGAAGGTTCATCCGCCCGAGGCGTGTGCGATCGATGAGGCCGAGGCATTTGCCGAATACCTGCAGAAGGAAAAGCCGTACGTACCGTTTCTTCCGGAGGTTCTGGAATACGATCGCGCGGTGATTGCGGTGGCCCTGTATGGCGAGGAACGGCTGGTCCCATTTCGCGCGGATCCCTTGCCGCTACTGGGAGCGCTGGGGGCGGGACGCCGACCGACGCAAATCGCGACCGGGCAATTTGAAGTTCGGCTGACTCCGGAGCAGGTCGCCGCCGCGGCGACTGCGTTGGCGCACGTGCAGATGATTCATTAGGCATTGAACGGCATCGACTGAACGGCCGGCGAGAAATGTCCTGTGGTGGCAAAACGGTCTTCTTTAGGTCGTGCCACTTCGACGCATCGCTTTTGCACAGGGTCGGAGACCGCTCTTCTCATCCCATCTGATTACAACAGCAACTGCGGATCGATCTGCGCCAGCCGGGCCAGGGGTTGGGCCTCCAGCCGATCGTTTCTGCGGCGGCTCTCCCCGATCAGCCGTAGGTTGCGCACATGACCCCGACGGTCTCGTGTCCCATTTGGCTAAGCAGCCGGCTCACCCACAGGGAATGCATGCCCGTCTCCAGCGCGATACGGCTGCGCGCCATGGCGGCAAACCTGGCTGCCAGCGACTTGGGAGTGGTGGCAACTTTTTCCCCGAGGACAATGCGTACGGCTTCGCCCAGAACGCAGTAGCCCCTGGAGCGGTCACCCAGATCCAACCCAATGGTCAGCGCATCAGTCTGGCCGCATTGTTATTGAAGTATCGCGATTACTCTTATTGACCGACCCCAAACCGGTGGCATGTCCGGCAGCCCACGGTCAGTGAAGCGGGGTTAGTGACACTTCTCAGCAGTTTTTTGCGCAAGCTGTGAAGTCGCGTTCCTCGCACTCTGAATCGTTTTGCTGAGATCTCTGCTTTGAACTAGCCGGACTTCGAGACTGCGTGCTTCGGAGAAGCTTTGGTCAAGATGCCCAGCAGGCGCTTGGCGGCCGCCGGCACGGGGACCTTCCCTTCCCGCACAATTTCTTTTGCGCTGATTTCCTTTCCGTAGAGAGACTTGTTGCCGCCGTCGTCGGCACGCATGGTGGATCCCTCCAGCGAGACGCCGGCGAACAAGCCCTTGGCACGGGAATAGGAGAGGATCTCGGCCTTGAGAACTACATCCGTCTCGGCGGACGTATTGCGCCCAACCGGGCCGGCGGCGGCGGAAGCGTCGGCACCGATTTTGACTTTGCTGGACATAACGGAGTTGGCGCCACTCTCGTTCATGATGAGCAGCACGAAGTCGGTGGCTTGGGCTCCGATCTGGAAGCCGAAGCTGCCGCCTTCGAGGGCAAACATGGCGGGCGCGCTCCAGGGACCGCTGAGTTGCTTGCCGGAGCGGCAAGTGATCACTCCCCGGCCGTAGCTGGCGCCTACGACGAAGGCGGCTTTCTTCACCGAAGGAAAGACCACGACGCACACGGATTTATCCAGCAGGTCCTTGGGAATGCCTTCGGGCATGCCGAGAATTTCCTTGAGCACGACCGCGGATTCTTCAAGGCGCGTGGTTTCCTTTTCTTGTTTGTCTTTGGCGAAGGCCGGGAGGGAGAGGGTAAGGACGAGAGCAGCTACACAGAGGTTCTTGGTCATAGTTTCTCCGCCTTAGAGTGTGAGATTGCGTTTTGCTCCGAATGATCAAACAGAGCTGTGACAGACAATCTTAGCAGGCTACCCATGAAGTCGAGGGGCTCAGTCGGAGTGAACAGCGTACCTGAGGCGCTAAGGCGCGCGCACACTAACGACTTGGTAGCATGAGTAAACTCGTTCCCTTCGCGTCTTGCCGCACACAAAGGTCTGTTGTGCCGACGTTGATGCCGTCAGAAGCTGAAGCTGGCTTGCAACTCAAGCTTGCGGTTGGCGGCTGCGCTGGAGAAGGGGCCGCCGGCCAGGCTGATCGATTGACCGAAGAATGGAGAACTCAGGTTGCCGATCGGACTGGAGAGATTCACCCGGTTCAGTACGTTGCGCGCGTTCACGCTGAGCGTCAGGTTGCAGCGGTGATTGGTGGTGCCGGGGCCGAAGATCGCGCCCATGCCGGCTCGTGGACCTCCCCCGAAGCCGCCGCCACCACCGCCGGGGCCACGGCCTCCGCCACCCCCGGAGCTGCCTCCGCCTGGACCTCCGGGCGGACCACCGCTCTGATTATTTGCAGCGCCCGTCTCTTTTCCGAAACCAAAGGTCTTGCTCAGACGGAGATTCAGGGTGAACTGCGTGGGGCCGGTCAGATAGTTGATGGGGACGATGGTCTCCCCGCTGGTGGGTTGCGTATCGAAGGTGCCGAAGCGGGTGGCCACTCTACGTTCGGGCGGAGTGAGGTCGGTCGCGAACGCGGGACGATCGTTGAAGAGCGAGTCGCCGTTCACGTCGCGTCCGATGGTGATGTTGTAGGGCACGCCCGAGGACGCGATCATGAATGGGCTTGCCCGGAAGCCGTACGGCAAGGAGATCGATCCGCCCAGGAACACGCGTTGATGGATGTCGTAGGTCGGACGCCCGTAGTCCTGATCGAGATTGTATTGGTTCGAGGGAAAACCACCCAAACTGGAAACATTGCTATGGACGTTGTTCAGCGTGTAGTAAGCGAACAGCGTGAGCCGGGCGCCGGCGCGGATATTGCCATTCACGATCAGCTGGTTCTGTCGGAAAACTCCCTCGGATTCGTACTGGTAGATATTGTTGCACGCCAGAGTGGGGCGATTGTCGCAGGTGGGATTGTCAGGGTCGAAGGTGCCGGGCAAGGGCGCGTTGATGTTGCGGGTCAGCAACTGGCGGAAGCCGCGTGAATTCAGATAGGAGGCCGTCACGGTAGCGCTCTTGGACAACTGCCGCTCGAGGCTAACGGCCGTCTGCATGATGTAAGGAGCTCGCAGTCGCGGATCGATCTGATAGGTGGTTGGCGACGATAACTGCAACTCAGCCGGCGATGGGAGTGTCGGATAATGCAGATTCGTGGTGACGATGTATTGGAGCTGCGTGACTCCATTGAGGCGTTCAGCCTGGATCACGGAGGGCTCGGTAAAGCGGTCGTAGAACATGCCAAAGCCTGCGCGGAGGACGGTCTTCGCGGCACTCTTCTGCCCGCCACCGATTCCCCAGGCCGCGGAGATACGGGCCGCCCAGTCGCCGTGATCGCCGATGGCGTTCTGGGTCTCAAAACGCAAACCCGCGCTGATCGTCAGGTTGGGCCGAAGCCGCCAATCGTCCTGGATGTACAGGCCGGCGTCGACGACATTGGCGGTGACGGTCGGGATGGTGGACGTGGCTGTTCCCGGGACAGCGTTGATAGAAAACTGGAGCGCCGTACCGTGACTGAAGGCGGCGAGGTCCTGAAACGTCCAGGTGCCGTTGAAGTTGGTAGCGGACAGTTCTACATCGTGAACGGCGCGCAGGCGCCCGCCGAACTTCAGAAAGTGATTGCCATGCGCCACCGAGGTGTAATTCTGCAATTCGTAGTGATCCTGTTGATCCGTGCTGGTGCCGCCGGCGCTTCCGCCTTGGGTAAACGCGCCCAGGACAGTGACGGTTGGGCCGGTACTCAGCGGCACCTCGCGGGTGTTTTCACGCAGATACTGGAAGCGGGTCTCATTCACGACCTTGGCGGAGAGCACCTGGGTATCGCTGATCTGGAAGGTGTGCTCGGTGCTGGAGGTATTGACGCCTTGATCGGGCAGGAACAATTGCCCTACGTTGTCGTTTTCTTCTGTGTTGCGGAAATACTGGTAACGCGTGGTCAACGTGTTGTTCTTGGAAATCTGAAAATCGAGACGTGGACTGATGTTGGTACGAGCATGCGGGTTAGGGACTGCGGTAGAGAAGGGCAGGCCGAGGCAGCTGGGATCAGTGCACGACGGATCGGGGTTGGGTACCGTCGCGTTGACCACGGCCACTTCGTCGATGTTGCGACGCTGCACGTCCAGGAAAAATGACGCCTTCTTGCCCAATGGCCCGCCCACATTTCCCATGTATT
>Ga0137418_10004334_pt1 | contig 13027 bp, 9 predicted proteins | sample CZODoug3_1_2_16f_FD_122242 | JGI IMG/M metagenome (GOLD analysis project Ga0137418, IMG submission 122242) | Vadose zone soil fungal communities from Angelo Coast Range Reserve, California, USA - CZODoug3_1_2_16fungal (Hybrid Assembly) | ecosystem: Environmental > Terrestrial > Soil > Vadose...
CCCTAGTCCCTAGTCCCTAGTCCCTACCGTGTCTGACGTTCATGCGGATGCTCCCGCATCTCTCCCGCAAACATGATGAGCCTGCCGTCGGCGGCGCCAACGCGCGAGATTTTCACACGCGTCGCGGCCCACGCCACCGCGCCGGTTTCAGATTCCGTCGCCGGCGCCAGGATGCCGAGCGGATTGGCCCCGCGCATGCTCGCGTACCGCGTGAACGTCTCGTGCCCCTGACCGACCGGCATCGCGATCATGTCGGGCGCGATGCCCGGAAACATCACGGCCGGCGCGCGCACGGTTCCGTGCGGCGACGCGATCTCGACGATGTCGCCCTCGGCGATCTTCAAACGCTCGGCGGTTTGCGGGTTGATCTCCACCCAGCTGCTCCACATGGCCGAGGTCAGCGGATCGGGCATCTCCTGCAGCCATGGCAGGTGCGCGGACGAGCCATCGCCGAACTGCTGCGACATGTAGGGCAGGAAATGGAACGGATACTGCGCGGCGTCGCCCTCGAAGCGCGGCTCGGCGTATCGCATTGCGGATTGCGGATCGCGGATTGCGGATTGCGTCGCGGGTCGGATTGCGGCTTGCGCCGTCGCGGTCGATTTCGCGACTTCTTCCGCGGTCTTCCACGGCAGCGCAACGGGCGACTTCAGCTTGCCCGCCACTTCGATCAAGACATCCGCGGTCGCGCGCGTCTGGTGCAGCGGTTTCATCACAGGCCCGGCCACGGTGTTGACGGCCTCGAGCGAGCCAGACTCGGGCGCCGCGTCGACCCACGACTCGAGAAACGAATGGTCCGGCAGGATGAGATCCGCGTGGACCGCCGTGTCGTCAATGAAGCTGCCGAAGCTCGCAATGAAGGGAATCCTGTCCAGCGCCTCGCGCACCTTCCACGCCTTCGGCGCGCCGAACACCGGGTTCACATCGTCGAGCAGCAGCACCTTCGCTGACAGATTCTGCAGGGGCTGGGGGCTGGGGACTGGGGGCTGGAACCCGGGCGTGAAAAACACACCGCCAGGCTGTCCGATTGCGCCGAGCAACTCGTTCAACGCATTCACCGCCAGCGCATGGAAGAGACCGTTCGTGTGCGCGAGCGGCGCGCCGCCGATCACGGCGACGGACGGGCGGAAATCGGCCAGCTCGCGCGCAAGGCGCTCGACGCGCTTCGCGGCGACGCCGGTCACCTGCTCGACCCGCTCCGGCGCGTAATCGGCCAGCCCGCTCGCCCATCCTTCAATCGCCGCGCTGGCGCGCCCCGCGCCGGCGGACGGCTGCAGCTTGTTTGCGAGGATCACGCGCGCCAGTCCGAGCGCCAGCACGCCTTCAGTCCCCGGCTTGACTGGCACCCATTGGTCGGCGTTCGCGCCGGTCAGGGACATGCGCGACTCGACCTGCACGAACGCGCCGCGCTGACCCGGATGGCCCTGGCGCATCACGCCGTACGCGACGCTCTGGGCAACCGGCGAATTCCACGTGCCAAGAAAATCGGCGCCGAACGAGACGACGAACCGCGATCGCGCGAGGTCGAGCGTCGGCAGCTGCGCGTGCCCGAAGCTGATGTCGTTCGCGCGGCGCAGCACCTCGTCGCCGAACACTTCGAAGGTGATTGGCGCGGGGGCGCCGAACTTCGCGAGGAACTCGGCGGCAAGCGCGAGGCGCCGGCTGCGCCGCGGCCGCGTCAGGAACGCGAGCGATTTCTGATCGCCTGCCGCCGCCAGCCCGTCCAGGCGTTCGGTCAGCTCCGCGATCGCCTCGTCCCAGGCGATCTCCTTGTACTCGCCGGTCCCGCGCGCGCCGGTGCGCTTCAGCGGGTGTGTGATCCGATCCGGGTGATAGGTGATCTGAATCGACGCCTGGCCTCGCGCGCACAGCCCACCCCGGCTGATCGGATCTGTCGTCTGCCCCTCGAGCTTCTTGGCGACGCCCATCTTGACGACACCGGCCTGGCCGTTGCGCACCGTTTCCACGTCGGCTTCCATCACCCGGACGTTCACCCCACAGCCCGCGCGGCACACCGGGCACACGCTCGGCTTCCACTCCGCCACGCCCGGCACGAGGTCCTCGTCCGGCACGAAGCGAATGAGCTGATGCTCCGGATTGCCACAGCCCGCGAGCGTGGCGCTCGTGCCGGTGATCGCAGTCAGCTTGATGAAGTCTCGGCGATCCATGTGCGCTGCCCCTGTGCCGCGTGTCTCGTGGTGGGGTAAGTCTGGTCAGTCGGAGGGGGCCTGCCTACCTGACCCACCTGCCCTATGCGCCCACCTGCCCTACCTGCCCCACGTGCCCTACCCGCCCTAGTAGTGGCATGTCCAACAATCGTTCGACGCCTGTTTCTGTCTGTGACAGTTCACACAAAACCCCATGTTGTGATCGACGACGCGCTCGGCCACAGTCTGGTTGGCCAGGTCGCCGTGACACGTCGCGCACGCGACGCTCGCCCGCACGTGCGGCGCGTGATTGAAGCGCACGTGCGACTCGCGCGTGAAGCCGTACACGCGCTGCCACGGAATCTCGATGCCTTTGTCGGAGTAATCGGTCACCAGCTTGATCAGCGGCCGATCGATCGCGATCTGGCTGTGGCAGATCATGCAGGTCTTGACGCTGGGTATGCCGGCGATCGGACCCTTCTCGACGCTTTCGTGGCAGTCGACGCACTCCGCCTTCTTCGCAATGTGCGTCTTGTGCGGGAACGGAATGGGTTGCTCGGCCTTCGGCCGGATGCCGAAGTAAGCGCGCGCAGCCTCCGCGGTCGTTCGATGCGCCGGCGTGAACACAGACGATGAAACTTGCGCCGGCTGTGTGCCGCACGCAGCGGCGCACACGAACGCGAGTACGGCGAAGGCAGCCGTGAACAGCTGCGCTGCGTAACGCGATGCCACATCACGCGCGGCGCAGGCCTTCCCGCTTCCGCTCGCTCCAGAATCGAGCGGGCTGCGGCGAGGCTCGCCGGAGCGCGACAAGCGCGAAGGCGGCGGGCCTGCCCTCGCCGTCGGGCGCATTACTTGGCCTGCAGGCTCCGGAGATAGTTGACGATGTTCCACATGTCCTGCTCGGACATCTTGCTCTTGTAGCCCTTCATGTCGAACTTCGGGCCTGCGCCGTCGCGGATCACCGCGAAGATCTCGCCGTCGCTCGATCCGCGATCCCACTTGTCGTCGGTGAGGTTGGGAGGATGCGTCCCTTCGGGCGCCATCGGGCCGTCGCCTTTGGCGTCGGCGCCGTGGCAGAAGCGGCAATTCTTTTGGAACAGCGCCTGCCCGGCCTTGATCGATGCCGGTGACGAGGCAATCGGGTTCTTCAACTTCTGGGCTTCCGGGCTGCCGCCCGGGTTCTGCGCCACGGGACTCACGGTGAACAGGGTGACGCAGGCAAGCGCGAGCACAGAAATGAGTGGAGTCGATACGCGACGCATGATGGCAGAGTCTCCTTGTTGTTGAAGCTGCTGATTCTATGCCATGTCTGGATCAGGCTTACAGGGCTCAGACCGTTGTGGCGGGTTACCAAAATCGAAACGCGGTTTCGCGTGGCGTTGTCGTCGCGGAGCTCAGCGCGTCACGATGATCGTGACCTCCTCGTCCGCCACGAGGGCGCCGTCATCCGCACGGCAGCGCAGCACGTAGGTGCCCGGCTCGCTGAATGTGACCTGAACCGGCTGCTTCCCGTCCTCCGGAAGCTTGGGCGCAGCCCAGAGAGGCGCCCAGGGTGAATTCGCGCCCGCACGCGTGTCCTCCCAGGCCTTCACTTGCGGAGGATCGAACGTCGCCTTTCCCGGCCCTCGATACAGGAACCAGGACACATGCAGCCCGAGGCTCTTGCCGACCGTAATGCGTGTCGGCGGAGACATCGCGGCGTTTCGGGGCGGCGTTGCCGCCGTCGCGGTTGTCGTCGTCTGCGCGGCCGCCTGTGCTTGAGCCGCTGCCACGCGCGCGAAGTTGCGCGGCTTCGGGATGCCGTCGTCTTTGACCTCGGAGACCAGCGTCAGCGGCTCACCGACCTTCACGCTGCGCGCCGTCACCTCCTGGATCCGCACCGTCGGCGGTTTATTCGCCCGCACTTCCGGGCTGCTCGTCCCCGCACCCAGCGCCCCCGTCTCCGACGCTTTCACCACATCGTCGACGACGTAGTCGTAGCGCAGCGTCGCATACGCTTTCTCGGTCTTGCCGTGCGTCGTCAGCGTCCAGATCAACTCGTCCTTGTCCGAAAACCCCGTCGGCACCCGCACCCGGAACACGAAGCGATTGCGGCGCGGCAGGAAATGCGTCGGCTGCCCCTGATCGGCCCCGCCCACGTTGAAGCCGTTGTCGGGCCCGACCGCCACGTCCAGCTCCTCGTCCCAGTTCCGGTTCATATACCCGAACAGAAAATACTTCGTCCCGTCGGGCCCCTGCTCCCACCCCTCATACGCCGGCGCCACGTTCTGCCCCTTCGTGTAGGTCAGCGATTGCGCGACGGCGACCCCCGAGACGGCGCAGACCATCGAGAGGATCAGCCACCCAGACACCGAGACCCGGAGAGGGATGCTCTCGGTGTCGCCGTGGCTCGGTGGCGGAATCCCTCGGGGGTCTCGCATGGCTCGGTGTGCTCGCGGGAGCCGCCGGTTCACGGCTGGGGTCCGCCCACCGCCTTGGGCGCCGCGGCCGGCAGCACCAGGCACAGCGGACACCCGATCACCACGTCGTTCTTGGTCAGATGCAGCCGCTCCCGCCGCTTCGCCATTTCGTCCTGGAACTGCTCCTCGGTCAGCGCCACCCGGATTCCCAGGTCGATGAACATGTTCGCCACCGACCGATTCCCCGACCCCTGCCAGTTCCGCGGGTCCGGCACGTTCTTGTTCGTCGGCGAGTTGTCCATGTAGCCGATGATGTGCAGGATCGTCCCCTTCGGCAGCAGCGGCGAGGAGTCGTCCGTGTAGTCGTAGCCCCGCACCCAGTTGTGGTCGTAGCCCACGCAGTTCAGCGTCTGGATCGTGTAGCCCCAGATCGCCTCCAGGCACATCCGCGCCCCCGGCGCGTGCAGGTGCGGCTCGAACGAGATGATCTTGGTGTGCTGCTGCAACACCGTGTACGCGTGGAGCTGTTGATTGGCTTCCATCGCCTTGATATCGATGTCCACGCCGTTCCCCAGCCCGAACACCGCGCGCTTGTAGGTCGGCACATACCCTTTCGGCATCAGCTTGAACCCGATCTCCAGGTGCGCCTTGGTGTCCCGCCCGTTCGAGTGCATATGCACCGAGTCCGACACGATGCTCGACCCCGCCTTCAGCAGCCGCGCCGATTTCGGATCGAAGAAGTCCGCATTGCGCCCCACTTCGTGCACCGGCCAGTTCACGCTCTCCTCATCGGTGAAGATCGCCAGCGGATCCTGCTCCCGGTCCGTCTTCCCGTCCAGCACCTGCGTCCGCCAGATCATGTGGTGAAACACAAACCGCCCCCCCACCGTCGCCCGGCCGCTCGCCGCGTGCACGTCCACGTCGTTCACTTCTTTGATCTCGAGCGCCGCCACATAGCGATCCTCGGTCAGCCCCGTCGGCACGCTCGGCACTTCCCCCCACCAGTCGGGCGCGTTCCCCTTCACCTCGACCTCTTGCATCTTGATGATCAGATCCGGCGTCCCGATCGCCCACGCCCGCTCGTCCGCGTAGTGCCTGGCCGGCGGCATGTCCGCCGGATTGCCCCGCGCCGCGCCGCTGTCCGCCCACGTCGCGATCGTCGCCACCTCCGCCTCGCTCAGCGACGGATCGTTGTGGAACTGCTGGATGCCGATGTTTTTCTCCACATACCACGGCGGCATCACCCCCGCCCGCGGCCCGATGCTCGTCCGCTGCTTCATCGCCCGCGCCCACGGCCGCGCGTCCTCGTACGTGGCCAGCGACATCGGCGCCACCCCGTTCGGGCGATGGCAGTTCTCGCAGCTCCGCTGGATGATCGGCGCGATATCCTTCGTGAAGGTCACCTCAGTCGGCACGCCGGCCGGTTCCGCCCTCAGCGCGAACGGCGCTGCCAGCCCCACCACGGCGGCGGAAAGCAACGCGATCGCAAAACGGAATCCGACAGTGTTTCCAGCTTTCATCGCCTGACACTCCTTCTACAGACATTTTCCAGGAGATTGCTGATTGCTCACTTTTGATTGCTGATTGCTCATTGCTGATTGAGGTCGCGATAGCAAATCAGCAATCTGCAATCAGCAATCAACAATCTCAGCCCTGTTATCTTACCCTAATGTTTGCTTTGATTTGCGGTCAGATCCTTCTCATGCCACGGGTTGCCGTAATTGACGAACGGTCCCCCGTCGATCGAAAGCGTCGTGAGGTTCCGGTAGCGGATGGGCGACAGCAGCCGCATCGCGTTCTTGATGCGAATCGTCCGGCCCTTGTAGGTGAACGGCGCGCTCTCGTAATAGATGTTGAAATACCCGCCGAGATCGCCGCCGACCGGGGCGATCTGCTGAAACGAGAAGCCGCGGCTGTCGGTCACCCACCTGGCGACGGTCTTGCCCTCCTTGCGGTACGCGATTGTCTCCTTCACCGTGAACGGGCCGCCGGGACCGGTGGCGGTCGTCTCGGCCTGGTAGAACGGGCCGTCGAGATGTTTGTAGACGATCGTGCCCTTGATCGTCCCCGAGGGTCCGAGTACGCCTTCCGGCACGTCCCATTCGAAGGTCCATCTGCCGGGAAAGTACTCGTCGAAGCTGAAGGGCGGCTGCTCGTCGGTGACCTTCGTCGGCCGTCCGAGGTCCGGCACCTGGCTCTTGGGCAGCGGCGGCTTGGCCTGCTGCGCCGCGAGCGGCGGTATGGATACGACGGCGCATACGACGGCGGCGGCCGCGAGGATCCATGTCGGTTTCATGGGGCGAAATGTAGCATGGCGGCTCGGCGTTTGTACTGGGGAAACATGCGCCGCCACGAGCGCCTGACGTGCGGGACGATCACTCGCGGGCGGGCAGGCGCCGCTGCAATTCGTCACCGATGTTCATCATGACGTTGAGATCGCGGTTCAGGGGTACGTCCGTCTGTGCAGAATCGAACCGCGCGCACGCCTCGAGGCGCCGGTGCACGAGAGTGGCGCGGCAGCCGTCACGACCGGTCGCCGCAATACCGGGCAGCAAGCCGCGAGACCGTCTTGACGCCGCGAAAAGTGGATCGGACGTTCAGCGCCTTCTCCAGGACCGCGTTGGACATCTTCGACTCGCCCTGCCTCTTCTTGCAGATCCAGTACACCTCCCGCCCGTTCAGGTGGAAATCGTCGATGTCGCTCTTCAGCGCCATGAGCGCGCGAACGGCTGCGGGGCTCAGCGGCTCGGCCAGGAACCCGACGTTCAGCGAGCCGGCCGTCCGCATCCGCAAGTCCTCGAACGGTCGATAGCGCGAGACGGCGGCGACCTCGGCCTCGGTCCGGATGAAGGTCGACACCTCGTAACCGAGCTTCGTCCGAAGCCGGTCCTCGATCCGTCGCTGCATGGCCGGCGAAGGGGCGGCGCGCGAGGTGAAGACGACGTTGCCGCTCGCGATGAAGGTCTCGACGTCCTTGAAGCCCAAGGCCTCGAAGATCCGGCGGAGCTCGCCCATCGTGACGGCGTGACGACCGCCGACGTTGATGGCGCGAAGAAACGCAATGAGCCGCACCCCGCTATTATGCGGCCACCCTCGGCGTGCGGCCGATCCGAGGTTTCAAAACGTGAGCTGCGCTCCGAATTTGACGTACCGCGCCTGGAGGATATTGAGCGGCTTCAACCATGCGGACCCGTACGTCGTGTTGATCGCCGCCGGCGGCTCGCCCGCGTTGGACGTCGCGCCGACCGCCGCGTTCGAGTTGAACGCGTTGAAGATGTCGGCCATCACCTGCAGCTTCTGCGATCCGCGGAGCTTGAAGTTCTTTCCGACTCGCAGATCGACCTGCGTCCGGCGCGGCGTGTACGACGTGCCCGGCTTGATGAGCGGCACCACGCGCGACGTATTCGCGCCGCCCGACAGCGCGCGGCCCAGCGTCCCGCTCGCCGCGTCGGCCTGCGTGAGGTTCCACTGCGCGAGAATCTGCTGTCCGGGCAGGTTCTGGAGGACGCCGCCGATCTGGATCTGCTGCCACGGCAGCGTGTACGTGCCGGTGGTTTTGATCTGCGAGAGCCAGCTGGTGTCGAAGTCACAGTACGAGAAGACCGACCCTGTGCCGGGACTGGGCGCGGTCCCCGCAGCAGCCGCCGTTACAGACAGGCCGAACCCGGTCTGCGGGTTGTCCACGAACGCGTCGCACACGCCGAAATGCGTGTTGCCCGTCGCAAAACCACCGGTGACGAACAGATCCGATCGGAGCCGCGCGTTGATGGCGAAATCAACCCCGTTGAAGACCTCGCTCTGCTTCCCGAATTTGTCCACGAAGGTCACGATGTTGTTGGTGGCCACGCCGAACTTCGCGGGAACGATGTCGTAGAGGCCGCAGATCTGATAGCCGCCTCCGTCCGGCAGGCGACTGTCTCTCGGCGCAGTCACGCAGTACTGCTGGAAGTCGGTCGGTCCGACGTCGAGGTTGTCGGTGGTCGTGAAATGCCCCTGCGCGCGCCGGTAGTACGACAGTTCAGTCGACACCCGCGACATCAACTCGTGCGCCACGCTGGCCGAGACCTCCCAGTTGTTGCGCCGGCGGTCGAATCCGTTGATGGTCTCCGGATCGTACCGCGTGGCGATGTTCACCTGGCCGAAGGCGTTGTTGCTCAACGGCCCGAGCTCCGACACTTGTGGAATACCGTCGCCGTTGGAATCGGTCCAGGCCCGGGTCGCGGTGTTGACGGAGGTGTTGAGTGGATTCAGCAAGCGCGCGGTCCCGACCGATGACGTCTGCACGTACCGGCTGACCGAGGCCTTCACGGCCGTTTTCCCGTTGCCGAAGACATCGTAGGCCACGCCCAGCCGCGGCGACAGGTCCTTGTAATTCGGCACGTCGGTCAGCGCATCGAAGTGGCGGGGGCCGATCCAGGTACCGCCGGGCGCGTCCTGGGCGCCGACTTCGTTCTTCAGGTAGTCCCAGCGCAGACCCGCGTTGACCGTCATTCGCTTGATCGTCCACGTGTCCTGCGCGTAGACGCCGAGGTCCGCGATGAGCCGTTCGTGCGTCGTGTACGGCGTCGTGCGGACCGACACGCTGAACGGCTGTCCGGCGCGGACCGTCAGGAACGTATCCTTGTTGGTCCAGACGTCGGTATCGGCGGGGCCTTCCTGCAGCGTCATGCCGGTCTTGAACGCGTGCGACCCCGTGACGTAGGTCAGCGAGCTGCGATACGAGCGCAGCGACGTGTAGTTGCTCGAGAAATTCGCCGGGTACGCGCGGAAGCTGATGCCGGTATTCAGCTCCGTCACGGGATAGCCGCGCGAGGTCACCGAATCCTCGACCGGCTCCCGCGTCCAGGTCTCGGTGGTGTTGCCCATCGCGGCCTCGAACAGCGCCTTCGACGACAGGGTCGAGCGGAACGTGATGGTTTCGAAGTTGTTCTTCGGCAGGTTCTGGAGATTCGACGCGTCGGGCTGCAGCGTGCTGACGAGCGTCCAATGCTCCGTCTTGCGCGGCGCGATGCTGAAGTACCCCGACAGCTTGTTCTTCGGGCTCATCTGCCAGGTCAGCCGGACATCATCGTTCACGTTGCGCTGGGTCTCGGTTCCGGGCCGCGTGAGATCGGGCGTGAAGACGAACGTGGACTGATCCGATTCATAGAACGTGTTCGTGCGAATCTGCTCGTAGCCCCAATAGCGGTGGGCCGTAAAGAACCACACGCGGTCCTTCACCACCGGTCCTCCCAGGGCGGCGCTCGCATCGTAAATCTTCAGGATGCTGTCGGCTGTGGTGATCTGCTGTTGGCGCAGGACGTCGTCGACGTTGTTGCCCTGCAGCTTGTCGTTCGCGAAATTGAGAAATGCCGAGCCGCTGAACCGGTTGCCGCCGTCCTTGGGAATGATGTTGACTCGCACCCCGCCACCGGCCACCTCGGCCGAGATGGCGCCGAACTCGTAGCTCAGTTCCTGGGTCGACGCGTCGTTGGTCGAAATGCCGGTGCACGAGTAGTTGCACGCCATGTTGGCGTTCATGAGCCCGTCCATCTGGACCAATCGATCGTTGAACGACCCGCCGTGGGCCTTCAGCTGATTCTGGTGTTCCCCGGCCGATCCCCCGACGTCGTTCTGGTTGCTGCTGACGCCGACCGTCATGACGCCGATCGTCGACCAGTTCTTCGATGTCGGCATGGCGTCGATGATGTCCTTCGCGACGACCTGCCGCCTGATGACGTTCTGCATGTCGACGACGGGGCTGGCGCCGGAGACGGTCACAGTTTCCTCGAGCGCGCCGACGCGCAGCTCGACGTTCACGCTGGCGACGAAGGTGGCAGGCAGCTCGATGTCCTCGCGCTTGACCGTCGAGAAACCGGGCAGCGTGAACGTGACGGTGTAGGTGCCGGGCCGGAGATCGACGATCTTGTACTGCCCCTGCGAATCAGTCGTGACCACCCGCACGCGCTCGATGAGCGCCGGACTGCTCGCTTCCACGGTCACGCCCGGCATCACCGCGCCGCTCGAATCCTTCACGACGCCGGCGATTCCGCTCGTTTGCGCGAAGGCCGTGCCAGGCACCGCCACCACGGCCGCCAACGCCAACACCACCACTCCGCTCGCCATCCTGCGCATATGTCCTCCTGATTGACGCCGCGAAACCGGAGACGAAGCGAAAACGTGAACGGAGCGGCGATGAGGTGGCTCGAAAATACGCTCCGGCGATCGGCACGTCAAGCGCTGCGGCGATATACTGGCGCCTTCCGGCGCAACCGAATCCAAAACCATGAAGTGGCTGGTCTGCCTCGGCGGGATCCTGACGGTTTCCTTCCTGGCGGTCCTCCTCCTGGCGGAGCAGCGTCCGCCGGCCGCTCTCGACGCGCCACCCACGTTTGCCAGGGATATCGCGCCGATCGTGTACAGCCGATGCGCGCCGTGCCATCGCCCGGACGGCGCCGCGCCGTTCAGCTTGCTGACCTATGCCGAGGCGCGCCGGCGCGGCCGCGACATTGCCCGCGTGACGACGAGCCGAGTCATGCCGCCGTGGAAGCCGGAGGCCGGCTTCGGCGACTTTTCCGGCGAGCGTCGCCTCACGGACGCGCAGATTCTGACGATCGATCGCTGGGTGAACACGGGCCTTCTCGAAGGAGATGCCTCCGACCTGCCGTCGATGCCGCACTGGAGCGGCGGCTGGCAGCTTGGCGAGCCCGATCTCGTCGTTGCGCTCCCCGCGTACACGCTCGGGGCCGATGGCAGCGACGTGTTCCGGAACTTCGTCGTGCGCGTCCCGGGGACGGGCACACGATACGTGCGCGGTCTCGAATTCCGTCCGGGCAGCGGCGCGGTCCATCACGCCAACATCCGCATCGACGAAACCGCCGCCTCGCGGCGTCTGGACGAAGCGGACCCTGAGCCTGGATACGAAGGCGCGATTCTGCATTCGGCGGACTACCCCGACGGCCATTTCCTCGGCTGGACGCCCGGACAGGCGCCGCCGCTCGCGCCGAATGACATGGCGTGGCGCCTCGAAAGCGGAAGCGACTTCGTCGTTCAGCTGCACCTGCGGCCGACCGGCAAGCCGGAGCGACTGCAGCCGGCAATCGGCTTGTACTTCGCCGCCGAGCCGCCTTCACGGACGCCCGCAATCCTGCGCCTGGGTCGTCAGAACCTCGACATGCCGCCGGGCGTCAGCGACTATCGGGTCGCCGATTCGTACGTGCTCCCGGTGGACGCAGAAATCCGTGCGATCCAGCCGCACGCGCACTACCGAGCACGCACCGTCAGCGCCTGGGCGAGACTGCCGGGCGGCGCGCGGCGTCCGTTGATCCTGATCCGCCACTGGGATTTCAACTGGCAGGATCAGTATAGATACGCCTCGCCGTTCTGGCTGCCGGCCGGAACGACGATCGAGATGGAGTATGTGTTCGACAACTCGAGTGACAACCCGCGGAATCCGAGCCACCCGCCGGCGCGCGTGTCGTGGGGATGGCGCACGTCAGACGAGATGGCCGACGTCTGGATTCAGGTGATGACGCGGTCCGAGCAGGATCGCGCGCAGCTCCTTCGCGACGTGCGCCGCAAGATGGCGCACGAAGACGTGATCGGTTGCGAGACGCTGATTCTGCGGCAGCCCGACTATGCCGATCTGCGTAATGACGCAGCCGCGCTGTATCTCGAGCTCGGACAGCCCGAGGCGGCGCTCCGGCATTTCGACGTCGTCTCTCGCCTGCAGCCTGGATCGGCGGTCGCGCACTACAACGTCGCGGTTGCGCTGGAAGCCTCGCGCAGGATTGATGACGCGGCGCGGGAGTACGAAGCCGCGATACGAATCGATCCGGCGTACTCGGTCGCACACAACAATCTGGGCACGCTGCAGCTGGCGCAGGGCCGGCTCGGCGACGCCCGGCGCGAGTACGAGAGCGCCGTGCAGTCCGGTCCCGCGAATGCCGAAGCCCACAACAATCTCGGCGCGGTGCTCCTGGCGGTCGATGAGGCCATGCGGTCGATCCCGTACTTGCAGCGGGCGATCCTGCTGCGGCCGACGTACCCGGAGGCGCATTTCAATCTGGCGCGGGCGTACGCGTCGACACGCCGATTCGAGGAAGCCATCCGCGCCGCCACGATTGCCGAGGAGCAGGCGCTCGCGGCCGGCAAGAGCGCGCTGACCGCGCAGATACGTGAACAGCTGCGTCTCTATCGTGCTGGAGCCAAACAATGAGATTGCTGATTGCTGATTGCTGATTGCTGATTGCTGATTGCTGATTGCTGATTGCACGTATGTAGGGCGACGCTTCAGCGTCGCCGGTCCGCGAGAGGCATGGACCGGAAGCGCACGGTTCCGGCGCGCATCGCCGGTTGTCGACCGCGACCGCATCAACAATCCGCAACCCGCAAATCCGCTATCCGCAATCCGCGATGTGTCGTCCTCATCGACCGCCGCGGCGGAGCACCACCCACCCATCGCGCTCGAAGATGACGGCGTATCCGCGCCGGCGCCGC
>Ga0137418_10004335_pt1 | contig 13027 bp, 11 predicted proteins | sample CZODoug3_1_2_16f_FD_122242 | JGI IMG/M metagenome (GOLD analysis project Ga0137418, IMG submission 122242) | Vadose zone soil fungal communities from Angelo Coast Range Reserve, California, USA - CZODoug3_1_2_16fungal (Hybrid Assembly) | ecosystem: Environmental > Terrestrial > Soil > Vadose...
CCCTGGCCACGACAACGAAGATCTATGCCACAGAAAACGGCAGAATGAACGTTTATGGAACCTATATTTAACTAGAGCTAAACCGAATTGATAATGGGCCATACTTCGGCAGGATTCTGGCGTACTTCGGCTCAAGAGTAAAAAGGAAGGGAAACATAAAATATATTGTATCGATACTGTCCAAAAACCAACTAAAAGTAAATAAACCGAAACAGCTCCATTAAGACTCCTCCTCAGACTCCGAATCCGACGCTTTGTCCTCAAACATGTAATCTTGGAGATTCGAGAAATCCTCCGGAACGAACCGGCGAAAGACCCCAGGTGCCGATGTAGCTGAAGTTGAGTTAGGAACGTCAGCAGAGTTCCGGTCCAGCAAAGTGATAGCGCGCCTGGCGGGGGAGGGAAGAATGGGATTAGAAGCACCTACGTTGGCCGGGGGATTTTCGTCCTCAGCCTCACTGGCCGAAGACCACAAGTCCACCGTCTCCTGAATCATGGGGGGTGAAGGAGCGGTGTCGAAAAACGAGGGTTCGGCCGGAAGGATTTCATCATCAGCCTCACTGGCCGAAGACCACATCTCCACAGTCTCCTGAATTCTGGTGGGGGAAGTTGGGATATCAAAGATAGAGGAATTGTCGTTTGCACATACGGCCGGAGGATTTTCATCTTCAGCCTCACTAGCCGAAGACCACAAGTCCACCGTCTTTTGAATGTCGGGTGAATCAGAGATGTCAAAAACCGAGTGATCTGTGATATCTCCTTCGGCACCTGCAGGAGTGATCTCCTTCCCTTTTCCCTTGCCTCGAACGATTTTACCATTGCTCGCCGAAGACCAATCAGCAAACATTTCTCCGATAGTAGCGTTAGCGACATTAACATCGCTGGCCGAAAGCCAATCGTCGGCGATATCAGTAACCGATTTCAATATCTTCCGGCTCGAGGGGCCTTCGTTATCGGATGACGAAGGTCTCTCGGCATTTGCTATCTTTGTGTGCCTAACGAGGTGTTTGGTAGAAAGGTCCACAACATCCAGAGAAGTTGAACGTGACGGAAGAGAGTCGGCAACGCTATTCGGAGTGAGTCGATCTTTTTTGAGAGGATCGTATAAGGTATGCCGACCCTTTTTGAAGAACTTTAGGTCCGGCAACGTGTTATCAGGGATGGCCAAAGGAGAACGACTCGGCAAATCTTCCATTTCAAGGGAGGGAGTCCGGGGAATCGAGGGAAAAGGGGAAAAAGACTTGGAAAGATTCCCTTCTCGTAAGGAAACTTGGTATCCGGAGTGACGCTCACGTTCGAGCCGATTTCCTGGCCGGACGCCACCTAAAACCTCGGCCTCTGTCAGACTTTCACCCCACGTCCACTTGTGCGATGATGGGGGTAAAGCTTGTAATCGTTCGAGTTCGCGTTTTGCTTTTTCGGCGATGGACGACTTGTCAAGGGAAATTGAGCCGTCATGGGAAACTGAGGCGCCGGAAGCATAACCGGCCATTTCCTTTGCATGGGCCGCCTCGTGCAGTTGGTGGAAGGTCGAGGCCCGGCGGACGTCCACATTAAATTGGGTTTCCCCACTGGTTACGGAAGCCTTTGCGAAGTTGTGGATCTCGAGCATGTCGAGGAGAATGTCGGCAACGAGTTGGCGATAATCCTTACATGTCGGACAATCGATGGATTTTTTGCTAGGCGCGGGCGTATTTGGCCTAGTCGTCCTCGTTTCGTGCCCGGTGAGTTGTCCATCCTCCTCCTGTATTTTCCGAAGATGCATAGCCAAACACTTATCGACGGTCGAACGATCCAGTATGTCGGCCGTTTTGAGATCGCGTGGTTTTCTCGCTGTCCACCACGCACACTCATATCGGTCAACTTGTCGGCATAAAGGGTTTTGCTCGCTTAAATCCGTGTCGAGCGTCATAAGTAAGTCGCGAGTGACCGAAACAGGTAGGTCATGTTCTTCGAGCATCGCGATACTTTCGGCCAGTGATCGGACGATGATCGGCACATCAACTGAGTCGCCGATGCTCGTTACATACCCAATGTACGATAAGATAAATAACTGTTGAAGTAATACGCTTACACACATGAAAATACAATATATGAAGAATAATCCACTTACCAGTTCACGATGAAGAAGTTTTTGGTGCCAATCCTGTGCTTTTGCGTCTGCTTTCTTTAAGTTTCTTAAAATAATGGAGAATCGCGATTCGGCATAGTATAAGATTTGTTGGATTTTTCTGTGTACGCCGCCGTACGGTTTGTGTTGATAGTCCATCAACGTGAAACGATGCATAAGAGTTGGTGTAACGATGCTTGACATATGGACGTTGATCGATAAGAGATAAGAAGAAAATGTTACGTAATGTAAGCATAAAATTTTCACAAAGGCGATTTATAAGCTATATTAAGAGCACTAAATGACCGGTCCGATTTATAAGCCATCTTCTCCCATGTCAAAGTTTTACGCTTGGAATATGCATACGCTCCTTTATTAAGGGAATTTTGACTGGCCAGCAATGTTGATCTATCGGCCCAGATCTTGCTTTGAGTTAAAAAGAATCGTACGGTCCACTGCATTTCATATGATGTTAACGATAGCTCTTCCCGCCATCTCATGAGTTGCGCTCGGCCACGCAGCCAATGAACTCGACGGACTATAAACGTCTGAACAAAACAACCGGCATGTGGAAATAAGGACGTACATTCCAGAACATTGGACGGGTCATCGGCAGAATCATCCACGTCCATATCGAAGTCAATGTTAGAAGCCTGTAAATGCCGACTTGAAGATTGCCAAATCCATGATAACTTGATGCTGGTTGATCCAGGTTCATTCGGCTTCAAGAGTGCTGTACTAGCCGACACATCTGGCGGATTGAGAACTTTGAATCGAGACAGAATCGTATTCTCGGCACCTAGAACAAAAAGTGAATCACGGCATCTCGTATATCTTCGGCAGGATTCGGCAATTTCGTTGTTAAGTTTTCGTACAGCCGCTCTTGAGCGAGTGGTAACCGATTTGCGAGGAGATACACGAATGACATGTGAAAATTGGAAACTCTTTTCGGCAATGAGATTCCGAATGTTGTTCAACTGCTCGTTAGCAATTGTTACACGATGAGAAGTTTCTAAGTCTCGATGAATATTGCTTATATTTCCATTCGAAGGAAGTGCAAGGATTTGATCTTCGATTGGGACAGGTCCGACTCGTGTGGGTGGCCTTGCACGTGACGCCGGTTGAGGGCCGGGGTTTGCCGCAACAGTACTTGCAAGGACATGATCGGCACTAGGTGAAATTATTTCGGCAGCGATTGGAACAGGATCAAAGGCAAGGTCATCCCATACATCGACAGAATCAGACGTTTCCGAGTTTATCGAGTTCGGCTCTGCTACTCCAGCTTCTTGTTGCATTTGTTTAAGCTGAAGGAATAATGCCGACAATTCATAACGTTCGCTCTCTATTTTCTGCCGGTCGACTTCCCCAGGGTTCCGACGTAAATGTCGTACTTTGGCTTTCAATTTCAATCTATTCAACAGATAAGCTATGCCGAAAGAAAGGGCAGGATGACATACTGTCTGTCCTCCACGTTCAGCGCAAAGGCCATCCATTTATCTAAAGCGGTCGTTGATTGATTATGTTGGGGCGTATCTCGGCCGGTTGGCCTTTCAATTTTTGGAGCGTATATGTCCATCGCCGGAAGATTATCACTGCGGCTTTCTTCAGCCAATTCAATTTCGGCCTTCCACATTTCGACAGCCAAAGCTCCCGCTCCGCTCGATAGCTTATTATAATACTCCTCTGCGTGTTCCAACATGTCGACTGCCTTTTTATGGGATTTAGAAAGAACCGTAACGATGCCGAGCATCTTCTTATGATTTGAATCAGAGGTATGATCATCGAGGATTTCGGCTCGATGGGCAAGTGTTGCCGTACGTGCCGCCCGAGAAATACTGTTTAGTGAGGACCACAAAGATTCAAGTATTTCCCCTGCAACAATTCCTGCGCCCGGAATGAATGTTGAGGCGAAACGGAAGAAGCAGTCATCTTTGTGAGCATGGACGTGGAAGAGGCCAATGGCTGCGTCTACATGTAACCCTTCGGGAAGGAGATGGCCGATGCGATGCAGAAAGTGAACAATGTATTGACAAACAATGTCGTATATCAAGAGCAATCCTTGTTCTGGATCCACATGTGTGAGAAAGATAGCCTTTATGACGCTAAAGTCAGTATTTTTTTGGCCTTCCCCTAAGAAAAGATCGACAAGGGAGTTGGGCGCGTAGCATCCATGCCGTGCGCACGCAACGGCCACAATTCCGGTAATATCACATGCCTTTGAGGCCAAAAGAGCATTCATGATGGCCTGAAATCGTGTTTGACAAGGAGCCTTCTACATTCCGAAACCGCCGCAACGTTAACCAGATGAATCGTAGTCATCGGAGAACTTACAGTCAATTTCTCTACGGCCGTTTTCAAAAAGGCAAGGTACTCGTCGCGCTTTGGAATCATTCCTCCACCTTCGGCAAGCCATACATCGCCACCGTCCTTCTTTTGACGAACGTGATCAGCCTTGAAGTTACCATCCGCCACAATGGATCTTTTGAATACCCATCTACAACAGATATCAAGAAAGGCCCGTGATGAGATAAAAAGAGAGCCGACCTAGCAGGATCATCTTTCCAATTATCAGGCAAGTTAATGCCGGGTTGTGGGCAAGTTGGGCAGAATACTGTCAATTCGCCCGGTTTTACTTCGCTACACTTTTTTGTATTGTTTCCGAAGCCGGCCCACTTTAGTCGTTTCATCCAACGCCAAATACGGCTCATTCTCCTGAACTCTTTGTAAAGGTCAACAACTTCTGCCGGAGCCATTGGGTTTGTTAGTCGCTGGAGCAGCTTATAGAAATGATATGCCGACGCCTTTAGCTCCAGGTTACAGAGCCTAAAATGATCTAACAACTGTGCCGAGAACAGTGTTTGAATGCGGGCGAAGCTGGCCGGAAGAAGACGACAAGCCAGAAGATCTCTTGGTAATACATCGTGCCCTCGGCAGTCGCAACTTATCATTGCAATGTTATGAATCCCATTTGTATGGACCACCCGGACATATGTTCCTACAATATGCTGCGGCACGCCGTACTCTCCGCCGTTTAGATTGTCCGGTGGTTTTTCTTCCGGCAGGTAATGATTTGGCACTCGAATTTCGATTTCCTCGTCTTCCGCATCATCATCTATTTCGTCATCATCCTCACCAATATCTCGGCCGTCTTCAACTTTTTCACGAAGTTCTTGTAGGAAGCTGATAAACTCCTGATCGCCCCTAGTATCTTGTAGGCCCTCACTATCAGCCATTTCGATATCTTCATTTTCATGCGATGTGGCCGAGGTTTCGGTTAATGATATATCCTCCAGCGCCGGAGTTGCTAGAAGTCTCGCCTGTTCAGCATCGTCGTTTTCCCTCTCTACCCTCTCAAGAAAGTGACGCCGAGATTCGAGACTATCACATATTGGTATCCCTATATGATGCCGAATTAGAAGATAGATGCCGACTTCCCATAATTCGGCCGGGCGATAAAAAGTTCCATTCCATCTTTCGATTCGATGGAAAGGAGTCTCTAGGTGATAGGATCGCATACAACCTCGGCACATGGGAAGTCCCATGGAACAATCCTTACATCTCCAAACGGCCAAGATTCCCCCTTTGTTACAGTGCCGACAGTACTTTTCATCGTCTCCCCGTACCTCTCTACTAAGGAGTGCCTCCAAAAGGGCATCCACATCAGCTACGTAATCCATTATGTAGTCCTTTTGCGTCTTTTTATAATAATGTTATATTTTCGAGCATATTAGAACATCAAACTTACTCGGTTTTTTCTTTTCGGCTGAGGAGAATTAGGTCGTGACATATGATCATTGTGTTCGTTGTATTCGTTGTATTCGTTATCTATATTGTAGGTATTAACAGGGGGAGGGTCCGAATGAATTGTCGAAGTTCCGCAATTTTGGGATGAATGTAATGTTTCTAATACTTGTTCGATAGCCATTGATCCATCTTCTTGGGGTACAGCAATGCGAGTATGTGTTATTGCCTCGCCGGTTTCAATGTCACCATCTACCATCGGCTCCCTAGCTCGCTTTCGCCTATAGGTTGCTTTCCTTCTGATGTGAGAGGTAGACATATCGAACAATTAGATGGGTCAGAACCGAAAGAAACAATCGTTTGAGATCGTTTGCATTGGATTATCGATGGCCTGCCTCATGTTAAAGCCTCATGTTAAAGCCTCATGTTTTTTATTTATGGACTCGTCATTGTTTAATTGTAGATTGCTTGCGGCGATGCTTCATGGTTGGTAGAACATCTCCATTAATCGATAATTGATGGCACGTGTCCGAAGTGAATGTCTTCTGCCGAGCCTCGTTTGTCCTTCTAAGGGCTCATGGAAAGCTTCCTGTATATACGGGTGCCTTTGTATCACTTCCAGGTAAACGCTGATCTACGATTTCACCATTTACGATGCATATCAAGCCTGCCGAAGGTGGTGCCGAAATGAGGGCCGGACTGCGATCACACCGATATTCATCGATAACGTTCGAACTTCTTGAATCATCTATCATCATGTCTTCCCAAGATATCCCCTTCGCATTTGGCAAACGTCCGAAGGCTTATGACGAAGGTGAAAGAGAAGCAATCGATAAATACAAGGTCCAATATATGCAGACCACATCACCCTCTGAAAGAAAAGCGCTCGCCCAGGGAAAAATATTTCCTGACCTGTTTAATGTTTGGGCTGACAGAGGTATTGTTTTGGATGCTACGGAAAAGAACATGAGGGAGGAGGTGAGTGAATTCACTCATAACGATATATACAAGTGACTTATCTTCGATGTGATATAAAGCGACTTTTAAAATGGATCAGGAATGTTTGGAGAGTGAAAAAGAGTGCACGTCCTGAATCTATAACGCGGTACAGATTGACAGATATTCTATGGTGGACCAAGCCGGACGAAGTCTTCGAAGAAATTGCGTCGATCTTACAAATCGATTCCGCTAACACCTTTACTCCGGGATGGTTTCAGCTTCGAACGAAAGCTTCCAAAAATTTATTGAATGCTATGAGTGACGACGAACGAAAAGAGTTGGAAGACGAAGCCGAACGAATGCAGAAGGACGGATTACCGTCGGAGGTGCAACGCCGGTGAGTGCCGAACGTAGCCAAGCTATGGCCGTTTACTAAATATACAGTATTTCATATATCAGTATTGCCGAAGAAAAATGGTACACACGATTAACGTCCACAGCTCGGAGGCACTTCAGTGAGATGGGACTCGTACAAATATCGATTGTCGCATACATAAACAAGTCAGGTCTTCTTAATATCGACATGTGAGTCATAATCCATTTCCTTAAATGGTTGCTTAATTTTGTCAGTCACGACGAAGCGGCTAAGTTCCTGGGAGTGCCGGCCATGCCTTTCGATATCATGTTTCCGGAAAAAGCCAAGGAAATGAAGAGAATGGTCCTAGACTATATCAAAATCGTTCGTAGAGACCATTTCCCGAATGCCGAGGCCAATATATCGAATGGGCTTCAAAATGACACACTGCAAATCGATGCCTCCGGATTTCCAATATCACCCAAACCAGAATCATGGGCTAAGGTAACTAAGGCCGATCTCGAGCCGATCTACAGAATGTATATCAAGCGTCATTATCGTAACATCCTCCCTACCTTTCTTGTATGTCAGCGCCTTATAGTTCGTTTGTAGAGCTGGCATGCCGAGACGACAACCGACAGGCCCCATTCGAAAAGATCGCGGCAAACCCGACAGACTTTATAGATGCCGAGTTCCTGCCGTTGGGACTTCGGCTGACAGACCCACGTTCCATGAAACTCGAATCCCTTGTGACTTTCTTTAAACACATATCCCAACGCGAAATCTCCCATGGTATAAAACATGCATTTCGATTTAAAAAGGTTATGACGAGTCGTAAAAAAGGAGTTTTGCGGCGGTCACGTTATATTGTCGATGGTGATCAATCTGGTGCCGAGTCCGACCCACCACCTGTTCGTCGAAAACGTCGAAAAAGAGAGCCACAGATTGACCTCGCGCAAACGATATTAAATCCTGCGGCAGAGAACACAATCACGCCTCCCAACGAAAGCAGACAAAATTCGGTCGTAGAAGGCTCGGCTACACCTGCTATCCAGCGGTCAAGATCAAATTCGGAGGGACAAAAATCGGCAACCTCACTCGAGCCAGCCCCTGGGGAGTCATCAAGATCCAATACTCGATCGGCATCATTGGATCGTCCGGACACATTGGATCCCAATCCCTCCGTAGCTACCGATCTCCGGGATAGCATTTCGAATATTGGCCTCCATACACCAAGTGATACCCCTGTTCCTCCACTTAGAAGGAGCCGAAGGCCTACTATAATCACACCAACGACTACACCTGTACAGCCGCGCCGGAGTCAACGCACAACTGCCCAAAACGTTGACCTTAGCCCGGCCAAGAAGACAAGGAAAAAAAAAGGGTGACATCCGGCACCCCTTAATTAATATGGACCGTTTACCTTCATTGTATATACAATCTGTCAATCACTTCGTATTCATGTAACATCATTCCAAGAACAATTATATTATATGACAGCACAAAAAAAATAACAAAAAATCAGGCGAGATAACTATGGCACTACATATAACAAAAATCCGACAAGAGACTCGGACCGTGAGTTACTCTCTGGCCTTTTTACGTGAACGCTCATCTCCAGATCCCTCGGCCTGACGTTTAGCAGGCAGGGCCGAAGGTGTGGGTGATTTTGAACGAAGTCGAGGAGATCGTCGAGGTTCACTATCAATCTCCGGGGTAGATTTCCCCGCTTTTCTACCACTAGCCTTGGGGGGATTAGACACGGGCGCTTGGCTGCCGGAGGGATCACTCGGCACCTCCAAATGGGTCGTCGGCTGGGATGACGCTGCCTCCTGAGACGTAACAGGTGTCGGCGGCTGCAACTTTAAAAGGGGAGTAGGAGGAGGGGGCATGTTCGGCTGAAGGGTAGTGGATGTGTCCGATAGTGGCGATAGTGGCCCTTCGTCACCATTACCTGTCTTTGCTTCCCCCTCTTCATCATCTGCTTCCGCATCCTCATCGGCCAATTCTTCGTTCATCTGGTCGTCGTCGTCCTGCCTCTGCGTCATCTCGGCCTCCTCATCGTTCCTGCCGCTACCTCCTCCATCTACCACAGCTTCGTCCACTGGTTCGACCGGCCCCTGTTTAACTTCGCCCTGTTCGACCGGCGCCTTTTCGACTGACCCAATGGCCTTTGTCAAGGTCTCGGCCTCTTCTTCGTTCCCCTTGCTAGAATCTTCTTCGGCCACACCGTGAACCTCTGGATCCTTCGGCCGATCATCTTCGGCAGGTCCGGATGTTCCCACAACGACGTCTCCCACATTCCTCATCGGCACGTCGTCTCCAATGGCATCCCCATGTCCCACATTTCTCGTCGGCTCTTTGTCTACTTCTGCCTCAGCGTTCTTCTCTACTTCTGCCTCAGTGTTCTTCTCGACTACGTCTTGCTGTACAACGTTCGTCCCAACTACTTGGGGATTCTCTTCGACCGGCTGTTCTAATGTTCGCTCGAGTCGGCCGGAGAGGTCCAGGTATCTTTCATCCAATTCGTCGTACTGCCGAGTACTCTGGCGAAGTCTTCGGCGCAAGTCCCAGATGTCGTTCTTCATCTCATCCACCGTGTCCCGTAGGCGTAGATACCCTGGCAGCATGCTGTCGATAATCTCTCGTTGCCGAATGACTTCTTCAGCAAGCTCGATCTGCCTTTCCTCCAATGTGTTTACCCCACCTAAAAATGAGTTAGTCCTCGATGACAATAATAAAAATTACATTTTTTTGATGACTTACACATGCTCATCTCCAAAACGCCTTGCGTGCCCCTGACGGTCGTCTCCTCCTCGGCCCTTTTCTTCCCCTGGGCCTTCTTCGATATGGTCCGACGCTTCTTACGTGGAGGTGCCGACGGCCCTTCGCTGGAGTCGTCCGATATCAATTCCTCCTGCGTCGCCGGCCGAGTCGCTTTCTTTGCTGTCTTCGTAGGTTGCGAACGAGCGGTCGCATTCTCAAACATCTTCTGCTTCACCGACTTGAAGTCCGAATCGACGCATCGCATCTTGAGCGTGGCGCAGCCGAGACACGCAAAACCCCTTGATTGAACATAGCAGGGGACGTCCTTCTCAAGGCATCGATTACATGGCTCCGCCCGAACCTCTCCTGTCGGCTGGGGTGGTCTTCTTTCTCTCTTTAAACCACCTTCACGCTTCGGCTTAACCTCAGCCTTCGGCTTAACTTCAGCCTTCTGCGTCTTCTTGCCTTTTCCTTTGCTTGCCTGTCCTTCATGCTTCACCTTGATACTTCGCAAAACCTCCGAAGGTTGATATTCGCTCGTGTCGTCGGAGGACTGTTCTTCTTGGCCGGAGGGGAGCCGAGTCATTTCTGGGTAACGGCGAGGCCCAGATATTCTATGGCCAGGTACATACGAAGACGGGGTTGACAACGTTGAGAGGGATTGTCGATCTTTGTCTTTGGGAGATCCGAATGGAAGACGCGGCCGAGAAGGACCTGCCTCTGTGCGCTTGGGGATCTCGGGGACTGATTGACGTGCCCAAGAGGTGGGGTTACGAGGTTCGGAAGGCCGAAAGCTAGTTGCCCAAGGAGGCAGTGGTCTATGGCGTGGTCGAGACGGACCAGACTCAGGTGTTGGCGATGGAGGCTTGTTGGGCGGAGGCGCAGTTGGGCCTGACTGACGTGGGCGAGAAGGACCAGCCAAAGCAGATGGCGACCGAGTCTTGGTGGCCGGCGCACTTAGGCCTGCCTGACTTGGCTTTTCAGGCTTGAGTGAACTCGGCTTTTTTGCGTTGGCAGGACCTTCTCTACCATTCGACGACGAGCCGATGGTGCCAGGAGGTAATGGGCTGTTGGCCCGAGCTCCCCCAACGTTGGAAGATGGGCCGATGGGTTCTTTTCTGGCAGGCGGGATTTGGGTCGTTTTCGTGGTCGCAGGAGCTTCTCTAGCATTCGACGATGAGCCGATCGCGACCGGAGCTAATTGGCTATTGGCCAGAGTTCCCCCAACGTTGGAAGATGGGCCGAGGGGTTTATTTCCGGCAGGCGGGGTTTTCGTCGTTTTCGTGGTATCTGCGTCCACAGTTTGATTGTGGTTGGTGGCCGAGGATTCGTTCGTGAGCGGAATTCTTCGGCCAGTCGGATTTTTTTGATCAAACTCATTGAGTAGATTTCCTACCTCGGCCCAAAACGTTGGCAACTGTTCATCCTTCTTCGCCACGCGCCATTTCGAAGCGAAGATCCATAGGTAACGGACTTCGTCGAATTCTTGTTGCATTTCGACATTGGCTCGCGTGGCCTTCCTAATGCGCATCAAGTTGTCCTTTTTTTTCTTTTTTTAATACCTCTCTATCTGAAGTAAATTAGATCAGATGCTTACAAGGTTAACTCTCTCCTCTACGAAAACGGTCTCCACACCTCCACTGATCACAGCCGCCCGAATTCTGTCGTCGAGGTCGTCGATCATGGAGCGGATTTTTGTTTTGGTGTACGAGGTCATGGTTAGGCTGTAAACGGTTTCTATAAAAAAAAGGCTAAGTATACAATTGGCCGGTAACATGAAGTCAACTTACATTGGTGCAAAGTTCGACGATGATGGATGATGATGATGTGACGTGGCTAAAAATTTCTTCGATCGAATATCAACATTCACCATGTGACCATACAAACAAACACAAATATCTTAGAAATCAAAGTTCAACATAAACAACGTGACTCGTTATTTGTATCTGTCACATATCCGATAATCAATCAGTAACACTTCACACCAAACTCCATGTCGACTTCAGAAAATTCGGTGGTTGCGCCCTCCTGGATTCCAGAGGGTTATCTCTTCATAAAGGGTCCTGGGAACCTTCAGTACGTGGCTCCCGAGTTTAGCGTACCAGCCTTGGTCAGAGGCTTGGAGGCTTTCTGCAAAAAAAATGAGATCGATGTAGATGGCGCGGCAGGAGCTGTAAGTATTTTATTTCTCTCTTTACGCGTTCGGCCAAATCATCAATGATTCATCATTATTCCGGCCACTATTCTGACACCCTTTTCACTCAGGATCATCAAAATATCACCTCAAATTTCGAAACAATCGGAGAAGGGAAAATAATGGTCCCTCCCATTCCAGTGAGTTGGTTGATGTTGCCGGACAGATTAATTAAAGCTTCTGTTAGGAAAGCAGTGATCGCGAAAAACTCGCGGCGCACAGCGAAATCGTAGCGTTACAGAATGCGCTCGGCATTTCGTACAAAGATGCGGCCCATCGGCTGTATATGGCAGAGATGGAAAGAATGAAGGCCGATGAAAAGGCCTTTGGTACATTCGTCGATCTACGTCGTAGAACAAAGAAAAATCTCGAAATGGCTTTCAAACGCGTGAAGGAGATTCAAAACAGGGGTTCGGAGGAGATCGGCACTGATAGTTAGTTTGATAGTGATCTTCGGGCTTCATTTGTACTTTGAGAAAAAAAAATCGATTCTTAGGCCGAAGTGAGACAGATAAATATTGATCCAGAGCAAATTGTTGGACTGTGCCGGTTACATCACAACCTTGGTAGTAGACATGTATTGACTGTCTGGCCGAAGTATTGCCCAATCACAATCAGTTTAACTCCATTAAAGGTAGGTTCTAAAAACGTTTGTTGCGCCATTTCTCTGTTGCATAGATCTTCGTTGTCATGGCCAGGGGCCGATTCTTAACTCTTGAGCCGAAGTATGCCAGAATCCTGCCGAAGTCTGGCCCATTATCAATTCGGTATAGCTCTACTTCAAAGTAGGTTCCATAAACGTTCATTCTGCCGTTTTCTGTTCCATAGATCTTCGTTGTCGTGGCCAGGGGCCGATTCTTGACTCTTGAGCCGAAGTATGCCAGAATCCTGCCGAAGTCTGGCCCATTATCAATTCGGTTTA
>Ga0137418_10004338_pt1 | contig 13025 bp, 11 predicted proteins | sample CZODoug3_1_2_16f_FD_122242 | JGI IMG/M metagenome (GOLD analysis project Ga0137418, IMG submission 122242) | Vadose zone soil fungal communities from Angelo Coast Range Reserve, California, USA - CZODoug3_1_2_16fungal (Hybrid Assembly) | ecosystem: Environmental > Terrestrial > Soil > Vadose...
GATAGCATTCGTTCTTGAGCATGCTCGTGTCGACCGTGCCGATTACGTGGATGTCGGTGGCGAAATCCTTTAGCGAATACCATTCTTCATTGAAGGCGACTGGAGAATGAACGCCTTCGAGCCCGGGGAATGACGGATCGTTGATGATGATGTTGGCGGTTTGCAGGCGCGGGTCGCGGCCGTGAATGATGAATTCGCCGCCGAGCATGCGGAGATATGGATCGGACTGCGCGCCGTGAGCAATGTAGCGATTGGAGAGGTCTTTGGCGTCGGGCGCGGTGTGGAAGGTATCACTGGCGGCGTGGCAGCCGACGAATCCGAGACCTTGTTCGATGGAAGTGAGCAGAGCTTGCTTGCCGGCCGCGGACATGGGTGGATTTTTGTCGGTGCCGGCTTCGGTTAGATCGCCAGTTGTGAAAAAGAAGACGGCTTGATGAGCGTGGAAATCCTTGGAGTCGAAGATGCGGCCATCTTTGGAGCAGGTGACGTCGAAGCCATGCTTAGCGCCGAGTTCGGTGACGGTGGTTTCGGCGATGCTGAGCTTGCCGTCCTGGCGCTTTACCACAGCGTGCTCGAAGCCGGAAGACTTGGTGAAGACGAGTACGGATTTTTTGGGGGCAGAAAATAGACGTCGCGGGAGGGTCAGGCACGCGGTCGCGGCAGTGATGGTGCGCACGAAAGCACGGCGGTCGAAGAGACTGGTCATGTGAACCCTCGGCACAACCGAATTTGCCATACGGAAGGCGGGAGACATTGTATACCGAAGGAGGGTTGCTGCTGGCTAGACCTTATTGTGAGGAGAAGCGCGAGGGAGGCGGTTGGTTAGAGCGAACGTTGTCGAGAACAAAGCGTTTCTGGAGTTGGTAGCGCCAGTCTGCGAGTGCGTAGCGATGGCTTTTGGCCGCTCTTTTGAAAACGCTCTGAGCTTACTGCCGCGAAGAGGACTGTAGCGCAGCGCCACTCAACAGTTGCTGGAACAGAAACATCTGTGCAGTTGGGTGCGCCAGTGTGCAAGGGTTACGCCGAAGCCCTCCAGCAGGCGCGCGTTCGAGAGGACAGAGTAGGCGGGGCGGTGAGCGGGCGAACCGAATGCTTGTGTCGAGGTCGGCAAGACGCGGCTGGAGATTATCGGGCGACCATTTGTTGCCGAGGTAAGCCACGGAAGGTCCTGCGGGGCGCGGGTTGCCTCTTCGAGGATGGCTTTCGCGAATTCGTACCAGTTGGTTTGGCCGGCCGCAGTCATGTGGTACGTGCCGCTTATTTTGGGAAAAGTAAGTGAGCCGTCGGTGGCGGGAATAATCCCTTTGAGTATAGCTGTGGCGGCTTCGGCTAAATCTTTGGCCGAGGTTGGCGCACCTGTCTGATCCTCGACTACTTTCAGTTCTTCGCGTTCCGTGGCGAGCCGCAGTATAGTCTGGAGGAAATTTCGGCCGTGCATGGCATAAACCCAGGACGTGCGAAAGATCAGGTGCGCGACCCCTGAATTGCGAATCGCTTCTTCCCCGGCAAGTTTGGTTCTGCCGTAGGCATTGAGTGGATTGGGGGAATCTGACTCAACGTACGGAGTATTTTTCGAGCCGTCGAATACATAGTCGGTTGAAAAGTGGACGACCAGGGCGCCTTGCTTTTGCGCTTCCCGAGCAAGCACTTGCGGAGCTTCGGCGTTGATCGCGCGTGCATTGGCCTCGTCGGTTTCCGCTGCGTCGACAGCGGTGTAGGCTGCTGCATTGACGACCACCTGGGGCTTAGCGTCGCGCATCACGCCGCGGATTTTGTCGGGTTCACGCAGATCGAGGTCGTCGCTGTCGGGAGCGATCACCTCGCCCAGTCTTAGCAGCAATCGGTTAAGTTCGGAGCCGAGTTGGCCGGTCTTACCAGTGAGCAGAATCGTCGGTTTCATCGTGGCGAGTAGCGCGGGAGAATGGCCCGTTGAACGTCAGCTAATTTTGGATTGCTTGCGTCTCTTTGCGAAAGCACTGGCGTAAGGCTTCCCCAGTTGATTGCGAGGACGGGATCGTTCCAGAGAATTCCGTGTTCGTCGGAAGGAGCATAATAATCACTGCATTTGTAAAGAAACTGAACGGTGTCGGTCAGAGTCAGAAATCCGTGCGCGAATCCGACCGGGACGTAGATTTGATTTTGCTCTTTAGCGGACAGGTGGACGCTGGTCCATTTACCGAAATGAGGAGAGCCGATGCGAATGTCGGCGACTACGTCGAGGGCTTCGCCTTCGACGACGCGACAGAGCTTGGCTTGCGGATGATCTAATTGATAGTGCAGGCCGCGAAGAGTTCCGCGGGAGGAGATGGAGTGATTGTCCTGCAGGAAGGTGTCTTCGATGCCGAGGTCAGCGAATTTAGCGTGGTGGTAGGTTTCGAGGAAAGAGCCGCGCGAATCACGATGGATCAGCGGGCGCAGTTCATACACGCCTGGCAGGGAGGTTTCGATTCGTCGCATCTGCACAATTATTACGCATGTTGCTTGTGGGCTGGCGAGGTCGAACCGGAGCCAGCGATGGCATTAAGCGCGTTGTCGCGATCGTCGTAGTATTTCTCATAGTACGACAGATATTCACCGGCGCGCACGTCGGCAAGCCACTTGCCATTGTCTTGGTACCATTCGATGGTCTGGCGAATGCCATCTTCCAGCGAAATTTCCGGCTTCCATCCCAGTTCGGTCTGGATTTTCGTGGAATCCAAAGCGTAACGGCGGTCGTGGCCCGGGCGGTCGGTGACGTAGCGAAGCAGGGTCGCTGGCTTGCCCGTGAGGCGGAGCAAAAGCTGGGCCATCGAAAGATTCTCTTCGACATGCGAACCGCCGATATTGTAAACCTCGCCGATTCTCCCTCGCTCGAGGACTGCCAGAATTCCGCGGCAATTGTCTTCCACGTGCAGCCAATCACGTTGCTGTTTGCCGTCACCGTAGATGGGAAGTGACTGATCCTGGAGGGCGTTGCTGATCATGAGCGGCAGGAATTTTTCAGGAAATTGATAGGGGCCGTAATTGTTTGAGGAGCGTGTGAGCAAGGCCGGAAATTTGTAAGTGCGTACGTAGGACCGAACTAAGAGGTCGGAGGCGGCTTTGGAGGCGGAATAAGGGCTGCTCGGCTGGAGCGAGAAGTCTTCACTCGCGTGAGCTTCTGGCGGGATATCGCCGTAAACTTCGTCGGTGGAAATGTGAAGGAATCGCGATATAGAGAGCCGGCGAGCTACCTCGAGGAGAGTAAATGTTCCGGTGACATTGGTCTGAATTACGGGGGCGGGTTCATAGATGCTGCGGTCAACGTGGGATTCGGCGGCGAAATGGACAACGGCATCACAACCACGCATTGCCACTTCTACGGAGGGCGCATCGCAAATATCGCCTTTGATGAATTGGTAGTGAGGATGACGCGCGACAGAGTCGAGGTTCGCTAGATTACCTGCATAGGTGAGCTTGTCGAAGTTAACGATCGCGTGATCTGTTCTGGCCTGCAGAACATTACGAATGAAATTGGAGCCGATGAAGCCGGCTCCGCCGGTGACCAAAATCTTCATCGAGTCGCTTCCCGGCTCAAGACGCGTTCGGCCGGCTCCGCATCGGACAGCTTATTAGCGCTAGTTTCGGCAACAAGATTGTTGGCGCGCAAAAGGGACTCAAAGGTTCCGGCGTCGGTCCACCAGCCGTCAAGAATTTCGTAGGTCAGGTTACCTTGCTCGATATAGAAATTATTGACGTCCGTAATTTCGAGCTCTCCGCGGCCGGAGGGTTTCAGGCGGCGAATTTTCTGGAATACGGTAGCGTCGTACAAATAGATTCCAATAACGGCGTAATTCGACCTGGGATTACTCGGCTTTTCTTCGATGCCCACGACGCGGTCGCCGCGAATCTCGGCCACCCCAAAACGCTGCGCGTCTTGAACTTCTTTCAGCAGAATTTTCGCACCGTGTTTTTGTTTAGTGAAGTTGTCCACAGCATGGCGCACGTTGTTTTCAATGATGTTGTCACCAAGCACGACACAAACGGGCTCGCCATCGGCAAAATGCTCCGCCAGACCCAGAGCCTCGGCGATCCCCCCCTCGCCTTCCTGGTAGGTGTAATGGATGTGCTTTAAGCCAAAGTCACGCCCATTGCCCAGGAGCCGCAGAAATTCTCCGGCATTCTTCCCTCCTGTAACGAGAAGGATTTCCTGGATTCCCGCGTTCACTAGCGTCTGGATAGGGTAATACACCATGGGCTTGTCGAATACGGGGAGGAGATGCTTGTTCGTAACCCGTGTAAGGGGATTCAGACGACTGCCCGTACCTCCCGCTAAGACCACGCCCTTCATGTGCTCTCCTCTACATCAACCTATAGCCGAAACGAAGTTGCTGGGGTCTCCTGAGATAGCGTATAGGAAACCAAGTGCGGCAAATATCCGCTAAAAGAGTGCTTGTTTTTGAGACGTTGAGCAAATTTGCTTAATATGCAGTCCGGCTAATAAGCGCCGAAAAGACGGTCATCACAATGATTCGTAAATCGAACAGGAAACTCCAATTTTGCAAGTAATATAAATCATACTCGATACGTTTGCCGATCGATGTATCACCACGCCAGCCGTTTACCTGGGCCCAACCGGTGATTCCCACCTTTAGGCAGTGGCGGTGGTTATATCGGCCGACCTCCTGCCCAAATTGTTCCACAAAATGAGGACGCTCAGGACGCGGTCCCACAACGCTCATATCGCCCTTCAAGACATTGATGAACTGGGGCAGCTCATCCAGGCTCGTCTTCCGCAGCAGGGTTCCGAGCCGCGTCCGTCGCGGGTCCGACTCGGTCGTCCAGCGGGTGTCGCTTTCTGCTACGGAACTTACTCGCATGGTGCGAAATTTGTACATTCGGAATGGAAGGCCATTCAGCCCGATGCGTTCCTGCACAAAGAGAATCGGCCCCGGCGATGTGAGCTTAATCAAGAGTGCGATCAGGCCCACGAGCGGAGAAGCTACAAGTAGCACGAAAGCCGAAAAACAGACGTCGAATACTCGCTTAATTAGAACGTAATCGAGTAAATCAGCGGGCGTCGTAGTAAGGTCAAGCATTTGCATCCGCCCTACCTGGAACAATCTTTCCCGGACGACGATGCCTTCACCAAGATCGACGATAGCACGTGCGGGCACGGACAGTTTTCCTAACGCCTTGATGATTTGAGGAATCATCGAGAACTGGGCCGGGTGGACGGCCATCACCGCCTCGTCAATTCCATTTCCTGCATGCAAGGCGCCCATGTGTTCCAGGTCATAGATACGGCCATCTCCCACGGCGACTTCCTGACCCGGGAGCCGAACGTATGCGACAACTTGACAAGGGGCAAAAGATAGAAGCCGCAGGCGAGTCGCGGCATCGCGAGCGAACCGGTCAGCACCGACAATCAAGATTCGAGTCGGCCGCCCAAGCTGCAGCTTCTTACGATAAAGGAACCGAAAAACGGCGTGCAAAAGTACCGTAAGAGTCAGTAGGCTAGCCAAGCAAAAAACGAACAACCCCCGCGGGAACACAGCGTTGCGGCCGAAATAAAGTACCCCCACTAAAATAACTGCCGTGGCCGCGCTGGCAGACCAAGCTGCCTTGGCACCGGTCCGTTCTCGAAAAAGCTCGTCTACGCTGGTCACCTTGTAGCGTTCCGCCATGAGAGCCCATAGGAAGGCGCTGAAGAGTACCAGGGTAAAGTGTCCACGAATCGGGTATACGATGGGGCGATCGATGAATGTCAAACAGAGGGCCCAAGCTCGCCAGCCGAGTTCAAAAGCAGGAAAAGGGAGAAAATAGATGGCGACCTTCAAAAGAAACCGATAAACCTTCAAACGAAGAAGCATATCTGCACGCCCTCCCTGCTAGCTCGTAAACTCTTCCACACCAGGAGAAAAATTGGGTCACGAATCACTGACTGCGATTCAAATCTTTATTGGTCCGTAGCAGGTCCAGTTGCACTTCTGGTTCACTCGCCCCAATCGAGTTCCCTGAGGCAACAGCAAATCAGAATGCACTATTTTGAAGCGGAAGCCTTGGAGTAACTGCCTTATCGTGCTCGAGTGACCACGCCGGGCTTGTCCGTTAAATGCAGGCCTGGGTTAATCCTTAAGAGTCATATACGCAAATTCAGAAACCGCCCACCACGAAATCTTAAGCTCTGATGTGGCAGGTCTCGCTTCCTGTATGGCAGACAGTGACCTAAGGAAGGTGGAGCCTACGCAGGAATCAAAACACCGTATGTAGCCCTAAGTCTCGATCCGGGCGACTTCGGTCCAGCTTGGAGGCATATTCTTCGTCACCTCGATCTCTTCGAAGACACTGCTTTCTCGCGCGCTGTGTTTTTGGACCCAGTTGGCCATTGAGCGAATCCCAACGGCAAGAGACGTCTTCTCCCTTTTTCCAAAAACTTCTTCCACTCTGCGATGGTCCGAAAACGCGATCTTCACTTCTTTCCGCGCTTCGAGGTATATCCTGCGGTCTTCCTTACGCATGGTTGCCGCTACAATCTGAGCAAGATCATTGACCTTGTAAGGCTCATCTGCACCCACATTGAAGACCTCATTCCTCGCGGATGGGAAATCGACGGAGGCCGCGATAATCGGCGCGACATCATTAACATGCGTAAATGCGCGCATCTGATTTCCATCTCCAAAAATCGACATGGGCTCGCCCCGAAGCAACTGATTCATAAAAATGCCAACGACGTTCCGGTAGCGATCTCCGATATTTTGCCTTTCACCGTAAACGTTGTGGGGCCGAAAGATAATGTAATCGAGGCCGAACATCTCATGGCTTGCTTTGAGATCCTGCTCAACGGCCAGTTTCGCAATTCCATAAGGGTCTTCCGGGATCGGCGTCATTTCTTCCGCCATTGGCGACTGGCCGGCACCATAAACCGCGATGGAAGACGTGAATACGAAGCACTTCACATCGTAATTCACCGCAGCGTTAATCAGGTTGACGGAGCCGATCAAATTGTTTCGATAGTTAAAACGTCTAATGAAATGGCTCAAGCCTTCCGCAGCATAGGCGGCTACGTGGTAGACGTACCTGAAATTATATTTCCTGAATACGTATTCAATGAGCTCCTCATTAAGAATGGACCCCTCTACAAAAGTCGCGCCTTTGGGAACATTTTCGACGAATCCACCGCTCAAGTCATCCAAAACGACGACCTCATGGCCGAGGCTCAGGAGGTGTTCGGCAACGTGAGATCCCATGAAACCTGCGCCGCCCGTAATCAGCGAAATAGGCAATTCAGTCTCCTTATTCCTGCATGGACCGTGACGAAGGCCCCAAAACTAATCAAAAAGCCCGACACCACTCATCCGCCGTTTTACGCTCAAAGGCAAAAAACGCTCGTTTTTGCCCAGCATTAAGCCGGCATACTTTGCAGTATCTTCGACGATCGATCGAAATCGAGGCGAAGGGCGGCATCCATTCCTGTTTGCAACTCTGAGCTTTCGAGACAGGAGTTGCAAGCCATCGCGGACGAGGGAGGTCTTGGTGCTGTTGTCCCACATGCCCAGATTCCCCCATATCACTCCGAGATCGAAATATCGCTTGAAGAGACCACTTGAGGTGTGATTGTCCGAATGGTATACGGCGGCAGTGGGTTCATACACGATCTTCCATCCTCCGTCCAAGATGCGCTTAGCGATACCAACATCTTCGTAAATCTTAAGATTTTCCGGAAAACCGGTGGATTCCCAGACATTCTTACGAATGGCAGCGTTGACCGTCGACAGATGATAATAACGGTACCCGAGTTCTTGCTTTCGGCACGGCTCCTTGACTACTTTGTCGTCGCCGTACACCGTGGACAGCACAGTTTGTCGCTCCAAATTGCAATCCGGCTTGGGCAGGTGACGCCCGTAGACCGCTCCGACCGAAGAATCTGAAAAGTTGGAGAGCAAGGAGTTTAGCCAATTCGGCGACGCCGGAAAAGCATCTGCGTTAAGGTAAACGAGATATCTCCCCTGTGCCAAACTAGCGAGGTAGTTGCGCGTACGTGCGTGGTGAAATTCCTCCGGCGCGATGTGGTACAACCGCACACGATACCCCTTTACGATTTCGGGTGTGCCATCAGTCGATCCCGAGTCAACAAGAATCACTTCAAATGTCGTATCGGCTACTTGGGAGAATACGGCCTCAAGACAGGCATGAATGTTTAGCGCTTCATTCTTGGCAGGTATCACAATGGAAGTCTCAATCACGTGTGTTTTGCCTCCAGTGAGGTTCGTATCTGCGTACCTGCTAAGGAGCGGACAGTCATTCTCAAGACACACCCGCCTTCTCGCACAGACTGCACGAAAAAACCCGTTTGCAGTTTTTCACACGCGGATATAGAAAATTCCATTCGCAAATCATTGCCCGTTGGAATCCCGCACGTAACCGCCCGACTACCACTTCGTTCCACATTGAGGTCTCGACTCATGCTTTTGAATCTTGCTCACTAACGGTGCAGGTTGTACGCTTCTAGAAGACTATGGCCGACAAACTCTCTAGTTGCGCAAAACACGAGTCCAAAACAATCGTCTATGCCGCCTTTAAAGGGATGGGAGATCTACTTTGCGCTTCTCCAGTGATTGCCGCCGAACTTGCAAAGGGACATATTGTCAAACTTTTGCTTTTCCCGGGCTCTGTATTGTCCAGTTTCGTCGAGTCGATCGAATTTGGGGCAAATCGTCACAATCTGTCTTCGTTTCAATTACCGGTGCCCGGCGGCTTAACAAGACTCCTCTCATTTGTCAGGCAAATGGCGAGTTTCCGGCCGGACTTGATTTGGATTTCTCCGCATGCCTCGCGGGAAGCCTCCAGTTGGAAAATTCCTCTATTGCTGTGGGCTGTGAAAATGCTGTACTGGCCTCACGCTGTGCTTGCTGGAGCTCGGAACGAGCGCCTGTCGATCCTGTTTGACTTGACAGTGCCCTTGGACCGGTCTCTTCCCTACGCCAAGCGTGAATGGGTGGCGTATTCACATCTGAATGGCGCCATGCCAGGAAATCTTCCCGGCAGCATGCGTTTTATCGAAAAGATACGCCTTCACAGAGAAAAACCGCCACGTTATGACCTATTGATTACTCCTGGAGCTAATGCAATCAACCGTCTTTGGCCGCTTTCACACTATGTGTCCCTGGTTCACATGATTCCTCGGAACTACCGAATTGCGGTTGCCGGGCTCCCAGACGACATCGCAAAAATGCAACGGGCTCTTCCCAAGGATCGCCAGATTCAGTTCCTGGCAGGAACCCTGGAAGAAGCGATCTGCGCGATCGCCCAATCCAGGGCTGTTTTGACCATGGATAGCGGCAGCATGCATTTTGCAAGCGCCCTCAATGTTCCAGGCATAACGCTCTTTGGAAAAGATGATCCAGCCAGCGTCATCTCAACAGGAGAAAGCATTCTCCCGATTTACGAAAGAAAATTTCCGTGCCAGCCCTGCAGAAGTGTGCATTGTTCGCAGCCTGAGGTCTATTGCATGAATTCTATACTTCCAGAAACGGTCGCGAAGGCCTTAATCCACCTGCTGCAAAGCTCCGCGACCGACGTCGCGGTAACGGCCTGAACTTGACGTCGTGACAAGTCTTTCGCGTGGCGGCACGCCCCACAGGAACCTCCTCTGTCTTCTCAAACGCTCGTGCCGTTCGCTGGCCCCAACAGCCGAGTAGGCCCTAGCAAACTCCTTTTTCTCTGAGGATCCCGGTATACCTTTTCCGCTCCGACCCTCGAAACAACCCTCATAAACAACGCCACGAGAAGCGCGCCGGGAAGGAACCAATCAATACCACCCACCGGAAAAAGGCCCACGCCAGCCGAAAATGCAACCATAAAAAAATCCGCAGGATGATGAGTAAGCTTCAACCGATTCACGAAAACACGCGCAAACCAGCCCTTGAGCATCGAAAACAGCGCCAAGTAGACAATCGCCAGCGCCCCAAAATCAGCATATTGCATACCGATTCCATAGTCAGGCGATCCTTTGTCAGCATCAAACAATTCCGGATGAAACTCATCAGCGAGGCGGAAAGCTCCAAAGTTCTTCGGTTTATTGGGCATCAACACGCGCGGGATAAGTCCGTAAATGTTCGACTCCAATGTGAGGCGGCCGTACTGCACCGGGTAATTCTGGTCGATAACCAACGCGGCATTCCGAGTGTAGTCGGAATACTCGCTGATCGACTCTATGGCGTCCGCCGCACCGTCGCCCAAGGACATTGTTCCCGCAAACAACAACACGACAATAAGCGCTATCGCGGAACAGGCAACGAGTGTGCGCCCGAGGCCAACTTTTTTGCCTGCTCCGTAAACGTGGAAAAGAATCAGCAGAAGAACTAAGCTCAGCACCTGCCCCTTACTTCCGTGAAGCAAAAGAAGCCAAGTCGCTACTCCGATGACGACTATTTTCGATGGCCATGAACGTTTCGTAAAGAGGATTAGAATGACCGCGAGGTAAGCCAGAATACTAGAAATGTAGAATTGCGGCCCGAAACCAGTTCGCGTCTGTCTGTAGATTTCGCGAGGATCCAGGAGAGAATCGCCGAACTGCAGGAGCAGTGGAATATAAATCAACAACGCTAGGCCAAGACAACTCCAAGCAAGCAGCCCAAAGTTGCGGTAGGCAAATCGAAAAGGGAGTCGAACGACCTTCTCCCGCACACGAGAGTACGCATAAACAAAAGCGACATTCTCAATAGCCAACGTCGCGTACACATAAAAAAACGCGTATCGGCTCGCACCAGTTCCAAATAGGTGCATGTATATCCAGGGAAGGAAATAGAAGGCTGGAATGCCCATGATTAAGGATGGAATTAGAACATTGACATAGCTGCCTTCGATCCTGCTTAGGATCACGTAGGCAAGGACCACGATCAACAGCGAGCTGGTAATCACTATACTTGCTAACGGTATAGAGATCATGATGAGCCCACGGCTTCGGTTAACCGCATTGAATGTCGATCGTTCATCTATACGACGCGACCGAGCGACTGGCACCATTATTCATGAGCCCGTCGTGTTCGGCAGTTTCTTCACGATACACTGGATTTGGGCTACCGCATGTGGCCCGACGGTCTGATCGTCCAAGAACCTCTGCAGGGTCCTCGCCACCAGCGTCGGCTTCTGCGTCGACTGGCCATCGGTCGAGCGGAAGTACTTCCCATACGCTCGCCGGACATACTGGCGGGCCAGACTGTGCCGACCGTGCCTGAGCTTTCTTCGGTCGTAACCGACGTCCTGGAGTGCTAGGCTCACGAGTTGCGCTCGGGGAAGCGAACCCACGAGATCTAGAACATTAATGGATGCCGGCGACCAACTCTTCGCCTTTGAAATGGTGAAGGTTGCCTTGTGATCGCCATTAAATCGGCTCGGAAACACTCCCTGTTCGTAGAGGTCTTCGTCCGGCACGATGAAAAAGAGATGGCCACCTGGTCGCACTAGCTTCCACCACTCCAGAATTACTTCACGCGGGTTTTTCATGTGCTCCAAGCAATGTGAGGAAAAAACAAAGTCGAACTCTTCTTGCACGTATTTCGTGATTTGGTTGGCATCACCATTCTGCTGATCGAATTTGTGCACGTCTGGAGTAACAGGGTCGGGTCCGCAACCAATATCGATCCCCTTTCCCCTGAGAATCGAAATTTCCAATTGGCCCCAAAGCTTCCTTGTTTTCGTCGTTTCATCCATGGTCCAGACTGTTTCTAGGCACAGTGAAATCGGGGCTCGCCTTAGCCGATGTTAGCGGTCAGGTCGGCCTGCGTCGCGCCAGTCCACACAGCTCGAGCCCTTCTCCAATCTCCAGCCATCGCTCTCTTCGCTATCCGGAGGGCCACCCCAACCCACACTGGAATCAACGGTACACGTGCGTGCTTGTAAAAGAACCGGACTGCTGATCTATTGAGGAGAACATCTACCCTCTCACACTTCTTTTCCATCGTTGCGGTCGCCCGGTGCCAAATTCTGGAATTCCCCGCCACGGCAAGCCGCCATCCTGCTTTTCTCACCCGAAAACAGTAGTCAGAGTCCTCCCAGTAGGCGAAGAAACCCTCGTCCAACAAACCGACGGATTCCAGAACCGGCCGCCGAAGCAACAGACTCGCTCCGGTCAGGAACTGAATTTTCTCGTCAACAACCGGTCCGAGAAAATGCCGGGAGCGTCCCAGCCAGAAGTTGATATAACCTCCGCCCCACGCCTGCAGCCGGTTAGGTGCATCCAAGCAATAGATCGCCGACCCCACTGCGCCGATTTTAGGATCAGTTTCGGCCTTCTCAACCATGGCTCGCAGTGCGCCGGGATCCACCTTGGTGTCGTTGTTCAGGAGCCAAACGTATTCAGCGCCACGTTGCAAAGCCGCGCGAATCCCGTGGTTATTTCCTCCGGAAAAACCGAAGTTCTTCCCCAACTCCATGATCTCGACTTCAGGGAAGACCTCTCGAATACGCTGCACCGAATCGTCTGTAGAACCGCTATCTACCGCGAGCACACGAAAGTTGGTGTAATCCAGTCTCTCCAATGACCTAAGACACTCGACCGTGTCGCGCCAGCCATTCCAATTGAGCAACAGGACATGAACTTGTGGATCTTTGATCGAGTCTTCCATCAGTCTGGCTCTATTACTTCTGAACCCCGCAGGAACCGCACGAGACAGCCTGCGACCAAAACGCTCTTGAGGGAAATGTCGCATCTTCAGGAAGGGGCGCTCCGAGGCATTGAAGAGGTAAACCGCCAACCCTTTACACGGATGGGATTCTGGACTAAGAGATTCCAACAAACACTGGCATATATCCGAGCGACGTTTCGATACCGCTCCTCCCTTATGCCTAGAACCGCCGCGATTACAACCCGCGCAGCCGCAGCAATAATCAGCATTAGTGAGACCGCCAAAGCTTGAACTATTCCTTTGTGTTTCAAGAAGTGGTACACCGTACCGCGGTTTCCGTGCCAGACTGTGATGTATGGCGCCTGTACGCCGCTTCTACCGGTCAGGTGGACAACTTCCGGATCCGGCAGGAAAACCACACGATGGCCAGTTTGCTTA
>Ga0137418_10004339_pt1 | contig 13021 bp, 7 predicted proteins | sample CZODoug3_1_2_16f_FD_122242 | JGI IMG/M metagenome (GOLD analysis project Ga0137418, IMG submission 122242) | Vadose zone soil fungal communities from Angelo Coast Range Reserve, California, USA - CZODoug3_1_2_16fungal (Hybrid Assembly) | ecosystem: Environmental > Terrestrial > Soil > Vadose...
GGAGGGGTAGTGTATGTGGATCGTCCGGCTTGCCTTGCGTCGGCCTTACACATTCGTGGTGCTGGCCCTGCTGATCGCTGTCCTGGGAGTGCTGTCTATCGCAACCATGTCGACGGACATCTTCCCGTCCATCAACATTCCGGTCGTCACCGTCATTTGGAGCTACACCGGGCTGTCCCCGACAGAGATGGAGGGCCGGATCGTTACCGTGAGTGAGCGGGCGTTCACAACAACGGTCAACGGGATCGAGCACATCGAATCCGTCTCGCTCCGCGGCGTGGCCATCACGCGTCTTTACTTCCACCCCAACGTACCGATCGAGGCGGCAATCGCCCAGGTGAATGCCCAGGCGCAACAGATCGTGCGGGCATTGCCGCCGGGCATCTTCCCGCCGCTCATTCTTCAATACAACGCCGCCAGCGTTCCGGTCCTTCTGGCGAGCCTGAGCAGCGATCAATTGAGCGAGCAGGAGCTCAATGATCTGGCCAACAATTTTATCCGCACTGAGCTCGTCACGGTTCAGGGCGCGTCCGTCCCGCTACCCTACGGCGGCAAGGTCCGCATCGTGCAGGTTGACGTCGACCCGGACGCTCTCTACGCGCGGGGCTTGTCACCCCCGGACGTCAACAGTGCGATCCTTGCTCAAAACGTCATCCTGCCGGCAGGGACGGCGAAGATGGGGACGATCGAGTACGATGTGGCGATCAACAGCAGCCCGGAGATCCTGGGTGACCTGAACAAAATTCCCATCCGCTACGTGAATGGGGCCACGGTGTACATGGGAGATGTCGCGTTCGTCCACGACGGGTTCTATCCCCAGACGAACCTGGTACGGCGGGACGGGCGGCACTCCGTACTGCTGCCTATCCTGAGCAACGGCAGCGCCTCGACCCTGAAGATTGTGGCGCAGGCGCGCCAGCTGATGCCCAGCATTCTGACAGGCCTGCCGTCGAGCCTGAAGGTCGACTTCCTTTTCGACCAGAGCGTCTTCGTACGGGCAGCCATCAGCGGGGTGCTCCGCGAGGGACTGATCGCCGGTTGCCTGACGGGGCTCATGATCCTGCTGTTTCTGCGGTCCTGGCGGAGCACTCTGATCGTCGCGACGTCGATTCCATTAGCCATCCTGACTTCGATCATCATGCTCGATTTCCTGCATCAGACGCTCAACGTCATGACGCTCGGCGGTCTGGCGCTGGCGGTGGGAATCCTTGTGGACGACGCCACGGTTGAGATCGAGAACAATCACCGCCAGATGGATCTCGGCAAGCCGCTGCGCGAAGCGATCCTTGCCGGGGCGGCGGAGGTCGCGACGCCCGCGATAGTCTCGACCCTGTCGATCTGCATCGTGTTCGTGCCGATTCTGTCCCTCGGCGGAGTGAGTGGAGCGCTGTTCTCGCCGTTGGGGATGGCTGTGGTATTCGCGATGCTCGCCAGCTATCTCTTCTCGCGGTCGCTCGTCCCCACCATGGTGCTGTATATGCTGGGGCCCGAAGCGCGCGCACGACAAGGCGACGACAGCGGCCATCCTCCGATCCGGTCCTTCTTCGGGCGCATCTCCGACTCCCTGGAGACCGGCTTCCTCAAACTCAACCGCGCCTATGAGGGTGCGCTCGACTGGACGCTGGAACACAGCGTGGTGATGATCATCGTGTTCCTCGGCTTCGCAGCCCTCTCGCTGTTTCTGTTCCCGTTCGTTGGCCGCGACTTCTTTCCCACCGTCGATGCCGGGCAGTTGCGGCTCCACGTCAGGACACCACCGGGAACGAGGATCGAGGAGACCGAAGGCTACTTCCAGCGGATCGAGGACTATATCCGGCAGGTCATCCCCGCCAACGAACTCAACGTGATCACCGACAACATCGGCGTGCCAAACGCCATCAACCTCGCTCTTAGCGACAGTGTTACGGTTGGACCGGCCGATGGCGAGATCCTGGTGGCGCTCAACGCGACGCACCATCCCACCGCCGATTATTTGAAGACGCTTCGCAGCGAGTTGCCACGCCGGTTTCCGGATGTCGAATTTTTCTCCCAGCCGGCCGACATGGTCAGCCAGATCCTCAACTTCGGCCTGCCCGCCCCGATCGACGTCCAGGTCACGGGGCCGTTGGCGGAATCGGACACCAATTTCCGTGTCGCTCAACAAATCGCCGGCGAACTCCGTGGCGTTCCCGGTGCGGTGGATGTTCACGTACAGCAGATCCTGGACGCGCCGCGGATCATGGTCGACACGGATCGGCTCCTCGCTCAGCAGGTCGGCCTGACCGAACAGAACGTTGCCAGCAGTCTGTTGATCTCACTCTCCGGCAGCGGGACGACCCCCAATTACTGGCTCAATTACAAGAATGGTGTGAGCTACCAGGTGGTGGCCCAGACGCCCCAGTACCGAGTGATGTCGATGGACACGCTGCATCGTACTCCGACGGCGATCCCCGGCCAGACTTCGCCCCAGCTGCTGAGCAACCTCGCTGACTTTCATCGGACGACCACTCCGCTGTCGCTCAACCACTACAACGTGCAGCCGGTTTTTGACGTGTACGCCGGCGTCCAGGGCATAGACCTCGGTTCCGTCTCGGACCAGGCCGCCAGGATCGTGAAGAAGTACCAGGGGAAAATCAGCAAAGCCAGTTCGATCGTTGTCCGCGGGCAGGTACAAAGCATGAACCAGGCGTTCTCCCAGCTGGGGCTGGGCGTTGTCTTTGCAGTCCTGCTTGTCTATTTCCTGATGGTTGTGAATTTTCAGTCGTGGATGGATCCGCTCATCATCCTGATGGCGCTGCCGGGCGCGCTGGCGGGAATCCTGTGGGCGCTGTTCGTTACCGGAACGACCATCAGCGTGCCCGCACTGATGGGGTGCATCATGGCGATCGGCGTGGCGACGTCAAACAGCATCCTCATGATCACGTTTGCCAATGAGCAGCGCCGCCCGGACTCTGGCGGGCACGATGCGCGCGCCGCTGCGCTTGTCGCAGGGCGCACGCGGCTTCGCCCTGTCATGATGACGGCGCTGGCGATGTTACTGGGCATGCTTCCGATGAGCCTCGGCCTTGGCGAAGGTGGCGAGCAGAACGCTCCGCTGGGCCGGGCAGTGATCGGCGGACTGATGGTGGCCACGTTCTACACGCTGTTCTTCGTTCCTGTGACCTACAGTCTGCTCCGCCGCCGGCCGATCAGAGATCTGAGTGACGAAGGTGAGAAATAGCCATGGACGTCAACGGCGTGCCACGAAGCCGAACGCGAACCATGATCGCCATTGGAATCGGAATTCTGAGTTTGTTCCTGATCCTGCTGGTTGCCGGTACAGTTCCCAGGCTGCGTAATAATCGCGGACTGGCTGTTGCCGCGAAGAACGCCCAGAACACGACGACGGCGGTTTACGTCATTCGCCCGGAGCCGGCGGCCGAAGGCGGCCTGTCGCTGGCTGCCACGACTCAGGCTATTCAAGACACAATCATCTATGCCCGCACGAGCGGATACGTCGGCAAGCGGTACGTGGATATCGGCGACAACGTGAAGGCGGGCCAGCTTCTCGCAGAGATCGAATCGCCCGAGATTGTGCAGCAGCTGAGCCAGGCCAGGGCCGATCTCCTGCAATCTGAAAAGAACCTGGACCTGCAGAAGGCAACGCTCGATCTCGCACGCATTACGATGGAACGTTATCTGGCGGCCGATGCGGAGCAAGCAGTCGCCAGGCTGCTGGTCGATCAAAGTGTCTCGGCTTACCGTACCGGCCAGGCTTCTGTTGCCGCGGCGGAGGCAAGTGTCGAATCGTTCCGGGCAAACGTCCGGCGGCTCCAGGACCTGGTGTCGTTCCAACGCGTCGTCGCCCCATTCGATGGCACGGTCATCCAGCGGAACATCGATGCGGGGGCTTTGATCACGGCAGGCAGTCCCATTAATAACACCGCTGTGGCGCCTTCAACTACCACTGGCGCGGCCAATGGCTTGTTCGAGGTCGCCCGGATTGACGTACTCCGCGTGTTCGTCAACGTGCCCCAGGCCGTTTCGCCGAATGTCAAAGCCGGTTTGCCGGTTGAGGTAACGGTCCGTGGGCAACTTATGCAACCGGTGACGGGGAAGGTGACCCGCACTGCAGTCGCGCTTGATCCGGGCACGCGGACACTGCTGACGCAGGTCGACATTCCAAACCGCTCGCACCTGATGCTTCCTGGAATGTTCGTCTATGTCGCCTTCAAGATCGCGCCGTCAGGCACGCGCTGGCGGGTTCCAGCCACTGCAGTCGTTTTCAACGCGCAAGGTACGCGCGTCGTAATCGTCGGGGAGGGAAACAAATTGCACTTTCAAGATGTGGAACTCGGCCGTGACTTCGGTGTCTCGATCGATATCCAGGCTGGACTGAACGGCAACGAAACCATTGTGAAGCAGCCTGCGGTATCGCTTCAGGAGGGCCAACTTGTCAAGCCTGTTGAGTCTAAAACCCCATCGGGGGGCTAACCCGCGGCTTCTGCGTTCCGACTGTAGCGGCGGTCTATGACCGCCGGCAATCTCGCAATTTCAACATCATCGGCGGTCATAGACCGCCGCTACAGTGGGCTTCGTGTATTCCTCACCGCGCTCTCGACTGTGGCTGTGATGGCTGCCGGCTGCGCGGTCGGACCGAACTACGTGCGGCCGGCAGTGGACCAGCCGGCGCGCTTCAAGTCGCAACCCGCCGACAATGCGGCTCCGCTCATCGCGCCGGAGTGGTGGAAACTCTACAACGACCCTGAGCTCGATCAGCTTATCGCGAGCGCCCAGGCATCGAACCAGACTCTCAGGCAGGCCGTGGCCGCCGTGGACCAGGCCCGTGCGCTCGCCCGCATTGCCCGCAGCTATCTCTACCCGAGCGTTGCGTTCAACCTGAACTTCCTGCGTGAACGCCTGTCTGCAAACCGAGTCAGCTCAATCACCGGTCTGAAGGTACCAAATGGCACCACGATCAGCGACTGGCTGATGCCGTTTGACCTGACGTACGAGATCGACGTCTGGGGCCGCATTCGCCGGACAATAGAATCGGCCAAAGCCCAGACAGCAGCCAGCGCCGATGATTTAGCAATGGTGCGCCTTACTGTGGAGACGGACGTGGCCCAGTACTATTACACGCTCCGCTCTCTGGACGCCCAGGCCCAAATCCTGACGCAAACGGTCGAGGCATACCGAGAGCAGGTCCGCCTGCTTTCCGCCCAGCTCAAGAGCGGTCTCGTGAACCAGATCGTCGTGTCTCAGGCTCAGGCCCAACTCGAGGCCACACTCGCGCAGCAACAGGATATGCAGCGCGCCCGGGCGGATCAGGAACACGCGCTTGCGATTCTTTGCGGCAGTCCGGCGCCGTCGTTTGCACTCGCCCCTAACCCGATGTACGAAGCTTCGCCTCCCGTTGTGCCGCCCGGCTTACCTGCCCAACTCCTCGTGCGCCGCCCGGACGTCGCCGCAGCCGAGCAGATTATCGTTGCCACGAATGCCCAGATCGGCGTGGCAACCGCGGCGTTCTATCCAACCTTCAGCCTGACAAGCTTCGCCGGCTTCGAGACAGCTGATCCATCGACCCTGGTGAACTGGCAGAGCCGCGTTGCGGCCATTGCCCCCAGCCTTTTGGCTCCGATCTTTGAAGGTGGCCGGCTCAAGGCCAATCTCGCGGCGACCAGGGCCCTCTACCAACAAACTGTCGCTGCCTACGTCAATCAGGTTCTGGTCGCCTACGCCGACGTGGAGGACGCCCTGACCGATCTGCATGCCCTTTCCGATGAGGTCGTGAGCCTGCGCGCTGCAGTCAGCGCATCCCAAAACTACCTTCAACTTGCCCAGGTGCAGTACAAATACGGGTTGGTGGATTACCTGATCGTCATCGACGCCGAGCGTACGCTCCTCGCCAACCAACTTTTGCTGGCGCAAACCGTGAATCTACAAATGGGAGCCAGCATCCATCTGATCAAAGCCCTGGGTGGCGGGTGGGAGAATCGCCCCTAGCTTCCCATGTACGTTACGTGAACGTAAGTTCCCAACCTCGGGTTGTAAGCCAGATACCACCCCTCGTGGTCCGGGTCTTCATAGATGACGATGTTGTCACTGTCCCACTGCCAGTCGTCGACATAGGAGTAGTCGTAGGGTGCGACGCCAAAGAAGAACCCGTCAAGATCAAACCGCTCTCTGTTTCCTCCCCTGAGCCGCAAGACATGGTCGCGGCCGAAGCCGCCATCGAAGCGGCCACGATCGAACGGACGATCGACGTGGTAGTGGGGATCGTTACGGCCGGAATCATGTCCCATCCATCTGCCGTCGTTCTCAACGTGGGGAACTTCCCGATGTTCAGCCCACCGTTGTTCCCGGCCAGGTTGAATTCGGGCGGGAGCAGGACCACGTTCAGGAATGTGCCCGCCGCCAAAACCATGACCACCACCGCCATGTTGGCCGCCGCCTCTGCCTTGCCCAAAACTCGGGACAACAAGCATCAAACATATTGCAAGAAGACCGATAGTGTTTTTCATGCGACACCTCCGATTACACTTCCGCATGCCAGGCGCCGCAAACCGGGGCAACGTAGTCATTCGCCTGTTGGCCCCGTCGGTAAAAATCTGATCGGGTTTGGCTGGACATGTGCCTCTTAAAATGAAATGAACTCGCTCACTAACGAAAATACCCGACTTGGCTTTATCGGCATCGGCAACATGGGAAGCCGCATTGCCAGACGTCTGCTCGAACACGGATATCGGTCCTCACAAGGGACGAGAACCCTATGAAGTAAATCGACGCCCACCTTCCCAAGCCGCTAATCCCCGGCAAAGAAAAAGAGTTTCGAGGTTGGTCGCCTGGGAAAATATGGAAGAAGTCGACGCCCGCAGGCGTCTAAAGGTTGATAAGCCGCGATGAAAACCATACCCATTGTCCTGGCGCTTTTCCTTCTTCAAGTGCCCCAGGCTTCGATCAAAGGACGTGTCGTTCGGCTCGGAACCGACAGTCCGGTGGCACGGGCACGACTCGCCCTCACGCGAATACAAGGACAACTGACGGATACACGAACAGTAACAACCGGCGAGAACGGTGAATTTTCGATTCCGAATCTTGCGCGGGGTCAGTATCGCCTTTTCGCGGAACGCGAGGGTTACGTCCGCACCGAATACGGCCAGCGTGGGGCATCGCGAACCGGAACGGTGATCACCGTCGCAGACCCGCAGGAGATTAGATATCTCGTTGTAAGCATGATTCCCACCGGTGTCATCGCGGGCCGTGTACGTGATGCGAATGGCCACCCGATCCGGAATGTGGTTGTGCGAGCATTGAAGGCTGTCTATCGCGAAGGTCAGCGAAGTCTCAACTCCCAACAGATGGCCGAAACGAACGACCTCGGTGAGTATCGGATCTTCGGATTGCCGCCGGGCCTCTATTTCGTTAGTGCGCTTCCGCGACCAGGCCCGCGCCTCGAAGGCGATGTATACGTGGTCCCGACGATCCCTACTCGGGCAAATGGAAATCGGCGCGAAACGCGTACTCCCGGGACGGACGCTGTCGCTGCTGGAATCGTGGATCCCGGAGTGTTCGATCGCGAAACGTTCCTTACGGTCTACTACCCTGGAACGACGGACATCACGACTGCAGTTCCTATGAATCTCCAACCGGGCGCGACTGTCAGCGGCATCGACCTCGGAATCGCGCGTTCGAGTACCGTGAATATCCGCGGCCGTGTCATCAACGGAGTCACAGGTCAGCCTGCCGAAAATGTAGTCGTGTCAGTAATACAACAGGGGGAAGGACGAAACGGCCGGTCCGGGCAGGCAGCGCTGGGTTGGTTCGACATTCCCGGAGTCACAGCCGGTTCCTACGAAGTGACGGCGCAAACCATATCCGCTACGGAGCGGCTATTCGCCCGCATGCCGATCGAGGTCAGTGATCGAGACATCGAAAATCTTTCATTGATTCTTCAACCGGGCTTCACGTTAACCGGCCGGTTCACAGTTGAGGGGCTTTCTGCCGGTAACAACAACTTCAAAATTGGCCGGCCATTTGTCCAGCTTGAGCCCGGAACCGCCTTTGGGGGAGGCTACTCGGTGCGCGTGGGCTCCGACGGAGCGTTTACAGTGTCCAACCTGAATCCCGGAGACTACAGGCTTCGAATCGTGGCGATGCCACAGACGTGGTACATCAAGTCGGCGGTCTTTGGAACGACCAACGTTCTGGAAACCCGGCTTCATGTCGAAGCAGAACCGAGAACTTCGTTCAACATCGTGGTGAGCGCCAACGGTGGAGTTCTTGATGCCCTGGTACTTGATGCGGAACGGCAGCCTGCTCAAGGCGTCACCGTTGCGCTTGTTCCTGGTTTGCCCCGGCGCGATCGGTATGACCTGTACAAAACCTCAGCGACGGACGCATCGGGACGTGTCCGCCTTCAAGGTATCGCGCCAGGCGAGTACAAAGCGTTCGCGTGGGTGGACATCGATGCAGACTCGTGGCAGGACTCGAGCATCATCCGGCTGTACGAGCATCGCGGAGAGCCGGTTCAATTTGACGAAGGCGAGCGGCGAAGCATTACGCTGAACGTGATTGGAAGATCGCAATGAACGCAATCCTTCTCCTTTCGCTCGTATTGCTGTTCTCCCAGGCGGCGCCCGTGGGCGCCCTCCTGGAAGGATCGCTTGTGAAGCTTGGAACGAGAGAGCCAGTTCGCGGCCGCATCCTGCTCACAAAGACAGATGGTAGCCTGAACGATTCACGAACTGCGGTTGCCGACGATAACGGGAAGTTTGTCATCGGCAATATTCTTCCGGGAAACTACCGTCTTTTTGCGGACGGTGAGAATTACGTTCGAGCGGAATATGGGTCAGCGATCGCGCTCGCCTCCGGGCAGGAAATGAGAAATGTCGTCGTGACGATGACACCGACGGGCGTCATCGTGGGCCGCGTGTTGAATCGATCGGGCGATCCCCTCACTAACATCTACGTTCGCGCATTGAAGCCGGCGTATCGACAAGGCGAGCGAAGTTTCACATCCGTCGGGCAGGCTCAGACAAACGACCTTGGTGAGTTTCGCCTTTATGGCCTGCGTCCGGGACTATATTTTGTCAGTGTGGCGCCCTATGACCCGCCTCGCATTGAGGGTCAGACCTACATTGTCCCAACACCGCCGTGTCTGGACTGTCGCGGAGAAGGGCAAGCTGAGATGTCACTAGTCCGGCTCCTGGCTACTGGAGACTTCATCGACCCCCGGGCAGTGGAGGGCGCTGTCTCTCTACCCGTCTATTTCCCGGGAACGACAGATCCTGCAACCGCTCGCCCCATCGTCCTCGAGGCTGGCACGATGTTTAATGCGGGAGATTTCATTGCGGTGGCTACGCGCGGTGTGGCCGTCCGTGGGCGCATCATCAATTACCTGAATGGGCAAATGCTCGCGGGTGCATCCATCCAAGTCGACACTCGCCCGCGGGCGAGCGGTTCCGTTTCGTTGCGATCGGTTCGTCTGGATCCCAACAACCCGGGTGCTTTTGAAATAGCCGGCCTTGTTCCCGGTTCGTACATTCTCACGAGCAGACTCGGTGACGATCTGGCCGCCACAACTGCTCTCGAGGTCCGCGACAGAGACATTGAGAATCTCGACATCGTTCTTCGGCCGCTAATCAAGGTCACGGGCAGGCTCGCGGGCGGGAACGTCGCGGGTCTCACTCAAACGCGCATCCTGCTTCAACCGCAGCTTGGGGGCATAATGACGCCCCAAAGTGCGGTGGTACAACTGGACGGAACGTTCACAATCTCAAGTGTAGTCGCTGGAGATTATCGCATCGCGATGGCAGGAGCTCCGAAGAGTTGGTACATGAAAACCGCGCGGTTGGGTACAACGGATGTCCTGGACAGAGTCGTTCGCCTTGAAGGGGAACCCAAGAGTCATTTGGAAGTCCTCATCAGCGGTAACGGCGCCACACTTGATGTTATCGTGCGCGACGATCAGCAACGTCCGGTGCCGCAAGCAATGGTCATTCTCGCCGCTGCTAAGAGTCTGGCGCTGACGGCAACGACGGATCCTTCGGGCCGGGCGCACATGGAAGGCATCGTGCCCGGCGCCTACAAAGTTTTCGCGCCAGGAAACCGCGAGGGGGAAGGCATCTGGCAGGATCCCGATGTTCTCGGTCTCTACGAGAATCGCGGCCTGGAGATTCGTTTCACCGAAGGCGGCAACCAGAACGTCGAATTGACCGTCATTTCGGAGTAGAGTGTAGACATTCTCGTTAGCACAAATCGGCTGGATGGCGACCCGCACCGCAGCACTTTGGGGTTCCATATGAGCGTCCTTGCACAGGATCTTTTCTATGCCGCCCGTCTTTTGAAGAAGCAACCAGGCGTCACCGCTATTATGGTGATCTCGCTCGCGCTGGGCATTGGGGCCAATACTCTGATCTTCAGCTTCATCAATGCGGCGTTCCTGCGGCCGTTGCCTTATTCCAATCCTGACGGACTGGTCATGGTGTGGTTCACGCCTCCTAACAAGCCTGCGCTGAATGAACCTCTTGGAAGAAGCGGGGCAAGTCGCCAAAATTGTTACGCTCTAAAGGAGCGCAGCCGGACTCTGGATATTACTTGTCTCCAGAGCTTCTCAGTAAGCATCGGCCAAGACGAGCCCGGATCTGCCGAGACCGAACGAGTGCTTGGTCACCAATTCAGTGGCGACTTTCCCCGCCTTCTTGGGGTGACACCACTACTTGGCCGCTGGTTCACGCCCGACGAAGAACGGTTCGATGCGGATCCGGTAATCGTGCTCAGCTATGACCAGTGGCAAAAGCGTTTCAACGGTTCCCCGGATTCGATCGGAAAGAGGCTGCGCGTCGACGGGGCGCTGACCACAGTCATCGGCGTCATGCCTCAGGGATTCCAGTTCATAATTCCCAAGATCGACTATTGGGCCCCGTTTCTCAATCCTCCCAACGTTGCAGCCAGTCCGGTCCGGTTTCTGCAACTGCCGGCGCGTTTAAGGAGCGGCGTCAGTCTGGAGCAGGCGCAGAGTGAAATGAACGCTCTTGCCTTGAGTCTCGCTGAAGATTTTCCAGCCACAAATAAGGACTGGGGAATCCGGCTCGAGCCACTGAAGGAGACATTGAACGCCGGAGCTGCCGAGCAATTGATCCCCTTTCAGGGAGCGGTGGCGTTTGTCCTCTTGATCGCATGCGCGAATGTGGCCGGACTGCTGCTTGCTCGCGGGGCCGCGCAGCAGAAGGAATTGGCTCTTCGTGCTGCTTTGGGCTCCACTCGTTTTCGGATTGTCCGACAGTTGCTCACTGAAAGCGTTTTGCTCGCAATTCTTGGAGGGCTGTTTGGAGTCGCCGTTGGCTGGGCAGGGCTTCATGTAATGCTTACGATGCTGCCGTCCAACGGCGCTGGGATCACTATGGATATGAGGGTCCTTGCTTTCACTCTCTTGTTGTCCGTCATTACGGGGCTCGCGTTTGGAATCCTTCCCGCGCTTCAGGTTTCCCGCGCCGAGGTGATGGATGCCTTACGGGAAAACTCAAGGAGCGCAACCGGTGCCCGAGCGCGGCAGAGAATGCGAAGCGCGTTTGTCATTGTGCAGATTGCTCTTGCGCTGGTGTTGTTGACTGGAGCCGGTCTCATGCTCAAAAGCTTCCGGAGACTGAGTACCGTTAACTTTGGCTTCGATTCGCAGAACCTGACCACTTTTCAGATTCAGTTTCCCCGCGGCGCTTTTTCCAGAATAAGCAATGAGACCACGCCCACGGGAGCGCTCACCGTTGACCTCAGCCCCCGACTTAACGTTGTCGCCGAAGAAATTCGCGAACGTTTAGCGCAAATTGCCGGAGTCCAGTCCGCAACAGCGACGGTAACCCCACCGCTGATCGGATTCTTTGGCGAATACACTTTTACGATTGACGATCGCGCCCCGGCGGCCTCGGAACGTGAAGCGCTTCGAGCGGAGTGGAATGCAGTCTGGCCTGAGTATTTCGACACGCTCAGAGTTCCTCTCATTCGCGGCCGAAAGTTCAATGCTCAAGATAAGATAACCGGCTCTCCAGTGGCGATGATCAGCAGCACGCTGGCCAAAAACTATTGGCCGAATGAGGACCCCCTCGGAAAACGAATTCACATTGGTTTCTTCAAGGACTCGCCCCGCGAGGTTGTGGGCATCGTTGGAGATGTTCAGCAGGCTGTTCGGCAACAGGTACAACGGCCGCAAATGTATGTACCCTACGCGCAGTTGCCGCTCAACCAACAAGGCCAGGGGTACAGGGTCGTCAATTTTGTCGTTCGTTCCAATACCAGCGCTGCAGAGGTCATTCCAGCAATGCGGTCTGTCGTTGCTGAAGTCGATCGCGCACTGGCGATGTATGACATTCGGACCGTGGAAGACTATGCGTCTAATCAAACGCTGGGGGACCGGATCTACCTCACGCTTCTTGGAGTTTTTGGCGGAGTTGCCGTACTTCTGGCTGTTGTTGGCGTGTACGGCATCATGGCCCATTCAGTTAACCAGCGCACCAACGAAATTGGCGTTCGCGTGGCATTGGGCGCCGGATCTTGGAACGTTCTTGCCCTCGTACTTCGCCATGGGCTGATTCTCGTCCTAATTGGTCTCATCCTTGGCATGGGGGCTTCGTTCGCGTTAACTCGCGTCATTCAACACTTTCTCTGGCAGGTGACGGCAACTGATCCGCAAACTTTCGCTTTCGCCTTACTTGCCTTGGCGAGCATTGCATTTGTGGCTTGCTATATCCCTGCTCGACGGGCGCTGGATGTCGATCCAGTTGTGGCGCTCCGGACGGAGTAGAGTGGCGGCACTGAGTCTGGAGGATGAGTTCGATGACGGTGCGATTCCTGTCGGTGATGCGTTGGGGCGCTCGGTCGAATCTTAAGGAATACCAAGGCATCAAAATGCTGAAGGTCGGGGAGTTTTTGCGTCGAACACCTTAAATCGGCCAATCGCCACGATTTCGGTCGTGGCTTTAACACAATCCAGTGTGGTGTCCAAGAATTAACTGGACACTGCTTTCTGTTTCTTCTGCGCGGCAAAGTGCAGCCCGGTTGTATCTGT
>Ga0137418_10004342_pt1 | contig 13019 bp, 16 predicted proteins | sample CZODoug3_1_2_16f_FD_122242 | JGI IMG/M metagenome (GOLD analysis project Ga0137418, IMG submission 122242) | Vadose zone soil fungal communities from Angelo Coast Range Reserve, California, USA - CZODoug3_1_2_16fungal (Hybrid Assembly) | ecosystem: Environmental > Terrestrial > Soil > Vadose...
AGCAAATAGCCGAACGCGCCTGATTCGACAGCGCGCCCTACCGTTTCAGCAGATGCGTGCGCGGTCAGAAACACAACAGGAATATCGAGGTGCCCACGGATTGCGGCGGCAGCCGCAACACCACTGATCCCGCCATTCAATTGAATATCCATGAGCACAAGATCGGCGCGATTGTCTTCGGCAGCGCGGAGCGCGTCGGCAGCAGTGCTCGCATCACCGGCGATTTCGTAGCCGAACTCCGCGAGCTCGTGTTTAAGCGCTAACACAGTTAGCGCTTCGTCTTCAACGATGAGAATACGTTTTTTTGACATAATGTAGTTATTTTGAGTTACAGATGAACGATTGGTTGTTGGCGTGATGTCTTGCTTGGAAAAGAAATGGTTGCGCACGTTCCGCCCGCAGGCGTGCGGTTGACGACGAATTCGCCGCCAAGTTGACGTGACATTGCTTCGACGAGATCTATGCCAGTTCCGCGTTGCTTTTCACTTTGGGTCGGTCGGGGAACAAATCCGTTGCCATCATCACGGATCGTTAACGTTACTCGATCGCGAGTCGTGCGTAGTTCAGCATCGACCTTTCCCCTAGCGCGGCCATGGAATGCGTGCTTCAGAGAATTGAGCAGCAATTCGTTGGCTATCAGGCTGAGCAAAATGCTTTGATCGAGAGTAAGCGGAACGCGATCGGCGGGAACGTTAAGTGTGAGTTTGCAGCCCGCGGGCTTGTGCGAGCGCAGCAGCATTTCCGCCAGCTCACGCAAATGCGGCGCGAAATCGAGGTGTGACTGCCCTCGCTCGTTGTAGAGTTCTTCGTGAAGACGAGCCATGGCGTTGATGCGATCGCGACACTCGGTGAAAACGTCGCGAACAGCGGGATCAGCAAATTTGTTAGATTGAAGCTTGAGCAAGCTGGATACGATTTGCAGGTTGTTCTTCACTCTGTGATGAATTTCGGTGAGCGAAACAGTCTTTAGCGCGAGTAGTGTCTTCAGGCGTTCGTGTGCACGACGGGACGAAATTACTAGTTCAGCAAGAGCGGCCGACGCCAATACAAGTATACCTGCGTTAATGTAGGCGAGCGCAATGACACGTCCGCTGCGGGGCACCATCAAGTCCGCTATGAGCACTGTCGCTCCGCAAAGTGCCGCGATAAACCAGCCCGCTTTGCGTCCTGCCCGCCACGTGGCCAGCACCACGGGTCCGAAATAAAAAACCGTGATAGCGAAGTCGGTAGTCCTGTAATCAATCCAGCCAATCAACAGCATTAGCAAAGCGGACTCGATTACTGCTGCCGTGGGTGAGCGGAGAACATTAACGCTGACGCGAAGCGGTTTGTCTGCCGCACCAAACTTTTGGCGCCCGTCGTAGATTGGCGATTTGACGGTCTGCCCCAACTGGACCGCAGACAATAGTGCCCCCCCGTTCGGTTCCATCAGCACAAATCTAAGACCGTGTACGGTCCGAGCCCGTTTAAAAATACGTAGGATTTGAGGCTCCCTCTTTTGGGAGAGTCGTCGATTTGGCCGCGTACTTATTGCTCACCGGCTTCATATGAGTAACAGGTGCAGCACACCATGCCTTCACCGTTTTACGCGGTAATCTTCGATCTCGACGGCGTGCTCGCCGACTCCGAGCCGTGGTGGAACCAGATCGACGCGAAATTGCTCGCGGAATATGGAGTCAGTTACCGCGGCGAATATCACCGAAACGTCCTCGGCGTAAGTTACCGGCTCGCAGTCGAGTTTTACAAGAATGCCTTTCATATTTCCGCGTCGGTTGAGGAATTGATGCGGCGGCGCGGCGAGATCGCGACCGATTTTTTCGCGAACCGTGTGAGTCTGTTTCCTTCCGCGAAGACGACACTCGAACAATTGCGCGAGATGAAGTTGCAACTGGCAGTAGCCACGAGTTCGGTGAGCGCGTCCGCGCGTCCGTTTCTCGAGCGAACTGGAATCAAAAGCTTATTTAGCGTCGTAGTCACTGGCGATGAAGTTCAACAAGGCAAGCCGCATCCAGAGATTTACCTGCGAGCTGCGAAGAAACTCGGAATCTCTCCTGAGGCATGCCTCGTCATCGAGGACGCGCTTGCCGGTATCGCCGCGGCGAAAGCCGCGAAAATGCGTGTAGCCGCTATTCCCGACACGCGCTTTGTGGATCCGCGGGAGTACGAAATGAAAGCCGATTATGTACTCGGAAGCCTGTCAGAAATTCCGGCACTCATCCGTCGCATTAGTCCGGCCGCCAGCGAAGAGCACGCCCTCCGATAGAAAATTTCCTGCAATCCTGAGTTCCTGATTACATTCCTTACAACTATGGCAGAACAAGAACGCTTCCGTGTTTTTGCGACGTCGCGCATCGGCGACGCTGCGGAAGAACTTTTGCGCGCGCGCGGTTACGACCTTGAGGTGTTCCCGGGACCTGAGGCGCCGCCGAAGAAAATGATCATCGAGAAAGTGAAGGGCGGCATCGACGGATTAATCACCACGTTGCGGGATCCGATTGACGCGGAAGTATTCGCGGTGGGGAAGGGGAGGCTGAAGGTTGTGGCGCAAATCGCTGTTGGGTTCGATAACGTCAATCGCGCCGACGCGAACAAATACAAAATCCCGTTCACGAACACGGCCGACGTGCTCACCGAAGCCACTGCCGAGTTTGCGTTCTTCATGATGGGCATGCTCGCGAGGAAAATGTGGCAGAGCGAGCGACTCGTGCGCGAACAAAGGTGGCCGTCGTGGCATCCATTCCTGCCGTTCCTCGGCGATGAGGTCACGGGCAAAACGATCGCCATCATTGGCACGGGTCGCATCGGCCTGGCGATGATCAAAAAATGTTCCGGGTTCGACATGAATATCCTTTGCTACGACCCGGCGTATCAAAATCGCGAATACATCAACGCGATTCAGGAGTTAATGGATTTGCGCCATGCACGTGGCATTCAGAAAGAGAAAACGTGGATCAAGTATGTCGAGTTCGAGGACGCTTTGCGGGGCGCCGATTACGTGAGTCTGCACGTGCCGCTGTTAAGGGAGGGCGAAGCGGACAAACCGACGTATCACCTCATGAACGCAAATACGCTGAAGCTGATGAAACCGACCGCGTATTTGGTGAACACCTCGCGCGGACCGGTTGTGGACGAGAAAGCCCTCGCGAAAGCGTTAAAAGAACAAGTCATCGCGGGCGCAGCGCTCGATGTATTCGAAAAAGAGCCGCTGCCGCCCGATTCGCCACTGCTTGATCCCGAAATCGCTGATCGTTGCCGTCTGTTTCATCATTTTGCGAGCGGCGCGCAGATCACTCGTCTGGATGTCGATCCGGACAAAGGCATGGCGGGCCGCTGCGTACAGGGGCTCATCGACGTTCTCGAAGGCAATTATGGTGGTGATGCGACAAAAATGCCGTACGTCGTGAATAAAGAAGCGTTCGCGCAATCAGGTTCATAGACGTTGTTGCAGCGGCGCTTGTGCCAGGCGGCGGATGACAAGGCGTTTGACACAAAACGCCTCTACATTGAAATGAAACGGGCACGACTCACACGTTGTCGAGTCTAGTGAGAATCGGTAATCCGGCGAACCACACGCCGAGACGAGGCTTCTACAAATTGTAAAAAAATGTTTGCGCGTCGCAATGACTCTGCTAAATAGTTAACCAGATGGTTAAATATTCTTCGAGAACATTGGACCGAACTTTTGCCGCACTGGCCGATCCCACGCGCCGGCAGATTCTTGCGCATTTGGCGCGTGGCGACAGGCGCGTTACCGATCTCGCCCAGCCGCACGACATGTCACTCCCAGCGGTTTCAAAACATTTACGGGTTCTAGAAAAGGCCGGATTGCTCCGTCGCCGGCGCTATGGGCGGGTGCACGAAATGCAGCTAAACGCCGATCCCTTGAAAAAAGCCGCGCAATGGGTCGAGGATTATCGAAAGTTCTGGGAGGGGTCGCTCGATCGGCTGGCCGCTTACTTGGAGAAAACGAACAAGGCCGCTGGCAAAAAGGGAAAGGCCTGACTCATGTGTCCATTATGCATCGCAAACATCGCTGTTCTGGCGACGACCTCGAGCGGTGGAGTAGCAACCATTGCGCTCAAAACATTTCGCAGCAGAAGACAACCGAAACAAAAAATACAACACAATGAAAACAACAGAGCTGGAATTAGAGCGAGAAGTGGTATCAGCGAAGGAGTGGGAAGCTGCGCGTCAGCAGCTTCTCGTGAAAGAGAAAAAGTTGACTCGCGCTCGTGACGCGCTGGCCGCCGAGCGTCGGCGAATGCCGTGGGTGGCCGTGGAGAAGGAATACGAATTTGACGGACCACAAGGTAAGGCGAGCTTGCTCGATCTGTTCGACGGTCGCCGGCAGCTGATCGTCTACCGCGCATTCTTCGAGCCGGGCGTGGTTGGTTGGCCCGAACATGCATGCGTCGGCTGCTCCATGGTGGCCGACCAGGTGGCTCACCCCGCTCATCTGAACGCCCGCGATACCACACTCGCGTTCGCATCTCGCGCGCCGCAGACGGATATTGAGCACCTAAAGGCACGAATGGGCTGGCAGTTCATTCCTTGGTACACGATCACGGACGGCTTCGACAAGGACTTCGGCGTGGATGAGTGGCACGGCACGAATGCATTCATACGCGACAGCGACCGCGTTTTCCGCACCTACTTCATTAACAGCCGCGGTGACGAGCAGATGGGGAACACTTGGAACTACCTCGACATCACTGCCCTCGGGCGTCAGGAAGAGTGGGAGGAGTCGCCGGAGGGCTACCCTCAGACGCCGCCGTATGAGTGGTGGAATTGGCACGACGAGTACGGCAACGACGAAGCGTCCACCAAGGTCCTCGAGCAGGTTCGCCGGGGCCGCGCAGCCGGCGACACCACGTGACCGCTCACGTCACAAGCGAGCTGATCGAGGAACTGAATCGAACGTGCGGACGAAAGGAAACAAACAATGCAGGGCCGTCGGAGAAAGGAAATAAAGACGATGGAGCCCGATATCAAATGAAAGTGAGTAAACAGTATGACTAAAACAAACGATGTAGCTGAAGCGATCATCATGGAGCGCACCCTCGACGCGCCGGTCGCAAAAGTTTGGAAGGCATTAACCGATGTTGATCAAATGCGGGAATGGTATTTCGACCTGAAGAAATTCAAGCCGGAGATCGGCTTTGAATTTGAATTTGTGGTTGAGCACGAAGGCAACACTTATCACCACCTTTGCAAAGTCACCGAACTGATTCCGCAAAAGAAAATCGCTTATACCTGGCGATACAAAGGCGAGCCGGGAAACTCTCTCGTCACGTTTGAATTATTTCCCGAGAGTAATAAGACGCGACTGAAACTCACGCACACTGGAATCGAAACGTTTCCGAAAACCCCCGCGTATGCGCGGAAGAATTTCGAAGCTGGCTGGACTGCAATTATCGGATCGGAGCTGAAACAATTCGTTGAAAGCTCGAAAACGAAAGCATGAACGAGAAAACGGCAGAGAAAACAGCACTCGAAATCATCAGGTTCATCAACGTACCGCCCGCTCGCGTTTATGATGCGTGGACCGATCCGGCACAACTAAGAGAATGGTTTGGACCAGAAAACGTGCGTACGCGAAATATCACTGCGGACGTGCGCGTCGGTGGAAAATATCGCTGGGACCTTACCAGCCCGGAAGGGGAGGAAATGAGCGCGTTCGGCGAATACCGGGAGCTCGTTCCGGGAAAGAAGATTGTCTTCACTTGGAAATGGGATGACGATGAGAATTGGACAACGCACAACAGCATCGTCACAGTGGAGTTATTCGATCGGGATGGTGGCACCGAAATGCTCTTCAAGCACGAGCAATTGCCCAGTGAGGAATCGCGCGATCGCCACAATGAGGGTTGGAAAAGCATTCTCGATCGACTAGAAAAATTCTTCAGCAAATAAGTTCTCATCTAAACAAAGGAGGAAAATATGACTACGGAAGAAGTTGCAAAAAAAGTGGTGGAGCTAACTCGAAAACAAGCCTGGTATGAAGCGCTCGAGCTTTACGACGACAACGTTGTAAGCGTGGAAGCATACAGCATGGGCGGCGGTTCGCCGGAAACTCGCGGCAAAGAAGGAGTGCGCGGCAAAGTCGATTGGTGGGTCAACGCGATGGATGTCCACACCTTCGATGCCAAGGGGCCTTTCGTCGGTCACGATCGATTCGTGGTGCAATACGACGCTGACGTTTCGGACAAGAAAACGAAAGAGCGCAGGAAAATGTCCGAAGTCGGCGTTTACACTGTCAAGGACGGCAAGATCGTTCGCGAAGAATTTCTTCCGAGCGCAGATTGATTCAAGCGTGGCGCACATGGGATCGATTTCGACACGATCCACTCGCTATTGAACAACAGCGATTGGCCGCGTACTTCTCAACGCCTTGAACCGCCCTCAAGCATGGCGCCCAATTAATTCTACCAGCGCTGCGAAAAGTGGGCTGTAGGAAGCGCATGAAGTGGCTCTTGTTGAAGGCTCACCTGCTCCAGAGACTCCCTCAGCAGATAACCATTAACAACAGGAGACGAACATGAAAAAAATAATTGTCACTCTCGGCTGTGTGCTGATTGCGCTACTGGCATTCGCCCAGCCGAGTTCGACGGATAAGAAACAAGGAACAACTACAACTGAACCGATAGAGGTAACCGGAACGATCATCAGAACGATGATTGCGGAAGGCGCGGCTGCCAGTTATCAGCCTCGCAATACACTCGTTGTTCGGGAGGACAGTTCGAATAATCCGGGCCGTTATGTTCTCAACGGACGTGGTCACGTTGTGAACAAGGCAGGGGAAATCGTCCAAACAGCAATCAAACCCGGCACGCGCGTGCGCGTTTATTACGCAGACATGGGCGATTTGCGTATGATTGATCACGTGGTTCTTATAGACTGAGTCAACGCGCGATCTGGGATATTACGATAAGAGCCGCAGGGTTCCCGCGAACCCTGCGGCTTTTTGTATATTGAACCTATATTTGCGCGTAAGACCAAATTTTCGTGGCATCAAGCGACGCGTTTGCACAAATTGCTGAGGTGGAGCTTTCGACGGTTGCAAACATTGCAACGGCCCTCACGGTATTGACGGCTGTCGTTTTCGGCGTGATTGAAATGCACCGCGCGCGAAAGGAACGAGAGGAACGCGCAGCGTTCGTAGCTGTCCAGGCGATTTTGACGCCGGCGTGGATGGAATCGATGAGCCTGGTGCAGGCAATTTCTGAGGGAACAACTCCCGCGCAAATCGAAGCCGATCCGCGTCTCTTTCAGGCGGTCCAGTCCATAGCTTGCATCCTGGAATCGCTTGGGTATGCCGTGTTTGCGCGCATGGTTCCATTGAACGTAGTCGACGAACTGCTGGGCGGCACAGTGCGCGTCGCCTGGCGCAAATTGCGCGGCTACGTCGAATACGAACGTGAGCGCGCGGGTTCGCAAAAGAATTGGGAATGGTTTCAATGGCTCGCCGAACAGATCGACCGGCATAGCAAAGCCCGAACCAGTCTCACCCTCGGTGCGCACGAGGCTTACCGTGACTGGCGGCCGTGATTTAGATCCTTGGCGCGGTTGCTGAGTGCTGATGCGAGTTTAACGAGGCTTTCCCGAATCTGTGTCGGTGTCCAGGCCGCGAATCCGAATACGAACGCCGGCTTTAGCTTCGCTTGAATGCAAAAGAACGAGAGCGTCGAGGGCCTTACTCCGATGTCAGACGTGATACGTTTGATCATTGGGAAGTCTTCCTCGCGTTTCAACCACGCGACGATGTTCAATCCGGCTTCGGGAACCTGCAAAGTGAAACGATCACCAAGCAATTCATTGAATTGTTTGATGAAGAAATCGCGACGCTCGGCATAGATTTTTCGCATACGCTTGATGTGACTTAGAAAAAAGCCTTCCGTGATGAAACGGGCCAGCGTCGCCTGGTCGATCGGGGACGAGTGCTGATCCATCGCACTGCGGATCTTCACAAACGAATCGATCAGCTGCTCTGGCGCAACGATGTAGCCCAGACGCAACCCGGGACAAAGAATTTTGCTTACCGTGCCTGCGTAAATCACTCGACTGGCGTTATCGATCCCTTGTAACGAAGGGAGTGGTGGTCCGACAAAGCGGAACTCCGCGTCGTAGTCGTCCTCGAAAATGAATGCGTTGTGAGCACGCGCGAAATCGAGCAAGGCGGTCCGGCGCTGAAAAGTCATGGTAACGCCGAGAGGAAATTGGTGCGAGGGTGTTACGTAAATCATCCTCGGCAGTGGTTCTTTTGGCGACCGTGCAATCACGATTCCCTGGTTGTCGATCGGCTTGGGAATTATTTTAACGCCGGCCAAACTAAGAACTCTTCGGGTTTGCTGATAGCAGGGGTCTTCGATCCACGCGACTTCACCCGGATTTAGCACGGCCATTGCGCTGATCAGCATCGCCTGCTGCATACCTGCCACGACGATGATCTGATCCGGGTGACAGTGCGCTGCTCTGAAATCGCACAAGTACGCTGCAATTGCCTTGCGCAGGTCGACGTCGCCGCGATTCGATGAATAGCGCAACAGGTTAACGCCTTTTTTTGCCAGAACCTGAGCTCTAAGGCGTTCCCATACAGCTATTGGAAATTCGTCGACTGCGGGAATACTCGCGACCAGCGAGATGCCTGGTCCTGCGCCCGTCGCACCGAGGTCAAACTGATTTCCAACGCGTCCATCCGGAATTGCTCTTACGCGGTCTGAGATGCGAATTGGGCGCTCGATTGGTTGGTAGGTTTTCGGTTGGTCCGCGGTCAAAAAGGTTTCCGGAAGAAGATTCGCGACGAATGTTCCGGACCCAGGCTTTGAGAGGAGGTAACCTTCAGCGTGAAGTTTTGAAAGCGCGAGTCTAACCGTCGATCTTGAGATTCCCCGGTCTATAGCGAGCGTTCGCGAGGAGGGGAGTCGAGATGAGCCATCGCTGAACCTTCCCGATTTCAGCTCGTCACGAATTTGACGGTAAAGCTGCTCGTGGAGCGGCTCCGTTGCCGTCCGGTCAAGCCGAATCATCTCAAATGCTATGATCGAACGCCGGCGGCGTTTCTGCGGGCGCGATTTCCTCTTAGGCATACTAATTGCGCGAGTTTTCCCTGATTATACCCCTCATCAGACAGGACTAAACTGCCGAAGCGAATGGCGATGGCAATAGGCCGAGAGCTTTTCGCGATGAAATTACTGGCAAAACAGGTACGTGTATTGCCATGGTGAAATGGTCATGCGCGCCGGTGGTCGGCGGATTGCTGCTCGCTTGCGTGGTTGCGACGAATTTCTGTTCAGCCGATCCGACTGACGACTCCAAGTCCGTAACGCGCACGCGGTTGGAACGGATTCAATCGCTGCGAAAAGAGCGGCCCAATGATGGTGTGCTCATCTTCTATGAAGCAATTACTCGAATCGACTTGGATGACCGCGATGCTGCATTCGCACTGTTGCGCAGTCTGCAAGGGCGGAAGCTGGGACTTGTTCCGGTGCGCGACGCCGGGTTCGAAGCAATGTGGAACGATCACGAGTTCCAGAAAATTCGGGAAAAGCTAGCGAACGAAGAGCCGCGAATGCCGGATGCCCCTGTCGCGTTTCGCCTCGCCGATCCAAAGCTGATCCCGGAAGGAATTCCCTACGATTCAAAAGGAGACCGGTTTTTTATTGGCAGCGTCGCGCAAAAGAAAATCGTAAGCGCGAATCGAAGAGGCGACGTGAAGGATTTCTCCAAACCTGAGGACAATCTGGATTGCGTGCTCGGGCTGTTTGTCGATAGCGCCCAACAGCATTTGTATGCAGTGAGCACGAACGGTTTTCTCGATGAAGCGCAAAAGCAGCGGCGAAACGCTGTCGTTCGCCACGATTTGAAGACCGGGTTGCTTGTAAATCGGTACGACGCACCGGACGCCAACCAGCTCAACGATCTCACCATCGCCGCCGACGGCACAATTTACGCCACGGACTCGGCCGGCGGAACGCTCTTTCGCAAAGCGCCTGCTGACAAAACGCTCAGGCCGTTTGGAGCCAACGGCGCGCTCCCAGGGGCAAACGGCATCACTCTCGGCCCGGACGGTAAGCTTTACGTTGCGATGTCGACCGGCATTGCCACAATCGATCCTTCGACCGGATCGCCCACGCGCCTGTCGCAACCAGACACAGTTGTGACCGGCGGTTGCGATGGGCTTTACTGGCACAGGGGCGACTTGGTTGGAATCCAGAACGTGACAAATCCAGGGCGCGTCATTCGCATGGCGCTCGGCGATCAGGGAACACGGATTTTCAGAGTTACGGTATCGCAATCGCATCATCATCCTGAATTCGCCGAGCCTACGACGGGCGCGATCGCGGCCGAGGCGTTATACATCATTGCAAACTCGTACGTCGGTCACTTTCAGCCCAATGGGAGCATCAAAGATCCAGGGCAACTAAAGCCGACTGCGATTATCGCTGTCCCACTAAAGCCACTACCATAGTATTAATGGCAGCCGAACCGCTAATCACCACATATCTCGAAATGCGGTCGCCGGATCAATTGCGTCCAAAGCGCGCCGATGCGCGATTTCAAGTTCGTGAAAAGAGGAATCGCGATTGGCGGTTTAATCGCGACCTCTATTTTCGTGTTGGCGAGCAGTGGGACTGGATCGACAAACGACCATGGACGGATGAGCAATGGAAGGAATACGCGGCGGCGGCGGAGTTGTGCACCTTCTGTGGATATTATGATGACGTGCTCGCCGGTTATTATGAATTGCGTCGGGATACGGACGGCGGAGTTGAGATCGCCTACTTCGGTTTGTTGCCTGAATTCATCGGTCGCGGTTTAGGCGGTGTCTTGCTAACCAGCGCAATCGAGGGAGCGTGGCGCATGGAGCCGAACACGTCACGGTTGTGGGTGCACACGTGTAATCGCGATCATCCGCAGGCGCTCGCGAACTATCAGGCGCGCGGGATGATCGTTTACAAGGTCGAGGAAGAGGCCTAGGGGCGGCATTCTCGCTTGGGGAAGCTACCAGCTTCCCCCTGCAGAATGCCTTAGAAAAGCATGTTTCGCAGGCTCCCGGACCCTGCGGTTCGCGCGGAAAAATAAAGAATTTTCAAATTTTTTGAAATGTCCGGCTTCAAAATCTTTAGAAAGAGATGAAGCGAATCAAATCAACAATCGATATGATGAACATGGTAGTAGACAACCGTATTACTGAAACACCTGAGCTGACTGGTCAGTTTATGATGTTTCCGAAGGGTTTCGGGAGCGAAGGCGCGGCGCAGAAGCCCCTGTCGCGAATGTCGCGTGAGCAGCTCGCAGCATTTTTGAAAGCGGAATCAGGCAACGCTCGCAGCGCCCATTTCTCAGCTCCTCCGGCCGAACCCACACCGCCGACGGCTGAGAAAGGTCTGGCTATCGGTGTCTTGAAACAGGCAGCCTACGATTTGCGCCGTTACCGGACGGCCACGAAAGCCGCCGATCAGGAACTCTATCTCGACGCTCACAGTTGGGTGACGGCGTATGATTCTTCCTGGCCGTATTCGTTCATGAATGTTTGTAAATTACTCGATCTCTGCCCCGAAATGGTGCGCACGGATCTTTTGGCCGATGCGTCACTAGGATCCTTTCATTACTGGATTCGGCGTGCAGGGCGTCTTTCCCGAAAACTCAGCACCTCGGTCGTTCGCGCTTTCGAAGGCCGCCGAAGCCCGGAAGCCGTCGAGGGTGACCAATTTGCTGCATCTGTCTGATATGAAAAATCTATTGAGTTCTTTATGGCGGTCGTTGATTCGCGCGACCTATCGGAAACATGATCCGTTCCTTGTTTATAGCATCACGTCGTTCAATTCCGGCGGTGGATGGAACGAATTCCTTCTCAAGGCGTCGCTGCAAAACACATAATCGCAATGAAGTTCTCTACTGAAGCGATCGTGGCATTGGCTGTAGCCGTAGTGTTCGCGCTGCTGACCTTGGGTGCTATCGCACGAGAGCAGGGACAGGAGCCTGCGCGCGCTGCGCATAACGCGTATATCGCGGCAAACAACGTTAATCCAAGCCAGGTCGCTGCAAGCGGAACGGACGTTCTCGGCTTCTACTAAGCAGAAGCATATCCCGGCGGAATTAGCACTGTAGCGGCGGGCGCGGCGCCTGCATTCCTCCCGCAAACAGCCGACCAGCTGGCACTACAGAACCGCCGCCCGATTTTATTCTCGCAAAATCAAGTCTCGTAGACGACGCTCTGTCCCCACGAAGGCAATCCCTGGAACGCTACAGGAAGGCGGTGCTTCGTTTCAAACGACGCATTGGACCGTGGTGTTTCGTGCCGGCGAGCCCGACTCGGAGGTCTCAGCTCACCAGGCGCTTTCTGGATTTTGCGAAGCATACTGGCCGCCGCTTTACAGCTTTCTTCGGCATCGCGGTCATTCCTCCGCTGATGCACAGGACTTAGTGCAGGGTTTTTTTGCCCTTCTGCTCGAGCAAAACACATTGAGTCGGGCGGACCGCCAGAAGGGCCGGCTCCGCACATTTCTCCTCGGATCTCTGGAGAATTTTTTGTACAACGAGTATGATCGCGCGCGAGCGCTCAAGCGAGGCGGGGGTCGGCAGGTCCTATCAATCGAGGAGCATCTACCCGAAGCCGAGGCGGCGATGCTCGCGACTGTTCATCTGAGCGATGCTGGTTGCTACGATCTCGTGTGGGCGTCGAATATCGTTTCACGGGCATGGAAGAATTTGGAAAACGAATTTGAAGCGGAAGGCAAAGCTGAGTGGCTCGAGGAATTAAGGCCGTTCGTGGCTGGCGGCAGCGCCAAGCCGCCCAGTCAGGAGGAAGCCGCAACCCGACTCGGAGTGCCAATCGCGACTTTGCGTACCTGGCTTTCGCGTCTTCGCCAGCGATTCCGTGAATCCTTGAGAGCAGAAGTGGGCAGGACGGTCTCGGATCCGGCAGATATCGATGGAGAACTGCGCCATCTGTACCAAATACTGATGGTCTGAGGCGGCTTTCCGACATGGACGAAATTAGCGTGGGCCTCGGAACC
>Ga0137418_10004344_pt1 | contig 13018 bp, 12 predicted proteins | sample CZODoug3_1_2_16f_FD_122242 | JGI IMG/M metagenome (GOLD analysis project Ga0137418, IMG submission 122242) | Vadose zone soil fungal communities from Angelo Coast Range Reserve, California, USA - CZODoug3_1_2_16fungal (Hybrid Assembly) | ecosystem: Environmental > Terrestrial > Soil > Vadose...
CGACGCCGAACTGGCGCGAGTCATCCAGCGGGAGTTCAGCGATCCCTTTTTCCGTGTCTACACCAACGACGACATCGCCGGCGTGGAACTCGGTGGAGCGCTCAAGAACGTGATCGCCATCGCCGCCGGCATCTGCGCGGGACTGGAGCTAGGCCACAACTCCGTGGCCGCGCTGATCACTCGCGGGCTGGCGGAAATCACCCGTCTCGCCGTCGCCTGCGGCGGACGCCCGGAAACCCTGGCCGGACTCGCAGGGCTGGGCGACTTGGTGCTCACTTGTACAGGCTCGCTCTCGCGCAATCGCAGCGTGGGCGTGGAGCTTGGCCGCGGACGCAAACTTCCCGAGATCATCGCGGACATGCACGGTGCCGTGGCGGAAGGCGTGTTCACGACTCAGGCGGCGGTGGGGTTAGCCGAGCGCCACGGAGTAGAACTTCCGATCACGCAACAAATGTGCGAGATCCTGCAAAACGGGAAGTCTCCACGGGATGCCATCCAGGAGCTCATGGCGCGGCGCGCCAAGAGCGAGATAGGATTGACGCGCAACGAGCTCTAGATCATAGGCTGCCTCACGCCGAGGAATTCATTCGACGCCCATCGCTTCCCGAAGGAGCAGTGCTCCTGGGGCTTGACGGTGGGAGAAGTGATTGCCATTGCGAGGCGATCAGCCATGCCGCACAGGTACTGAACATACAATACCCGGGTACCACGATCGGCTTCGACCATCGCAGGATCGCGGATCGCACTGCGGGCGTTCGACGATCACGCCGATGCAGCCTCAAATCGCCCAATTTCTTTTTCGCTCTCGGTCAGCCCTTCGCACTCCCGATCGATGACCCCATACTCGTCGACGTGATTTCGCCGGAACAACTCATAGGTTTCCGCTGAAGCCCAGTAATCGAAGGTCAAGTACCGCCGAGCCTCGCCCACAGCCCGCACCAACTTTGTTCCCCCATACGCCGGATCGCGGGAAAACAGGCGCACCCACGCACCCTCAGCCCCATAAGCCTTCTCAAACTCAGCTGCCGCTCCCGAGCGCACCCAAAACTCCCAAACCACCACCAAATGGCTATTTCTCTTGCCCACAGGGCCTCCCAGTCACCAAAATCTTACACTTTCGTAATCCATCGTCCCCGTGTAACCCCAAACCAACCCGGTTAGAATCTATCTCGAGAGCACAGTCTTCGAGAGCACCGTCCGCGCCTCTCCTCCCTCGGCGGACCCAGGGACCCTTTTGAGCGCAACTCCGCCAATCCCAGCCCGGCTGCCCATTCTCTACGTCATCCTGGGCGTGCTGCTCGCCATCAGCGTCGTGCCCATGTACTTCTATTCGACGCACCTCGAGGCCATCAACCGCGACCGCCTCAAGACCAACGAAATGCTGTTGCAAAATATGGTGACGCGCTCGTTGGCGGAAGACATTGCGCAGCGCCGTAACTCGCTGCAAATGATGCTCTCCAACCTCTCCTATGCGGTTCAGGTAACGAGCGGTGGCGACATTGGAGCGCAAAGCGTTGAACGTCCCGAATTGCGTGCGCTGCTAGAAAACTTTGTCTCGTCCTCGGACGAGTTGGCCTACGCCACGCTGCTCAACTCCGAGGCGAAGGGCATCTCCGCCGGACGCATTCTGCCGGATGCCTTCTTGCAGCGCGAGTTGGAGCGAGCCTTCGCGGCGGCGCGTGAGAGCCGAGCGTACAGCGGCCAGGCCCTGACCCTGGGCAGCGGTCGCGAAGCCCGGACGGTAGCTTTGGTAGCCACTCCCGTCGTATCCGGCGGACGTTTCCTCGGAGTGATCGCCTGCGTCGAGGATCTTAACTTTCTTGTGCGCCGTCTGCGCGATTCGAGCAATGGCAGCATGATGACCTACGTGGTCGACGGCCAGGGCCGTCTGGTCGCGGCCTCCAGCCCGGAGTTCGCTACCGGACAAGATATGACGAGCATGGAAATCGTGCGCAACTTCGTCAACAACGGCGGGAAGGCGCAGCTCGTCGAGACCAAGGAATTCACCGTGCTGGCGGGAAAGACTCGGGTGGAAACGCTGGGCACCTATAGTCCGGTCAACTCGCTGGATTGGGCGGTCGTGGGACAGAAGCCGCAGCGCGAGGCCTATCGCGGCGTCTATGACATGCAGCGCGCCGCTCGTCTGCTGGCCATCTTCGCCGTTCTGCTGAGCATTGGTGTAAGCTTCTACGCGGCCAGCAAAATCTCCCGACCACTGCGGATTTTGGCGGAGACCAGCCGGGCCATCGCTCGTGGTGACTTCTCGAAACGTATCTATTTGAACAGCCATACTGAAATCGGGGAGCTGGCGCAGACCTTCAACACCATGTCCGACGAGCTCGAGCATTTTGTGCAAGATCTCCGGCACGCAGCCGAAGAAAATCGCGACCTATTCCTGAACTCGATTCAAATGCTCGCTGGCGCGGTCGACGAAAAGGATCCTTACACGCGTGGTCACTCCGATCGCGTTACGCGCTACTCCGTCATGATCGCGCGCGAACTCGGGTTGCCAGAGACGACGGTGGAAACTGTGCGTATCTCCGCACAGTTGCATGACGTGGGCAAGATCGGCATCGAGGACCGCATCCTGAAAAAGCCTGGTGCGCTCACGCCAGAAGAATTCGAAATCATGAAGACACACACGACCAAGGGTGCCAACATCCTGCGGGGCGTGCCCCAGCTCGCGGAAATGCTCCCAGGCATTGAACTCCACCACGAATCGCTCGACGGTCGCGGCTATCCGCGCGGCTTGCAGGGTGATGAAATACCCCTGCTTGCGCGGATTATCGCCGTTGCCGATACGTTCGACGCGGTCACCACCAATCGCCCGTATCAACAAGCGCACGAACCGGTCGATGCCCTGCAAATTCTGCACAAGCTCGCGGGCAAGCGCCTGGACGAGAAGGCTGTGGCTGCTTTCACAGCCGTGTTCGAACGCGGCGAGATCCGCGTGCCGCGCAAGATGGCTGCCATGGCACCCCCGATGGTTCCCGACCCCAAGGGCGACGTCACGGCAGCTCTCGAAACCACGCGCATCTAGTCGTCTCCGCCCCCGGGTCTCCCGGCACGGCCGTGCGATTCCTCCCGCTATAATCAAAATGGGACTCCTAAATTTCATGTTTCGAAGCCTTTTTGGGGGCAGCGACAAGCCCGACGAACAAGAGAAAAAGCCGGGATTTTTCGACCGGATGAAAGAAGCGGTAACCCGTACGCGGGAGAACCTCTCCGAGCATCTTGAGGCCGCCGTCGGGTTCACCAAGGAAATCGATCGCGACACATTGGATAGCCTGGAAGCGTCGCTTTTGGCAGCCGATCTTGGTTCGACCACGACACGGGAAGTGCTGAAGATTCTCCGTGAGAAAGCCGATCGCAAGCAGATCGGCGATGTCCAAGAGCTGAAGCGTCTCCTGCAAGACGAAATGTTTGCCATACTCACCCGCAACGGAGACCCTCCAGCTGCCCGCGTCGAAGACGTGCCGGAAGTGATTCTCATCGTGGGAGTCAACGGCACCGGAAAGACAACCACCATAGGCAAGCTGGCGCATTTGCTGCGCGGCGAGGGCAAGTCCGTCCTGCTCTGCGCGGCGGATACGTTTCGTGCCGCCGCCATTGAGCAACTCGAGGTCTGGGGCACGCGCAGCGGTACCGAGGTGATCAAAACTAAGCAGGGAGGCGATCCCTCGGCGGTCTTGTTTGACGCGCTGCAAACCGCGCAGGCCCGGAAAATGGACTACGTAATCGTCGATACCGCTGGCCGACTGCATACCAAGACGCATCTGATGGCCGAACTCGATAAAATGCGCCGGACGGCCCAGCGAATTATCCCAAGTGCTCCGCACGAAGTGCTGCTGGTCATGGATGCGACCACGGGCCAAAATGGATTGCAGCAAGCTCGCCAGTTCACAGAATCCTCCGGCGTTACGGGGATCGTGCTCACAAAACTCGATGGCACCGCGAAAGGCGGAGTAGTTGTGGCCATCGCGCGGGAAATGGGGCTTCCAGTGCGGTATGTGGGAGTTGGAGAAAAGCCTGGAGACCTGTTGCCCTTCGACGCGCGGGCGTTTGTGGATTCTCTGTTCGAGTAGTTTGCCTCCACCTTTTCACTCAGAGGAAACAAAGAAACCGAGAACACTTGGTTGTCATGCCGACCGGCAGGAGCCATCTGTAATACGTTTGAGAAGCGAATCTGGATGCGAGCCCACAGCCGCCACGATCACGACGAACCGTTCCTGCGCCGCGCCCTCGGCCTAGCCAGGCAGGGTGTCGCTTTGGTTTCGCCCAATCCCTGCGTTGGCTGCGTCATCGCCACGGAAGAGGGAACTGTTGTGGGCGAGGGCTTTCACACCTACGAAGGCAGGAAGCACGCTGAGATTCTTGCTCTCGAACGCAGTGGAACAGGTTCACGCGGCGCTACTTTGTATGTCAATCTCGAGCCCTGCTCGCATCAGGGCCGCACCGGCCCTTGTGCCGAAGCCGTGATCGCTGCCGGTATCGTCCGTGTCGTCTGCTGCATGGAGGATCCCAATCCTGCGGTTGCGGGAGAGGGCTTTGCCAAGTTGCGCGCCGCTGGAATCGAAGTCGAGATCGGCCAGTTTGAAGCCGAAGCACGGCAGGTCAACGAAGCTTTCGCCAAATACATTCGTCACAAGATTCCCTTCGTGACCCTGAAATGCGCCATGACGCTCGATGGAAAGATCGCTCCAGGCTCGGGCTTCGGCGAAGCCAGTAAAGGCGAGACACGAACGGACTGGATCACCGGCAAGGCGGCGCGCGCGCATGTGCAACAACTTCGGCATCAAACCGACGCCATTCTCACCGGCATTGGCACGGTGCTGTCCGATGATCCCTTGCTGACGGATCGTTCCGGCATTGCCCGTCGTCGGCCGTTGCTGCGAGTCGTCCTGGACTCGCGCCTGCGCTTGCCCTTGGACTCGAGGTTGGCGCAAAGCGCGCGCGAAGATGTTCTGGTGTTTACGCAGGCCGCTGACGCGTCACGAAGGCAAGAGCTCGAGAAACTCGGCGTGCGCGTCGAGAACATTGCAGGTTCCGGCGAAAATGCGCTGGATCTTTCCGCCGCTCTCGACCGCCTGGGCGAGCTGGAAATCACCAGCCTGCTGGTGGAAGGTGGGTCTCATATGAATGCCTCGGTTCTTGACAGCGGACTAGTAGACAAAGCTTTTCTTTTCCTGGCGCCCAAGATTTTCGGTGACAACGGTGTTCCATTCGCCGCAGGCTTGCATCGGTCCATCGAGTTTACGAACTCCCGATTCCACCAGTTCGGCGAGGACTGCGCGATCGAAGGATACTTCAAGAGCTCCTACTCTGACTGAAGCACACCGGGAGCGTTGATGATGCGCGTTCTGGTCATCGGAGGCACCGGCTTCATCGGCCCCTATGTCGCCAGAGAGCTCTGCCAACCGAACCACGAGGTAACTCTCTACCACCGGGGCGATCACGAAACAGTCCTCGCCCCAGGGGCGCGGCACTTCAAAAGTGAGAAGGCGGCTATGCCGGTCGTGGACTTTCCGCAAGAACTGCTCGGCGCAGGGTTCGAGACCGTAATTCACAGGATTGCCATGGGAGAACGCGATGCGCGAGCCGTCGTGCGAGCCTTTACCGGCCGCGCCCAGCGCCTGGTTGTGCTCAGCAGTGGCGACGTCTATCGAGCCTATGGACGATTCACCCGGATCGAGCCTGGCCCGATCGAAGAGGGCTTGCTGACAGAGGAGTCGCCGCTGCGCAGGGCTCTTTTTCCGTATCGCACCCAAGCCAACTCGGCCAGCGATCTCAACTACCTCTACGAAAGATTCTCGTCGAACGCGAGGCTCTCGGACAAGCCGATCTGCCGGCGACGATTCTTCGCTTGCCCAAAGTCTTCGGCCCGGGAGGCAACGCGGCCCTCGCGACCGTCTACCGAAATCGTAACTATCCGTCCTGGCGCTGGACACATGGCTACGTGGAGAACGTTGCGGCGGCGATTGCGCTCGCGGCGCTTCACCCGGCAGCTTCGGGCCGCATCTACAACGTGGGAGAAGCGTACACGCCCACGATTGCCGAACGTCTCAAATCTCTGCCCGCTTCGTCTGTCCCCGGCGTTGACGACAGCGACCACGATTTCCGGCAAAACATCGCATACGACACCACGCACATTCGTGCGGAACTCGGCTATACGTGGAGTTGGTCAGCGACGACGAGGCCATGCGGAGGACGCTGGGCCCTTGGATGACTTCTCCATGACATATCATGTCCATGACATATCAAGTCCATGACATATCGTCCATGACATATCTAAGGAGGTGAGAGGCAGCATGTTCACCGGCATCATCGAAGAACTAGGACGCATCTCCCGTATTGATGTACGCGGCGAGAACCGCCGCATTCAAGTCTCTGCCCGCGGGGTTCCGGCGGAGTTGAAAGCCGGGGACAGCGTCTCCGTGAGCGGCGTATGCCTGACCGCCCTCGACATACAACCGGATTCATTTCACGCCGATCTCGCGCCGGAAACATGGCGGCGCACATCCTTCTCACGCTTAAAACCCGGGGCATTGGTGAATCTTGAGTTGCCCATGCGAGCCAGTGGTCGCTTCGATGGACACATCGTCCAGGGGCATGTCGACGGGGTCGGCCGACTGCAGCGATTCGAGCAAATTGCCGGCACTGACAACCGGTGGCTAACCATCCAACTTCCCGCCGAGCTGGAAAAGTACGTAGTGCACAAAGGTTCCATCGCCATCGAGGGCATCAGCCTCACGGTCGCGGACCTGAAGGGGCGCGACTGCACGGTTGCCATCATTCCGCACACAGTCGAAAGCACCAACCTGCAGTCATTGCGACCCGGAGATCCGATCAACTTGGAAGTAGACGTCGTTGCAAAGTACGTCGAGAGGATGATGCGCAGCAGAACTGCAGAGAGCGCTCTAACCGTAGAACAACTGGTACGTGAGGGGTTTTGATGGTCAAGCTCAGGCGCCCTGGCCTGGCGGCAAAGTTCGCCCCAACCTCAATCGGCGCTAATCTTTAACTCGTCCAGCTCGAGAAATTCACGGATGATAGGCTCTTGCGACCGTTCCATGTCCGCCACGCCCCCGAAGAAGACCGCTCGACCCTCGTGCAGAAACAGGACCCGGTTGGCCAGTTTCTTGGCCAGCCGCATATCGTGGGTCACCACCACGCTGGTCAACTTAAGCTGAATGTTCAGGCGCTTGATCAGGTCGCCGAGCAGTTGCGCCATCAGAGGATCAACCATGGTCGTGGGTTCGTCATAGAGCACGCAATCAGGCTCCGCTGCCAGCGCGCGGGCAATCGCCACGGACCGCTTCATGCCGGTGGAAAGATCCGATGGCAGCAAGTCTCGCATCGGCTGCACACCGACCATATTCAGCAGGCCGTCCACGATCTGATAGATCTGATCCTCAGTCATGGTACGGCGCTCGCGCAGGGGAAACGCCACGTTCTCGCCCACGCTCATGGAATCGAACAGCGCGCCGTTCTGGAAAACCATTGTCAGTTTCTTGCGCACCGGCTCGGTCTGGTCTTCGGTGAAATCGGTAATGTCCTGACCGGCGACGATGACGCGCCCGGAATCCGGCTTGATGAAGCCCATGATGTGCCGGAGCGCAACGCTCTTACCCACGCCGCTGCGCCCAAGAATGCAGACTGTCTCGCCGGCTTGTACGTCAAAGCTCACGCGGTCGAGCACTTGGTTGGCACCAAACGACTTCGAAACCTCTCGGAATTCGATATACGAGTTGGAGGAGCCTTCGTTCATCGACAGATTATTCTGAGTTGAGCCCCTTCGAGCTGAGCATGGTCGAACCCGCGGGCTCCCGACTTCGCTTTGCGCAGGCCTCGAAGTCTCGAATTGTATTGATGTTGCGAAACATCCACGCCCCAAAACCGGCTGCCACCAGTTCCGTCTCACCGATCTCTCGCACGCCGATCTCTCGCACGCCGATCTCTCGCACGCCGATCTCTTGCACGCCGACCTCTTGCACGCCAATCTCTTGCGCGCCAGCTCGAGCGCAAGCCTGATCGTCCCCGTCTTCGAGCCGAGGCCCGTCTTTGAGCAGAGGCCCGTCGAGCAGAGGGTAGATGGCATTCTGCCCCCGCTTCAGCGCAGGTTCCGCGACCTTGGCAAACTCCCTGCGGTAAACCGCGCAGAGCGGCTCCCATCCCCCGCCCAGCCGGGGTACGGTGGCCAGGCACGGCGTTTCGTGGGCACGTCCGATGAGATAGGCAAGCAGCGCCGCGGTGGCGAAAGGCAAATCGACAGCGAGTACCAAATTGAATTCCCGGTCGGTAGCGCTCAGAGCGGCATGGATGGCTCCGAGTGGACCTCGATCAACGAAAACGTCCTCCACGACGCTCCCGTATGCTTCAAACTTTGCCTTGGCTCCAACAATGCGTGTGCGCGAGGCAACAGCCTGTGTCGCCTCCAAAGCCCGTTCGAGCAATGTCTGGCCCTCCCAAGGCAAGAATGCCTTGTCCTGCCCAATCCTGAGACTCTTACCGCCCGCTAGAACGAACGCCTCGACACCCTGTTGTGTTTGCTCCGGCATTCGCCCGCTCCGCACCATTTTTGCCCCGTTTTCACCGGACATGCCAGCCCGACGGCATAGTCCCGTAGGGCCTTCCCGGCAATGAGACGATAGTAACCTACCCAGTTCGGCTTCGAGGGTCCAACATAGAACCGTAGGCGCATTCCCAGGATCTATCTATGCCGCAAAAGCTGATGGAAGTTTTGTCGTTGGGTCGTTGCTCGCACGAGTTTTCGTGGCCTCGGCGGGCACAGGATGGCCATTATTACCAGGTGTGCCTGGTGTGCGCCGCGCAGTATTGCTACGACTGGAAGACCATGCGCCGCACGGAGCGCGTAGAAGTGGTCGCCGAACCTGGTTCGGCACGCCGCAGTCACACCCACTCGGAGAAGCGTCCCACTTGGACGCCGCGAGCGCGTCGTCTGAAAGTCGATTCGCCCGTGCGCTATCGCGCCAAGAGCACGCATACCTGGTTCACCGGGACCATCGACAACATCAGCCAGTCTGGCGTGCTGTTCAACGGGGAGCATGTTTTTCCGGCGAACGCGTTGTTGGAGCTGATCTTCGAGATGCCGGAAGAGATTTCCGGACAGAAAGACGCCACTGTGCTTTGCCAGGGTCGGGTCATCCGGGGCAAGGACGTGCGCAACAATACCGGCGAGCCTGCCCAAGCAGCTTCGATCACGGATTATAAGTTCTTACACAACAGCTAGTTAACACCTGTAATCCCAAGTCACACATTACATTCGAATGAAGACGCAATCGACCGGGGGCCGGGCTCGACCGGTCCTTCGCGTACATTTCTCCTATTGCGCCGGACCCTTCCCGCATCTAAAACTGAGTAGAAGCTATCCATTAGGAGCAAGAATCATGAACCACAAACTTCCGCGTTACCTCGCGGCCGCAGTTTTGAGCGTTGCCTTGGGCTGGATGCTCGGTTGTTCGAAGGTGCAGCCGACCGCTGCAACTGCAACAATTAGCGATGCTGCCAGCGGCGATTCACAGATCATTAGCACCATCCAAGGGAAGCTCTACGCCGACCCATCGATCCAGAGCAAACAGATATCAGTAGACGCCGCACAAGGCGTGGTCACCTTGTCGGGTACCGTGGCGACGGGCGTCGAACGGACGCAAGCCTCGGCCGCGGCAGCAACCGTCCCTGGCGTTAAGACGGTGGTGAATAACATTGTGGTGAATAACACCGCCGCACTCCCCGTTCAGAGCGAGCCGGCACCTGAGCCGGTCCGCGCATCAGCGCCAGCGCCCAAGCCCCACGCCAGCCGCCCTCCCGCTCGACACCGTGCTCCGCAGCCGGACGACGACTATCAGGCCCCGTCCACGATGACTACCGTCGCCCAGGCCGCCACGCCAACTCCTGTGTCCCCTGCTCCGGCGGCACCCGTGGTTCCGGCGCCTCCTCCGCCCCCAGCGAAGGTGACGGTGGAGTCGGGAACGTCGTTGGCTGTCCGGCTCGTAGACAGCGTCGATAGCGAAACGGCCCAGCCCGGGCAGACCTTCCACGCAACTCTCGATTCCCCGCTGGCCGTGGACGGAGAAGTGGTCGTTCCTGCGGGCTACGACGTTCAAGGGCACGTGGTGCAAGTACAGAGCGCGGGCAAGTTCCAAGGGCGTTCCGTGCTGGCTCTACAACTGGACCGGATTCAAGTCGGAAGCAAACACTATACGATCTCCACCTCCGAGTACCGGCGTGAGGGCTCCTCGAGAACCAAGAACACTGCGGAAAAAGTGGGCGCAGGAGCGGTAATCGGCGCCATCATCGGCGGAATTGCTGGCGGGGGCAAGGGCGCTGGAATTGGCGCAGCCGCGGGCGGAGGCCTCGGTGGCGGCGTGCAGGCGGCGACTAAGGGGCAGCAGATCAAACTGCCTCCGGAGACCGTGCTGACGTTTTCGTTGCAAGCGCCGCTGACCGTGACACCGACTACGCAGGGGCCCAACTCGTCGCGCCCGAAGCTGGATCCGACGCCGCAAGGAAACTCAAGCAGCAATCCCAACCCGCAAAGGTAGCGAGTGAATCGAGAACCGAAGGGCGCTGCGGGTTTCGCCGCGCCCTTTTCTATCTGTTCTGCGCAGAGTTGCTAGAGAGAGTTCAAGAACGCCAGCAAGCTGCGGACGTCATCGCGTTCCAGCCGCCTAAATCTGGCACGCGCAAGTCCTGCTTCGCCGTCATGGCGCCGGATGGCGGTGGTGAGGTCCGAAGCACTCCCATCGTGTAACAAGCGGCCCCGGGTCCGCAGTCCCCACAAGGGCGCGGTGCGCAACTTGTTTCTGGTCTCCTGGCCACCGCTTTGGACGATCCCGTCGCCGGTTCCAACATCATGCAAGAGGAAGTCGCTGAAGGGATGAATCGTCTTGCCACCCAGTGCCGGAGGGACGACAAAGGTACCGCCATTCAAGCTGGTACCCGCCGGCGCGGTTTGTAACGTGCTGGTATGACACACGTCGCACCCGATCCTGTGGAACAGAGCCGCTCCGGCCTGCACTTCCGGCGTGATCGCGCCGCGCGCGGGAGCTTTGGTCGCGCGCATAAAGCTGGTATAGAAATCGATATCACCTTCGGTATCGTTAGGCTCGGTAGCATCCTGGTTGAAGGCATCCACCTCCCGGCCAAAGTACTTGTTCTCGTCGGGCAAGAATCGGTTGGTGACGCCTTTCTCGTTGAGATCCGCGTCGGCAGAAAAACTCAAGAGACTGCCGTGCTGATCCTTCCACCCAAAGCGGCCAACGCGCGAGACGCCCGGGGCCTCCAGAACGGGCACCATGATCGCCTGACCGTGGACTCGACCGTCCGTCATGTTTGCTTCTCGCTTGGCAAGATCGAGCAAGGTCTGGTCATCGACCGCCTCGACATAACCCAAGCCCAACAGACTCGTCGACATGCGGAAGGCCTGAGCGTCCTCCGAAGCTGGAATGCGCTGTTGAATCTGGCGATCCGTGGCACGATCGTGGATCAGCGAGCTACCACCTTGCGGGTTCACGAACACACCATGTTCCAAATGTCCTGCCCGCATTTCGCTGATCTGGCTGCTGCCTCCGGTCACCGGATTCTGGTGACAATCGACGCAGGCGGTTGCATTGTAGAGCGGTCCTAGACCATCTGCTGCCGAAACGGGCTCTTCAAACTGGTCCCGGTCAGAATCGTGCGTGGCCTGGTCGACCGCGCCATTGGTGACCGTGTCAAAGCCCGCCGTGGCCTCAGGCCCAACGTCGGACGACGCGGACAAGGCTGCCAGCAGCAGGAATAGGCATAGCATCTTCCACTTGGATATTGCGCGAATCGACATAGGCACCTCCCCGCACGGAGCCAGGCACACTCCGGCAACAGCGTGGAATTCGGCGGGAACCGCGTGAGTTCGCGCCTTTGCTTCAAAACCAACGATGACTCTTAGTTGAGCACAGTCTCAAGAAGCGGCGAGGCTCTCCGTACCAGGACTCGTTCCATCCCGGAAACGAATTACTAGCGAGGACTGTAGGACGAAACACGGCCACTCGCAAGGTGCCTGAAGTGCAAGGGTCTGTCGGGCAAAGGGACATGGCGCTAAGCGTAAATCCTTAGGTCTACGCTGTGGCGTCGCGTCTCGGACTTTTTCCTTTAGGATAGGGAATTCAAAATCTCATGCCCGGTATTACCGCCATACTCCACACTCACAATGACGCACGCCGCATCGCGCGAGCGATTGAGTCCCTGCGGTCGTGTGATGAGGTGCTGGTTGTCGATCACGGATCGTCGGACGAAACCTGCACCGTCGCGCGCCGATTCGGGGCGCACGTCATCGAAGCGCAGGAAGGAGGCAGCAAAACCCACGCCTATCTTCTTGCAGCGCAGAACGACTGGATCTATTGCCTGCATCCGACGGAAGCTTTGTCGGAATCGCTGGAAGCATCGGTATTGGAATGGAAGCTGGAGGAACACCCGGAGCAGAGTGCATTCGGGGTAACGACGATTGAGGAGACACACGAAGGATGGATCCTACGCTCGGCCGAAACGCGCCTGGCACACCGCAAGCGAGCGCAATGGCAGGGTTGGAAGCCACAGGCCAAAGGCGTCCCCAAACTGCTGCAAGGTCACTTGATGCGGCTGCGGCTTCCCTAAAAGCCTGAGCACGAATCCCGCAACCGACCGACGGAACATCTCGCGTGGCTTCTCGCGGGCGCGGCCTTGAGTTGTCTGTTCCAATGATTGTGGTTTGGATCCCGGCGCTTTCATCAGCGGACCAGAATCTGTTGCGTCATATCGTTCCCGGATCGCGAGAGGAATCGGTGGCCATCCTCGCAGATTCGTTGGCGGGCAGTCAGAACCGGGTGTTCTTCCATCAGGGTTGAGCGATCGATCGCTGCCGGTCTGGCGCTCCCGGTCTGGCACTCTGGGTCTGGCGCTCTGGTCTGGCGCTCTGGTCTTGCGCTCTGGTCTGGCGCTCTGGTCTGGCGCTCTGGTCTTGCGCTCTGGTCTGGCGCTCTGGTCT
>Ga0137418_10004345_pt1 | contig 13018 bp, 10 predicted proteins | sample CZODoug3_1_2_16f_FD_122242 | JGI IMG/M metagenome (GOLD analysis project Ga0137418, IMG submission 122242) | Vadose zone soil fungal communities from Angelo Coast Range Reserve, California, USA - CZODoug3_1_2_16fungal (Hybrid Assembly) | ecosystem: Environmental > Terrestrial > Soil > Vadose...
ATTCCTCCTGTGACGGCCGCATCATGCGTTACGGCGCTGCCAGATCTATCGTCGTCATGTAGCCAAGATCAGTTGGCCAGGTCAGCGACCCAACGAGAGCCAGCCTGCCGAAACGTGAGCGGACATGCGAGATGGTCGCATTGACATGCGATTTCCACGTTTTCACTTCCCGCATCACGGCACGAATCTCCGCAGTACACTTCTCCGTTTGGTATGTCGCACAAACACGGTATGTGTGCGCACTTTCTAGTCTTTTGATTCGACATTGCACTCCGCCTTCCCCAAGCCAACGCTTTGCAATTCTTGACGTAGCCCCCCCTCGCCGTGTCTACCCGAACGAGTTGAGGGGGGTGCCCACCCACTCGAGTCGATCAGCTTTGAGCGGCTACGTCACATGGGATGAATGCATCCAGATGTCCAAACCACATTCGCGTTGCTAACACAAGACTTTCTCGGTTCTTCGCGTTAACAAGCCGAAGAAAATCAAGTCCACGGTGTCCGCTGGCTGATAGTGCTGTCGGCATTTGGACGGTCCGAGCACGAATGCCTTGCATTGCGGGGCCGAGAACGCTGTCGCAGTTGGCCTTACCGAAGGCCCTGCCGATGGAACCTCGACTGCTCTAGAGATGTGGAAGGATCAATCCGCTCGACGGGCTGCCCTCAGTGCAGCCCGGGCGAACTTAGGAGAAGGCGGAGATAGACATTCTCCGCCGGAATGTTCACACCATGACGAGATCGCGTTGGATGAAATGCTGTGCTGCTTATTTGCTTGTAGCTACCTTCGCCTATGCCCAGTCGACGGCACCGCGAGTCTCTGTCGCAACTGACGTCAAGTCAAAAGCGCCCGCATCGTCGAACTTACTGCGGGCTTTGGATAGCTCTCTGGAAACAGTCGTGGCGAAAGTGTCACCAGCGGTCGTCCAGATTGTCGTGGCTGGGTACGGGCCCCTGGAAGATCATGAACACGCCACAGCGCGGATCACCCGGCAACATGCGATTGGCACCGGCATCATTGTCGATCCTGACGGCTACATCCTCACTAACGCTCACGTTGTGGAAGGAGCGCAGCGCATCCGCGTGATCCTGCCCTCTGACCCAACAGACTCGCCGCTCGAACTCCAGCCCAACCATGCCGGCCGGATCCTTGAGGCTACGGTATTGGGTATTCATAAACAATCCGATCTGGCGCTTCTCAAAATACAGGCATCGCATTTGCCTTCCGTATCTCTGCGCAGCGACCTGCGGGTCCGCCAAGGTGAGTTGGTGTTCGCAATCGGCAGCCCCGAGGGACTACAGGATTCGGTCACGATGGGCGTGGTCAGTTCGGTCGCCCGGCAACCTGATCCGGACAATCCCATGGTGTATATCCAGACGGACGCACCACTCAATCCGGGAAACAGCGGCGGTCCCCTGGTCGACGTCGATGGCAACTTGGTTGGTATTAACACTTTGATACTAAGCAAGGGTGGCGGCAGCGAAGGGCTGGGCTTTGCCATTCCCGCGGCGATCGTCAATTTCGACTATCAGAACCTCCGCAAGTTTGGCCACGTGCAGCGAGTGTCGATCGGCGCGAAAGCACAGAGCATCACCCCAACACTGGCCGCGGGTCTGGGTCTAGGGAGAAGTTGGGGAGCGATTATTTCCGATACCGTTCCGGGAGGACTGGCAGACGCAGCAGGTATCAATGCAGAAGACGTCGTGCTTGCTATTGATGACCGGCCAATACCGAGCCTTCCCGATTTCATGGCCGCACTTTACCTCCATCCCCCTGACCAGGTCTTGAAAATCGACATACTTCGAGGCACGAGCCAGATGTCTTTCAACGTGCCCGTCGAGGTGTATCACGAGAAGTTAAGCGATCTGTCCGAAGTTCCTGATCTGCAGAAGAGCTTGATCCGGAGGCTGAGTGTTTTTGTCACTGACTTGGACGATAAGGTCAAGTCGCTTTTGCCTGCCACCCGTAGCGACACCGGAGTGGTTGTCATTGCCCAGACCAGCGGGACAAGCGGGCCGGATACAGGGCTGCAAGCCGGCGACATTATTCGCACGATGAATCACGTGCCGCTACAGTCGATCTCACAGTTTCAGGCGAGGGTTCACGAGATCAGGCCTGGTGATCCGGTTGTACTTCAGGTTGAACGCAACGGGAACTTGCAATATCTCGCATTCGAAATGGAGTAGGAATTGGGCCATTCTGTCGGTCTTCTGCTGCTGATCTCCGCGAAGGGACCGGCGAGCATGCCAGGCAATGCCCTAGAATATGCAGCGAGGCGGCTCTTCACCTCACCCACTACAGTCGAGGCCCTGAATGACGCCTGTCGGCTCTCCCATGGTGTACGTCATTGATGACGATGCCTTCGTGCGTTCGGCCATTCAAGGCCTCCTCAAGTCAGTTGGCTTGCGCTCTGAGACCTTCGGGACCCCGCAAGAATTCTTGCGCAGCAAGCGAGCGGATGGGCCTGGTTGTCTTGTTTTGGATGTGAGACTGCCTGGCATCAACGGCCTAGACTTTCAGCGCGAGTTGGCGGACACGGGCGTCCGGATTCCCATCATCTTCATCACTGGTCATGGAGATATTCCGATGACCGTGAAGGCCATGAAATCTGGCGCAGTAGAGTTCCTGACGAAACCTTTTCGGGACCAGGATTTGCTGGATGCGATCCACCAGGCTTTGGATCGCGACCGAATGTCGCGTCAACAGCAAAGCGTCGTTGCCGAGATACGGACGCGTTACGAATCCCTGACCGCACGCGAGCGCGAGGTCATGGGCCTGGTTGTTTCCGGCATGCTCAATAAGCAAATTGCGTTTGATCTGGGAACCAGTGAAATCACCGTGAAGATCCATCGCGGACACGTGATGCAGAAGATGCAGGCGAACTCGCTGGCGGAATTGGTCCGAATGGCGGCGAAACTCGAGCCGCCGGGCGGTCAAGTATGAAGGTCTTCTCTAAGATTCAAGGCTACGGTTTGGCGGCGATCTCCTGCGGTGTCGCCATAGCGTTAGCCCAACCCATTGACGCCCCTGCATCCTGTTTCCTTCTCGCCGTCACGGTCAGCAGCCTCTTCGGAGGCTTAGGACCAGGGCTCCTTTCTGTCGGTCTCTCGGCCCTGGCTTTCGACCACTTCTTTTTGGCGAGAACATTTCCAGTGGCGCCCGAGCCAGCGGTCTACATGCGATTTGCAGTGTTCCTGACGGCGGCTTTGCTCATCACCGGATTGATGGAAATGAAACGGCGAGTCGAGCAGTCCCGGAACCGCGCCGAAGACTCTTTGCGCCAAGCCCAGGCGGACATGGCCCACGTGAACCGCGTGACCACTATGGGAGAGCTGACTGCATCCCTGTCGCACGAATTGAATCAACCGATTGCCGCCGCCCTTACCGATGCCAATACCTGCCTGCGCTGGCTTATGCGCGAGCATCCCGATCTTGAAGAGGCGCGCGCGGCTGCGTCCAGGATGGTTAAGGACGCGGCTCGGGCTGCGGAAATCATCAAGCGGATCCGAATGCCCTTCGAGAGGGGACCTTCGGAGCAGGAGTCGCTTGCCGTAAACGAAGTCATTCGAGAAATGGTCCTTCTCCTCCGTAGTGAGGCATCGCGACGCTCGGTAACCATCCTGACGGAACTGGCACCAGATCTGCCCCAGGTCATGGGAGATCGCGTGCAATTGCAGCAGGTGCTGATGAACCTCATGATCAATGGCATCGATGCGATGAAGGATATGAACGGGACACGCGAGCTCGTTATCAACTCGCAGAGAGCAGACAGCGAGCGAGTTCAAGTGTCGATCCGGGATACCGGCGTGGGCCTGCCCCCGCAGCAGGCAGACCAGGTCTTCAACGCATTCTTTACCACGAAGCCCCACGGGACCGGCATGGGGCTTCGGATCAGCCGGTCCATCGTGGAATCGCATGGCGGCCGCCTGTGGGCCGGCGACAACACTCCCCGCGGCGCATGTTTTTACTTCACACTGCCGACCAAAATCGAGCTGCATGAATGAGGGACGGCTCGGGATTCCACATCTGGGTCTCTGGAGCGCCGCTCGAGGGTGAATGGGTTGGATTGCGGATGGGTAATTTGCTGCCCGTCGCCGATGCCACCGAGGGGGTCATGCTGGATAGCCAAAATAGCTTGAAGGGTAGCCTAAACTATAATTCAGCAAGGCAATAAGTATGGCAAAGCCTGCGTCAATCACCATACCCACCGAGCCAATTGGCAGTATCCCGAGACCCATTGCTCTGGTCGAGCGAATTGCGAAGGGCGACGGCGAGGACCCTGGCCTCGATCCTCTCTATGACAGTGCGGTTCGAGATACTATTGCGCGGTTTGAAGCCACGGGATCCCCGGTCGTTACAGACGGCGAGCAGCGCAAGTATCATAATTTTTGCACGTACTGTGTACATGGCCTTCCCAACACGGCCCCGGACGGCTTCAAAATTCCGTTCTCAGACGGTCATACGCGCCGCTTGGCGCGACTCACACGCGGCCCTTTCCGTTACAGGCGGTACGCCGACTCTTACCTCGATGTCACCATGCGCCACGCGCACGTACCAGTTAAGCAGGCGGTGATATCTCCTTCGGCATTGAGCCTGATGTACCCCGCCGAGCGGATTCCGGATTATTCGCGCGAACAATTCATCGAGGATCTGCTGAACGAGCATGAAACCGAGATCCGCAACTGCCTCAGAAAGGGAGCACATGCGGTTCAGGTGGACTTCACCGAGGGGCGGCTGGCGGTAAAGATCGATCCTTCGGGGGAACTCCTCAATAGCTTTATTGACCTTAACAATCTCGCGCTGTCGCGGTTCTCGCCGGAAGAGCGCAAGCGCATCGGGGTCCATACCTGCCCGGGGAATGATTTCGATTCGACGCACAGCGCGGATGTTGACTATGCGGAGTTACTGCCCAGTCTGTTTGAGCTAAAGGCGGGAAATTTCTACGTCGCGCTCGCAGGAGAGCGGGACCGCCGGCACGCCCTGAAGATCATCCGCAAATACTTGAAACCGGATCAGCGGGTTTTCGTTGGAATCACCGCTCCCATCGATCCCCACATTGAAACTCCGCAAGAAGTACGCGACCGTGTACTGGAAGCCTCCGAGTACATACCGATCGAGCAATTGGGTACCACGGACGACTGCGGGTTCTCGCCGTTCAGTGATGACACTTCAACCAGCCGTGACACTGCCTTTGCCAAAATTCAGGCGCGTGTGCTTGGCACGAAACTGGCCGAAAAAGCTTTAGCGCTCAGGAGTAGCCATGAAGGGTGACGAGGACACGCTGCTGCGATCGGCCGCCCTCGAGAATGCAAAGAGCATTCTTGCCGCACGCCAGCGTGCCGAGCAGCGCAGTGAGGCCTACCTGGCCGAGGCGCAAAGACTCAGTCATACGGGCAGCTTCGGCTGGAGGGTTTCCACCGGCGAGATCATCTTGTCAGAAGAAACCTTTCGAATCTTCCAATATGACCGAATGACCAAACCGACCGTGGAACTTGTTCTTCAACGAGTTCATCCCGAAGACCTGGCTCTCGTGCAACAGACAATCGAGCGCGCGGCACGGGACGGGAAGAACTTTGAGCATGAATATCGGCTGGTGATGCCGGACGGTTCCGTCAAATATGTTCATGTGGTGGCACGTGCTTCCCGCGATGAATCGGGCAGCATCGAATTTGTCGGGGCGGTGATGGATATCACCGAGAGGAAGCGGGCCGAGATGCTGCTGGGCGGAGAGAAACGGCTCCTGGAGATGATAGCCAGGGGCGATTCTCGAGTTGCCGTCCTCGATGCCTTATGCCGGCTCGTCGAAACGTTAGCCAGCGGTTCTCTCTGTTCGATCCTTTTGTTGGATCAGAACACCAACTGCCTTCGTCACGGGGCGGCGCCCAGCTTGCCGGTGGCCTACGCTGATGCAATCGATGGCATCGCCATTGGCCCGTCCGTGGGTTCATGCGGAACGGCTGCTTACCGCGCAGAGCGAGTAACCGTCTGCGACATTGCCGCGGATCCGTTGTGGGCTGATTATCGTGATCTGGCACTAGCCCACGGGCTCCAAGCATGCTGGTCAGTGCCGATATTGTCCTCCGCAGGAAGCGTGTTGGGAACGTTCGCGACATATTATCGCGAACCGCGCAGTCCAACTCACTACGAGCATCATGTCATAGAGCGCATCACCCATCTTGCGAGTATTGCCATTGAGGGCGAGCGGGCGGAAGAGGCTCTGCGTCAGGCACAGGGAGAAATCGCACGCGTCAGCCGGGTGACCACCATGGGCGAGCTGACTGCCTCCGTCGCACACGAAGTAAATCAGCCCATTGCGGCCGCCATCACTGACGCCAATACCTGCCTGCGCTGGCTTGCCGGGGACACCCCAAATCTTGAAGAAGCGCGCGCGGCTGCCATGAGAGTAGTCACAGATAGTAGGCGCGCGGCAGAAATCATCAGCAGAATCCGCCTGCTATTCAAAAAGGGTGTTCCAGAAAGGGAGTTGGTCGACGTCAACGAGGTCATTCGAGAAATGATCATTCTCCTGCGCAACGAGGCGGCCCAGTTCTCAATTTCGATGTCCGCTGACCTGGCAGCCGACTGCCCCCAGGTCATGGCTGATCGTGTGCAATTACAACAGGTACTGATGAACCTCATGATCAATGGCCTCGATGCGATGAAGGATTTGAGTGGAACACGCGAGCTCGTCCTCAAATCTCAGAAAGCAGACGACGCACAAGTTCAAGTTTCGATCCGGGATACCGGCGTGGGACTGCCTCCTCAGCAAGCGCACCAGGTCTTCAATGCGTTCTTCACCACCAAGCCTCACGGGACCGGTATGGGGCTTCGGATCAGCCGCTCCATTGTGGAATCGCATGGCGGCCGCTTGTGGGCCGGCGACAACTCTCCCCGCGGCGCATGTTTTTGTTTTACTCTGCCCACTCAAGCCGATGCCCAAGCCCAAGAATGACGCCTGCAACTGACCCTGCAGCCTATACCAAAGTATGATTGCGACCGACCAAGGCATAATTGTGCCCCTTTTGGTTGCACTGCTAAAGTTCCTCTATGGCGACTCAGCGGAATACAAACCTAGTTGCAATTGTTGATGACGATGATTTAGTGCGCAGCGCGCTGCAGGGTCTGCTGAAGTCGGTCGGCCTGCCGGCGCAAACATTTGCCTCGTCGGAAGAATTCCTGAAATCCGGACAACAACACCACGCTGGATGTCTGATCGCGGATATTCGCATGCCAGGAATCTCCGGTCTGGAATTGCAGGCCAAGCTCAACGCTGATCGGTGCCGGATTCCGACTATCTTTATCACGGCCCACGGAGACGAAAAAATGCGGATGCAGGCCTTGAGGGCAGGCGCAGTGGAGTTCCTGGCAAAACCTTTTGACGACGAAGCCCTGCTCGAGAGTGTTCGAGCAGCTCTGGAGAGCTAAGCCAACAGCAAGCGCGCACGCAGCACGAGGGGGTTCTGTGGCAGCTATCGGGATATTGCGGACCAGCGATCAAGATTCTTATGAGCGCAGATTTGAGCAAGTCATCGGCAACAGTCCGGCTCTAGAAGTAGTTTTAGAACAGGTCGAACGAGTCGCGCCAACCGGCTCCACCGTATTGATCCAGGGGGAAACCGGTACCGGCAAGGAGTTGATCGCGCGTGCAATTCACAACATTAGCTCGCGGTGCGGCCGCCCATTCGTCAGGGTGAACTGCGCAGCTATTCCACTGGATTTGCTGGAAAGTGAGCTGTTTGGCCACGAGAAAGGCGCCTTCACTGGAGCCATAGCGCAAAAGATTGGCCGTTTTGAGCTGGCCGATAAAGGCACACTCTTCCTCGACGAAGTGGGCGATATTCCACCGGCGCTCCAGCCGAAGCTGCTGCGGGTGCTGCAGGAACAGGAATTTGAGCGCCTGGGCAGCACTCGGACTCACCAGGTGGACGTGCGGCTGGTGGCTGCAACCAACCGTGATCTGATGGAGATGGTGACGCGGGGCGAATTTCGTAGCGACCTCTACTACCGTCTGAATGTGTTTCCACTTCTGCTGCCACCCTTGCGGGAGCGCCGAGAAGACATTCCGACCCTGGTAGCGCACTTTGTCGAGATTTTAGGCCGTCGCATGGGGAGAGAAATCGAACACATTCCTCCGGAAACGATGTCTGCGCTGAACTCGTACCCGTGGCCGGGGAACATCCGCGAGTTGCAGAACCTGATCGAGCGCGCCGTCATTCTTTCTAACGATGGCGTGCTCCCCAATCCTTTGCCGACCTCAGGGACGCAAAAGTCCGTCAGTGTTCTCTCTCCAACGACTCTGAGAGACTCCGAGCGCACTCTAATTCTCCGCACGCTGGAAGCAGTCGGTTGGGTAATTGGTGGCCCGAAGGGGGCAGCCAACAAACTTGGTTTGAAACGCACTACGCTAATTCACAAGATGCAGAAGCTCGGGATTTCCCGGCCTGGTCTCCAGAACATCGAGAACGTAATGAGGCCAGGACCGCTACAGTCCGACACGCCGCCACAATGTTAGTGGCACGACTCGGAAGGTGACGCGATATTCGTAAACACAAGCGCGTCTATCAGTATCGATCCCGGCAAACTTCCACTACGAATGCCGCACGAAGCGCCAGTCCCATCCGCGCGGGAAAACTCTGCTGTCAAGTAGAGCCAGTGAGCAAAGTGAAAGAGGCAGCAGATTCACTCGCTGCCTCTTTTCCCTTCCTGGAAGGAAGCCAGATTCTTATTCGTTCGCCTCGGCCGGCCAGGACGACCGTGGCATCGTGGAGTTAAAAACCTTATGCACCCTCCGCGATCATCTGCTCAGCATTCCTAAGCGAAGCCTCTGTCAACTTCGCCCCGCTGAGCATCCGGGCCACTTCCTCGGTCCGTTCTCTGCTTTCAATGCGACGTACAGAAGTTTTGGTCCTCCCTCCAGCTGTCTTTTTCTCGATCAGGTAATGCTGATCCGCAAATGCAGCAATCTGGGGTAAATGGGTAACGCAGAGAACTTGAGCTGTCCTGGCAAGGGCCTTCAGCTTCTTGCCGACGGCGTCCGCAGCCCTGCCGCCGATACCAGCATCAATTTCGTCAAACACCATCGTTCGCTGCCCGCGCCTAGTCTTCTTCGCAACCGCAGAAGCCGTTTCGATAGAAGACTTTAACGCCAACATTACACGTGAAAGTTCACCCCCCGACGCCGCCTGTTCCATATCCCGCAGAGGTTCGCCTGGGTTCGTAGAAATCAGATACCGTACCTCATCCAAACCCTTCGAAGACCAGGAGCTAACAGCCTCAGAGTCGCTCACCTCCACCTGAAACGCCGCCTTCATAGCGAGCTCATTGATGACGGTCCCAACGAGTTTCTCCAGTTTCTTAGCCGCCTCTTTTCTGGTCCTACTCAACGCCTTTGCAGCGACCAGATACTCTTGCGCGGCCGCACCCTGCTTCCTCCGCAAGTCTCGCAAGACCTCGTCCTTATTCTCCATCTCCTGCAGCTTCCGGCTGGCTTCCGCCCCAAATTTCATGACGCCATCCAACGTCGGGCCGTACTTGCGTTTCAGCCGATCAATTGCAGCCAGCCGGTCCTCGACGTCGGCCAATCGCTCCGGAGATGCCTGAATCGCCCCGGCATAATCCCGCAGCGACACCCCAACGTCCTCAATGCTAATCCTCGCCGAATCCAGCGCCTCCAGCGCACTCTGAAACTTGGGCTCGTACCGCGAAAGCTCTTCCACGTGCTTGGAAGCCGACCGCAACGTCTCCGAAGTCGAAGCGCTGCCTTCATATAGCAGGTCGAAGGCATTCATACCAGCGTTGTAGATCTTCTCCGAGTTGGCCAGCACGCGCTTCTCAGTTTCAAGATGTTCGTCTTCCTGCGCCTTCAACCGAGCTTCGTCGATCTCCCGCGCCTGAAAACTCCACAGGTCCAGCAACCGTAACCGGTCCTGCTCGTCGCGCTCAAGCTCAGCGATGCGGTCGCCCAGCGTTTTCCACGCGGCAAAAGCCTGCGCCGTGGCTTCCGTCTTGTTAGCAGCGAACGTATCCAGAAGCTGCAACCGCGAGCCAGCGTCAAAAGCCAGCAGCGTTTCGTTCTGTGCGTGAATCGTCGCAAGGTACGGCGCAAGCCGCTTCAGCACCGCCACCGTAGCGGGCTGGTTGTTGACGAAAATCCTGCCCTTCCCGCCCGCAGCCACTTCCCGCCGCAGAATGAGAGACTCAGCATCGTCGTCAATACCGTTTTCCGAGAGCACCTCGGAAACCTTCCTTGCGGCGCCAGATTCCAGTTCCCAGACAGCCGCAACCACTGCCTTCTCCGCTCCGGAACGAATCACCTCGGAAGACGCCCGCTCGCCCAGCAGCAAAGCAAGCGCATCAATCAGAATCGACTTGCCTGCCCCAGTCTCTCCCGTAAGCAAGTTCAAGCCCGCGGCAAACTCCACCCCGACATTGTCAATCACCGCGTAGTTTTCGAGGCGCAGCTCAATTAGCACGAATTTCACCTAAACGTGGCGGAAGAATACCATGCGGCAAGACTCAGGGGCACTTTATTCTGGGCCGCTCGCCGGCAGGGATTAAGAATGGAGCGGAAGCGAGGTTGAGAGTGTGGGGATTCTTCGCTGCGCTCAAGAATGACAGAGGTAAAGGGTAGTGTCCCTGTGAGTTGTGCCGCTTCTGCGCTAGATTGGCAGAGTGAAATGGAACACTGAGCCCTTCCCTACTTGGCTAGTGACGCCGATGGCGCCGCCGTGAGCCTCGACCACCGCCTTCGCTATCGCTAGCCCCAATCCTGTGCCCTGGACGCGGTAGCGCTCGTTCTTGCCGCGATAGAACTTGTCAAAAATCAGGGCCTGCTCGAAATCGTCGATACCGGGACCGCGGTCTGCGACGTTGATGGTTACGTGGCCGTCACTCTTCTCGGCGGTTATGCGTATCGGGGAGCCTGCTGGCGAGTACTTGGCAGCGTTTTCCAGCAACTGAACGAGGACTGATGTAATCCGTTCGAGATCGATGGAGAGTAGGGGAAGAGTCTCCGGGACACGCAAGTCGATGGGATGATTCGCCAGACGCTGTTTGGATTCTTCCATGGCGCGCGCTACGGGGTCGCCGATGGGGTGGGGTTCGCGGTGCAACTCCACCTGATTGGCGTCGAGCTGTGCCATTTCTGCGGCCTCGCCTACGAGGTGATTCAGGCGATCGGCTTCTTCATTGATGATCGATAACAATTCGTGACGGTGACTGGGCTCAAGATTCTCGTCGGCGAGCATAGTGGTGACCGAGGCTTTAATGCCGGTGAGAGGGGTGCGGAACTCGTGGGTGACGGAATCTAGAATTGCGGAGCGCAGTTTTTCGCTTTCCCGAGTGGCTTCGGCTCGGCTCAGGCTCTCGACCGCGCCGGTGCGTTCGATGGCGATGGCGATGAGAGTGCCGAGAGCTTCGAGAGTTTCGCGGGAAGGGGTTGCCCCGGAAATTCCGAGCGCGCCGGCGGATTTCACTCCGAGACGCAACGGAGCGAAACAGAGCTGGTGAGCTACATCGATCGTGGGTTCGCCGCGGGCCGCGACTGACCTGAGGCGTTCTGCGTTGAGTTGCTGAGTGTTCGGGTCGGAACGGTAGATGTCGGGGCGTCCCGTTACGAATAAGGCTGCGGCGCCGACGCCGAATCCATCGACCACGAAGCGCGGCAGCACGTTGAGAAGTTCGGGGAGGTTCTCGGTGGTGAGCAGTTGCTGACTGAAGCCGTAGAGGCGCTCGATTTCTTTCCTTCGCTGGTTCGCGGCGAGCGCCTGCCGCCGAGCTTTTTCGGAGAGTTCGCTGGCGATCAACGCGGTGGCCAGGAAAGCAACGAGGGCAATCCAGTTTTGCGGATCGGAGATGGTGAGCGTTCCATAAGGAGGAAGAAAGTAATAGTTGAACGCCAGAGTAGCCAGGACGGCGACGACAATCGAATACTGCAGGCCCCAGAAAGCGGAAACGACGAGCACGGCCACGAGAAATATAAGGGCGACGGTTGTGGGGTTTACGGGCGCAACTTGTCGGCAAACGATGACGACGACCGCCACAATTGTAAGGCACGCTACCCATCGCCAAACTTGTTTCGATGCGCTCTTCTTCACGGGCGTATTCTACCCTGCGCTCGACAATTCTGAAGCACTCGATGACAATGGGGCCGTGACCAAGACTCCCGAAGAATGGTTGGAGGAAGCGGCGCCAGAGAAAAAAGAGGGAGTCTTCAAGCTCTTTCTGGGCTATGCACCGGGCGTGGGAAAAACCTTTGGGATGTTGAGCGAGGCGATTCGGCGGTACAGCCGCGGCGAGGATGTGGTGATCGGCGTGGTGGAAAACCACGGGCGCAAGCCGATCGTCGACTTGTCGGGCCGGCTGGATGTGATTCCGCGAAAGAAACTCGAATACAAGGGAACGGTATTCGAGGAAATGGATGTTGACGCCATTTTGCAGCGTAAGCCTACTGTGGTTTTGGTGGATGAACTGGCGCATACCAACATCGAGGGCAGCAAACATCCGAAGCGGTACCAGGACGTGATCGAGCTGCTTGAGGCCAAGATCGACGTGGTCTCGACGATGAACGTGCAGCACATTGAGAGCCTGACGCCGCTTGTGGAACGGATTACCGGGGTGCGGGTGCGCGAAACCGTCCCGGATTGGGTGATTCAACGCGCCAGCGAGATTGTGATGGCGGACTTGACGCCGCAGGCTTTACAGACGCGGATGCGACGCGGCGATATTTATCCCGTTGACCGCGCCGAGCGTGCTATCGGAAATTTCTTCAGCCGGGGGAATCTCATTGCTCTGCGCGAACTTGCGTTGAGGCAAGTGGCGCAGGTTGTGGATCGGACTCTGGAGGCGCATCGCGCGGGGGAGATCTTCGATCCCAGCGTGAGTGTTCGGGAGCGCATTGCAGTTTGCATCAGTTCGAATCCTGTTGCCCAGTACATAATCGCGCGGGGTGGGCGCATGGCGCATGCTATGGATGCTGAGTTTTACGTAGTCTACGTCGATGTCGCGGCTGACGAGAATGATGAA
>Ga0137418_10004346_pt1 | contig 13015 bp, 21 predicted proteins | sample CZODoug3_1_2_16f_FD_122242 | JGI IMG/M metagenome (GOLD analysis project Ga0137418, IMG submission 122242) | Vadose zone soil fungal communities from Angelo Coast Range Reserve, California, USA - CZODoug3_1_2_16fungal (Hybrid Assembly) | ecosystem: Environmental > Terrestrial > Soil > Vadose...
TCCGACCACGATAGAAGGGCGAGCGAACAGCCACCGAAAGACCAGCTTTCTCTTTTTGCGAAGCGCGTCAGGCGCGCCATGAGAGACGAGAAGAGCCGCCATTTTTTCGGTGTTGCTTCGGGAGAAGATGATTTTAGAGGCTATACTGAGGTCCTTCGAGCCCTTGAATGGATCGATGATTTGGCGAGCCATTGACGGCCCAAACGGCTTATTCGTCGTCTGGACCAAACAGATATCCCTGGCTGTCGACCACCTTGCCGTCTTGCGTGATCGGCACATAGACGGCGGGCCGGCCCTCAGCATCGGTTAGTTTGATGGCTTGCGGCATGGTGTCGGGATATTCGCCGCCGTGCTCCATGGTTTCGAAGGGCAGACCGGCCGGGCGACGCCTTCCGGCGCGTGACCTCTGCAGATTGAGATGGAATATCGCGGCAAGCATTACACGATCATCCAAGGCTCCAATCGGGTGGACGCCATCTTTTCTTGCTGTTCGCGTTCGTTAAGGCGTTCCAGAATCGCCGTCCGTCTGGGTATCTGGGCAGCCTCATCCGCAAGTCGCTGCGCAAGATCGACGTGATATTGTTGCACAATGTCGAGCACTGCTGCCTTGGCCAGCTTGCGATGGTACTCGGCAAGCAACTTATGCATGGCGGCGAGATGTTCATCGTTCATTGTCTTGCTCCGAGACGAAGGCGATGAGTGTGTCCAACCGATCTCATGCCGCCAAACAGAAACTCGACAACCGCAAGCGTCAGTATGATGGCGATGATAACCATCACCGCGTCGCGCGACGTGACCGTCGGCTCGGATTTGCGATCGGTGACGACGATGGACGCCGGTGGCGTTCTCTGCGTGATATCAGTCCAGCGTTCGACCCATGGTATCACCGTTATCAGTTCGGTCTCGGGTTCATCGGTGGCCATCGCGTTCGCGGATCTACGCAGGTCTGGCGATGGAATCGGGACCACGAAGTGCGGCGTCGGCTCGGGATGACGCACGCGATGGCGAACCCCATGGAGACGCGTCGGTGTCGCGTCCCAACAACGCTCCGGGCCATGCCAATAGAGGTACACCGTACCAAACTGCTGACGCGCTTCGGTCTTGCTCATGCAGGACGTTGAAGCTTCTGACCGCGTGGTCAGCAATGACACGAACACAACAATCACTGCGACGCGCATGCGGTCGCTCCGTCTTAAACTATATAGACGTTACACAGACGTTGCTCCAGCCAATATCGAATTGATTCGCAAGGCCAACTTGCGTTCACTTGACGGCGAAATTTAGAAACTTGGGGTTTGCAAGTTAAGCCTGATTATAGAGGACAATATGTATGGCTAAAATCACCATGCCGACAATCACCACACCGGGCTGGTAATTGATCTCGCACCAGCTTTCGCCGTCCCCCAACCCCGGGCCACTGGAGGCAAATCCGAACGACCCGAGGCTACACTGACGACAGCGCGCCGAACCCTATGTTCCGTGGCCTTGCCGGTTGGTTATTTCCCGTTCGTCGTCTGCTTGGCCAATACGATCTTCAACCGGGCGGCCCGTTTTCGGACCGCTGCCTCGCTTCCCTTTATCTGTTCCGCGATCTTCGCGGCACTTGCAGCTGACCAAAGCTAGGGTTCGTAGGCGCTCGTCTTCATATGGCGTCCAAACGCGGACGGCAGATCCCATTCCCCTTCGCCCTTCAGTCCTGGCTCTACAAACCGGCGGATGGCTCACTCTTTCGCGTATTTACGACCAACGAGCACGCGCGCGCCTTCGGTACCGATCGATTCGTCGTGGGGATGTTCGTGGTCGACGGCGAAGACTTGCCCTGGTCCGTATGTCGTCCGCTGAAACCTAGAACGCACAGTCCGGTCATTGGGTATACTTCGTCGTGACCTTTCAGTAGGGTGACCAAGCGTTCGCCACACCAAAGCTCTACATCGTGATCGGCGACAAGGCGCTTCGACTGCCGCGCTTTCGCCAGCTTATGCCGGTGCGGAATTGGGCGGAAGGTACCGTAGTTCCACGGCGTCTAAAGTTAACCAAGATGAAGTGCGTTAACGCTATCCCTTGAAGGAAGAGCGCTCGCTGTGCGCTTTGAGCGCGGACTCAATTTCGCCAAAACCGGTGTCGACGCTGGAATGACCGTTCCGGCGATGGTTTGACGCTGTTTGAGCAACACATCCTTCGAGGAATGTCATGATATCAATCGTCCAAAATCTGCGCGTCGGCACCAAGCTCGCGATCACTTCAGCGCTGAGCATTTTACTCGTCGCGACGATGATCTACCTGCAAATAACTGGCGGTGCGGAGTTTCGCATCGTCAACGATAATGCGGCGAGGCAGCAAAGCGTCGCGCAGAACGCCGCCGAAGCAAAGGCTTCAGTTCGCGGCATGCAGATCGGGGTGCGCGATATTATCCTTTCCCCGACGCTGGTCGATCTGCAGAAAGCGGTGGATTACTTCGCAGACCGGGAAAAGGCGGCGCAAAAATTCACCGGCGAACTGGCAAAATTATCGAAGTCGGTCGAGAATGGCGAGCGGATCACGAAGTTCACCTCGTTGATCGCCGCCCTGTCGAAGGGCAAGGAGCAAATCGAGACCACGCGCAGGGAAGCCGTTGGTCTCGAGGCAAAGCGTGTTACCGGTGAACTGACCTCTGAAGCTACGGCGCGGCTCTCCAAGCTGGCCGACGAGATCCTGCGCATCCGTAAGGAAGTTACAATTCCGATCAACGCTGAGCTCGAGAAGACCGCGAACGAAATCACCGATTTTGGCAAGCAAAAAAACGGAGAAGCGCAAGTCCAAGCTGCGGCTGAAGCCGCATCGGTCGAGCGGATGTCGCTAATTCTCGGCATTGCCGTCGCGCTTCTGCTGATCGCAACCTGCGCGTTCTCTGTCTTCACGATTGCCCGTCCGATGCGCGCCCTCAGCGTCTCGATGGAAGAACTCGCCGGCGGGAATTTCGCGGTGGTGCTGCCCGGCCTCGGCCGCAAGGACGAGGTTGGTGACGTCGCCGGCGCCGTCGAGAAATTCAAGGTCGTGGCAGAAGAGAAGGCCCGCGACGAAGCAGAAGCCAAAATCAATCAGGACCATCTTGCCGCCCAGCAGCGCAAGAAGGATATGGTCAAGCTCGCCAATGACTTTGAAGGCGCGGTCGGTGAGATCATCGAAACCGTGTCCTCGGCCTCGACCGAACTTGAGGCCTCCGCGGGAACATTGACGGCGACGGCGGTGCGTTCACAGGAACTCACCACGATGGTCGCCGCGGCATCCGAGGAAGCCTCCACCAATGTGCAGTCGGTGGCGTCCGCGACCGAGGAACTGACATCATCTGTCAACGAGATCAGCCGTCAAGTGCAGGAATCGGCGCGGATGGCGGGCGACGCCGTCGATCAGGCCCGCAAGACCAACGATCGCGTCAGCGAGTTGTCGAAGGCGGCAGCCCGCATCGGCGACGTCGTTGAACTCATCAACACAATCGCGGGACAGACCAACCTGCTCGCCCTGAACGCCACCATCGAGGCGGCACGCGCCGGCGAAGCCGGCCGCGGGTTTGCGGTCGTGGCGTCCGAAGTGAAGGCGCTGGCCGAGCAGACTGCGAAAGCCACCGGCGAGATCGGCCAGCAGATCAGCGGCATCCAGGCGGCGACCCAGGAATCGGTCCACGCGATCAGGGAAATCAGCGGCACCATCGAAAAGCTGTCAGAGATCTCATCGACCATCGCAGCCGCCGTGGAAGAGCAGGGTGCTGCGACCCAGGAGATTTCCCGCAATGTGCAGCAGGCCGCACAGGGTACCCAGCAGGTCTCATCTCACATCACCGATGTGCAGCGTGGCGCAAGCGAGACCGGATCGGCCTCGTCGCAGGTGCTCTCGGCGGCGCAATCGCTGTCCAGCGACAGCAACCGCCTCAAGCTGGAAGTCGGCAAGTTCCTCAACACGGTGAGGGCCGCTTAACAAACCGAGCCCGGCTCATCCTCGTCGAGCCGGGCTCTGCTGCATGAAGGCTCCGATGGCATCGAATGAGGGTAATATGAGCAACGTAGTTCCATTGTTTAAACAAGAAACAATCGACAATCATCCGTCAGATGATCCTAGCAACAGCGTGACAATCGCTATCGCGAACATCTTGGCGTCGTGCATCCAACTGGGCCACGCGGTAAAGGATCTTTCAAAGCATTTCGGCGCTGTCGACCATGTTATCGATGGACTTGGCGATGCTGAATCTAAGAACCGGCTTGACCAGTTGATGGAACTGAGAAGTAAAGCATTGGCCGCTGCCATGCACGAATTGTCTCAAGCGATTAGAAAAGTGCCTAGGCTACAGATCGACGCCATGGCGAACGTTGCAAAGGGAAAGTGACAGCAGCCATGGTTTCTGATGCAACGTGCATCGCTTGCAATGTCAAGAGGATCGTAAAAGGAGTTACGCCTGTCGCCAGAGGGTACGTGATGCAGTCTCTCGAATGCCCGCGATGCAGCAACCTCTTTGAAATCGTCGTTCGACACCGACGTTCGCACGCCAGCTATCGCGCGGCATTCGTTGACAGCGACGATTTCCCCGACAATATAAAGAGAGATGGCGGCACGGGCGGATGTACCCCGCTCGCCGTATAGGATCGGGGCCTCGGAGAAATCTGGGGCCTTTTTTTGACCCGTGGTTCCACGGGGCGCGGTTGAGAGACACTTTCCGTGAGACCACGGGAAGTATAGAGCGGTGGCACACCCAAGGGGGCGGCCAGATGACGGCGATCATGTCACTTGAAGAACCGAGACCGCGCGGGACGGTGGTCGGCGAGCGCGCCGACAGGCGGCGCGTCAGCGAGGCCGAAAACTTTTTCCGATGCAACGTTTGTGGCGGCTATCTCGACGCGCGGGATTACGCATGGGTTCTGGATCACGAAGGCCCGCTGCCGCACCCCGCGCAAGACCAGGCGCAATAGTTGCGATAGTGCTTTGCCAGACCGACCTTGATGATTTCTTAGGTCATTCCGGGATGGCAGCCCCCATAATATCGTCCAAGGCGGATCAAATGCCGGTCGCACGCTCGCTCTATGTGAGCGATGTTGTGACGCAAACAGCGCTACGAAAATTGGCCGATGAATACACCGCTCAAGCGGAGGAGATCGAAAGCAAAGAATCAAGGCCCGCCATTGAAGGCGGCTCATCCACCTAGCGTGGCCTCGTGGTGCCCTCGAAGGCGGCAAGCGCGTGTTGTCCCCTGGCCATCGCGCCGACGCATGACGGCGCTGCGCTGATGATCCTGCGACGAAGATTAGCGCTGAGAAGCCGCAATCATCTCGACCAAAATTACAAGTTTTCTCCGCACCGCTTTGTCTTTGATGGCGGTGTAGGCGCGCAATAGTCGGAGGCTGAAAACGCTGTTGACGAGGAGCAGGCTGTCGCCGTCTGGTTCCTTGCCGCCACCATCGTAGAAAAACGGTATGTCGACGCCGAGCATCTTAGCGATTTGCTGGAGCTGCGCCGCGCCGACCCGGCTGATGCCCTTTTCGTATTTTTGCATCTGCTGAAAGCTGAGCCCGAGGTGATCGGCCAGCTCTGTTTGAGAGATGCCTGTTTCCCGGCGACGGAGACGGATTCGCCGCCCCATCTCGATGTCCGCGATCCCGGCAGATCGTGGGCTGAGCTGCTTGGTCTAACTCGACCTCGGTTTGGGTTTCTTGCGCATGGTGGGCGATCATTCTGCAACCCAAAGGCGACGGCAAGGGCGGCCTAGGGGATTTTATTCTATTTCAGGTCGCTGATGGTGGTGGATAGCATTTTGGAAGTTCATCAAGACGCCCGAGGGCGCGAGTTAGCGCGTTGGAGCGCGCGGATCCGCGCTACATTAAAGCCTACCCGCCGTTTCGATGTTGCATTGCGCTTGAGCTGACTGACTGTCGATCAGGCCGACGTTTATCTCTTTGAACGCCTTTTTAGTCTTGGCAGGGATGCTATCGAAAATGGTGTGATTGCGGGCCGATAGCTCGGTTCCGCTCTTGCCGCTGAAATAGCACCGGATACCGACATCCTTCACCGCGAAGTCATTCGTGTTCTCGATGGTGACATTCACGACGCCGACGTTCTTGAAACCGCCGAGGCTCCACGTCATCGCCTTCATGGCCAGCCTGTCGGCGGGATTACGGTTGCGTTCGCGGAGCAGGGCTTCGCCTTCTGCCTTCGCTGCTCTCAGGTTTTTGTCGCGAATGGCGTTGTCGGCGGCAGCCTTGGCTTGATCCGCCTCGACGCGCGCGCGGTAGGCTGCCGGATCAGATATTCCGAGTTTCTCGGCGGCCTCCATTTCCAGAGCTTCCGAGAAACCTGCCGCCCGAGCGGGTGCGTCTCTTGCCTCGTTTTCAATTCGTGCAGAGGTCATCGACCAAGCAAGCAAGCCGACGACAGCGCAGACCGGCGTGAATACGGCGATAGTCTCCCAGTGCTTCATTGACGCATCAAAGCGCTGGATTCGGCGCTAAGGCAACCCCGAGAGACGCGCGCATGGCAAAGTGACACCAATCAGGCGTATCAGGACTCTGTCCGAACGTGATCTCGCAACCACGTCTCGTTCCTGAAGAGGCCTACGCAGCGAGACAGCTATCTGCAGGTGTTGGTTGTGCTTGGCTTCCCGGAGGAAAAGAACGAGCGTAGCGCAACATAGTGCGCCCCAGGTCCGTCAGTTCATCTCGGTTGTAGATAGGCTCGACGAGCAGTTGGACAGGAGTCGTTGAATCGGGCTTGCGCCGTTTGCGGCGCGAACGCGAGTAGATCGCGATCACATTAACGGCCAGGGCCCTCAATGGTATGTACGCCACACGAGCAATAGACGGCATGACGGCCACCTACGAAACGGCGACGACGATGCTTTCGGTCGCGGCACACATAAGGCAGGCGTAAGTACGCAAATCGAAGCCGGGCTTATCAGGTTCAAGACGCGAAAGGATCATTGGAGACTCGCAGTCCGCGCAGAACGGACGCTCGCTTGTAGCTTTGCCATGGAAAAACGAGGGGACGGAACGATTGAGCATTTGGCGTTTCCCTTCGTAAGGCGGGAGCGCGACAATGCTCTCAGTCACCGATAGAGCCGGGACGGGGCGGTGATGCAACCATCATGCACCTCGGGGGCTCGAGCCTGTGGTCAATATTGCTCACTTTTAGAAGTTTGGCATTGCCATCAACTATCACCTCAGGCGGAACGCTTGGGGGTATTTAGACATTAGCTCACTTGGAGGTGGCTGTTGCCGCATTATTATTTCGATATCAAAGACGGTCATAGGTTCGTTGACCCGTCAGGACTAGATTTCAAGAATGATGACGCCGCCGTCGCCAAGGCGAAGGTGATCGCGATTGGCGTTTCTCTCGACAAGCCGGCAGCCGATCCGAAGCGGCGCATTGCGGTTTTAAACGGATCACGGCAGCAAATTTTTAGCGTGCCCGTTTATTCCAAACAATCAATGAGCACCACGTAGGCATTTGCCAGCCTCAGGCGGAGGGAACGCAATGGCACGAAAAGAAGTCGAAGAGAGCCACAATCAGACAGACGTGCGGTACATCCGCAACCACCCGAAGCATGACCGATTTCCAGTGCGCCGGCTTGGCTTGGCGGCACTACTGATCGCCGTTGCCATGATCCTGCTTGTCGTTCTGCCGTTGCCGTGGCCTACCCAGTAGCTCGAAGAAAATCCCAGGCTGGCGCTTCCAATGCAGAAAAGTTTGGGGTCAACGTCGCGCGTCCGGTCTATCGGTGTGCTGTCTGGTCAATAAGAAAGTTGTTACAGGGGATTCGTCCATAGCACGAATGCCTGAGAGGCATGGTTGAGGGTCGGAATTCTCGTAGACATTTTTTCGATATGCAGATGCCCCAACACGATCATCGTGGCGGCAAATACTACCGTCAATAGTGCGTTGGCCAACTGGTGGACCTCGTTCATTCCGCCTCGATGATCAGTGGCCGAAGAAGAGCCACAACAGAATGATCACCGGAATGGGCACACCAACCAGCCAGAGCAAAAGTCCTCGTCCCATTACCGCCTCCTTCAAAGCCTGATGGATTTAAAACGCAAAAGGGGAGGTCGGGTTCCGCCGTAAAGTGACTTCAAATGCCGACCCTGCCCCTGCCAACGAAAACCCGCCCGATGGGATCATCGAGCGGGTCGTCTCTCGTGTCAGGCGTGGCTCTGAACGAAGGCCACGTGTTTCCGCTTTTAATTGCGGTCGCGCTCGATGATCACCTTGCGATCAGGTTCCCTCTGGCGTTCCCTGATGATCGTTGTTTCGCGTGGCTCGCGCTCGCGCTCCTTGATTACGGTCGTTCGTTCCCGATCTCGGTCGCGGTGATCCGAGCCTACCGTCACTCCGGCTCCGACCGGGCCCACTCCGACACCAACACCGACCTCTTCCGCGCTCGCCGGTACTGCGGCGCATATACTTGTCGCCACAATTATTGCCAATACGTACTTCATGAAATCTCTCCTGGCATTGTGCTGCACCCACGGGCTCAATCCGATGCATCAGCTTTCGTTCCTACCGGATCGATCAGGGGACCGCATTACGCCCGACGTAGGAACCTGACCCCCATTTAAGCGTTGGCGCATTCTCGTAACCCGGAGGAAATCGCCATGGACTGGAACCGTGTTGAAGGGAATTGGAAAGAGGTCAAAGGCAAGGTCAAAGAGAAGTGGGCGAAACTGACGGACGATGATCTGACCGCCATTGACGGCCAGCGCGACCAGCTCGAAGGTCGGCTGCAAAAGCGGTACGGTTACGCCAAGGATCAAGCTCGCAAAGACGTCGACACGTGGTTCTCGACATTGAAGTGAGCCTGCTTAGGAAGTGAGCCTGCTTAGCCTTACCCGTCTCGCCACCTGCGAGGCGGGTTTTTGCCGCCATGGTTTTCGGGGGCGGCGCACCCTCGTTTGATTGGCAACGCACGACGGAATCAGGCGAGTGAGTCGCTCAGTTCCGTTGCTCCGGGAACCGCTGCTTTTGGTGCAGTTGGAGTCATACGCAGATGGTCCAGGAAGACCTCGATGCCGAAAAAGACAGGGTCGTATCGCTAGACGCCCACCGAAGTGCGGCATGATTCTGATCGTCAGTGTTCGTTTTCGCGGTCACGATTCTTGCCGGCATCTGGTTGCCTTCTTCCGAATCTGAGGACGTAAATGCATCCGGCGGCAAAATTTCAATTCGAGCGGGCGGTGCGCGAATTCGCGCAATGGCGCGCAGTACCGGCAGACGAGCGATCACCCGCGCCAGCCTGGTGGTGGCAACCCGCATTCGAAGTAGTCGCACAGCAAGAGGAGATGCCACCCCTGTGCAGCATACGCCTGGAGCTTCCGCTGTCGTCGACCTATGCAGACGGCGCCGCTGTGCTAATAGCAACCCTCGCTGATCAGACGTCCTTGACCTGGCCGGATGAATTCCCCCGCAAGAGCGAGAGAACTGAGAAGCCGGAAGCCGATTAGCCCGCGTTAGAACTCGATCCAAGTTCAGCGGCGACTTTTAGCTTTCCCGGGTGTAGTCCGAAATGGCCGAAATGATTGTATTGGGCCGCTCCTACGCACGGCCTGCCCGGCCGGCTCCGCCCTCAAAGGCCCTTACTCAGGGCGGCGCCGTGCTCATCAGATTTCTAATAGCACCAGACGTTAGCGGCGTTGACTGGTAGCTGGACAGTAACTGGCTTCTTTTCTTGTTCGCCCACGCTCACGTCTCCAGCTTTTCCGCCGGTTTCGCGGGTCGAACTGCCTGTACCCGTCGTGGTCTGGCTGCTTTTCGCATCCGGTTGACCGGGAACATGGCTAGAAGCGCCAGGCCTTTCTTGTTCTCCTACATATCCGGACTCTCCGGAGTTGCGAGTCTTGATTCCTCTATCGGCTTCATCCTGCGTCTGTTGTTGGCTGGATGATCCTGTCGATTGCTGTGCCTGTGCTGGCACGGCGATTACCAATCACACTCGATCTCGATCCTGCGACAAAGCCGATTTTTGTCGATCGCGTGCAACTGGAAACTGCGATCACTAACCTGGTAAACAATGCCAGGATCAGCCTCAACACAAGCTAGCCGGCGTTCCAAGACGCGTCATCATTTCTAACCCTCGCAGGACAGATAGCTCGGGATGTCGCGCAACACGGCCATTGGAAATTTTTGGCAGCACCCTTCGGCCTCGTCTGCCCTCTCACCGTGCATCATCAGCGGGGCCAAGCGAAAAGTACGCCACATTGGCTCCATCATTTCCGCGCTACCGACGACGGCGGCTTGGACGGACATGTTCGCCAGCGGCATTGATTCCAAAGAGAAACCCGCCGAGTCGTTCGGCGGGTTTCCAATTATCTGGTTGTGATGACTAAGAACTACGCATCTTCGCAGTCGTCTATGCCGCTGTTGCAGCAACGCCCGTCTACCAGACACCTCGCGAGATAGGCGGCATAGCCTGTCTTCCTCGAGCAGCACAGTGCGCAGCCGAGGTCGCTGGCAAGCGAGATCGCCTTTTCGTGGGCGTTCTTGCCCGCCAACTCTTTCAAGTTGACGAACAGTGACACCGACTCGTTTTTGGGGTTGATGATCTTCAATTCTAGATCATCGTCATTGCGACGGGAAGCAGGTGAATCGTCACGGATGAAGGCATGATGCGAGTAGTGATGGGCAATTTGAACGGCACATCAGAAGGCGGCTAAGCCAAGACAATTAAAGGCGCGGTGAGCTGTTTTGAGTCGATCCGGTCCTTGCCTAAGATGACTTTAACCTGAGTCTCCCATGGAGGGATCGATGATTGGCAAGCAACGCGAGCATCTTCTGCGAATGGCCAGGCAGTTACAAACCGCCTCTCAAATCAATGAATGGCTATCATCGCCTGCGTTGCAGCCGCCGAAGTAAGACGGCCTCAATCGGCGAGTCGGGGCGGAACGAGCCGCTCCCTTTTCGCAGCAAGCGCCCGGTCAATCGCCTTCTCGGCTGCGGTCACCGCTTCAGATTTGATTGCCGCTTGGCCCATGATCACTGTGCCCGCAACCGAAGCGGACCATTTCCAGACGCCGCGCTCGATGCCTTGAACGACGGTATATTCGATGTCCCGGTATTTCATCATGAGCCGCGCTTTTGCGGAACGGGGTGGGCCTCTTCGGTGGGATACACGCCGCGTAGCACTTCCTCGAAGTGGTTCTTGACCGCTTCATTGCAGAGGCAGGCCCGGATCCGCAGCGCCTCGCGGTCAAGCACCAGGATTGAGCCGCGACGGGTCTCCAGCACACCCTCCGCCTTGAACGTCTGAATCACGCGGCTGGAATAGCTGCGGTGGACCCCCAGCATGGTCGCAAGCTGCTCATGCGTCAGCGGCACGGCTTCTTCGCCGTTGGTACGCTCCATCGCCGACATGATCCATTTCGCGGTGCGCTGCTCGATCGAATGGATGGCGTTGCAGGCCGTCGACTGGAATATCTGGGCCAGCATGCAGTCGGCATAGCGGGCGAACACGTTGCGCAGCGTAGCCGACTTTGTTTTCGCGCCGTCGAGCTTTCCGACATGCAGGCGCACGAATGGCCCGCCGAACTTGACCACGATGCGCGTATAGGCCGGTAGATATCCCTGGCTGACAATTCCGCCGACGGCTCCTTCGCGGCCGACCAGTATGGTTTCGACCTCGCGGCCGTCCTCGTTGGAGACCATGTATGACACAAGACTCGGCCCGCACGGGAAGTGGACGATCTCGACATGGTCGCCCGGATTATAGAGCAGTTCGTTGGCCTTGGCCTCTTCATACGCGAGATGTGGCGCGATCAAAGCAAAGTCGCTGGCGCTGAGCCGCCGCAACAGGTTGTTGAACAGCCGTCCGGTGTCGTTCAGCGTTTCCACGTCGCGCTGCCATCCCGAAGTGCGCTTGCCCGCAGTACCGACAATAACTGATCATATCCGATTTTTGTGCGCACAAGTGTACAGATAGCGGAACCGCGATGTGATGGTTTCGCCGGGAACCCTATCGACACGCTTGGAAAGGTGCCAGAGGCAGGCCCGGTCCGAGTCCCGCTCGGATTTCGACTTTAGGACCTCTTGACGGCGAGCGCTCCCTCTGTGTGGTCAGAAGGACCGTGATCATACATCGACGTTAGGCCGTCTCAATTGGCGGCGTCTTCGGCGCGAGTTAGTTTCTCGATCTGCTTTCCATCCGTCCCAAGGGAACTTTTTGTTGCCTTCCGCGTGAATTGTTTTTCGCTTGGAGGGAAATTATGAGCGAGTGTAAGCCCGACGCATCGTCACCCGACAATGTTGACACTCTTTTGAATATGCCGCGCGGCCCGGAGCGAGATGAAGCCCTCAGGAAGGCGCAACAACTCCGTTACGCTGCGGAGGCCTACAACTATCTCTTCTCCAAGGAACTCAAACCGCCCCAATAGGCGTTTGGAACCACGAGTTCCCAAAGTTCACTTTTGTACATTTGGCTGGAACCAAATTCCAGACATCCGCGTTTTGCGCTGGGCGGTAGGGCGTATATCGCGGGGAACATCGTGTTGAGTAGGGATTATTTCGTGAGTCAGGTGACGTCGCTTCTCAAGTTTGCCAAGGAAACCACAAACCCTCGGCTTGCTGCCGTCCTGATTGAGAAAGCGGCCGATCTTAAATCTCAAGTTGATGAATCGAGTACGACGCCGGACCCAAGTCCTCAAACGCCGGATGTCCAACCCGAAACCAGCCCCACCCCCCGCTACTAGCTCTCCGTAAGCCGAGTTGCTGAAGGGCTGTCGCCATAAGCGGCCTATACTTTCCATCGTATCGCCTTGCTTTGGTCAAACCGGGCTGGATTGTGGCAGATCGACGACCTAACGTAATCCGCCCCCGCCCTCATGCGGGTGACATTGGATGGGTACGGAGCGCTAATGGATACTACGCTGAACCCGGAACAAACCGATCCGCGCCATGTCCTGGCCGCGCGCGCGGACGAAGAACTTGCGCACGCACATGAACAGATCACGCGCGCGGGTGAAGAGATCGCGCGCGCGGAGGAACAGCTTTCCAAGCTGGAGCACGATGCCGT
>Ga0137418_10004347_pt1 | contig 13015 bp, 10 predicted proteins | sample CZODoug3_1_2_16f_FD_122242 | JGI IMG/M metagenome (GOLD analysis project Ga0137418, IMG submission 122242) | Vadose zone soil fungal communities from Angelo Coast Range Reserve, California, USA - CZODoug3_1_2_16fungal (Hybrid Assembly) | ecosystem: Environmental > Terrestrial > Soil > Vadose...
GACGGTCGAAGGAATGCAGTTCGACCGCGGTTATCTCTCGCCGTACTTCGTCACCGATCCCGAGAAGATGGAAGCCGCCCTCGAGGACGCGCTGATTCTCATCCACGACAAGAAGATTTCGTCGATGAAGGATCTTCTTCCCATTCTCGAGAAGGTCGCGCAGCTGGGCAAGCCGTTGCTCATCATCGCCGAGGACATCGAGGGTGAGGCGCTGGCGACGCTGGTCGTCAACAAGCTCCGTGGCACGCTCCGCGTTTCCGCGGTCAAGGCCCCGGGCTTCGGCGATCGTCGCAAGGCAATGCTCGAGGACATCGCAGTCCTGACGGGCGGCCAGGTGATCTCCGAGGAAGTCGGATTCAAGCTGGAGAACGCCGTCGTGACCGATCTTGGTCGCGCCAAGCGTATCGTCGTCGACAAGGAAACCACGACCATCATCGATGGTCAGGGCGACGACGACAAGATCAAGGGACGTATCAAGGAGCTGAAGGCCGCGATCGACAAGACGACGTCCGATTACGACCGTGAGAAGCTCCAGGAGCGTCTCGCCAAGCTCGCCGGCGGTGTGGCGGTCATCAACGTCGGTGCCGCAACCGAGAGCGAGATGAAGGAGAAGAAAGCGCGGGTGGAAGACGCGCTACATGCGACACGCGCGGCCGTGGAAGAGGGAATCGTCCCGGGCGGCGGAGTAGCACTTGTCCGCGCGCAGAAGGCGCTCAAGAACCTCAAGCTCGCCGAAGCGGACGAGCAGATCGGTGTTGACATCATCCGTCGCTCGCTCGAAGAGCCGATGCGCATGATCGTACAGAATGCGGGTGGTGAAGGCTCGATCGTGGTCGAGAAGATCCGCCAGTCGAAGGAAGTCAACTACGGCTACAACGCTCTGACCGATGAGTACGAGGATCTGGTCCTGGCCGGCGTCATCGACCCGACCAAGGTCACACGCACCGCGTTGCAGAACGCGGCGTCGATCGCGTCACTCCTCCTCACGACGGAAGCAATCATCGTCGAGAAGAAGGAGCCGGCTGGCGCTGGCGCTCAGGGCGGCGGCGCGCCCGGTGGAATGGGCGGGATGTACTAGAACTCGCAACTTTGCGGGATTTCAAGCGGGAGCCGCTATGCGGCTCCCGCTTTTCTTTATTAACTACAACTGCGAGGGGAGTAAGGTTGAAGGTGCGAGGTGCTAGGTTCGAGGTCGGAGGTAACGCGCACCAACTTGCGCTTCTACCTCGTACCCCCCACCTGGTACCTCTCACCTACAACCTTACTCCTCTCGCAGTTGCAGTTAAGTGCCCGCTCTTGACCAGAGAGCGGGATCGAGGTATAATCCCGGTGACAATTGAAGCCCTGTGGTAATTTGCCGCGTATTGCAGCCACGTTAAATAAATGCTAAAAAGCGAGGAACGCCCGCGGCCACACAGCCTCGGGCGTTCTGCTTTATGCGCGGAGTCAATCAACCAGACTCCCCATGACTACTCAGCAACAGCTCGCGATCGATTCCGGACCGGCGCTCCAAGACTTTCCCTGTGCGCTGGATGCGACGAGCGATCCCACCAACACGTCCACGCTTGAATCTTCATGTAGTCTCGGCGAATTCGATTCGGCCGTGGTCCACTGCGAGATCGTTGGCCCTCGTGGAGCACCAGTCATCGCCGTGCTCGGCGGGATCTCCGCCTCGAAGCACGTCACTGCGTCCCCCCGGGACGCGTCTCCCGGCTGGTGGGAGGACGTCGTTGGGCCGGGCCGCGCAATCGACACCAGGCAGTTTCGGGTCTTGGGCATCGACTACGTCACGAGCGGAAAAAGTACGGCTCCAGTTACCACGGCCGATCAGGCTGAAGCCCTTGCTGTTGCCCTCGATCGAGTCGGAGTCAGAACCCTCCACGCACTCGTAGGTGCATCCTATGGAGGGATGGTTGCCCTTGCATTCGGCGTCGCGTTTCCGGCGCGAGCAGGGCGTCTGGTAGTGATCAGCGCGGCTCACGAGAGCGATCCGATCGCCACTGCTCTCCGACATCTCCAGCGGCGCGTCGTCGCTCTTGGGAGCGCAGCGGGCAGGGAACGCGACGGATTGGCGATTGCGCGCGGTATTGCGATGACGAGCTACCTGACCCCCCGGTACTTCGAGGAACGTCTCGAAGGCTGTGATCGGAACGATTCGACCCTGGTCGAGAATCGTATCGGGGGCTACCTCAAGAAGCGTGGCGAGCAGTTCGCCGACCAGTGGACGTCCGAAAGGTACAACGCGCTCTCGCTCTCTCTCGACCTCCACAAGATCCGCCCCGAGGACATCACGATCCCGGCAACCGTGATTGCCATCAGTAGTGATCGGCTGGTGCCGGTCGCGCAGAGTCGCGAGCTCGCGCAGAGACTGGGCGGTCCAAGCCAGCTCATCGAGCTCGATTCGTCTCTTGGCCACGATGCGTTCCTCGGCGATTTCTCTCGCGTTGCTCCATTTATCAACGAGCTAATTCGGCTCGAAGCGGAGGCAGTGTCATGAGCGACGAGACCAGACACTCATCGACCCGTCCTCCGCTGCGTCCATCAACGCGCGCGGTGCGTGCGGGAATAGCGACCGATCTGCACCATGGCGCGGTGGTGCCCCCAATCCATCTCTCTTCGACATTCGCCTTTGAAGCGTTCGGAAAGAAGAGGCTGTATGACTACACGCGCACCGGCAATCCTACGCGCGAGTACCTCGCGAATGCGCTGGCCGAGCTGGAGGATGGAGAGGGAGCGGTCGTGACGAGCACCGGCATGTCGGCGGTGGCTCTGGTGCTGCAGCTTGTGCGTCCGGGAGATCTCATTCTCGCCGCTCACGACTGTTATGGTGGAACGCATCGCATTCTGCGCTCCCTCGCGGCCCGCGGGCAATTTGATGTTGCGTTCGTGGATCTCACGAGTGAAACCGCCGTGGAGACAGTGAAATCGCGTCGGCCGAAACTGCTCTGGATTGAAACTCCAAGCAACCCGTTACTCAGGGTGACGAACCTCGCTCTGGTGATTGAAGCTGGGCATGACGTCGGGGCGATTGTGGCAGTGGACAACACCTTCCTATCACCGGTGCTGCAGCGGCCGATCGAGTTCGGCGCTGACCTCGTGGTCCACTCGACCACCAAGTACCTCAACGGACACAGCGACGTCGTCGGAGGCGCGGTCGTGGCAGCTGACTCCGCGCTCGTTGAGGAGCTGGCCTGGTGGGCGAACTGCCTCGGAATAACGGGCGCCCCCTTCGACAGCTTTCTCACACTGAGAGGAGTGCGGACGCTTCATGCGCGGATGCGCGTCCACTGTGAGAACGCCGCACGCGTGGTGGAGCTGCTGTGCGACCACCCCGCTGTAAAGCGTGTCTACTATCCGGGCTTGAGCTCGCATCCAGGGCACAGCGTTGCCGCGTCGCAGCAGGCCGGCTTCGGCGCAATGGTGAGCTTCGAAGTAAACGGTGGAATCGATGGCGTGCAGCAGTTCGTCAACGCACTTCAGTGCTTCACCCTCGCAGAATCGCTGGGAGGTGTTGAGAGTCTGGTCGCGCATCCGGCGACGATGACGCATGCCTCGATGGACGAGGCGGCACGAGCGACCGCGGGAATCGAGGATTCGTTGCTGCGCCTCTCGGTCGGAATCGAACACGCCGACGACCTCGTGGCGGATCTCGCAGCCGCGCTGGACCATGCCGCCGCATACGCGCCCGATAATTATTCTGAGACGGAACGCACGAACGTGGGCGCCACTGTGTGACCGTTGCACTCGAGCGGGCGGGATTGCACTATCTTGGTCCCGTCAGCCTGTCCCCCACGCTCATGCAAAGGGTCAACCCATGTCAGCCAGGATCGCAGCAGCAGCGGTCATGTTTCTCTCGGCCGGTCCACTCGCCGCCCAGGCTCCCACCGCGGCATACATTGTCACGCGCCTCGGAGTAGACACCGTCGCCATCGAGCGTTACACGCGATCTCCGAGCAAGCTCGAGGGAGATGTCGTGGTGAGAAACCCACGCGTGCAGACATTCCACTATGTGGCCGATCTCGGAGCCAGAGGCCAGCTCAAGAATTTTCATCTGACGGTGCGTCGAGCGGACGCCGAGGCATCGGCCCCGGCACGATTCGAAGTAGTAGATACGTTTGGTGATTCGATCGCTGTCGTGGAGGTTACGCGAGCCGGTGCGCGTGACACGACTCTCTCCGTGCGGCAGCTGTACCATGGGCGCCCGGCAGTCGCATTTCCAAACACGCCCCCTGCGTATGGCATCTACGAACAGATACTGGCGAATTCCGCGCTGAAGGGCGACAGCGTCGCGTATGCGCTTATTGGGCGACCTGGAGCAGATCTATCGTCGATCATTCTCCGCAGGAGGGGCGCAGACTCCGTGGCGTTCAGGAGCACATGGTTCCCGAACTGGATAGAAGTCGCTCGTGTCGATTCGCGCGGCCGGATTCTGGGCGTCAATTCAACTGCAACTACTGTCAAAACAATGGCAGAGGCCGCTCCCGGCCTGGACTTCGACCGTGTTGCGTCGGGCTGGGCTGCCGCGGAGAAAGCCAAGGGTCCGGCAGGATTGGTATCACCACCCGATACGGTCAGAGCAACAATCGGCGTCGCAAACATCGTCGTTGCGTACAGCCGTCCAGCGAAACGCGGCCGCGTGATCTTCGGCAACATCGTTCCCTGGAATCAGGTCTGGCGCACTGGCGCGAACGCCGCGACCATGTTCACCACCGACAAGGATCTCGTCTTCGGCAGCACCGTGGTGCCTGCCGGCAAATACACTCTATGGACGCTTCCCACGCCGACTGGAGCGAAACTGATTTTCAACAGCCAGACAGGGCAGTGGGGTACTGACTATCAGGCCGACAAGGATTTTGCACGGGTAGACCTGATGTCGAAGCAAGTGTCTCCGCCCGTCGAGCAATTCCTGATCGGAGTGGTTCCGCAAGGCTCCGGAGGTTTGCTGCGGTACGCATGGGACGACAGGGAATACTCGATTCCGTTCACGGTGAAATAGGTTGACGTCGACCGAGACCCCGGCCCGGGGAGATCATTGGCTCCGTGCTGTGGGCTACGGATTGCTTGCCGAGATCTCGACGATCGTTACGATCATCGCGATCACGGTGCTCTATCGGTACGTCTTTGTACGGGGACTGACAGAGCCCAGCTATGCTGCGTTCAATCAACGTACTGGAGCAATAGTCGGTATAGTCGGCGGCACTCTCTACACTTTTCTTTTCGCTCGGCGCCTGATGCGCCGGATTTCAGCGCGCTTCATCGCGCACGGAATCGTCGTCGCGATTGCGGCAATTGCGCTGTCAGTCCTTGGATCGATCGCGGGGCATCAGAGCGTGCCTTCCGCATACATACTCGCCTCCGCACTGAAGTTGGCCGCTGGTGCTCTGGCCGGATTTCTCGCCGCGAAGCGTTATGCGCCGGCGGCCGGCGGTTAGGGAATCACTCGGCGATGGTCAGCGATACGGGATTGTCGAGATAGACGACTTTCTCTTCTCGGCGCGAATGAAGTATTCGCCAGAACCAATTCTCGTCGTGCGGTTGCCCGCCGTGCTCCATGATGAGCTTTGCCAGGTCGGCCACTTCGCGCGGATCCATTCGTAAGCATCCATGTGATGCAGCGGAGCCGAGGCTCTCGACATCTCCAGTGCCGTGGATGTAGTAGTCGGGATCCTGGAAGAAGATCTTCACCACCTTCATCGGATTCTCTGGATCGCCCGGACCCTTCGCTGTCTTTCCTTTTGCCCATTCAGCGTCGGGCGGCGGACGCCAGCTTGGATTCCAGACGATCTTGCTGATGGTGAATGTGCCTACCGGCGTCGGATATCGGTCCTGGCCGACGGCGATCGCATAGGTCTTGAGCGTGCTGTCTCCACGCCGAACGATAAGAATCCTCGCCCGAAGATCAGCCCGGAGCGTGAGAGATTCCTCGCGATGCGGAACCGACGCGACGGGCGTGTCACGACCAGCCGTCGGAGCGGTTCGCGGCAGCTCGATCTGAGCGCAGGCGGTCGTCGCCCCGATCGCTCCGGCCAGAACTGTCATTACTAAAGTCCTGCGATATTTGCTCATTTAACGGCTGAGGTTGTTTGCTTTTGGCTGTGCTGTCGACTCATATGATTATTACAAATGCTGTTCCACAATCAGGGTCATTTGTGGTCGCCAACTATGGAACAATTTCGCAATTCCCCGTAAGAGATTCCCCTCGCTGGCCGCGGCCGCCACGGCGCTGCATTTTCATGGGCAACCGCACCGCATGATGCCCTTCACCCGACAAAAAACCGTGCGCACCCACAACAAAGCCTCTCTGCTCGCGCTCGTCGTGATCTCGTTTCCTTGCGTTGAGCTGCGCGCACAGAAGCTCGATCAATCCCTCTACTCCAGTCTCGAATGGCGCATGATCGGGCCATTCCGCGGTGGACGCACCATCGGCGCTACCGGAGTTCGCGGTCAGCCGAACGTGTTTTACGTGGGAGTGAACAACGGCGGCGTGTGGAAGACCACGGACTACGGCCGCGTGTGGACGCCAATCTTCGACGAACAGCCCACGGGATCGATCGGTGATGTTGCCGTCGCTCCGTCGAATCCAAACGTGATCTACGTCGGAACCGGCGAGGGAGTGCAGCGGCCAGACCTCTCGACCGGCGACGGCGTCTACAAATCGACCGATGCCGGCAAGACGTGGCGTCACCTCGGACTTCGCGACGGACAGCAGATCGGTGGAATCATCGTTGACCCGCGCGACGAAAACCGGGTATTCGTCGCCGTGCTAGGCCATCCGTACGGCCCGAATCCCGAGCGCGGAGTTTATCGATCGACCAACGGTGGAGAGAGCTTCGAGCACGTTCTCTACAAGGACGAGAACACGGGAGCGATTCAGGTGGGGTTCGATCCGGCAAATCCGCAAATAGTCTATGCCGCGCTCTGGGCGGGCAGGCAGGGGCCGTGGGAGAACTCGTCGTGGAACGGCCCGCTGAGCGGCCTGTTCAAGTCGGTCGACGGCGGAACGACGTGGCGCCAGATTGGAAAGGGATTTCCGACCGCGGCGCAGGGCCTTGGCAGAATCGGATTCACAATCGCACCCAGCGATCCGCGGCGAATGTACGCCACCGTCGACGCGCCAGCTCTGGGCGGGATCTATCGCTCCGACGACGCCGGCGAGACCTGGAGACGAACCAACGACGAGGTTCGAGTCTGGGGCCGGGCATCGGATTTTGCCGAGGTAAAGGTCGATCCGCGAAATCCGGATGTGGTGTATTCGGCGAACACATCGACTTACCGCTCGAACGACGGCGGGAGTACGTTCACCGCGATCAAGGGCGCGCCCGGTGGCGACGATTATCACCGGATTTGGATCAACCCGGATAATCCCGACATCATGATCATCGCGGCCGACCAGGGCGCTACGCTCACCGTTAATGGCGGGAAGACGTGGAGCTCGTGGTACAACCAGCCGACAGCGCAATTCTACCACGTGATCACCGACAATCGAATTCCGTACTGGGTGTATGGCGGCCAGCAAGAGAGCGGTTCGATCGGAACGATGAGTCGCGGCGATTACGGCGCGATCACTTTCCGAGAGTGGAATCAGGTGGGAGTCGAGGAGTATGGATACGTGGCTCCCGACCCGCTCGATCCGAACATCATCTACGGCGGGAAGATCACGCGCTTCGATCAGCGATCACGGGAGGTTCAGAACATAAGCCCGGAGGCCGTACGCTCCGGAAAGTACAGGTTCCTTCGCACCGCCCCCGTCATTTTCTCGACCGTGGATCCCCACACGCTCTACTATGCTGGCAACGTTCTGTTCAAGACCACGAACGGCGGGCACAGCTGGGAGGTCATGAGTCCCGATCTCACCCGGCAGAATTACGACGTGCCTCAGAGCTACGGGATTTATACCAATGGCGATCTCTCGCGCGCAAAGAATCGTGGCGTCATCTACGCCGTCGCGCCGTCGTTCCGCGACGTGAACACGATCTGGACGGGCTCCGACGACGGGGCGATCAACCTCACTCGCGACGGCGGGAAGACGTGGACCAACGTCACCCCGGCGGCGCTGACTCCGTGGAGCAAGGTCTCGCAGTTGGAGGCGTCGCACTTCGATGACGAATCCGCGTACGCATCTATCAACCGATTCAAGCTCGACGATCTGCATCCGCACATCTACCGGACGCACGATGGCGGAAAAAGCTGGACGGAGATCATCAATGGCATTCCGGCGGATGAAGTTGTGAACTCGGTCCGCGAGGATCCGGTTCGGCGCGGGCTCCTGTTCGCCGGCACCGAGCGCGCGGTCTACTTTTCCCTGGACGACGGCCGCCAGTGGCAGCCACTCAGGCTCAACATGCCGGCGACCTCGATTCGCGATCTCGTGATCCATGATGATGACATCGTCGTCGGTACGCACGGCCGCTCATTCTGGATCCTCGACGACATGACTCCGCTTCGCCAGCTCGACGCGAAGGCCGCGAGCGCGGGGACGTTTCTCTTCAAGCCGAAGCTTACCTATCGCTTCCGCCGCAACAAGAACACCGATACGCCCTTGCCGCCCGAAGAGCCTGCGGGAAAAAATCCCCCCGATGGTGCGATCATCAACTACCGACTCGGTGCCGATGCAGGGACGCCAGTTGTACTGGATATTCTCGACGCAGCCGGCAAAACTCTCCGCAGCTTCTCCAGCGCCGACTCGATCGAGCCAGTTGAGAAGGATCTGAACGTCCCCACGTATTGGGTTCGCCCACAACAGCGCGTCGCCGTGAGTCGGGGCACGCACCGCTTCGTCTGGGATCTTCACTATGCACCGCCCAAGGTTCTCGGGCACGAATATCCGATCTCAGCCATCTATGGCGACACACCCAGATTCCCGCTGGGACCGGCCGTATTGCCGGGCACGTACACCATCCGTCTGACCGCGAACGGAAGGAGCTCAACACAGCCGCTGACGATAAAAATGGATCCGCGAGTTCGGATCACAGAAGCCGGGCTTCGTCTTCAGCGTGACATCGGTGTCCGAATGAACGATGCCATCAGCCGCGATTTCGGCGCGCTCAGCGAGGTGCGCGCCCGGCGAGCACTCTTGAGGGCCCAGCGTGAAGGCGCGAAGGCGAAGGAAGTGGCGGATTCTCTCGTGGCCCTCGATTCGTTGCTGGCCAACATCGAGACCGGCGCACGACGTGGAGGCGCCGCCAGCCTGGTTGTCCTGAATGAACAGCTGGCGGGAATTCTCGACACGGTGGAGGGTGCGGACGCCGAGCCTACGAGCCAGGTAGTAGCCGCCGCGGGAGACCTGGAGAAAGATCTGGCGGCGCTTCTCTCACAATGGTCCGATATTCAGCGCACCCGAATTCGCCCCGATCGGAAGTAGATTATGGAGGCCCCGTACGCGGAGCTCACCGGAGAACGCAATGACGACGAGCAAGGAAACCGAGTGGATGAATCACCCGAGGCTGCGGAAGCTCGTAACAGCCGTCAACGAGCTGACTCTCGCCGAACGGATCACGCTCGTGAAAGGACTCGTGCCGGCCATCGCGGACGAGCTGTCCGATACCGAGTACGAAAGATTCGTTGACGCGATACGATTGAAAGGTGAGCGTTTCCACGAAGCACAGGCGCATCCCGGCGAGGGCAGGGCGGAGAGGAAGATTCCGGGCGAGCGCGACGTTGAAGGGCGATAGGGTGAGGCGATGAACTTCTACTGGATTTTCGGAACTCTCATGGTTGCCGCCGTTCTGTTTGCGCTCTACGCCGGCACGCGCCGCCCCAAACCGTAGGCTAAATCCCGAGGGCGAGCTGGATCGGCCCGCTTGAAGTCGCGGCGCCCGCATCCACGCATATCGGTCCAACGACTCTATCCTGCGCCGCCGCGGTCAGGCGCCCCTTGAATCTCGCGCGGCGGAGCGAATCACCTACGGTACCGAGAGCGGTTCGCGGGTTGTTGTTTTTCTCGCTGAGGTGAGCGAGCACAATATTGTTGAGTCCAGAGTGGACGCTTTGAGTCGCCGCATGCGCGGCGTCCCGATTGCTCAGGTGCCCGTACCTGCCGCGGATCCTCGCCTGGAGTGACGGCGGATATGGTCCCGCTCGCAGCATTCCCTCATCGTGGTTCGCTTCGATGACGAGGACGTCGAGCTTGTCGAGGGCGCGCAAAACGCTTTCGGTAACGCAGCCCAGATCATAGACGATTCCTGCGCGCGCACCTTCGCGGACCGACGTGACGATTACCGCGATCGGCTCATTCGCGTCATGCGAGATAGGAACTGTCTCTAAATGAAAGTCGCCGACGACGACAGTGCTCTTCCTTGGCGTAAGAATCGAGCGAAGCTTTGCCCATTCCGGGCACATCATCCTGGTTCCGGCTGTGCAGACGACTGTCCAGCCCCATTTTCGAGCGGCCGCCGCAACGCCCTTGATGTGATCCGTGTGCTCGTGGGTGACAACGACGGCCTCGATCGATTCCGGGGCCACACCGGCCACGGCCAGACGCTGCTTGAGGACGCGGGGAGCAAATCCGGCATCAACGAGTATGCGCGAACGCGCGGTCTCGACAAGAACCGCATTCCCACTGCTTCCGCTGCCAAGAACCCACAGCCTCATCAAATGCTCCAACGTCGTTTGTGCGCTTCCGTAAGCTGCTTCCGCGCCTTCGCCCCGAGCTCAACTTGTCGCCGCGACATCACGCGCTCAGCGACTACGAGGAATCTAGTGACGTCGTAAGTATCGTAGGGCTCACCATCCCCCCACGCGAATGGAGGTACTGCTTTTGGCGGCACGTTGGCGCCGTAGACGTTGGCGCCGGTGCCGATCACCGTGCCGGTGCTCAACATTGTTCCAATGCCCGTCTTCGCATGATCGCCGAAAAGGGTTCCCAGAAACTGCTGGCCCGTGCTTCGAACTCCCGATGGCGTCCAAAGCTGGACCGGCCCGTATGTGTTCTTCAGATCGCTTGTCGTCGTCAGCGCGCCGAGGTTGACCCATCGTCCGAGGTAGGAATGGCCGACGAATCCGGCGTGCCCCTTGTTGCTGTGTCCGAGAACGATCGAGGTGGTGAATTCGCCTCGAACCTTGCAATGATCGCCAATCGACGAAGTCGCGACGCGGTCTCCAAGAATCTGCGCATCGCGACCGACCGAGATTGGCCCGACGAGATGGGTGAACGGCGCGACGACAGCACCACGCCGCACCAGTATCGGCCCGGCGGACGCGTCGAGCACGACCTGCGGTCCGATCAAGGCGCCCTCCTCCACGAAGATCCCGTGATCGCCTAACGTCACTGCGGTGATTTTCGCCGTCGCCTCGAGTGATTTTCCGCGGAGGGGAATGTCCTCCATCAGCTGGTCACCCAGGGTGGCGATGAAATCCCACACCTCATTGATCCAGCGTCCCTTGATCCTCTGGCCGCCAAGTGTCGTCTGGATCGATCCGATGTCTACCGAGCCGTCGGAGAACTGTGAGACGGGAAGCGCTCGTGCGAGCCTCAGCGCGCACGCGGCACCTTCGCACATCAGGAGGTCGAACCTTTCGAGATTGAGATCGAGCGGGATCACGCAGCGCGTGTTGACGACAATCGAGCCCGCTGGAATCTCCGATTTCGGGGTGAGAGCAGGAGGCGCGTTGCCCTCTTCGAATTGCGTGAGGTGGGCGGAGCTGATGAAACCGGCGCTCTGGAGACCGGTGGCCCGCTCCCACCGTCTGCGAATCAGCGACGTGCCAGCCCGCAGCTCGGACCCGGGACGCGTCAGCGCGAACGGCTCGAACTGCCGTGCCTGCGCATCGTCGTAAAAGTAGAGTGCGCTCATGATTTCGCCCGCTCGCTCGCTGGGATCGATTCCACCAGCCGCTTCAGATCTGCTGCCTTCTCACGCGTGGTAACCAGCGTCAGTCCATCGTGCATGACTACCACCAGGTTGTCAACGCCGTAGGCCACCACCCGGCCGGAATCCGTGTGGATGACGTTGTCGCTGCAATCGACCATGTGGACGTCACCGGTGGTGACGTTTCCAAATTCGTCCTTGTCCCGGACCCGGCCGAGCGCTGCCCAGGTACCGATGTCGTCCCAGCCGAAATCGCCCGGAATCACCGTCACGTTTCCACTACGCTCCAGAACACCGACATCGACCGAGACCGGCTTTCCGACGCTGGCAAAAAATTCCGATGCCTCGGCGTCCTTACCGAGGCTCAGTGCCTTTGCCAGCTCGGGTGTATGCTGCTTAACCTGGGCCAGGAAGTCTCCGACATTCCAGACGAAGATGCCCGAGTTCCAGAGATAACCCTCCGAGCGCATCTTTTCCGCGCGGGCACGGTCGGGCTTCTCGACGAATCGCTTGACGGGAGAGCCGCCTTGTTTGTTCGGGTTGGCAGCCTGGATGTAGCCGAAGCCCTCATCGGCGCGCGTCGGGACAACACCAACCGTTACGAGCGTGTGGGTCTTGCGCGCGATCTCTTCAGCGCTGAGAAGGGTCTCCCTGAATTTCGCATCATCGCCGATGAACCAGTCGGCGTGGACAGAAATCATCGTCGCTTCCTTGCCGCCGCGACGCTCGATGGTGAGAGCCGCCCACGTCAGCGCCGCCGCAGTTCCGGCCGGCTGTGGCTCGGCGACGATGTTTTCGCGCGGTATCGGAGGAAGAAGCTGCCGGATCGGTTTTACGAGGCTCGCGTTCGTGAGCACCAGCGTGTGAGCGGGATCCACAAGGGGGCCGAGCCGGTCGACCGCATCAACCAGCAGGGGCTTCGCGGTCACCAGAGGCAATAGCTGTTTGGGACACTCGGGCGTGCTGAGCGGCCAGAATCGCGAGCCGACTCCGCCGGCGAGGACGACAGCCCAGCGGCTCACTCGCCGCTCATGCCCGCTTCGTCAGGCGTTCCGGTGAGACGCGCGACGAGCGCGTAAAGTTTTTTCGGGCTGAACGGTTTTGTCAGGAACTGGGTCGCTCCCAACGCCAGCGCATCGCGTTCGTGTTTCGCGTCGCCACCCGCCGTAAGGATGATGCATGGTAGCGTTTTGAACCTTTCCTGCTCG
>Ga0137418_10004349_pt1 | contig 13011 bp, 7 predicted proteins | sample CZODoug3_1_2_16f_FD_122242 | JGI IMG/M metagenome (GOLD analysis project Ga0137418, IMG submission 122242) | Vadose zone soil fungal communities from Angelo Coast Range Reserve, California, USA - CZODoug3_1_2_16fungal (Hybrid Assembly) | ecosystem: Environmental > Terrestrial > Soil > Vadose...
TGATTCGAAGGGGGACGAGTTTGCTGCTGGCGCAGGCAGCTACGTCGGAGCAGGCCAGCCGCATCGGGAACCAAACCGGCGGACGTGTATTTGTGTTTCTGCACCCACCGACGATTTCTGGCGCGACCATCGGGCTAGCACGGCACAGGGAGTGAAGTTCATCCGCAAAACCGCGAGACGAAACCTATGGGACGGTCGCGGTTTTCGAAGGTCTCTACGGGAATCTTTGGGATCTGATCCAACCGAACTAGGTGTCGCTGGTGACGAGGGAGTCGAAGAGCGGAGTCCTTAGGCCATACGCTGGCGCCGGAATGAGGGCAGAACAGTGGCCAGAAAAATCAATGGACTTCATCCTCAGCCGGGGCAGTGTCTGGCGTATCTACCTTCAACCCTCCCGGACTAGGTGACGCCGGCGGCGGCGGCTGGAACTCGCCGGGATCTTTGCCGGCCATTGCGATCTTCATGAAGTCGATCCACATCGGCAGGGCGGCGTGCGCGCCGCTCTCCTTGGCGCCTAGCGATTTCTTCTCGTCGTACCCGATCCAGACACCGCAAGTCATCGAGGGCGAGAACCCAACGAACCAGGCGTCGGTGAAGTCATTGGTGGTGCCGGTCTTTCCGCCCAGCGGAAGCTTCAAGCCGGCGGCTGCGATACCCGTGCCGTGCTGGACAACTTCCTGAAGCATCGAAGTCACAATACGGGCCGTGCGCGAGGAGACCACGTCCTTCACTTCCGGAAAATTTTCTTCCAGCACACGGCCGTCGTAATCCGTCACTTTGGTGATGTAGCGGGGCGTGATGCGGACACCATCGTTAGGAAATACGCTGAAGGCGGCGGTTTGTTCAAGCAGAGTGATTTCCGCGGAACCGAGCGCGACAGGAAGATACGGCGGGATATTTGAGGTCACGCCAAAACGGTGAGCGTAATCGATGACCGTTTTAATACCGACGCGGTCCGCCAGGCGCAGCGCCGGAATGTTGCGTGACTGGGCCAGGGCCCGACGCAGGGTGATGGTGCCTTCGAATTTCTCGTCGTAGTTGTGCGGAGTGTAGGGGCCCGATTGCGTTTCGAAGGTGATTGGCGCGTCGAGAATGGTATCGTCGGGACTACCGCCCTGATCGATGACCGCCGTGTAGACGTACGGCTTGAAGGAAGAACCGACCTGTCGGAGCGCTTGCGTAGCACGATTGAATTTCGTCTCGTTGAAGTCGCGTCCGCCGATCATCGCTTTAATCTCGCCCGTGGCATTGTCAATCGCGACCAGTGCGCCCTGCGCTCCGGAATCCTGCTCGAGGGTCACGTGCGCCACACCGTCAGGACCCAGGCTTTGGACCTTCACATAGCAAAGGTGACCGGGCTTCAGAATGTCCTGGACTTTCTTTTGGGTCCAGGCTGCATCCTGCTGAGTGAGGGTGGCGTGGTAACGGCCGAACTTCACGGTAACTGCTCCGGGCGCGCCTGCCGTCACGAGCGCGTGCAGATAGCCGTTGACCTCCGGTTCGTCGTCCCAATCGGGATGAGTAAAGGTGTCGAGTGTGGCGTTGGGAGAAAGCACATTGACGAGGCGATTCTTCCAGCCGTGGCGACGTTCGTAAGCGGCCACTCCGTTGAGGACCGCCCGGTTCGCAGCACGCTGCAGATCCATGTCGAGAGACGTGTAGACCCGCAAGCCGCCTTCGTGGACCTGGTCGCTGCCATACTTGGTTTCGAGGTAGCGGCGGATTTCTTCCACGTAGTAGGGCGCGAGCGAGTTCGGATCGTGCTCAACGTTGAGGTGCAACGGCCTCGCTCTCGCGTCCGCGGCTTGTTGCGCGGTGATCTTGCCGTCTTCCAGCAGGGCATTAATAACCAGATTCCGACGCTTGAGAGCCCGGTCGGGGTGCATGATCGGCGAGTAGTACTGCGGCGCCTTGGGTAGTCCGGCAAGCAGCGCCGCCTCCTCGAGATTGAGCTTCTTGGCTGGCTTGCTGAAGTAATACTCTGAGGCTGATTCGAAGCCGTACGCGCCGTGACCGAGGAAGATCTGGTTGGCGTAAAGCGTGAAGATCTGTGACTTGGTGAACTTGCGCTCGATCTGGATAGCCAGCAGGGCTTCCTGAATCTTGCGATGAAACGAGCGGTCTGGCGACAAGAAAAGGTTACGAGCCAGTTGCATGGTGAGGGTCGAGGCGCCCTGGACCTTCCCGCCCGATTCGATGTCGCGATATGCAGCCCCCATGATTCGCCACACGTTGATGCCCCAGTGGCGGTAGAAGTCCTTGTCTTCAATCGAAATCAGGGCATCCCGAAGGACAGGGGGATAGTCATCGTAGGTCGCGACCACACGCCGTTGCAGCGCAAAGGAGCCGATGATGTGCCCCTGCCCATCATAAAGTTGTGTAATCGAACTCGGGCGGTAGTGCTCGAGCTCATCGACCTGGGGAAGGTCGGTGGAATAGACAAGCAGCAGGCCAGCCGTCGCGCCGACCAGGGCCGCAGCCAGCACCAGCAGGCCGAGAAGCACACGGCTGACCAGTTTTCTGCGCGGAACCGCGACTTCCTGCACGTCTTCGAACAGAGACTTCATGGGGTAACACCAGGTCGTCGGTCGTCAGTCATCAGCCGTGGGCATCCGCGTCCCTTTGAGAAAGTGATTCCCATCGAGTGCCCAGTCCCTAGGTGTAGCGGTCTTTAAATGATAAAGGCGCTTGCAACTGGTGAGTAAACAAAACCGCGTGCCCGAGAGCACGCGGCGGAAAGCTGACGACCGAAAACTTGCGACCGTCGACTGCCCTTAAGCCTTTGTCTCCCGATTTTTCAGAACTTCAATGGCCTTGCGCAGTTGCTCATCCTGCTGAGGCGCTTTGGTTTTGTTTTCATCGGCGGTGTTGGAATCCTGATCCTCGTCTGGCAGCGGAGCGTCGTCGTCGCTGTCGGCGACCAGGACGTTCGGTGTGATGGCAGTATCCTGAATCGCCTTGCCGCTCGGCGAGTAGTACTTGGCGATCGAAAGGATCACTGCTGAACCGTCCGGAAGGTCGATGATCTTCTGCACGGAGCCGTCGCCGAAGGTCTTGTCACCCACGACATCTCCCCGAGCGTTCTCGAGAATTGCCGCAGCCACGACCTCTGCCGGGCCCGCTGTGCCACGGTTTACGAGCACAACGACGGGAAGATTCGTGATCGCCTTGGAAGCTTCAGCCGCGAACGCTTCGCGGGGATACTTCTGCCCCTGGAGATACGTAATCGTTCCATGATTGAGGAAAAGGTTGGCGGTGGAGATGCCTTCCGGCACATCGCCCGAGCCGCTATTCCGCAGATCGAGGATGAATTTCTTCGCGCCTTGCTTCTGCAGCGCCTTGATCAGATTCGCGATCTCCTGCGACTTGCCTTTGGTCAGCGCATCCACCTTGATGTAGCCGACGCCTTCATCCACCATCTTGTCGGTAGCACCGGGGACCGATACCACTTCCCGGGTGACAACGACCTTCTGGGGTTCGGCGCGACGCGCACGCACGACCGAAATGTTGACGTTCGAACCGGGCTGCCCGCTCAGCAAAGCGCGAATCTCCGCCAACGACATTTCACGCGTGCTGTGGCCTTCAATTGCTTCGAAGATGTCGGAACCCTGAATGCCCGCCTTGTCGGCTGGACCACCCGGGATGACCGAGATCACCGCAGCGTAGCCAAATCGCTTGGATACGGCTGCTCCGATGTCGGCTTTCGCATCGCTCTTCTTCGCCTTGTATTCTTGGTATTCCTTGGGGCTCAGATAGCTGGAGTTGGGATCGAGGGCTTCCAGCAGTCCGTGCAGGGCTCCGTCGGTGACTTTTGGGATATTGGGTTCTTCTACGTACTCGGTGTTTACCCGGTTGAGCACTTCGCTATAGACCTGAAGCTGGCGGAAGGGGCCTTCATTCGAGGAGGCGCGCACGCCCCCCAGTCCGCCCACAACCATGAACAACAACACAGCAAACGAGGTCACGAGAATCGCGGCTTTAGTCTTTATTGACATCGATTTGTAATCATCCAGAATAAGGAAGGGACGTCACTTCCAGAGGGATACGCGCATTATATCTCTATTGATGTTGATTTCAGTAGTCGGGCTGCCAGAAATCGACCAGTGGTAATCATGCCGCTGCTAAGCGCTGACTCCGCCCCGGCAGAAGGCCTGTGCACCTGCTATGTCCCGACTCACTTGTTTCCGCCCTCATGTTCCTGTAAGCAATTGTAATTTAGGAGGTTATTGATTTCCGCCGGAGCCATCTATCCTGGGTATTTGAAGTTCACCGTCACGATGGTCTGGAAGTCCACGGGCTTGCCGTTCGAACTGTAAGGCTTGAAACGCCATTGCCGGACTGCGTCCGAGGCCGCACGGGCCAGCGCGAAATATCCTCGAACCAGCTTTACATCCCGCACCGTGCCATCTTTGGCAACCCAGACCTGCAAAACCACCGACCCCTCAAGATGTTGTGATAATGCTTGGGCGGGGTAATTGGGCTCGACCCGGTGTTCCACTGAGTTGCGAGAAGTCTCCTCGGGCACGACACCAGAGTCGAGCGAGTTCGCTGGGGACTGGGACGGAGTGGTTTTGAGACTGTCGGGAATGATCACCCCAGTGCGCCCAGCGGAAGCTGGAACGGGTTTTTCCTGAGCGGGTACCGAAACTGGAGTTTGCGGTTTAGCCACGATGGTGGGTTGGACTTGAGGCGGAGGCTGAACCGCCGGAACGCTCACATCGGTCGGCATCGCAGTCGTCTGCGCGGGTTCCTGGTTGGAGCCCGCAGGAGTTTCGGTCTGGGCTGGCTTCTGGGCGCCTGGCTTGGGTATAGCTTTGGTCTCGATGACCTCGAGCTTGTTTGGATCGACCTCCGACGACTCAACCGGGCCCGGATCGGTCGGGACGAGCTGTTCCTCGGGAGCGGATGGGGCCGGAGGGGATGGAGGCGCGGGCTGTTCGAGTGAAATCGATTGGACCGGCGACGCGGTGGTTACAGGTTGAGGTCGAGCCGGTTTGAGGGCGCGAGAGAACGAGTGCAGCACGGTGCTCAGTAGGCTTTGATACGAGTCTCCGGGAGCCCACGCCCAAAGGACCGTGGCGATCAGAAGGCAACCCACGACTGCGAAAACCAAATACCGAGGATGCGATTGCCTTTCGAGCTCTGCTTGCGGCTCTCCCTCTTCGGGTAGCGAGGAGAAGACGCCTGTCGAATCGTCGGAGGCATGGGCCTCACGTGCAGTTATTGCAACACTGGGGCTTTCGTGAGATGGCGGTTTCTGATCCCATCGGTTTTTGTTAACCGGTTGTGGCTCTTGAGGCTGGCCTTCCGGCTCGTGCCGCTTCGCGGGAGCTTGCGCGGCCCGCCCTTGCGAAGATTCGCCGGCGGAGTTCTTTTTCTCAGTCGACTCCGCTGCCTCCATCGCACTCCGTGGCGCGGTCTGTGCGACAAAGCCCGTCTTGGGCGCGGGAGGCTCGATCTCGTCCGTTATCTCAGCGGCTGCGGCCGCCATAGCAGCTTGTGCCGCCGCGGTTCGCTCTTCTTTGGTTTTCTGTTCGGAACGCCGCGAGAGAATCAGATCGCGGGCGGTAGACAGCGTTTCCTTCGCTTGCCGCGGATCAATCGGCTTTCTAATGACTGAATTTGCTCCGTGCTGCAGTGCTCGTGGCAGGTCCTTGGCATTCTTCACAACTGCCAAGCTCAGGGCCTGGCTAGCGACCTTCTGCTCGCGCACAGTCTTGAGCAGAGAGATTGCATCCACTTCCTGATCCCAATCCACCAGGATGGCATCGTAATTTTGATGGGATATTCGCTGAACGGCGACCAGCATTTCCGGACAGATCTCCGCCTCGATGCCGAGCTCGGTAAGGACTTGGCACAGTGTCGACGTGCTGGTTCCGTCCGACGAGAATAGAAGGGCGCGGAGAGCCATCCGCATCAGGCTAGTCGTAGGTAACCACAGCAGCAAGTTACGGAGGTGGAGAAGTCCCACACCTTAGACCCGAGCCCGACGGTAAGAAGGACATGTCCGACGGGGCGGTTACGCGGGTGGCCTCAGTTTCTAGAACGACAAGTGCCGTAGGACACAAAGTCCGTCTTGCAAGTTCCTTCGTGTCCCTTTAGTCCTTGATGGTTTAGTGGTTTTTCGCGGACACGACCGCCGCTGCCGGTGGTCGTGTCATCTCCAAAGCCCAGATGGCCGCCGGACGCATATACATCGAAGCACGATAGTTGCCTGTGAGGTCATAGGCCTCGGGGGTCCTGAACCAGTATCCCTTGGTTTCGTAGCTCACGTGATAGACGCCCCAAGCCGTATGAAATGCTTCGTCCTTCATCCCATCGCTTAGCATGAGCGCGGCCACGCCGAAAGTAGTGCCGCTCCAGACCTCCTGGACCTGCTCGTTCGTCGTAATGATGCTGCCGTCGGTGGCCATGCCATTGACAGCGCCCATCTCGCCCTTGCCGAACTTCATCACGTTGTAATCGAAGATTTTCTTCAACGCGCTGCGTTGCATCTCGCGGGGAACCAGATCACCCAGTCCGGTCATGTTGGCATACCACTGGCCAGCTAACTGGTCCGCCTGGATGTTGTCGCGATATTCACTTTGCGTGTCATAGCGAAAGTACGTGCCGTTCCACAGTTTCTTGATATAGCTGGCCTGGCCTCTGGTGAAAAGCTCCTTGTATTTTGCCGCCACCGGCCGCTCTCCGAGAACGTTCGCGATTTCCTCCGCAGCCCGCAGGGCCGCCAGCCACAGGCCTCCGCAATAGGCGCTTTCTCCGCGCACCACCCAGACGTCATAGGTCTGGTCCGGATAGCCATCATTCTCCGGAATGCCGTCGCCGTCGCGGTCGAACTTGCGCAGATATTCCAGCGCTTCCTGCACCGCCGGCCAGGTGTATTGCAGGAATTGTTTGTCATTACGTCCGCTGAAAACGTAGTCGCGCCACACCATCAGCACAAATTTGCTGTTCAGATCCTTCCATCCATTGGTGTTCTGCCAGCTGAACTGATTGACCTGGAAGAAAGGGTCTTCCTCAGGTACTCCCAGATCGTGGGGCACTGCTCCCTTCGACTTGCGCTCACGATATGCAGGCGACCCGCTCTGCTGCGACTTCCACAGCCACATGTATTTGTCGGTCAGATCTTGCGGTACGGTATCGGCGAACTGTCGAAGCTCCTGCTTGTCGATTTCCGGCCAGAACTTGGCGAGGGGCATCGACCCGTAAAAACGCACATCGAGCGTGGCGTAAAACGGGTAATCGAAGCACTCCATGAAAGCAAACGTGTGGGGAGTTTTTGGATCGGATCCCACCGGCCTGCCCCAAAACGAACCGGCGTCGGCCAGGATGTACATCTCGTTGAACAACGCTCCGCGGTACCACAGTGGCTTGCTCTCGTCGTTGATGTATTGTGCTTGCCAGGCATCGATACCATCACTCCACTTGGTCGAGTTGAGCAAGCCGTCGCGCGCGATGTTCCATCCGTTGGTTCCGGTGGTGCCGTAGAAGTCGGTGTAATGGCGGTACCACTTGCGCCCGGAGCCGAATTCCACGATCGGCAAGTCCCATGCGATGACCATGGGAATCACTCGCTTCTCGCCCGGTTTAAGGGTAAAGCGCACGGCAATCGCGCCCGCAATGTCTTCGCCGCTGCTGATCCAGTCTTCTCCGCTATTGGCGAGTTTTCCGTCCTTCGAGAACGGTTTCCACACTTCACTGCCATCGCTCTGGGGATCGAAGCTGGTCTGGTATGAGATCTCGACACCGGGTGACTCCAGAGCGGCGATCACGAACTGGCCATCCCATTCGTCCTGCACCGAACCAGTGCGTTTGCGATCAAGGACGATTCCTTTCATCACGCCGTCAGAGCCCGGGCGCTCGCTCATGAAGCGGTTGTGGTTTCCGTAGCTCATGTGACCGCTGAAGTTGCGATTGAAATTGCGAAACCAGCCCAGCATGTTGGCCCAGGACAGCATGACCGAAACGGTGACCGCGTCATCGGTTGGGTTTTCGGCATGCCAGCGATACACGGCAACCGGATAGCTGGTTTCCTTGTAGTTGTCGGGGAGGATGGGCGAGAGCTGCTCGAGCGTCATATGCGCCGGAAACTTACTCCAGCGGTACTCGTACCACGACTTGGGATAAAGCGAGTAGTAATCTCCGGCCGCCACCGGATAGTCCCATTTCCAACTGCTCAGTTCGCCGCCGCCGGGATGCGTGGTCGTGAGTACTTGAGACACCGCGTCCGATCCCTCGGCCTTCTGATACATGGCAAACTGATTGACGTTGACGGTCTCATATTTGTGGACGCCGGTCTTGACATGCCAACGAGCGAAGTCTCCGCGATAGGTGCGCGAAAACGTGCCCGCACCGAACCCGCCCACGGGAGCGCCTTGCCAGTAGCCATCGTCAATGTGGGTCGACTCCAGAGCTGCCTTCCGCGTGCCGGCATTGGGGAGCGGCTGTCCGATGGGACGTTTCCAGGCAGCCTGCGGAATCGTATCGCCGCTCCACGCCCAGGGCGCGCACGCGAGCACGAGGACAACAACCGCACGGCTGCTACCAATCCACTGCTTCATACATCCTCCGGCAAACTTGGAAATTCGGCATTGCGATGAGCGAGGCGTCAGTCCGACTCGTTGTGACGGGTGGCATTGTGTCAGAAAAATCGTTTTTCTACGACTGGAATCTTACATGCCCGAACATCACAAATCTATCTTAAAGCGTTTTAGTGAGGCCCTGGAACGAAGCGCGCCAAAAATCGGGTGGGCTATAATCGAGACCTTTCAGTCTCATGCGCAGGTTTCCTGTTTTGGGCTTTTTCTCGACGATGCTGCTCCTTGCGCAGACGGTTCCCGTCCGCCCCCCCAGCCAGCCTACTGATAAGAAGGCACCTCCTGTTTCTGCGCCGCATTTCGAGGACATCGGCAGACAGGCCGGCTTGAACGTCCCCCACATTTCGTCACCCGATAAGCGCTACATCGTCGAATCAGTGAGCGGAGGTATCGGGCTGATCGACTGCGACGGCGATGGCAAGCTCGACATCATCGCGGTCAACGGTTCGAACGTGGATCGCTATCGCCGACAAGGCGGCGATCCGATGGTGACGCTCTACCACCAGGGTGCCGATCTCAAATTCAGCGACATCACCCAGCTAGCCGGGTTGACCCACAAAGGCTGGGCCATGGGCGTTGCCGTGGCCGACTACGACAACGACGGGAAACCCGACATCTACGTGACCGGCTACGGCGGGAATGCCCTTTACCACAATTCGGGGAATTGCAAGTTTGAGGACGTAACCGAGAAAGCCGGCGTCGCAGTGGGCGGATTGAGTCTAGGAGCCGCATGGGGAGACTACGATCGCGATGGCCGCGTGGATTTGTTTGTTTCGCGCTACGTCCACGTAGATATGGACAAGCTCCCGGAATTGGGCAGCGATGAGAAGTTCTGCCGTTTTCGCGGGATTCTAGTGCAGTGCGGACCGTGGGGCATGCAGGGCGAAGGCGACTTCCTCTTTCACAATCGAGGCGATGGAACGTTCGAGGATGTTTCGAAGAAAGCCGGTGTGGACGATAAGCGTCGCTACTACGGAATGGGGGTGGTGTGGGGCGACTACGACAACGACGGTTGGCCCGACCTCTATGTAGCCAACGACGCAGGCCCCAACTATCTGTATCGCAACCAGCACGACGGCACATTCGAGGAAGTCGGGCTGATGTTAGGAACCGATCTCAGTGGTGATGGTCAGGAACTCGGCTCCATGGGCGTCGACATGGGTGACTATGATCACAGCGGGCGACTGCATATCTTCGTGACGGAGTTCGTGGACCAGTCCGACACGCTCTATCACAACAACGGCAGTAATGGCTTCGCCGACGTCAGCTGGAACAGCCAAATCGCCCAGCCCAGTCATCTGTACGTGGGCTGGGGAACTGGCTTCTTCGATATGGACAACGATGGCTGGCTGGATATCTTCGTCGCGAACGGGCACGTGTATCCGCAGGTGGATACCATCCCCAACGCGGCGCATTTCAAACAGCCCATGTTATTGTTCCGCAACAAACGCAATGGAACGTTTGAACAGTCCGGCACCGCCGCAGGTTTCTCCGAGATTCCGATGCAGTCGCGGCGGGGCGCGGCCTTTGGCGATATTAATAACGACGGCTGCGTGGATATCGTTACGCTCAACGTCAGTGACACTCCGTCTCTGCTGCTGAATCAGTGCCAGAACGGCAATCATCGGGTCCTGTTTCGACTCCTCGGGACTAAGAGCAACCGGCTTGCGATTGGCGCTCGTGTGACAGTGCACGCTGGAAAAATCACGCAATTCAGCGAAGTCAAGGGCGGATCGAGCTACCTCTCGCAGAATGATCTTCGCCAGCATTTCGGCCTGGAGAAGAACAAGAGGATGGACGAAGTCACCGTTCGCTGGCCCAATGGCGAGACCGAGACCTTCAAAGATGTTCCGGCAGACTTCATTTATACGATTGTGGAAGGCCAGGGGATCACGGAGAAGGTGACGCTGCCGGCGGTGCTGCCATCTGCGGACGCAGCGCCCTCACAAACCAAGCCGCAATGAGCAGTGCTGAGGGGTTTGATAGACTCGCACTTCAATTTTGACGGGAAACTTCAAGTTTGACCAGGAAAAGAGATTTATGCACACGAACGTGAGATGGCCTAATAAGTCGCTGGCTTTCGCGTGGTTGGTTGTAGCGATCACTTCGACGCTGGCTGCTATCGCCCTGCCCCGCGCTTTAGGCCAGGCCGCCAACGCGGCGCCACCGACGAAAACCACGGAACAGGCGTTCAAGAATATCCAGGTGTTGAAAGGCCTTCCCGCCGACCAACTCATCCCATCGATGCAGTTCATCTCAGCGTCTCTTGGGGTCGAATGCGACTACTGCCATGTCCAGAACGCGTTCGATAAGGACGACAAGAAACCGAAACCAATTGCCCGCAAGATGATTCGGATGATGTTTGCGATCAACCAAGACAATTTCGAGGGCCGTCGCGAGGTCACTTGCAACTCCTGCCACCGCGGGAGCCCTCATCCCGCCGACACTCCGGCCATCGGAGGCGAGGCAGCAAGGCTCACGCAACCCGACCATGCACCCGCTTCGTCACCGGAAGGGACCGATTCTGCGAAGCCGGAGAGTGCCGATCTGATTGTCGAGAAATACTTGGCTGCCCTCGGGGGCGCGGAAGCCTTGCAGAAAATTTCTAGCCGCGTGGAAAAGGGCTCCGCCATCATGGGCGGTCATCCTCTGCCGATCGAGATCTTCGCTCAAGCCCCCAACAAACGCCTGTCGGTGACGCACTTGCCAGAGGGCGACATTATTACTGCTTATGACGGCCACACTGGCTGGCTTGGCAATCCCGGCAGGCCTGCACGACCGATGGGAAAGTCGGAGTCCGAAGCCGCCCGCCTCGACGCGGACATGTCTCTCGCAGCCCATATCAAGACGATCTTTCCAGAACTGAAAGTTGCGCCGGCCGAGAAAATCGGTGATCACGAGGTCACGGTTGTGCGTGGTCTTCGAGAGGGGCAGCCGCCCGTGAAACTGTATTTCGATCCGCAGTCAGGACTACTGCTGCGCATGCTGCGTTACAACGACAGCCCACTTGGACTGAATCCGACCCAGATCGACTACGCGGACTATCGCGACGCCGGCGGAGTGAAGATCCCTTTTCGTTGGACCATCGCCCGCCCCAGCGGGGGCTTTACCATCCAGGTCGAGCAAGTTGAGCAGAATGTTCCCATCGACCCGAACAAGTTCACGCCACCCGCTCCAGAAAAACGTTCTTCCCCATAGTCGGGAACCAAGGTTTTTGGAGGTTTTTCGTGTAGAATGCGCGCCGACACGCTTCTTGCGCCCGCGCGAAGTTGCGGCAGGGCTTAACCCATGGTGAAGGACAGAAAACTGCGGCCCAAGAAGTCGTCTGCTGTCACGCTGAAAGCAGTTGCGGAGCACGTCGGACTGACCCCTGGAACAGTTTCCGCCGTCTTGAACAATGCCCCATCGTCTCGTTCAATCCCGGAACACACCAAGAACCGCATCTTGGTCGCCGCCCGCGAGCTGAACTATCGGCCCAACTTTTTCGCGCAGTCGCTAAGGAAAAAGCGGACTTACACCATCGGCGTAATCGTTGAAGAGATCGGCGATGCCTATGGGTCCCTGGTCATCAGCGGCATCGAGCAGTATCTCCGCCAGAAGAACTACTTCTTCCTGACAGTCGTCCACCGTCATGACCCCGATCTTCTGGATCGCTACGCGCAAATCCTGCAGGAGCGGGGCGTGGAAGGCTTTATCACCGTAGACATGCGCCTGCGCGAAGCTCCTTCCTTGCCCACGGTCGCGGTTGCCGGACACACCCCTTTCCCGGGCGTTACCAACATCATTCTCGATCATCATCACGCAGCGCGCGTTGCGCTTCAACATCTGCTGGAACTCGGACATAGGAATGTCGCATTCATGAAAGGTCACGCGCAGAGCTCGGATTCTGAAGATCGCTGGAAGGCCATCGTCCGGGTCAGCGACGAACTTGGAATCAAAATCAACCCGGCGCTGGTAATTCGGCTTAAGGGCGACAAGGTAACGCCTGATCTAGGATACATGTTCGCCAGGAGATTCCTTGCTCGGAACCATGGTCCGTTCACAGCGCTGTTTGCTTATAACGATACTTCCGCTATCGGCGCCATTCGCGCGATCCATGAAGCGGGCCTGCAGGTTCCCGACGATATTTCTGTGGTGGGGTTCGACGATATTGAGAGCGCCGCCTACCACAACCCAGCCATCACAACCGTACGTCAGCCACTTCAAAGAATGGGTGAGATCGCGGCGCGAACTCTGCTGAACCAAATCGAGAGCGGCGAGCCTCGGGTCCCCGAAATCACCGTCGAACCTGAATTTGTGGTGCGCGGTTCGACCTCAGCCGCGCGCGCGAATCGCAAAGCAGTCGCTCTAAAGCTCGCCTAGAACTTTTGTCGACGCGGTCAGGCGAGAACTATTTCAGTGGCGCCCGCAGAAG
>Ga0137418_10004350_pt1 | contig 13010 bp, 10 predicted proteins | sample CZODoug3_1_2_16f_FD_122242 | JGI IMG/M metagenome (GOLD analysis project Ga0137418, IMG submission 122242) | Vadose zone soil fungal communities from Angelo Coast Range Reserve, California, USA - CZODoug3_1_2_16fungal (Hybrid Assembly) | ecosystem: Environmental > Terrestrial > Soil > Vadose...
GGTAGCACCAGGTTGATATAGGTCGTTTGCAATTTGGCGATCCGGAAGATCAATTTTCCAAGCGCGATATCGGCCCGGGGAGGCATGGTTCCTCCGAAAAGCTCTCTGTGTCCTTCCATCTCGCGCTTGGAAATCAGGTAATACCGGCAAAAATCGGCCAGATCGGCTTCGGGATGTCCTTCTTCAAAAGCCGCCCATTGCGTGACCAATTCCACTGTTTTATTCATAGAAATACAACAATTTAGATGTAATAGTAAATAAAATACAACAAATCTCAATTAATTACAACGGAAATGATATATTTTTGTCAATATAATATCATTATTGTTGTATTTCAATAAACCTTCACTATGGCTACCCGCTCCAAAAAATCCTGGTTATTTCTTCCGGCCATTCTCTTTTTCCATTGTTCCCTTGCCCAGTCAGGAGTGATCAAAGGTCGGATCTTTAACCCGTTCAGTAATGAGCCGCTGCCTTATGCCAATATCCAGTTGCAGGGCACGTCTCTTTTTACCCTGTCGGACACGGCAGGAAATTATACTATAAAAAAAATAACGCCCGGATTGTATAACCTGGTGGTAAGCTCTGTAGGTTATAAGACAAAGATCGTTTTCGAGATCCAGGTCGACAACCTGAAACCAAGCTTCGTGGACATTCCCATGGAAAGCAGCGCCGATACCATCAGGCAGGTAGAGATCGTTGCCAGAACGGACCGATCCATCGAGTGGACGCGCGTGCACGACCTGCCGGACTTCGTCTACTTCAACCACAGCATCCACGTGAACAAAGGCGTCGGCTGCACCACGTGCCACGGCCAGGTGGACCGCATGCCGCTGATGATGCAGGAGCAGTCGCTTCAGATGGAATGGTGCCTCGACTGCCACCGCAACCCGGAACGCTACGTGCGGCCGCGCGATGCCGTGTTCCGCGTCGACTACGAGCCGCCGCCGGATCAGATCGCGCTCGGCACGCGCCTGGTTGCGCAGTACCAAATTCAGAAACTCACGAGCTGCTCCACGTGCCACCGATGAGCGAGAGAGACAGACGGGATTCGGGATTCGGGATTCGGGATTCGGCGGGATTCGCGTCGTCCGATTCGGCGGAATTCGCGTCGTCCGATTCGGCGAGAGACAGACGGGATTCGGGATTCGGGATTCGGGATTCGACGGGATTCGCATCGTCCGATTCGGCGGGATTCGTATCGTCGGATTCGACGGGATTCGTGCCGTCGGATTCGGCGCGCCCGAGCGAATCCCGAATCCCAAATCCCGAATCCCAGCAGCGAAAATTCTGGCGCACCCTCGAGGAGCGGGCGAACGATCCGTCGTTCCGCGAGCACTTGTACAACGAGTTCCCTTCGTTGCTCCCGACAAGGGAGTCGGTGGCGGATCCGGTGGCACGACGGACGTTCCTCAAGCTGATGAGCGCGTCGCTCGCGCTCGCCGGCGTTTCCGCCTGCACACGACAGCCGGCTGAGAAGATCGTCCCGTACGTTCGCCAGCCCGAGGAGCTCATCCCCGGCAAGCCGCTCTTCTACGCGACGGCAATGACGCTCGGCGGCGTCGCGACCGGACTGCTGGTGGAAAGCCACGAGGGGCGCCCGACGAAGATCGAGGGCAACCCGCTCCATCCCGGCAGCCTCGGCGCCAGCGACGTGTTCGCGCAGGCGGCGATTCTCGGCCTCTACGATCCCGACCGCTCGCAGACGCTGACGAATCTCGGCGACATCCGCCCGTGGCCCGCGTTCCTCGGCGCGATGAACGCGGCGCTCACCGCGCAGCGGCCGCTCGCGGGCGCCGGCATCCGCATTCTCACGGAATCGGTCAGCTCGCCCACGCTCGCGGCGCAGATCCGCGACGTGCTCGCGCGGTACCCGTCCGCGAAATGGCATCAATGGGATCCGGCCAGCCGCGACAACGCGCGGGTGGGCGCCAGAATCGCGTTCGGCGAGTACGTCGAGGCGCAATATCGGTTCGATCAGGCCGACGTGATCCTGTCGCTCGACGCCGACTTCCTCGGCTGCGGCCCCGGCTCGCTGCGCTACGCGCGCGACTTCGCCGCCAGGCGGCGGCCCGAGCAGGTCGATCGCATGAACCGGCTCTACGCGATCGAGTCGATGCCCTCGGCCACCGGCGCGCGCGCCGACCATCGGCTGCCCGCTCGGCCGAGTCAGATTGGAGGCCTCGCCGCGCGGATCGCGGGCGCGCTCGGGCTGTCTGGTGGGCCAGGTGAGGCGCGTGCGCCAGCACCGGCGAGCGGAGGTGGGGACATCAGCCCCGCGATCGCGACATGGATCGACGCGGTCGCGAAAGATCTGCAGGCGCATCGCGGCCGCAGCCTCGTCATCGCCGGCGACAGCCAGCCGCCGGCGGTCCACGTTCTCGCCCACGGCATGAACCAGGCGCTCGACAACGCCGGCAAGACCGTTGTCCATACAGAGCCCGTCGAGGCGGAGCCGATAAATCAGATCGACTCGCTGCGCGACCTCGTCGCCGACATGAACGCCGGCAAGGTCGATCTTCTCGTGATCCTCGGCGGCAACCCCGTCTATACCGCGCCAGCCGATCTGAATTTCGCCGAGGCGATGAGCAAAGTACAGCTCCGCGTACACCTCAGCCTCTACGACGATGAGACGTCGGCGCTGTGTCATTGGCAGATTCCCGAGGCGCATTTCCTCGAAGCGTGGAGCGACGGGCGCGCGTATGACGGTACGGTGTCGATCGTGCAGCCCCTGATCGCGCCGCTCTATGGCGGCAAGTCGGCGCACGAAGTCCTCGCCACGATGAGCGACCGGCCGGAGCGATCGGGATACGACCTCGTGCGGGCGCACTGGAACGTCCCGGCCGCCTCGAACGATTTCGATCGCGTCTGGCGCCGCTGGCTGCACGACGGCGTCGTGGAGCACCCTCCGATCGCGCCAAAGACGGTGCGCGTCGCCCAGTCAACACTCACCAATCAATCCGCAATCATCAATCAGCGATCAGCAATTCCGCAGCCCGGCCTGGAGATCGTCTTCCGTAACGACCCGTCAGTTCTGGATGGCCGGTTTGCAAACAACGGGTGGCTGCAGGAGCTGCCCAAACCGATCACGCGTCTGACCTGGGACAACGCCGTCCTCGCGAGCCCGGCAACCGCCGCGAAGCTGCGGCACAAAGAAGCGCCCGCGTTCACCGGCGGTGAGCACGGACAGATCATCACCGACATCGTCGAGCTGACCTACCGTGGGCGGAAGATCCGCGGAGCGCTGTTCACCGCTGTCGGCCATCCGGACGACTGCTTGACCGTGCACCTCGGCTATGGACGCACGCGCGGCGGCAGGCTGGCGGTCGGCGCCGGCTTCAACGCGAATGCGATCCGCACGTCCGACGCGCTGTGGTTCGGCGCCGGCGTCGAGGCCGTGCAGACCGGCGACACGTATTCGCTCGCCTGCACGCAGTATCACCATCTCATGGAAGGCCGCGGGATGGTGCGCGCCGTCACACGCGACGAGTACATCCGCGATCCGAGGTCGGTGCACGAAGGGGACGAGACGCCGCCGCGGACGATCACGCTGTATCCCGATTACAAGTACGAAGGCTACAAATGGGGCATGGCGATCGACGTCAACTCCTGCATCGGCTGCAACGCCTGCGTCGTCGGCTGCCAGTCGGAGAACAACATTCCGATCGTCGGCAAAGATCAGGTCCTGCGCGGGCGCGAGATGCACTGGCTGCGCGTCGACACGTACTACCGCGGACGGGCGGACAACCCGGAGACGTACTTCCAGCCGGTGCCGTGCATGCAGTGCGAGAACGCGCCGTGTGAGGTGGTGTGTCCGGTGGGCGCCACCGCGCACAGCCACGAGGGGCTGAACGACATGGTGTACAACCGCTGCGTCGGCACGCGGTACTGCTCGGACAACTGCCCCTACAAGGTCCGCCGCTTCAATTTTCTGCTGTATCAGGACTGGGACACGCCGAGCCTCAAGCTCGGTCGCAACCCGGACGTCACCGTTCGCAGCCGCGGCGTGATGGAGAAGTGCACGTACTGCGTGCAGCGGATCAACGCGGCGAAGATCGATTCTGAGAAGGAGAACCGCGCCGTGCGCGACGGCGAGATCAAGACGGCGTGCCAGCAGGCGTGCCCAGCCGACGCGATCGTGTTCGGCAACCTGAACGATCCCGGCAGCCGCGTCGCGCGGCTGCAGGCGGAGGCGCGCAGCTACGCGCTGCTCGGCGAGCTGAACACGCGGCCGCGCACGACCTATCTCGCGGCCGTGCGGAACGTGAATCCGGAGCTGGGCGAGTAACGGGAGCTGGCCTGGGACATGCCTGACAGCCTGCAACCCATCGAGGACCCGAACCGCGCCATCGTGGGCGCCGGCAGGCCGCCGGTCATCGCGCCGGGGCACACGTTCGGCACCGTCACCGACAAGATCAGCGCGATCGTCCTGACGCGCCGGACGCCGCTCGGCTGGTATGCCGGGTTCGGTACCGCGATGCTCTTCACGCTGCTGCTGCTCGTCTCGCTGACCTATCTGGTGACGAAGGGCATCGGCATCTGGGGCAACAACGTACCGGTCGGCTGGGCCTTCGACATCACGAACTTCGTCTGGTGGATCGGCATCGGGCACGCCGGCACGCTCATCTCCGCAATTCTGCTGCTGCTGAGACAGACATGGCGCACGTCGATCAACCGGTTCGCCGAGGCGATGACGCTGTTCGCCGTCGCTTGCGCCGCCGTCTTCCCGGTGTTCCACACCGGACGGCCCTGGCTGGCCTACTGGCTGTTCCCGTATCCGAACACCATGAGCATCTGGCCGCAGTTCAGGAGCCCGCTCATCTGGGACGTGTTCGCCGTCTCCACCTACGCGAGCGTGTCGCTGCTCTTCTGGTTCGTCGGCTTGATCCCCGACCTCGCGACGCTGCGCGATCGGTCGCAGTCACGCGGGGGCCGCATCATTTACGGCGCGCTCGCGATGGGGTGGCGCGGGTCGGCCCACGCCTGGCACCGCTATGAAACGGCGTATCTCCTGCTGGCCGGCCTCGCGACGCCGCTCGTCGTGTCGGTGCACACCGTCGTCAGCTTCGACTTCGCCGTGTCGATTATTCCCGGCTGGCACACGACGATCTTCCCGCCGTACTTCGTCGCCGGCGCGATCTACTCCGGCTTCGCCATGGTGCTGACGCTGGCGATCCCGATCCGCCACGTCTACGACCTCGAAGACTTCATCACGATGCGCCACCTGCAGAACATGGCGAAGGTGATGCTGGTGACCGGGCTGATCGTCGCCTACGGCTACCTCACCGAGGCGTTCATCGCCTGGTACAGCGGCGACAAGTACGAAGGCTTCGTGCCGATGAACCGCATGTTCGGTCCTTACGCGGTCTACTACTGGGCGCTGATCCTCTGCAACGTCGTCATCCCGCAGCTGCTGTGGTTCAAGAAGATCCGCACCAGCGTGCCGAGCCTGTTCATCATCTCGCTGATCGTCAACGTCGGCACCGTCGGCCGCAGCGGCGCGATCAGCTTTCCATCCACCGCGCCATTCTCGCGCAATCCAAAAATATCCACCCGCATCACGCCCTTGAGAAACTCCTCATGGGCGGCCACAACCTTGGGCTGATTGCGAATGTACGCCAGCCCCGTATTCGCCGCCGGAAACAGGTGATTGTGGACGCTCAACTTGTCTGAACCGAAGAATTTCGCGCCAAAATCGCTCGACTCCTGCAGCGGCATGTGACAGCTGTTGCGATTCTCCTGCGCCTTGGGCGGATAATAAAAACTCCGCGCCCCGTGCCCGCTCACACCGCTGAGCAGGAACGTGTCGTAATGATTCTGCCCACGAAGCCACTTGTAATTGTTCAATTCCGGCGGCAGGTGCACCTTGTGGCACGTCGAGCAGAACTCCGCGGTCTGCTCGCGATGAAACGGCTTGAGGAACGTGCGGCGGTGCGGCTCGGGATCCCAGTTGAGCAGCACGTCGTGAGTCCATCGCGGCAGCGGCCGCTCGCTGGCCGCGATGTCGTGCAGCGGCGGATACTCGACGACGAAATCGCCCTGGCCCATCGAGCTGTTCACGTGAACGATCGAATGGCACGACGTGCAGGCGAGGCCCGCCTGCGCTTCGGGCGTCGTGATCTGTTCTTTGATCGGCCGGTCGAACCGGCCATTGAAGAACACCGCGTGATCGTGGCATCCCGCGCACCATTTCGATGGCGTGGTGCCGGTGACGTCCTGCATGTACTCGATCGACTTTCGGTACCACTGGTTGTTGAACGACGAGAAGTGGTGCGCCGAGGAGCTCCACTGGTCGTAGATGTCCTTGTGGCAGCGGCCGCAGGCGGCGCTCGTCATGAAAAAGTTCGCCGGGATCACGCCGCCGCGCGTGGTGTTGGCGGACGAAGGGAAGAACGGACCGTGTGGCCCCGCGCCCTCCTCCTTCATCGTCAGCGGCGCCTGTAGGGGATTCTCGATCCGATAGCGCTGCTGATACCGGCGGTCGGCCAGGATCCTGCCGCCGACGGCTCCCACGATCAGGACGACGGCGAAGCCGACGTACAGCGGCGCGAGTCGTCTGGCGCGCAGGCTGCTCGCGCGCCGCGCCGACGCGAAGAGTCCGAGGAGCAGCAATCCGGATCCTGCAGCCGTCGAACCGATGTGCGCGTAGAGAATCCATCGATACGGCCGCGTCGCGCCGGAGAGCATCAAGACGAGCCCGACGACGACCCCGGCGGCGAGCAGCACGGACGCGGACCGCAGGAGTGACGTCAGCGGCGGGCGAGCGACCATCAGATATCTGACGGCCGCGACCGCGACCGCAACGCCGAGACACACGTGCAGCGCGACGTTCGCGAAATAGAAGAGCGAGGGCTCGGCCAACGCCGCGAGGTACGCGCTGTTGACGAGCAGCACGGCCGATGCGACAACGAGCGGCCTCACTCGTTTCATGAACGTCAGCTCAAGAGTAACAGCAAATGAATCGGGTGATCGGCGATCGGGTGATCGGCGATGTAGATCGCCGATCACCCGATCACCCGATCGCCGATCTCAGTAATGTAGATCGCCGATCGCCCGATCACCCGATCGCCGATCTCAGTAATGTAGATTCGCCGATCACCCGATCACCCGATCGCAGATCTCAGGTCTCAGTAATTCGGCCAGTACTTCTTGTGGCAGTTCTCGCACGCCTCGTCGATCTCGCCGCCGACTTTCAACAGCCCATCCGCGTCCTTGGCGTCCGCCGCTCGCAGCGCGAGCGCGGCAGTGTCCACGAGCGCTTGCGCCATCGTCATCCAGGCGCCGCCATCCTTCGCGCGCGGCGCCATCATCAGCAGATTCCCCGATTCCGTCAGCATCATCGCGTGAGTGCGGACGTTGGCCCATTCCTCCTTGGTGTGCGGACGGCGTTCTTCCACGTGGTCCTTCGTGAAGATGGTCGCCACCGCTTCCCACACGACGTCGGCTGACGGATCCACGACGCCCTGCATCAACTGCTTGACGTCGGCAACCGGCTTGAACGGCGGCGGCGGTGGACCGCCGCAGGCGATCCCGACGCCAGCCACGGCGACCAGGAAGAACCGTCCGTTCATCTCGACTTCTTCGGCGCCGGCGGCACCCAGAACTTGATGTGGCCTTCGCGAAGATCCTTGTTGTTCTCCATGCACGAGTACTCAATCAACTCGCCATCCAAACGCCTGAACGTTCGCTCGTTGGTCCACGGTTTGGTGTACGTCTCGGGGTCGTCGACGGTGACGGTGAACGTCATGTGGTCGAAGTCCGTGCGCCGGAACGTCGTCACCAGATGCAGGTTCTCTGAATGCGGATGACCGATCGTGTCCAGCTTCGTCCAATCGTGGACGCCGATCGTGTCGACGACCAGCGTGTCTCCATCCCACTTGCCGATCGAATGGCCGAACCAGGAGGGCTCGAGATCCTTGGGATGCTCGCGTCCGTCCATCAGGACCGGGTGAAACCAGTTGTTCACCTCGAACAGCAGCACGACGGACTTGCTGGTCTGAACGATTTGCAGCGGGTACGGCGCGTTGATCGATCGACTGAGCCCGAACGGCATACAGCTTCCGGTATAGTCGCCCTTCCCTGCGTCGTAGCTTTGCCAGTCCTTCAGGCCGGCGGGCGTGAAAGGCAACTCGCTGGTGCCGTGCTGATTGCGTCCGGTCTTCGTCATGTCGGGCACGTACGGCCCCATCCAGACGCCGTTCAGGTCCGGTCTGCCGCCGGGGAGGCGGGGAACGGACGCGGCCATGGCGGGCGGTCCACCGGTTCGGTCCTGCGAACCCGCGAGCGTTGCCCAACAGCCCAGGATTAGTACGCCCGACGCGCAGACGGCAGAACAGAGATGCCTGCTCATCGTACCCTCCTCACGAGGGGCGATTGTACTGGACAATTCAATTCCAACTCTCGACAATAGCAAACGGAGCGCGAGGTGTGTCCGCTCGCGTCCGATTTTCGGGAGGCTGCCGATGAGGATGAAGCACGTGGCGTTTGCCGTTGCGGCCGGATTCATGCTCGCCACAGGGTCCGCGATCGCGCATCATTCGTTTGCCGCGGAATTCGACGCGAACAAGCCGGTGAACCTCAAGGGCGTGGTGACCAAAATCGAGTGGAGCAACCCCCACACGTACTTCTATCTCGACGTCACCCAGCCCGACGGCAAGGTCGTGAACTGGGGGATGGAGATGGGCAGCCCCAACGGCCTGATGCGTCAGGGCTGGACGCGCAACACGATGAAGGTCGGCGACGAGGTAAGCGTCGAAGGTGCCCAGGCGAAGGACGGCACGTTCGTGGGTAACGCCCGCGTCGTCATCCTTGCGGCTACCGGCAAGCGGTTGTTCGCCGCATCGAGTCAGACCGAGACCCCGCAGCGCTGAACGTTCTGGCGACTCATCCGATCCGGGTGAAGGAGACGTGGACGTGCAGATCTATCTGCGTGGCGCGCTGCTCAGCTCGATGGTCGCGATTCTGTTCTCCGCATTTCTGGGCGTCGGCGCGCAGCAACCCGGCGCCCAGCCGGCGGGCGCCGGCCGCGGACGCGGCCCGGCCGGACCGCCTGAGCCCACTCCACGGCTGGCCGACGGCACGCCGAACCTCGGACGGGTTGCCGGCGAAAAGGGTGTCTGGAACGTCCCCTACATCACCAACATGGGCGAGCGGATCGTCGAAGGCGACGGCACGACCGTCGTCGAACGGCGACTGGCGTCCGGCCGCGGTGGACGCGGCGCGAGAGGCGAGTCTGGCGGCCCACCGCTTGGCGGCGGCGAAGGCACCTCGGGCGGCGCTCGCGGTGGCGCCAGGTCAGAACCGCAAGTGCCGTTCATGCCGTGGTCGGCGGCGATGTACGACTACATCTCGAAGAACGAATCGAAATACGATCCCGAAGGATTCTGTCTGCCGCCGGGCGGTCCGCGGCTGATGGCGACGCCTTACCCGATGGAGATCGTCCAGCTGCCCGAGCAGAAGCGCATCCTGATGATCTTCGAAGGCGCGACGCATATCTGGCGCGAGATCTATATGGACGGGAGGCCGCACCCGCAGGGCGACGGGTTGAATCCGACCTACCTCGGTCATTCGGTCGGTCGCTGGGAGGGCGACACGCTGGTCGTGGACATCGTCGGCTTCAACGAGCAGACCTGGATCGATTACTACGGCCACCCTCACACCGACATGCTCCACGTCGTCGAGAAGTATTCCCGGCCGAACAGGAACGTGTTGCATTACGAAGCCACGTTCGACGATCCCGGCGCGTATACCAAGCCGTTCACGGTCCGCTGGAATATCAACTGGAATCCAACCGGCGAGCTCACCGAATACATCTGCCAGGAGAACAACAAGTACCTTCAGCGGCTGACAGACGACTTCGGCCAGCCGATTTTTGGGAAGAAACCATAGGGAATTGGTGATTTGGTGATTTGGTGATTTGATATTCATTCACCAAGTCACCAAGTCACCAATTCACAAATTCACCAATTTCACTCTTTTTCAGTTCCTGACAATCTTGAAGTCGCCTTTCCGGCCGCCTTCGGTCCACGTGCCGGTGATGAAGCGCTGATACACGCCGATGTTCTCCAGCTTGCCGTCGATCGTGTAGTGCACCGTCTTGCCCGCGGCGTCCTTGCCGTCGCCTTCGATGTGCACGCCCCACGTGGCGGGATCGAGCTCGGCCTTCTGCATCGCGACAGCCTTGGGTCCGGGATTGATGTTGCCGGTGATCGCCTTGCCGTCCCAGTTCATCTCGAGCACGACGTGCGTCCGATTGTCTTTCGTCGGCCCCCAGTCGCCGCTCCACGTCCCTTTCAACGGGTGTCCGAACTGCGCCAGCGCCGGCGCGGCAATCAGCAGCGCGACGAGCGCCGCTCTGGCCGTGGCGTAGCAGCCGACAACCCGCTTTCTGCCGTGAACCGGGTCATTTCGCCGCGACCGGGCGCAATCCCCCGATGAGAACGACTCAAGCAGGCCCGGCACGCGACCGATCGCGACTCGCATCGACGTTCCTCCTTGGGAAGCCTTACTGTATACCGACTGGAATTGATCTCCTATATCAAGTTACGATCGCGCGCCTCGTCCCGGGAGGGAAAACAACATGAAGCTCTGGTGGCGGATGAACCTTGCGATCGCCGGATTGGCCGGCGTGTGGCTGAGCGGTCTCGTGTTGGCGGCGCAGGGCCTGGCGGTGACGCCTGCCGCAGGAAAGAAGGCTGGAGAGGCGTTCAAGAACGTCACAACCAGCACGCTCAAGGAATTGAGCGTCGACGATTTCGTGGCGAGCATGGGGCTCATTTCGGCCAACCTGGGGCTCGACTGCGCAGACTGTCATCCGAACGCCGGCACCGACAAGGCAGATTTCGTGATCGACACGCCGCGTAAAGTCACCACTCGCCGGATGGTGGAGATGGTGGCGGGCATCAATCGCACGAACTTCGCCGGAGTTCAACGGGTGACATGCTGGACGTGCCACCATGGCCGCATCACCCCCGCGACCACCATCTCGCTCGATGCGTGGTACGACGCGCCCAACATCGAGTTCGATGACGCCGTTCGGCAGGAGAACGGACAGCCGTCCGCTGACCAGATTCTTGACAAATACATCCAGGCGCTTGGCGGTGCCCAGCGGCTCGCCGGGCTCACCAGCTTCGTGGCGACCGGCAATGCGCTCGGCTACGGGGACCTGGGGGGCAACGCCGATTTCACCATGCTGGCGAAGACTCCGAATCAGCGCGCGACGCTGATCACGTACAAGGACACTCAGCGGCCCGCCAGCATCTGGGCGTTCGATGGCCGCACCGGCTGGATCAAGACGCCGCGGGGACTCCTGGGCGAGTACGAGTTGATCGGAAGCGAGTTGGATGGCGCCAGGCTGGAGGCGCAGTTGTCGTTTCCCGGACAGATCAAGCAGGCCCTCACCAACTGGCGCGGCCCCGCGACCCGAAGCATTGGCGATCGCGACTTTCTCATCCTTCAGGGCAGCGGCCCCAGAGGCTTTCTCGCCACGTTGTACTTCGACCCCGCATCCGGCCTGCTGTCGCGGATGGTGCGTTATGGCCCGTCGCCGATTGGCCGCATGCCGACGCAGATCGACTACGCCGATTATCGCGAAGTGGGCGGCATCAAGTTCCCGTTTGAAATCAAGTTCCTGTGGCTGGACGGGCGGTACACCGCGAAGCTGAACAAGATAGAGACGAATGTCGCGATTGACGCGACGAAGTTCGGCAGACCGTCCGTGAAATAAATAATGGGCGAGGATTGGGGTCTCCTGAACGCGCGGTTCCGGCCCTTGCGCTGACGTTCGCGCTGCTGGCCGGATGCGGAGATCGACCGCGCGCCACGCGCGCCGACGCGGCCGACGCCGGCCGCGACCAGCCGTGGTTCATCGACGCCGCGCCGCAATCGGGCCTGATCTTCACGCACTTCAACGGCATGTCGGGCGACTTCTACTACCCGGAGATCATGCCGCCCGGCGTCGCGCTGTTCGATTACGACAACGACGGCGACCTGGACGTCTTCATCGTTCAAGGACGGATGCTGGGAGACAAGCCGCTCGGCGCCGCGATGTTTCCGCCGCGCGATCCCTCATCGCTGCGAGGTCGGCTGTTTCGGAACGATTTGGAGATTCACGCCGACGGAACGCGCACGCTCCACTTCACCGACGTGACAGAGCTCAGCGGCATCGACGCGCGCGGATACGGCATGGGGGCGGCCGTCGGTGATTTCGACAACGACGGCTGCGCCGATCTCTACGTCACCAACCTCGGGTCCAACCAGCTGTTCCGGAACAACTGTGACGGCACGTTCACCGACGTCACGAAGGCGAGCGGGACGGCCGGCTCCGGGTGGAGCGTGTCGGCGGCCTTCGTCGATTTCGATCGGGACGGACGGCTGGATCTGTTCGTGGGCCATTACCTCAACTACCGCGTCACCGAAAACATTCAGTGCTTCGGCATGGCGGGCGGGCCCGACTATTGCCCTCCGCACGTCTATACGGCACAGCCGAGCCGCCTGTATCGCAACAACGGCAACGGCACGTTCACCGACGTGACGGCGGCGGCGGGCATGGCCGGCGAATTCGGCCCGGCGCTCGGCGTCGCGACCGCCGACTTCAACGGCGACGGATGGATCGACATCTACGTGGCGAACGATGGCCAGCCGAACCAGTTGTGGATCAACCAGCGCAACGGGACGTTCAAGAACACGGCGCTGCTGGCGGGTGCGGCGTTGAGCGCCGACGGCGAAGCGAAGTCGAGCATGGGTGTGGACGCCGGCGACTTCGACAACGACGGCGACGAAGATCTGTTCATCACCGAGCTCACCGGACAGGGTGTCGATCTGTACGTCAACAACGGGTCGGGTGTCTTCGAGGAACAAAGCGCCCGCACCGGCCTTCGCCTCGCCAGCCTGCCGTCGACCGGCTTCGGCACGGCGTGGCTCGACGTCGACAACGACGGCTGGCTCGACCTGCTGACGGTCAACGGGGCGGTCACGCAGAACGTCGGCGCGGTCGCGCGGCACGAACCGTT
>Ga0137418_10004351_pt1 | contig 13006 bp, 12 predicted proteins | sample CZODoug3_1_2_16f_FD_122242 | JGI IMG/M metagenome (GOLD analysis project Ga0137418, IMG submission 122242) | Vadose zone soil fungal communities from Angelo Coast Range Reserve, California, USA - CZODoug3_1_2_16fungal (Hybrid Assembly) | ecosystem: Environmental > Terrestrial > Soil > Vadose...
CTGCATGCTTCGAGTCGAGATTTGTGTGCGTATAACGCATGGTTACAGTAACAGCCGAATGTCCAAGTGATTGTTGGACGGTCACTATGTCCACGCCTCGACTCACCAGCCGAGAAGCAAACGTGTGCCGCAGCGTATGCCACGTCACGCCGTTGATTCCCGCCTTTCGACATGCCAGGCCGAATCCTGACTTAAGGTCGACAAACGGTTTTCCGGTCTCGAAGTTGTAGAAAACGAATTCATTCTTTCTGCCCAGCGCCCAAAATTCCAAGACTTTTCGAGCGTCCGAGTTAATCGGAACGGCCCGAGTCTTTTGCGTCTTCGGCGCGAAGACATTCAGAATGTTCTTTTCGAAATCCACGTTAGACCAGCGCAGGATGAAAGTCTCTTCCGCAGACCGACCTGTATTCAGAGCGAATCGAATCAAGTCCTGAATGTAGGGCGCAGCATTTCGAAGAAGACTTTCTTCCTCTTCCGGGCTCAGCACTCGCGTGCCGGTGTTGAGTTCCTTAAAGAACTTCACCTTGCGTACGTGGTTGAGGTCTCGGAAGAGTTCCCAGTCGATTGCGAGGTTGAACATACGTTTCAGCAAAGCCAACTCACGATTCACAGTCGAACCGGAGACTTCCTTCCGCCGATGGAGTTTGTAGCCCTCGATATCGGCGGGATTGAAGTCCGTTAGCTGGCGTTCGCTTCCGAAGAACTCTTTCAATTTTCGGTACATCTGTTCATCTCGCAACCAGGACCGCTTGTTGGCCTTCGCATATTCCATGTAGCGTGCTTCGAACGCCCCGAGAGTAATCCTTACGGGTTGACGGTATACGCCCCGCAAGACTTCGGATTTCCGAAGCGCAAGGAGCTTTTCAGCAGCGCGCTTGTTGGTGCTGTGCGAAGACTCTTGAATTCTCCTCCTGTTCTGATCGTGATAGTCGATCCACCAAATGCGACCTCTTCGGTATTTTGCCATCGCGGCTCTCTTTCCATCCCTTGCCAGCCGCTCGCGTATTCTACTTAACGCGCGGGTGGATTTCTCGAAAATCCTGTACTAAGCGCGTGAGTGGAATCGGTTTGCCTGGATGAACTTTTGGAGCTCTGGAAGTTCGAAGCGGAGGGCGCGGCCCACTTTTACGAACGGAATTCGTCTTTGCCAAACCCAGCCGTAAAGCGTGGACGTAGACACTGCCAGGAATTTGGCTGCATCTTGCACTGTGAGAAGTCCGGTTTCATTTCGTGATTGCATTTGCATTCGCCTCTTCTCCGATCAGCCGAATTGTTCACATGCACCATCGAATAGCGGCCCCGCAAACATCGCGATTTGGTGTCGGCTCTCGATTCGCTTGTACTCCGCCTCACTTAACCAATCACCGGGCGGCGGTTCGTCCCTCTGCGGCTTACAGGGTTTCAACTGCCGCGTGCCGTCAAGCATCAACTGCGTTTCGGAAATGTGGATTCCCGTGCGAAACAAAGTGAACTGTTCGGACGGGCACTTGCCACACGCGCAGCCCGCAGGCTGTGATTTTTCTCCCGTGTCTTTTTCCGCTTGCTTCACCGCACCCAAAAACGAACCGAACGCCTGCATGCGTCGCACGCTCTTAAAGGCGTCAATGAACTGCCGCACCAATTCCGGACGCGCCGCGAAGGACGCCGCCTTAGTCGTGTACTTGACAATTTCTCGAATCGAACGGCGATTGATTTTCCGCGTCTTTCGCTGCTTTTTATCAAGTCCGTACATTCGCTCTAGCCGGATGTAATGCGAACCAGTTATCTCCCGCCACTTCGCCTTTAGCCGCGTAATCCAGTCCATCGGCAATTTTTTCGGAGTCTCAATCAGGATGTGGAAGTGGGGATGCCAGCCCGGACCCTCGTTCCACGTTGTTTCTACGCTGTAGACGCCGCCCGTTACTTGCTCTTTCCAAACGTCCGTCTCTCGAAGCCGCGCCAGTTGTCTAATAAACCTCTTCAGTGCTGGCTTCGAGAGATCGGCCCAACTCGCTACCGTAGGAATCAAGTGCCAGTAATCGTGCTCCGTCTGATTCATCCGGTCTGCAATCCGCTTTTGTAAGTCAATCGAGCGCCGGTTGCAGCACTCAGGGCAAAATAGATCGTCGCAATGGCAGGGGCGCAGTTTCACCGTCCCACAAGGCGATTTATAGGCATCAAACCAGTTTCCGCAGCCGATAAGCGCCTTGGCGCGTTCCTCTTCGCCTATCTTCCAAAGGGATTGGTAAATCTCCGCAACTGTATGAAAACGCTTCTTTTTGCGTTGTTTCTCGAAGTATTGAGACGTGCTCCCCTCAAAGCATTGCGCCTGAGATGTTCCCGTATAGGTATGAACATACGGCCCCACTCCCCCCCGCCCCTCTCCCCTCGCGGCGGCAAACCCCGCCGCCGCAGGTGAGAGGGGAGCGCATTTACGCTCTGGGGTTGCATGGGCACGGCCATTCATTGGCTGCGCCCCTCAATTCCCTCAACGGCAAGGCAACCCCGTCGCTCCGGGTCGCGCGCCCGCGTTGCCCGAACAAGTGCCACCTTGCCGCCGAAGTCCGTCACGACCATCCCTTTGAAAACTGGTTTTCGCCTAACGTCAATTTGCTGCCGTTTTTATTGCAGTTCTAAAAATCCAAGGCCCATCAGTCGTCGCCGCCCATTTACCCCACAAAAAGCCTTGTAAAATGGGGGTCTCATTGACGGTTTGTCACGCGTCCTCGCCCAACTTGCGTGCTAGATAGGCATTCTGTCTGCAAGTTCGGTCGCAATATCGCGTACGTCTCCGATGGCCCCCGCCGAGATGTATTCGACAGCGGTGCGCGCTTCGTCGAAGGAATGCCCTTGATTGCCCATTTGCGTTGCGACTTTGGTCTCCTTGGCACGGTGCGCGAGGCGGCGCGCTTCATCGACCGACCAGGTCAGCGGCTTCTGCACGTATACGTGTTTGCCCAGCTCCATTGCGGCAAGCGCGATCGTTGCATGCATGTGATCGGGAGTAGCTACGACAACCGCTTCGATGTCTTTCTGCTGCTCGAGCATCTGCCGGTAATCTTTGTGGCGCTTGGCCTTGGGCACATGTTCGGTCTTGAGCTGAATCATGTCCGCAAGCTGCGCCTTTGCTTTTTCGCGATTGAACTCCGGCGTCACTTGACCTGGCGCGGGCTCTACTGGCGGGGCGTCAATACGCGCCTGCAGCTTGGTTATGTCTGAGTCGAGGCGGTCGAGCGCTTTCCCGGCATAGCCCCAGTCAACATCGCAGAAAGCCACGATATTCTGCGAAGCCAAATTGATGAGATTCGCTCGGCCCATCCCGCCTACGCCAATGCCGGCAATGTTGAGCTTATCGCTGGGCGGAACAAAACCGCGCCCAAGAACGTGGCGAGGAACAATAGTCACGGCGGCCACCGCCGCGGCTTGCGAAAGAAATTTTCTCCGCGGAATCGCGTTGTTTGTGGTCATGGATCAGCTCCGGGCTCAACTACGGCAAAAAGAGTATCACGAGCCTTGTAACTCCCGCCTCAGCCTCAAGCCAGGCCGTTCCCGCAACGTATTATTTTGCTTTTCGTATCAGCTTCGGTGTGATTAGCCACACCAGCTGCCCATTCGGCGGCGAAAGCCTCTTTAGCTCAACCAACGCAACTCCCGCCTTCTTCATGGACGTAATATGGCGCGACGCCCCTACCGCCGCAGCCAGCAGGCCATCCACGTGTGGCGCATGCCCGAAACAAAATACCGTCGAGGCGTCCTTCTCCCGCGCCAGTTCTCGTAAGAACGCTCCGGGCTCAGCGCCAGGAAGCAGGCTATCCGTTTGCCGAACTTTCTGCTTTGGATATTCAAGTTCGCTCGCGAAAATGGCGGCGGTTTGCATCGCGCGCACGTACGGACTGCTGAACATTAAGTCCGGGTGCATTCCCAGGACAGCAATCGTCTCAGCCACTTGCTTCGTTCTCTCGACGCCTTCTTCGGTCAAATATCGCTCAGCTTCCGGTGGACTCTTGGAATCTTCGCGATCGATGGCAATGCCATGGCGGACAATATAGAGCTGCATGAGAGTAACCTTTCCTCAAAAAGAAACTAGCTTCGGCTTCATCAGGCGTCAGCTACAAGCGGCCGGCCGCCGCCTGTCGAAAATACATGCGCACATGAAATTCCTTTTCGAAAAGCTCCGCACTACGATTGGCATCGCGAAGATCCTCGGCCGCATCGCCGCGGGCCTTAATCTGAACCCCGACCGCGCCACTCTGAAACGTCGCGTCCAGATTGGTCACCCGTTCTCGATGCGAATGATCCAGCGCTTCCGCGATGCGCAGAATAGCAGCCAGGCGCCGGACCATGCGCTTATCGTTGTTACCCAGCGAGGCGTACGCGACGTGATGCCCGGCAGGCTGCGACTTGCGATTGTGATAGCGAACCACGGCAGCCACCACGGCGCGGTCTCGGCCCTCGAGACCAGGAATGTCTCCATTAAGCGCAAGATACTCGCCGTGCTTGTGGTGCCCGCGATGGCTGATCATGTGGCCGACATCGTGGAGCAGCGCCCCCGCTTCGAGTAGCACGCGTGATTCCGCAGCCAAGTGGTGCACCGGCTGCAATTTATCGAACAGCAGGATACTCAGCTCCCGGACATGCTCGGCATGACGCTGGTCGTACTCCAACCGCCGCGCAAAGCTGCGCGTGCCCACCAGTAGCTGGCGCGCGGCCACATTGTAGCGATGCGGTTCCTTACGTGAGAAAGCATCACGAGCGATCTCCTGCAGCAGTCCCTCGCGAATGCCCACGCCCGGAATCGAGAGGGTGCGCAAATTGAGATAGCGGCCGAGCGTCACAAAGGTAATCGCCGCAATGCCCATAACATCCGCGCGATCCCTGCGCACCGCATATGCTTTCATTCGTTCGCGTACATCGCGGCGCAAAATATCATCCAGGCGTTCGCGCAGTAACGAGAGCTGCAATGTCGGCACACCATGCTCGCGAGGACCCGGCGCGACGGCCATGAGTGTTTCCGCGTTCCCCCCAAGCGCCACGGCGATGCTTTCCGCAAGGTTCGGCCGCGACGGCAAACGCGACTCCAGCAGTGCCCGCACGTATCGCTTCACCTGCTCCTCTTGCACCGGACGAATCACGCCGGGAAGATTCAGCGTGGTCATCAGACGTACGGTGCCCACGGGCAATTGTGCGCTTTGCTCGACGGAGTGATCGCGAAGAATGTTGATTTCAAGGCTGCCCCCGCCAAGGTCCGCAATGCAGCGCGGCGGCGACTCCGGTCCGAGCGCCGCAATGGCCGCTTCCCTGCCCAATCGTGATTCCTCGGTCCCGCTAATCACCTGCAACGCGATTCCGGCCTTCTGTTTTATTTGCTTCACGAACGCGTCGCGATTGCGCGCCTCGCGCGAAGCGCTGGTAGCCACCGCGCGATACCGCGTAACGCCGAACTCGTCCATTATTTCCTTGAAGTGGCGGAACGCTTTCACGCCTTTCTTGAAAATATCCTCGCTGAAGCGGTGCCGCAGAAAAACGCCTTCTCCGAGCCGCAGCGAATAGCGCTCGTTGTGCAACGGCTCAATATCCAACGCGGAATAAGCGCGCGCGACAGAAAGCCGCACCGCATTGGAGCCGGCGTCAATCGCGGCAATGTGGACCGGCTCAGACATGCGCAGAGTTTACCGCCAGAGGTGTGCCAGTGCAGCGGAGGGAGTGTACTTCGTGGCCCGAATGCCCAACTGCTCCGCAATGCGCTGGCGAAGTTGCTTGTTCACCGAGGAAACGCTCGCTTCTCCATCCAGTTCTATAAAGTTGTGGCGTTTGGCCATCACTTCAAACTCACGCTTGATCATCGTCTGGTAGCGAATGAAAGACCAATAGAGGTCGTGCGAGAGCGACATGTCGCGGCCCGCCTCCCAATAACTGATGGCTTGCGCCTTCTTGAATTCGCGCGCAAACGCCGTTTCTGGACGCACGTTCAGCCAAAATGTCAGGTGCGGCCGCAAGGCCATCGCGTACAAACCGCTGATGTAATCCCGATTGATGCCGCGCACCACGCCGCGCGCAATCAGCGTGAAGATAAAACGATCCGCCAGCACCACCGTACCGGAGCGCAGCGCCGGAAGAATGCGATGCTCCACCTGATCGAAAAAATCCGTCGCGTACATCAACGAAAGCGTCAAGCGAGTCACCGCGTTTTTCGCCAGCAACTCGTCGATGTCCCGCCCGACTAGATTCGAGCGGCGCAGCCCGCTCGTCTGCACCGCAAACCCTTCCGACTCGAGCCATTCCTGTAGCAAAGCGATTTGTGTGGACCGGCCCGATCCATCCATTCCTTCGATGACAATCAAGCTCCCGGTGATTTCGCTGGGATCAAAGCCGACCAGCGCTTCGCCGTAAAAATATTGCGAAGCCTCTTCATCAGTGGCCGTCTTCGTGGCAGCACCGGGCACCGGCGCAGACGTGGCCTCTGGGGCCGCCGTGGTGCTCGCCGCCGCTACTTTCTCTTTATCTTTTTCTTGATCCGACATCCCTATTCCGCTTCGGCCGCGCGGGGAGCGAACCGCTTCAAATCGATCTTGGACGCTACGATATCGCGCATCTGCTTTTGCAATTTATTGACGGGAATCGTGCCATCCAGAACCACAAAATTATCCGTATCCACCATCTTGTCGTATTCCTCGAGGATGCGCGCCTGGAACAAGCGAAAACTCTCCGCGCGGTCGTATGACAATCCCATATCCATTCCGGCCTCGTAATATTTCAGCTTGGGTCGCCCGCTCAAGATGCGATGCACCGCAACGTCCAGCGGCGCGCGAAAATAAAACGTGATATCCGGAATGGGCGCGAAGCGATAAAGATTGCGCAGCCATCGCGGCGGACACCCGCGCGACGCGTCGCGCGCAAACGCCGTATAAATGTAGCGATCCGCAAGCACCAGGTAATCGCCCTGCAGCAGGGGCATGATCTGCCGCTCGCAGCGATCCGCAAAATCCGCCGCATGCAACAGGGAAAATGTCGTAGGCGTCAACAGCCGCCGCTGCTTTCCACGGCGCGTCGCGGATTTCACCAACGGCGAAGAGTTCCACTCTGTGAAGTGCAGCCGGTACCCGCCAATCTCCAGCCATCTCTTCAGCAAATATAGCTGAGTGCTCTTGCCCGAGCCGTCCGTACCCTCCACCACAATGAGCGCTCCCGGATAGGCGCGGCTCGGAACCGGGCGCCCGGGTTGCGGCAGCGTCGATTTTCCCGCCTCCGGACGCGGGGCAGTCTTCTGCTGTGGATCCTGCGTGTCCATTACGTTTGTCGGCACAATTAACTCGCCTGGCTGGAGCTTATTAAGCTTTTGTTACAAGGTCATTACAACACAGGGCAGAAGCTTCGGGCAAAGTGGTCGGGCTATCAGAATACGGTGACCTTGAAGTGCAGAAACTTCTTCGGATTCTGCCGGAAATCTCCGATCAGTAACCGCAGATCTCCGGTCAGACCGGTAAGATTGTCATACAACTGCGGATCAGAGAACATTTTTCCCACGCTAGTCGTGTTGTCATTCAACTTCGCCGTGGCACTCGCCAGATTGGTGCTCGTGTCGCGCAGTTTGTTGTACAGCACGTCGTCGGTGGCCAGCTTCCCCAGCGTGCCCTTGCCCTCGCGCACGTCGCTAATCATCGCGTTCCCACTGCTCAGCGCCTTCTTTGCCTCATCATATAGCGACGGATCGTACAGCAATTTTCCCAGCGTGCCCTTCTGACTGCGAACATCGCTCATGATCACGTTGACGTTGTCCACCGCCGCGTTCACCTTCCCATACAGCTCGTCAGTCGCCACCAGCTTCCCCAGCGTCCCCTCCCCCGCCTGGATATTGGAGACCACTTGGTTCGTCTTGGTGAGAATGCTATTCAAATTCTTATATGCTTGGTCGTCGGTCAGCAGTTTCCCAAGCGTTCCGCGCCCTTCCTGCACGCCCTCGAGCAAGTCTTTCGCTGTATCAGAAAGCGCCTGCAGGTTGGCCAGCACATCCGCGCTGCGCTCCACAACTTGTTTTATGGCTTTCTCCTCGACGCCCGCAATTTCTTGCCCTTCCTTCAGCGGCATCCCGGTGAAACCGCGCGTTATGTTCACCACTCGATTGCCGAGCAATCCTTCCGTCTGCAAGCTCGCCACCGAATCCGTCAAAATATCGCTTTGGAATTTCCGGTCGATACGCATCACGACTTCGATGTTTTTGTTCTTTTCCGGAATGTGCCCCGCCGTTCGCGGCACCAGCTTGATGGACTCTACGTTTCCCACCTCGACGCCATCGACCCGTACCGGCGCCCCAATGGCCAAGTCTGAGACTTCCGGCAAATACGTTCTCAGTCGGTACTTCGGACCGATGAAATTCGCCCCGGTCACATAAAAAATTCCGACCGCGAGCACGAATAATCCAACCAGCACGAACAGCCCCACCCGCAATTCTGTCCAGGTCAGTTGTTTGCGCTGCGCCATGAACTCTTTCCGGCCTCTTTAGCTCTTCTGCTCACACAGCCTATCAAACTCACACCAAAAACTTCTGCAAATACGCATCTTTCGATTCTGCCAACTCCTCCGGTTTGCCCTCGAAATACACCCGCCCATCCCGGTAGACCATGAACCGCGTGGCCGGCTCGTCGCCCTCAGCTAGTGCCGCAGCACTACCTTCATTCGACCCTAGCCGTACCACCCGCTTCGACTCCGGATCGAATCGAAATCTCGCCAATCCAAATCCATCCTGTAATCGATGCGTGGCCATTATGGCCGTTACACCGAACACGTCGCGAAGCTGCAGAATCAGCGTGATGATGGTTTGCGCCGTAACCGGATCGAGCCCCGCCGTTGGCGAATCGTACAGCACGATGGGCGGGCGCGTCGCTAGTGTCCGCGCGATTGAAACACGCCGCCGCATGCCACCTGACAGTTCCGATGGGAGCATTTCCCCGGTGTGCTCCAATTCCACAAATCGCAAGGATTCCTGTACGCGCGACTCAATTTCATCTTCGTCCAAACGATCTTCGCGCAGCCGGTAAGCAACGTTCTCCCCCACGGTCATCGAATCAAACAGCGCACCTTCCTGAAACACAAATCCGACTTGCCGCCGATACGTCAGCAGTTCCTGCTCCTGCATCGACGAAACTTCCTGGCCCAGCACTTCGATCTTGCCTTGATTCGGCCGCAGCAGCCCCGCCGCCAATTTCAGTGTCAGGGTCTTCCCCGTTCCGGTCTCCCCCAACAACACCAGCGTTTCGCGCGGCATCACTTCAAAGGAAACGCCGCGCAGCACATCGCCTTCTTCAAAGCCAATTTTTACGTTTGTGAAAGCCACCACTGCGCCGGTGTGGTTCTCTTCCGAGTGAGGCGTCAAAAGATTTTGTCTCCGAGGTACAGGGCCAGTTTCGTCAAGAACAAATCAGCGCCAATGATCATCACCGATGCCACCACCACCGCCTGTGTGGTCGCGCGACCGACGCCCTGCGTGCCCCCGCGCACCGTCAGCCCTTTGTAGCAGCCCACCGTCGCCAAAATAAATCCGTAAACCAAGGGCTTCATCATCCCCTGCATGATGTCCGCAAAATCCAGCGCATTAATCGCGCGCGTCCAGAATTCCACCGCGTTCAGCCGCAGCGAGAAAACCGAAGCCACGCATCCTCCGAGCAAGCCAATGAAATCGTTCAGCGCCGTCAGCAAGGGCAGCATCAAAATTCCCGCCAGCACCCGCGGCGTTACCAACTTGCGGCTTGGGTCCGTCCCCATAGCGCGCATGGCATCGACTTGTTCCGTCACCAGCATCGAGCCCAACTCCGAAGCAATACCTGACGCCGAGCGCCCCGCCACCAAAATTCCCGTCAGCGTAGGTCCCAATTCCCGCACCAGCGCGATGGCCACCACGTCTCCGGTCAGCGCCGTCTGCCCGAAGCGCGTGAACTGCGAACCGGTCTGCAGCACCATAACCGCTCCGATAAAGAACCCGGCCATCAACACAATCGGCAGCGACCCCACCCCGATGTCGTCCATCTGGTCGAGAATGTCCTGGAAATAGCGCGGCCCGCTAGCCAGGTTTGCCAGCGAACGTCCGGCCATCAGCGAATAATCTTGAATGTTGGCGAGTAATTGTTTGAAGGCGTCGGTCAGCACCTCGCCCATGGAAATGCGTACCACAGGCTTAGCTTCGCGACCGGCTACCTGGAAAGGAGTGTCTGCCACAATTCCCTGTCGATACCGCTCTTACCCGCAACGTATTGTAAGACAAACACTAAACCAGAAGCGTAACCGTGAGCGCCAGTCACGTCAAGCGCTGCGCACAAAGTGCCCGCTGTACTAGACGCGCGGACACACCATCGCTACACTGCTTGTTCCTTATTACTTATGCTCCGCTTCTTCACCGCCGGTGAATCGCACGGACAAGCTCTGCTTGCCTTCATCTCGGGACTCCCCGCGTCACTTCCCGTTGATCTCGACTTCATCAATCACGAACTCCATCGACGCCAGCTTGGCTACGGCCGTGGCGGCCGGCAAAAAATCGAAAAAGACCGCGCCGATATCTTCGCCGGAGTGCGCCACGGCAAGACCATCGGTGCTCCCGTGGCGCTACGCATCGAAAACCGCGACTGGGCCAATTGGGAAAAAGCTCTTCCCGTTGAAGATTCCCCCGATCTTGCCGGGAAAGACAAGAAGCTCGTAGCGCCGCGTCCCGGCCACGCCGACCTTGCCGGCTCGCAAAAGTTCAATTTTCACGACGCACGCTACATTCTCGAGCGCGCCTCCGCTCGCGAAACTGCTTCCCGTGTAGCCGCTGCCGCGTTTGCCAAGCTGCTCCTTCGCCAATTCGGCACAGAAATCGCCAGCCACACCACGCAAGTCGGCCACGTAAAACTCGATCGCAAGACTGCTTGGGACGAAATCCTAGCCGTCAACGCCGATCTCGATTCTCCGCTCCGCTGCGTCGACTCGGCCATCCAGGACAAAATGAAAGCCGAAGTCGACACCGCGCTAAAAGCCGGGGACACCGTCGGCGGCATCTTCGAAGTTATCGCCCACAACATTCCCGTCGGCCTGGGCAGCCATGCGCAATGGGACGAAAAGCTCGACGGCCGCCTCGCCCAAGCCGTAATGAGCATCCAAGCCGTCAAAGGCGTCGAGATTGGCGCCGGTATTACTGCCGCGGGATCCTACGGCAGCGAGGTGCAGGACGAAATCTCCTATGACAAGTCCGCCCACCGCTTCCACCGCAGCTCCAATCGCGCCGGCGGCCTCGAAGGCGGCATCACCAACGGGGAAGACGTCATCGTCCGCGGCTACCTCAAGCCCATCTCCACGCTCCGTCGCGCCCTCGGCACCGCCGACATGGTCACCAAAGAACCGGTGCAAGCCGCCTACGAGCGCTCCGACTGGTGCGTGGTTCCCGCGGCCGGAGTAATCGGTGAAGCGATGGTAGCCCTTGTGCTCGCCGATGCTTTTCTGCAAAAATTTGGAGGAGACTCGCTACTGGAAATGAAGCGGAATTTCGATAACTATGCCCGACAAATCGACGAGTTCTGAAGTCACGCAAGCCGCCGCGCCGGAAACCGTTTCCGCGGCGCGCAAGATCTATCCCATTGTCAAATATGGCGACTCCATCCTCGAGAAACCCACCACGCCCATAAAGAAATTTGACGCTGAACTAGAGCAGCTCTCCGAAGATATGTTCGCCTCCATGTACGCTGCCCAAGGTGTCGGACTGGCCGCCCCGCAAATCGGCTTGAACCTGCGCCTCGCCGTGGTCGACGTAACCGGCGGAAAAAATCCCGAAGCAAAAATCGTGCTCGCCAATCCTGAAATCATTCACGCCGAAGGCGAAAAGCGCGAAGAGGAAGGCTGCCTCTCCATCCCAGGTTTCCGCGGCTACGTCTTACGCCCGCAATTTGTCACTATAAAAGCGCAAAACGCCAAAGGCGAATCCTTCGAAATCCGCGGCGAAGATCTCCTGGCTCGCGCCTTCTGCCACGAAATCGATCACCTAAACGGCGTCCTCTTCATCCAACATCTCAGCATGCTAAAGCGCGACCTGATCAAGCGCAAAATCAAAAAGCTCCGCAAGCAAGGCGAGTGGTAGCACCATGTGCAAAGCCCCCGTAGGGGCGCAGCACCGCTGCGCCCCATCCCGGCAAGATCGAAACCGCGAAGCGCAGTCCCGCGGTTTCCTAATACTCACGCCCGCCCCCGGCTAACCCATGCGCCTCCTCTTCTGCGGCACCCCCCACTTCGCCGTCCCAACCTTCATCCACCTCCTCGCCCAACCCGACATCGAAATCGCCGCCGTAATCACCCAACCCGACCGCCCCCGCGGTCGCGGCAAACAAATCTCCGCCTCGCCGATGAAAACCGCCGCAATCGCCGCAAGCATCCCGGTACATCAACCAGAAAAAATTCGCTCCCCGGAAGCGCGCAACCTGCTTCAGCAACTCGTCCCCGAATGCATCATCATCATCGCCTACGGCCAAATCATCCCCGCCGCCCTGCTAACTATTCCCAGACTCGGCTGGATCAATCTCCACGGCTCCCTGCTTCCCAAATATCGCGGCGCCGCCCCCATCAACTGGGCCATCGCCAACGGCGAAACCCAGACCGGCCTCACCACCATGCGCATCGACGCCGGAATGGACACCGGCGACATGCTCCTACAACAAGAAATCGACATCGCCCCGGAAGAAACCGCCCCCGAACTCGCCGCCAGCATGGCCGAAGCCGGCGCACCGTTAGTGCTCGCAACCTTGCGTGGCCTTGTGTCAGGAAATCTTGTCCCGCATCCGCAAGATAATGACCAAGCCACGTACGCTCCGCTGCTAAAAAAAGAAGACGGCCGCATCGACTGGAACCTTCCCGCGCAACAAATCTATAACCGCATGCGCGGCTTCACCCCCTGGCCCGGCGCGTACACCTCCTTCCGCGGACAAACCTGCCACCTTTGGGCCGAGCCTTTTTCCCTGCAAACGCTTACCGGCGGCGCCCCGGGAACCATTTTTCGCGAAGACACCCAAATCTT
>Ga0137418_10004352_pt1 | contig 13006 bp, 15 predicted proteins | sample CZODoug3_1_2_16f_FD_122242 | JGI IMG/M metagenome (GOLD analysis project Ga0137418, IMG submission 122242) | Vadose zone soil fungal communities from Angelo Coast Range Reserve, California, USA - CZODoug3_1_2_16fungal (Hybrid Assembly) | ecosystem: Environmental > Terrestrial > Soil > Vadose...
CTTTGCGCGCGTTTTGCACTACCTGCGTACGGGTCGTGCTTGCAGCACATTTCAATCGCGGCGCGGACTTAGGCACCGGTTGGTAGGTGCGTATGGTGTGGTGGGGTTTTCGGGCGTTAAAGACGCCCGAAAGAACGTGCGCATTGCCGACGCTTTAGCGTCGGCTGGCTGATGAATCGCGATTACTGGACAGACACTGGACAAAAACTGGACGAACACTGGACAAATACTGGACTTCGAAGCGATGGGATGGACCCAATGGACGATGAACGACTTGCATATGGCCTCCGAGAGGCCGCGGAAAAGCTCGGCGGTGTCTCCGTGCGATCGGTGCAGCGCCTGGTCGCGCGCGGAGCACTGCCGACCGTCAGGGTGCTGCGCCGCGTGCTCATTCCGGCCGAAGCGCTGCGGGCGTTTGTGGCGAGCGCCGATCCGACGCATAATTCCGCTCGCGCGGAGTCGGTAGCGTGGAAGGAGTCCAAGCCATGGCATACCGACGAAAGGACTCACCGTACTGGTGGGTCAAGTACACCGACGCAAGCGGCAAGAGAACTGACCGGTCTACTGGCACAACTGACCGCAAGGAAGCACAAGCACTCGAAGCCAAATGACGGCTAGAAGCGCATCAAATGAGGCAATGGGGTGTTCAACCCGAACACACCTTTGACGAATTGATGGTGGCCTATCTCAAAGCGACGAGCGACACGATGCGCGATCCCGAGCGGGCGACGTACGCAATCCAGAGGCTCAGGCCGTTTTTCACGGGGCGAGTGTTGGAGCGGCTACGCCGTTCCGATGTCTCCGCCTACATCGAAAAACGGAAGGCCGACAAGGTTGGGCCATACACGGTCAATCGCGAGTTGGATTTGCTCTCGGCGGCAATCAACTACGCCCGGAAGCACTGGGAATGGGACATCCAGAATCCGGTTTCAGGGATGTCCCTCCGGCAGCCGGAGGGTCGCTTGCGTTGGCTAAGCCGTGCCGAGGCGGACGTGCTGATTCGTGAAGCGGAAAAGGAACCGAAGTCGCCGCACTTGGCGGACTTCATTCGACTGGCGCTCAACACCGGCTGCCGGAAGAATGAGCTGCTCAAGCTCTCCTGGGGCCGGGTGGACCTGAAAGCCAACGTCCTCCGCCTCGAAGGCGAGCACACCAAGAGCGGCAAACGGCGGGCCGTACCGCTGAACGACGAGGCGCGCAGGGCGTTTTTGAATCGCGCCCGCTTTCGTGCGGAGCATTACCCGGATTCAGACTGGGTATTCGCTCACCGGAACGGGAAGCGCATTCGGTTCATGCAGAACGGGTTTCAGGCGGCGTGCACGCGGGGCAAGATCAAGGGCTTCCGGGTCCACGATCTGCGCCACACGTTCGCCTCCTGGCTCGTGCAAAGCGGGGTGCCGTTGCTCGAGGTCGCGAAGCTCCTCGGCCACTCGACCATCGAGATGACCGAGCGTTACGCGCACTTGGCGCCGGAAAACCTCAAGGCCGCGGTCGGCGTTCTGGACCGGCTACGAAATGGCTACGTTGACCGTGCCGACGCGGTAGTAGCTCTGAAGGTAAGTGCTTGATCTAAGAGTGGTCGGGGTGACTGGATTCGAACCAGCGACTCCTGCGTCCCGAACGCAGTACTCTACCAGGCTGAGCTACACCCCGAATCGGACAGGAGCCAGTGCGGAGGGAAGAGCGGTTTCGGGAACTCTAGTAATCGCGCTCGACCGCGAAGGCCGACAATTCTAGCAAAGAATCGCGGTAAGTTGAATTCGGCAGGTCCGCGATGGCTTCGCTCGCCGCCCGGGCTTCTTCCTTGGCCTTGTTCCTCGCGTAATCGAGGGCACCGGTCAGGCGAATCGCATCCAGGACTGCCCTGAATTCTTCCCGGCCGCCGCGCTCTATCGCCGAGCGCACGAGCGCAGCCTGTTCGGGCGAGCCGCGCTGCACCACGTAGATCAGCGGCAGGGTCGGTTTGCCCTCCCTCAGGTCGTCGCCCAGGTTCTTTCCGGTGTGCGCGGCGTCCCCCGAATAGTCCAGCACATCGTCGATCAGCTGAAAAGCCGTCCCGAGGTGCATGCCGTAGCGCGCGAAACCGTCCTCGAGCTCCGCGCTCGCCCCGCCCAGGATCGCCCCCAGCTGAGCTGCCGCTTCGAAGAGCTTTGCGGTCTTGCGCCGGATAACCTCCAGGTAGGCTGCCTCGCTGATCGCGGAGTTGTGGGCATTCAGGAGTTGCAGCACTTCGCCTTCCGCGATCGCATTGGTGGCGTTCGCCAACACCTCCATGACCCGCATGCTTCGCACGGCCACCATCATCTGGAAAGCGCGTGAGTACAGGAAGTCCCCCACGAGCACGCTCGCCGCGTTGCCGAACTCGGCGTTGGCCGTCTTTCGGCCGCGCCGCAGCTCGGATTCGTCGACGACGTCGTCGTGCAGGAGCGTGGCGGTATGGATGAACTCCACGACGGCCGCGAGCTCCACATGGTGCTCGCCGCGATAGCCGGTCGCTCCGGCCGCAAGGAAAACGAGCGCCGGGCGCAAGCGCTTGCCGCCTCCCGCGATGATGTACTCGGCGATGCGGCGCACGAGCACCACGTCGGACTCGAGCCGGCGCCGGATCATGGCATCCACCGCCAGCATATCGGCGGCAACAAGGTTGCGAAGAAGTTCGGGCTGCAAAGGGGACTGTGGCACTGCGGAATCGACCGAACGGCGGGTCAGGAGAATAGCACAATTTCTTTGACCACACCCGCTAAAGGTATGTATAATTTCGTGTTTTTCAAAGCGATCTCGGAGACAAGCATGTACGCCGTCGTCAGAACCGGAGGCAAACAGTATCGCGTTTCCGCCGGAGAGAAGCTGAGGATCGAGAAGCTCGCCGCCGCCGTGGGCAGTGAGCTCGTGCTCGACGAGGTCCTCCTTGTCGGTGACGGGCAGGCGCTCAAAGTCGGAACCCCGGTGGTGAAAGGCGCTTCGGTCAAGGCGAAGATCCTCGCTCACGGCCTCGGCGAAAAAGTCATGATCTTCAAGCTGCGCCGGCGCAAGAACTCGAAAAGGCTCCGCGGCCATCGGCAGGCCTACACCGAGATCGAGGTCACCGGCATAGCGGGCGCGTGAGACCGCTGCCCCGCAAGAGAAAGGCGAACCATGGCACATAAAAAAGCAGGCGGCAGTTCCCGCAACGGCCGCGACTCGAAATCAAAGCGTCTCGGTGTCAAGCGCTATGGCGGGCAGCTGGTCGCGGCGGGCAGCATCATCGTTCGCCAGCGCGGCACCCGTGTTCATCCCGGGGACAATGTCGGGGTCGGGAAGGATCACACCCTTTTTGCAAGAGTGAACGGCAAGATCCAATTCAGCTTCAGGGGCCCGGGCAACAAGCAAACGGTCAGCGTGGTTCCGGCTTAGAAGCACTCTCCCCCCAACAAGAGCCCTATCCACGCGGTAGGGCTTTTTTGTTTCCTTCATGAAATTCATAGACGAAGCGCGCATCGAGGTCCATTCCGGCAAGGGCGGCGACGGCGCGGTCAGCTTCAGGCGCGAAAAGAACGTGCCGCGCGGCGGGCCCGACGGAGGGGACGGCGGCAGCGGCGGCAGCGTCTATGCGATCGCCGACCGGAACATCAATACCCTCGTCGAATACCGCTTCGCGCGCATTCACCGCGCTCGCGATGGCGAGCACGGGCGCGGCGCCCAATGCAACGGCAAAGGCGCCGATGATGTCGTGCTGCGCGTGCCCACCGGCACCGTGATCACGAGTGCGGAGACCGGAGAAGCGCTCGCCGATCTCGCCGAGCACGAGCAGGTCGCATTGCTCGCGCGGGGAGGCAAAGGGGGCCTCGGCAATGTCAATTTCAAATCGAGCACGAACCGCACGCCCCGCAAAGCGACGCCCGGGAAACCCGGCGAGCATCGCAGGCTCAATCTCGAGTTGAAGGTGCTTGCCGATATTGGATTGCTCGGACTTCCCAATGCCGGCAAATCCACCTTCATTCGCGCCGTCTCCGCCGCCCGCCCCAAGGTCGCCGACTATCCGTTTACCACCTTGCATCCCCATCTCGGAGTGGTTCGTGTCGGAGTCGATCGCAGCTTCGTGATCGCCGACATTCCGGGGCTTATCGAAGGAGCCGCAGAGGGCGCGGGGCTGGGGCATCAGTTTCTCAGGCACCTCGCGCGCACGCGCCTGCTTCTGCACATCATCGATGCCGCGCCTTTCGAAGAAGGCGCCGATCCGGCCCGCGACGCGAAATCGATTGCCACGGAACTGAAGAAATTCGACCCGGCGCTGTATCGAAAGCCCCGCTGGCTGGTGCTGAACAAAATGGATATGCTCCCCGCCGAGGAGCGCAAGACCGCAGTCGCAAAGCTTGTGCGCAGGCTGCGTTGGCGCGGCCCGAGCTTCTGCATCTCGGCGCTCACCGGGGAGGGTTGCCGCGAGCTCAGCTTCGCAGTGATGAATTTCCTGGAATCCGGAAAGACGGAATGAAAGACGCGAAGCGTTTCGTCGTCAAAGTCGGCAGCACCCTCGTCACCAACCGGGGCGCGGGGCTGGACGCGTCCGCCATCGCGCGCTGGGCGGGACAGGTCGCCAAGCTTCGCCAGGCCGGCAAGGAGCTGGTCCTGGTCTCGAGCGGTGCGATCGCCGAGGGCATGCAGCGCCTGGGCTGGACGCGGCGCCCCCACGCCATGCACGAGCTGCAAGCCGCCGCCGCAGTCGGGCAGATGGGCCTCGTGCAGGTATACGAGTCGTGCTTCCGGCAGCATGGGCTGCACACGGCGCAGGTGCTCCTCACGCACGCCGATCTCGCCGACCGGCAGCGCTATCTGAATGCCCGCTCCACTTTGCTCACGCTGCTCGGACTCGGGATCGTTCCGGTGATCAACGAAAACGACACCGTCGTCACGGACGAAATCCGGTTCGGCGACAACGACACGCTCGCTGCGCTGGTGACCAATCTGGTCGAGGCCGACTGCCTCATCATCCTCACCGACCAGCAGGGGCTCTATACCGACGATCCGCGGCGCAATCCTCAGGCGAGCTTGATTCGAAGCGCACAGTCCGGTGAATCCCGTCTGGAAGAGTTGGCGGGAGGTACCGGTTCCACGATCGCCAAGGGCGGCATGCTCACCAAGGTGCTCGCAGCCAAGCGCGCCGCCCGTTCGGGGGCGCAAACGGTGATCGCCTCGGGAAACGAGCCCGATGTCCTGGTCAGGCTCGCGGCGGGGGAAGCCATCGGCACCCTGCTCTCCGCGCAAACGACACCGCTTGCCGCGCGCAAGCAGTGGCTCGCCGACCACCTCCAGGTTGCCGGTCGCCTCGGCCTCGACGCGGGGGCGGCCAGGGCCCTGCGCTCAGGGGGCAAGAGCCTCCTGCCGGTCGGGGTGAAGAGCGTGGAGGGCGAATTCGAGCGCGGCGCAGTGGTCGCTTGCCTCTCGCCGGAGGGCGCCGAGATCGCGCGCGGACTGGTCAACTACAACGCGCAGGAATCCCGGCGCATTGCCGGCCGGGCGTCAAGCGAGATCGAGGCGATACTCGGTTACATCGACGAACCGGAGCTCATTCACCGCGACAACCTTGTCCTGCTCTAGCGAGACAGGGTTTGCGGCGCAGCCGATCTACCTGGGCAGGCCCCGGCTGCGCTTGAGCAGATCCACGACATCCTCTGGCGCGCGTGCCCGGCCGCGTCTGGCGCAGAAGAAATCATCCGCAAACGTCGCGTATTGAGCACCGTCGATCGGAACCCATTTCGAGTTCCGCGCCGGGGACCAGGTTCCGTCGGACCTGCCGAAGGCGTACATCCTGCGCTCGTAGGTCTCGCAGCGGATGCTTTCGTAGCTCACGTTCATCGCTCCGCTTGAGCTGCGCGCGATCAGCGTGTATCGGATGGTGCCGCCTTCGTCGACGCTGATTGAGGTCGTATCGACGAGAAACTCGAACGTCGTCGGACCGACGTAAATCGGCGCCAGATTTCCGGTCTTTGGGGACTGGGGCAACGAAGCCTTTTGCTCTTCCCAGGTTTTGTTGTCGAAAGCCGACTTCGACTCACCATCGCCAAGCGACGGCCGGGCGCAGGCAGCCAGCGCCGACAGCAGAATGAAGACTGAAGAGCCGCAGAAGGGCCTCAAGCCAGGTCTAGCGCCAGCGCGTTTCGCACGAGGGGCGGCGCTTCGAGCTTCACCGTGTAGCGCGGGTGATCGACCCCGATCGTCAAGCCCCCGCCTTTTTTTAACGCCTGTGCCATGGCCTCGTCGAGCTCGAAGCGTAGGAAATGCACCGCCGAGGTTTTCTCGTCATTCTCCCGATCGAGATCTTCGTCGGCAATCGCCCAGACCCGCTCGTGGCCCGCGACCTGGAGCCACACCTTGTCCTCGATGCCGATCAGATCCGCAAGCCGCTTGCCGCGTTCGTCCGGATCCGGGTACTCGATCATCATGGTCGCCTTGAGATTGCGGCCGTCAGGAACGAGCGGGTTGTAAGCGTCGAGTTCCTCCTGGATACCCTGTTCTTCGAAAATACGCTCTGCGTGAAGCATCTCCTGCACTTGATAGCGATTGGTCAGCTCGTCCTCGAAAATGAGCGTGACATCATCGCCGAGCTGAACTCTGCGATTCTTCTTGTGGGCCATGACTCTCGCCCGGAATTCGGGACGCTCGCGGGCGTAAGCTTCAAGGGTCATCAGGCTTGAGCGGTCGATTCTAGGCATGGTATTCATCGTCATTCAAAACAGGTTCAAATTCCGTAGGCCTTCCGAAGCAACGACAAGGGATGCGCCTTGATGGCACGGGTCTCGCCGATGCCCTGCTCTATATGGCGGGCGGCGATCGGACAATCGGAGCTGATGTAGTCGGGCTCGCCGTCTCCCATCTGGCGAAATACCGGCCGCCCGATTTTCATCGAGTTTTCGTAGTACTCGGACTTCACGCCCCAGGTTCCGTCGTGGCCGGAGCAGCGCTCCACGGTGTTGAGCGTCGTCCCCGGTACGAGCTGCAGCGTTTCGCGGGTCTTCTGTCCCATGTTCTGCACGCGCGAATGACAAGGTATGTGGTAGGAAACTTTTCCAAGTGCGGTTCTGAAGTCGGTCTTGAGCAGGCCGTCACGCTTGCGCAGAACAAAGTACTCGAACGGGTCGAACATCGCCTCGCTTACCGCCTTGACTTCCGCATCGCCGGGGAACAAGAGCGGCAGCTCGCTTTTGAACATCAGGGTGCATGACGGCACCGCGGTAAGAATGGCGTAGCCTTCGCGCGCGAGCGCGGCGAGCCGCGGAACGTTCACCGTCTTCAGCCGTTCGACGCCCTCGAGATCGCCAAGCTCGAGCTTGGGCATGCCGCAGCAGGCCTCTTTGGCCACGATCACATAGGGAATCTCGTTGTGGTCGAGGATCGCGAGCAGATCGTGGCCAATCCCCGGTTCGTTGTAGTTCACGTAGCAGGTCGAAAATACCGCGACTTTTCCGGGCGTGCGCTCACCGTTCCGGGCTTCATGACTTCGGCTCGCGGCGGCCTGTCCGCGAAACGTGCCGGGACTGTAGGGCGGCAGCTTGCGCTCGGGGTGAACGCCGATCGCTTTTCCCATGAGCGAGCGCGCTGCGGCGTTGCGGTTGACCGCGTTCACCACCTGCGCCACGACCGGGATGGCGGCGAGCCTGCCGATGACGTCTGTGGAGGACAGAAGCCGGTCTCGCAGTCTCACTTCCCCTTTCCCGAATTTGACCGCTTTGGCCCGCAGCATCAGGTGCGGGAAATCCACGTTCCAGGGATGCGGCGGCACATACGGGCATTTCGTCATGTAGCACATGTCGCAGAGGTAGCACTGGTCAACGACCTTCCAGAACTGCGACTTTTCCACGCCGTCGACTTCGAGCGTTGCGCTTGCGTCCACGAGATCGAAGAGCGTCGGAAACGCCGTGCACAGGTTGACGCAGCGGCGGCAGCCATGACAGATACCGAATATGCGCTCGAGCTCGGCGAACAGCTTTTCTTCGTCGTAGAAATCAGGCAGGCGCCATGCAACCGGATGGCGGGTCGGGGCTTCCAAGCTCCCTTCGCGGACCGTCATTTAAAACTTTCGAATCAAGCGTGCGATTGAGAACGCCGCGAGTCGAGAAGCCGAATGGACTTCTCCATTCGCGGAGTCGGTCGGGCGCCCGCGGCGTCCGGAACGAAGCTCAGTCGGCGAGCGCGTCGAGTGCTTTCTGGAAGCGGTTGGCGTGCGAGCGTTCCGCCTTGGCGAGCGTCTCGAACCAGTCGGCGATCTCGGAGAAGCCTTCCTGACGCGCGGCCTTCGACATGCCGGGATACATGTCGGTGTACTCGTGGGTCTCTCCGGCAATGGCGGCCTTCAGATTCAAGCGCGTGCCGCCGAACGGGAGGTCCGTCGCCGGATCGCCGCACTGCTCCAGGTATTCGAGATGGCCGTGGGCGTGGCCGGTTTCGCCCTCGGCGGTGGAGCGGAAGACCGCTGCGACGTCGTTTTGCCCCTCGACGTCGGCTTTCGCCGCAAAGTAAAGATAGCGGCGGTTAGCCTGTGATTCCCCGGCGAACGCCGCCTTGAGATTGCCGTGGGTCTTCGAGCCTTTGAGCTGCATGGGAGCCTCCTGGTGGTGAAAGGGATTAGACTAGCTCTAATTAATAGACTAAGGATAATATTTGCGGCGGCGGCTGTCAAGCACGCCAATGCCCGAGGGCCGCTTCGATCTCGGCAAAGGACTGGGCGAACGTATTCGGTTGCAGCTGGGCGCCCAACTGGCGGGCGATCTGTGTAAGAGAAAAGATTCCGCGCAACCGTTCTTCGTCGGCGCTGTGTTCCGCCACCAGGAAGTGCTGGCGTCCCGCCTCCTTCAATGTAGCGACGATATGACCCACCCGCGCCCGCCGGACTTCCTCGTATGCAAGCAGCTCGAGCTGCCCGCGCGGGGTCATGATGTCGGCAACCCGGATTTCCTGCAGCCTCACCTCCCGTTCCAGGGCGAGTTGGACCGGTTTTTCTCCGAGAACATCCGTCGCAGTCAGCATTCCGACCACGCCGCCCTCCGCATCGGTCACGAGCAACGCGCGCACCCCTCTTCGCTTCATATAGTCGTTGGCATGCTCGATTCCCGCCTCGGGTTCGATGGTTGCGGCCGGCGTCAGCGAGAAATCGGTCATCACCGACAGTGCGGGCGAGTCGAGTGTGACGCGGGGAGGTTGAACGACGCGCACTTCGGCAACGCCGGCTGTCGATTTCAGCGGAGACCAACGCAACGGCGCATATTCGCGAAACATGGCGGATTATTTCGAAAAATCGCCCTCGGAAGGACCTCTGCTCGACATCCGCATTTCTCCGACGCGGGACGAAGGGTTGCGCGCGGTCAGCGCGATGCGATTTCCGCCGGAAGAGGCTTGCGGCCCTGGCCGCGAAACAGATAGCGGGCGAGCTCGGTGAGCGCGTGTAGGTAGACCTCGCGCTTGAAATCGATTACCGATTCCAGGGGTACCCAGTAGTCGTTCCAGCGCCAGGCGTCGAATTCCGGTCTCTCCGACGCCCTCAGGCGCACATCGCACTCGCGCCCGACCAGCCGCAGCAGGAACCAGATCTGCTTCTGCCCTCGGTAATTGCCGCGCCAATCCCGTTTGAGCCACTGCGCGGGCACTTCGTAGCGCAGCCAGTTGCGTGTCCGTCCCAGGATCTTCACATGGGAGGGCAACAGGCCCACCTCTTCCCGCAGTTCGCGGTACATCGCCTGCACCGGCGTTTCCCCGACCTTGATCCCGCCCTGCGGGAACTGCCAGGAGTGTTCCTTGACGCGCTTGCCCCAGAAAACCTCGTTGCGTCCGTTGCAGAGAATGATGCCGACGTTCGGCCGGTAGCCGTCTCGATCGAGCATACGCAATCCAGCAAAAGTCTGTCCACACCCATTCTTTCACAAATCGCCGGCGATTTGAAGGCGTGGCCGCATCGCGGCTGCGAGGCGTACGAGTTCAAGTAGAATGTCGCGTCCCGGCTCGTTCCCCGCTATGCGCGCTTCCCGATACTTTCTTGCAACGCTCAAGGAGGCCCCCTCCGACGCGGAGCTCGTGAGCCACAAGCTGATGATCCGAGCGGGCCTGATCCGTCGGCTCGCCGGCGGCATCTACACCTGGATGCCGCTTGGACTTCGGGTCGTGCGCAAGGTCGAGGCCATCGTGCGCGAGGAAATGAATCGCGCCGGAGCGATCGAGCTCTTCATGCCGACGGTGCAGCCGGCGGAGCTGTGGCAGGAATCAGGGCGCTGGCGCAAGTACGGACCGGAGCTCCTGCGCCTGAAAGACCGTCACGAACGGGAGTTCTGCCTCGGCCCTACCCATGAAGAAGTGATCACGGATATCGCGCGGCGCGATATCCGCAGCTATCGGCAGTTACCCGTTCATTTCTACCAGATCCAGACCAAGTTCCGCGACGAGATCCGACCCCGTTTTGGCGTCATGCGCGGGCGCGAGTTCACGATGAAGGACGGCTACTCCTTCCACGCCGATTACACCGACCTGCAGCGCGAATACCGGAACATGTACGACACCTATACGCGGATTTTCACCCGGCTGGGACTGAAATTCCGAGCTGTCGCCGCGGACCCGGGCTCGATCGGCGGAACGAGTTCGCATGAATTTCACGTGCTTGCCGAGTCCGGAGAGGACGCCATTGCCTACTGCCCGCAGTCCGACTATGCCGCGAACGTCGAGCTCGCCGAGGCAGTGGCGCCGAAGACGGCGCGAAAAGCGCCCGCAGCCGGGATGAAGAAGGTTTCGACTCCCGGCAAAACCCGCTGCGAGGATGTCGCCGACCTGCTTGGCGTGCCGATTCAGAAAATGGTGAAAGCGATCGCGGTTGTGTGCGGGGAGACTCAAAACGGAGCATCGGGGGCGTTCGCAATGCTGCTCGTTCGCGGCGATCACGATCTGAGCGAAATCAAGGCCCAGAAGGTGATCGGCAATTTCCGGTTCGCAAGAGATGAAGAGATCGAACGCATATTGAAGTGCCGCCCGGGGTACATCGGGCCGGTCGCCAGCGCGCCGCTGCTCCTGTACGCCGATCGCACGGTAGCTGCGATGAGCGATTTTGTGTGCGGCGCCAACGAGGCGGGCTACCACCTCACGGGGGTCAACTGGGGACGTGACCTACCCGAGCCCGGTCATATAGCGGACATCCGCAAGGTTGTTGCCGGGGATCCCAGCCCCGACGGCAAGGGAAGTCTGGAAATTGTCCGCGGGATCGAGGTCGGACATATTTTCCAGCTGCGCACGGAGTACTCCGAAGCAATGAAAGCGACGTTCCTCGACGAAGCGGGCGGCAGCCGCGCCTTCGAAATGGGCTGCTACGGAATCGGCATCACCCGCATCGTGGGCGCCGCGATCGAGCAGAACCACGACGAGCGCGGCATCGCTTTCCCGGAGCCGATCGCGCCGTTCCATGTCGCCCTGGTCCCGATCGGCTACCGCAAGAGCGGCGCGGTGCGCGATGCCGCCGAATCGACATATCGCGCGCTGACCGAAGCCGGTTTCGAGGTGCTGTTCGACGATCGCGACGAGCGGCCCGGCGCGATGTTCGCCGACATGGAACTCATCGGCATTCCCCACCGCATCGTCGTCGGCGAACGCGGCCTCAAGGAGGGCATGATCGAATACCAGGGCCGGCGGGACAAGGAGGCGAAGAAGTTCCCGCTCGGCGATCCGCTTGCACCGCTGCGCAAGGGCTCATGCTGAAGCGCTCCGGCCTGGCGCTGATCGGGATCGCGTTCCCGTGCCTTGCTCTCGCAGGAGCCCAGATCTACGAGCCGCTCGCCGCCAAGGTGCGGGCGGATCTGAAGGCGTCGATCGCGGACAAGCCGGCGCCGCGCCATGCCTTTACCGATTCGGGGTCGGCGGTCGACTGGCTCGCCGAAATGTCGCAGCGCCTGGAGACGAGGATACCCAATTTCCAGTCGCGCATAGAGTTTCTGCGAACGGTGCACTTCGAGGCGATCCGCGCCGGGCTTGATCCGCAGCTCGTGCTGGCGGTGATCCAGATCGAGAGCAATTTTCGCAAGTACGCCGTATCGCGCTCCGGCGCCCGTGGTTACATGCAGGTCATGCCCTTCTGGGTGGGATTGGTCGGCCGCCAGGGCGACAACCTGTTCAGTCTGCGCAACAACCTTCGCTACGGCTGCGTCATCCTGAAGTACTACATCGATCGCGAGAAAGGAGATCTCTTTCGCGCTCTGGCACGTTATAACGGATCCCTGGGCAAACCCGAATATGCCAACTTGGTGATCGGCGCCTGGCGCAGCGTATGGCGCTACCAGGGCGGGCTCGCCTCCGGTCCCTCGCCTGGTGCGCCGCCCGCGTAGTCTCGCCCGGAACTCAGGCGGAAAACACCGTCGCGATCATCGCCTGAATCGCTTGCGCCGCAGCGCGCGGATCGGGTGCCTGACGGATCGGCCGGCCGACGACGATGTAGTCGGCGCCGTTGGCAAACGCCTGCGCCACGTCGACCGTGCGCTTCTGGTCGCGGGTGGGTCGATTCTGCACCGGGCGGATTCCCGGCACGACGACCAGCAGCCTTGCGCCGAGTTCGCGCCGCAGGGCCGGTGCCTCCAGCCCCGAGGAAATAACCCCGTCGCAGCCCGCCTCGAGCGCCCGGCGTGCTCGCGAGAGCACCAGAGTTTCGACGTCGCACTGAAAACCGAGATCGTCGAGATCGCCCTGATCGAGACTGGTGAGCACCGTCACCGCGAGGATCTTCACGTCGCCCTTGGCCTCTCCCGCAGCCTCGAGCATCGCCTGGTTGCCGTGCACGGTCGCGAAAGTGACGCCGCGATTGCCAAGCCCGCGTACCGCGGCCCGAACCGTCTCGGGGATATCGAAAAACTTCAAGTCGACGAAAACCTTGTTTCCCTGTCGCGCAAGCCAATCGATCAAGTTGAAGAACCCGTCGGCCATGAACAATTCCAGGCCGACCTTGTAAAAACTCACGCTGTCTCCGAGGCGTTGCACCAACGTTTTCGCTTCCTCGGGAGTGGCGACGTCC
>Ga0137418_10004353_pt1 | contig 13006 bp, 11 predicted proteins | sample CZODoug3_1_2_16f_FD_122242 | JGI IMG/M metagenome (GOLD analysis project Ga0137418, IMG submission 122242) | Vadose zone soil fungal communities from Angelo Coast Range Reserve, California, USA - CZODoug3_1_2_16fungal (Hybrid Assembly) | ecosystem: Environmental > Terrestrial > Soil > Vadose...
GTGCGCCCATGGCGGAGCCATAGCTCACGAAGCCAGCCGCCTTGCGATTCCACTCTGGATACACCCAGTCAATGGCGTTCTTCAGCACCGCCGCGGGTCCGTAGTTGTACTCGGGCGTCACGAAGATGAAGCCGTCTGACTGCGCGATTGCGGCGGTCCAGTTCTTGACAACCTCATGCTCGTAGGGCGGTCGGCCCGGTGTGGCTGGTGACACCGGCTGATCGAAGAACGGCATCGGATAGTTGCGAAGATCGAGCAGCCGCGCATCGACGCCAGTGCGCTTCTTCAGGTGTTGCAAAATCCATTCAGCCGGTCTTTCAGAGAACCGACCCTGTCGGGTGCTTCCCACGATCACTGAAATAACTGTCATGCCTTCGCTGCCTCCCTCGGTCGCGCCAGTTGTTCTTTGTGACGGCGGTGGACACGGAGATCATCGAGACGTGGCCGAAACAGGAGTAGACAGGACGCCTGGTGACGACACGACGCCGGCTTTGACTTGGGCCATGATCCAGTCGAACACCAGCGCAGAGGTGGTGGCGCCGCGCTGTGATTCGATGTTGCTGACCAGGGCTCGTTCCGCCGACGCCCAGTACGGGGCCCATTCAGCGGTGAGGGCCATCCAGTTGATCGGTTTGGCACCGGCCATCGTCATGCGGACCTTGGCGTCGTCGTGTGCCTCTTTCGTCACGCCGCCAGAGCAGTCGCTGACGAAGAAGACGTCGAAGCCGTCCTTGCGAGCGGCGAGGACCGACTGGACGAGGCACACCTCGGTCACGAGCCCGGCCATCACCAGCTTCTTGCGGCCCGTTGCCTCCACGGCAGCCCGAACGTCCGGATGTGACCAAGCGTGCGACGAGGGGCGGTCGATTGGCGTGTTGTCGGGGAAGGCCTCGGTGATCTCCTTGAAGAGGGGGTCGACGAGCACGCTTCCCTGGGCTCCGACCGTCGTCAGCACCGTCGGCACGCCGAATGCCTTTGCCACTTGTGAGAGGGCGGCGACGTTGTTGACCAGGAGACCGAGATCGATGGAACGCACGTTGATGGCGACCGCCGGTTGGTGGTCGATGAGCACCAGAACCGAGTTCTGGATTGTTAGTTCGTTCGGATTGTTCGTCATGAGTCGCTCTCCCTTTCAAAGTGGTCGACGCGGCTGTTCCTCACCGTTGCCCGTCATGGAAGGCCTGCCAGGAACAGCGACACGTGATTCACGAACAGCTCGGGATACTGGAACAGGGCCCCGTGGCCAGAATCGGGATACAAGACCAGCTGGGCGTTCTGCAGATGCTTGAACATGAAGTACGCGTTCCGATCCGGAAGCATCGTGTCGTTACTCCCGCACACGACAAGCACGGGATGGTCGATGGCATTCAGGATGGAATTCTTCGAATCCTTGCTCGCACACCACTCAATCAGTGCTTTGGCCTGGGGAGCGGTCACTGAGTCACCGCTCTCTCGATCTCGATCCGTCGTTCTCGCGCTTGCGCGCTTCAGAAACGCACGGCCAGCGGCTTGGCTGTTCTCGGAGGGCGTGAAGAACAGAGGGAGTCGGATGTCAGGGGCTTCTTTGTGGGAACGCGCCTCATTGACGACATCCATCAAGTGCTCCTCGCCACCTTGAGGGGCCGTGCCCACTAGTACCAGTCCGCGCACCCTGTCCGGATGGTTGAACGCCATCTGCTGGGCGACGAACCCGCCCAGCGAGAATCCGAGCAGGTCCGTGTTGGTAAGCCCGAGCGCCGACATGAAACGACTGGCGTCCTCCGCCATCTGAGCGACGTTGTCCGGAGTCGCACCGCTGGATTGTCCGACTCCCGCGTTGTCGAACACGACGACGGGCCGATCTTTTGCCAAGCCATTCACAACGGCCGGATCCCACGAGTCCATGTGGCCCGTAAAGTGCTGGAACAGGACCAAGGGGATTCCATTGGGCGTTCCGAGCCTGCGATACGCGAAGGTGATGCCCGCGCTCTCGACAAATTCCGTTGGTGTGGTCTCCAGACGAGTCATAAGGCCTACCTGAAAATTCGCTTTCACGGATGTCGTCAGATCTTCGTGGAGAGGGCGCGCATGGCTGACAGTGAGTCCATGTAGTCTCGCCAGTGCACAATTTGTCGATTCTCGACCGTCACGATCGAGACGAATCGGTTCTCGTAGGCCGCACCACTGCCGACGACACGCCCATGGACCTCGTACTCGATGACGATGACGCGTCCATCGTCGCAGTGGTGCACGACAAGTCCGTCGGCACCGTGTAGAACGATGCTTTCGCCGTAGCCGCGATAGAGAGTCATCAGTGCGTCGCGAGTCTCGACCCGTTTGGGCCATCCCGCGATGTCATAGCGGAACTCGAAGATCGCGTTCTCAGCGATCGTGTCGAAGTAATGCTCACCGTCAACGAGGCCAGAAAGCCCTCGCTGCACAACTTCGAAGAACGGGTCGAGCGCGGAAAATGCGGCGTACTTCGGTTTCATTTGTGACTCTCGCGCGGTGCGTTGGCCATCGTTCGCTTACTGTGGAGGGTCATACCCGTCTGTGAGGGTCTTCAAAAACGCCACGAGTTGGTTTTCCTGCTCATTGGTCAACCCAAGATTACCGATCGTCGTGTCCACGTTCTGTGGGACCTCAGGTGCAGGCCAGCACGTCACCTTTTCTCCCGAGGCGCCATGGGGACAATGGGGGAACTTATCGCGCGTATTGTAAAAGTGGACGACTGCCTTCAGGCTCTTCAAGTAACCATTGTGCATATACGCCTTCACGAAATCGGGACGCGGCCGCTTGTCCACATTACGCAAAGTCGACACCTGAAACTTGCCGTCGAATTGAGGGGCCAGCCGCGCCCAATCCAAATTAGGGTTGAGTTGCCGATTTCTAAGAAAGCCACCCACTCCCTTGTCCACGTACGCAGAACCCTCCGGGTTGGCGGTAAATCCGTATTCGTCGGGCTTATTCCTCTTGTAATAGGGAATCGCCGGGTTCCTGGGGATACCGAGATTTGATGATGTAAAGTCCGTGAACAACGGCGCCTTGCTTCCGACGTCGCGCGGCGTGATCTTTCGGGCGGTTTTGCCCGCCAGGCTCTCGGTTCCATCCAGGTGACACGTATTGCATTTTGCTTTGCCGTGAAACAGGTCCCATCCCGCTTGCTCGTCCGGGCTCAAGACCAGCTGGTCGGGGTGGGCGAGAGCGTAATCGAATTTCGACGAGAAAGGGCTGATCTCCGGCGCGGCTTCATAAGCGGCAATGGCAAGCGCGAATTGATCATAAGTTGAGTTTGAACCACCTCGATCCACGGGGCTGAGGTGAACAGGCAGTGGGTCATTTGCTGGAGGCGGCCCCGGCTTACTGCACACCTGGTCGACGTCGGATGGCCACGTGATTTTAAACGACTGCTGGCCCCAAACGGCCTCAAAGAACGATCTGTAGGAACTCTGAGAAAGTCGGCGAACGACGCAGGCAGTATCAGGCAAGCCCATTTCGTTGGGGTCAACCGGAGGATCTTGCGCCTGTTCTGCTGCGGGATTTTGCAGGTAGGTTCCGGTGGCCCGGAGATCCCAAAAGTTCCCGCCATAGAAATCCCCCTGCGCCTTGTTGTACTGGAGGACCGGATAGTACGGCGAATAGGTGTAGCTTTGCGGTTTGCGATGGCCGTATCGCGACTGCGCCGGGTCCGCTGATGCGTTGCGAACCGATCCGGGATAAGCGACGGTTGTCATATTCAGGATAGAGATTGGTCCCGTAAAATCCGTGTCCGGCATATGGCAAAACGAGCATGCCGTATTTCTGTTGACTGAAAGCTGCTTGTCAAACAGCAGGAGCTTTCCAAGCGTCTGCACTTGTTTCATGCGGTGCGCGGCGTCGCCTGGGATCGAGGGCAGTTGCGCGAGGGTGTCGGCGAAGATCTTGTCAATTTCAGCCTCCACGCGTTTTATCTCTTCTTCCAGACGCACTGGCACCGGATTCTGTGCGGCGCCCTGCGGCGCCGGAGCGGTTGGAGAAATGAGGACCAGCCCAAGCATAAGCGCACAAGCTGCCAACGATGGGATACGCGTCATATACCTCCTTGTTTCCATTGCTTGAGCCTGAAGGAACGCCAAATCAATAACTCAAGTATTGGGTTTGAACCGCTAAAAGGTGAAGATTGCGGCGAACTCCGAGCGCAGGTTATGGGCTGTGTAACTCGGAATGCCGCGAAAGAGCGGCAACCCGCCAGGACTGTTTCCTGTTCGGTTCGCTGCGCGTGTGCGGTAATACCCTTGCTCAAATGCGAATGTGACGAGCGAGTTCAACTTGTACTGAATATTGCCCGAGAACAGATCGCTTCTTCCGCCGGCAGGAGTGAACCGCCGGGCATCGCGTGCTTTCGCCTCGTCAAAACCGTAATACAGGAAACCCGTCCAACCCGCCGCGCGCCGGCGTGGATCGACCCCGAAGATGCGCGAGAGCGGAACTCCCAATTGGAGAAACCCTCCCTCCCCGCGAACCGGTCTTTGCGGCGCGACTGTGGGCACACCGTTGAGCAGACCGAAGACGACGTTGGATGCACCATCAATAGAAGGAGTGGTAGCGGCCCCTGTCAGCCCGAAGGTGTCATTAAAGTTCGAAAGCAATTGTCCGCCGAAGTAAAAGCGGAGGTCCGAGCCGCTGTAATACTTGCCGGCGAGGGTCACGACAGGCGTCGGCAACTGCAGCTCAATCGAATATCCGGCACTGGTGCTACTCACTTGCACGCCGCTGGGGAAGGCTGGCTGGAACGCGGCGGGCACGCCTGCAGCCGTAACGATGGCTGTCCGCCGCGCTTGCTGAAAGCTGACAATAAACTGCGCAGGTAGCACACCTGGCGCCTTACTGAGCTGCCATTGTGTGACGAGGCGGCCTTCAATCCTTGGTTGGTGTGAATCGGCACCTTGCCGCTCACCATATCCCAACTGATTAGCCACGTTCGCGGGTAGATTGCCAAATCCCGGAAACAGGATTCCGAACTCCGGTTGTATCTTCAGATCGCGTGAGCCTCCCGTTTTGTAGTTGAATCCGAAGCGGACCTGCGGCAGGCGTTGATAGATCGCTCCGTACCCAAACCCGCCGAAGTTAGTACTCTCAATCACATTCGGCATGGTCGAAGAGGCGAACGGAGTGTAGTCCTGACCGAAGAGAGCAAAGCCAGTCAGTTTCTCGGTAAGGCTCCTGTCAATGCGTCCCCAGGCCAGGCGTATCGACGGTTGGCTGGAACGAACCGAAGATATGTTTCGATTGCCGACCCTGGTAAAGTCACCTTCGAAATCGAATTCAAGGCGGCCAGTGATGATTGTTTTTGGAGCCGGATCAAGCCACTCGAAATCCGCACCTAAACGCAGGGCGCGCGCAATGAGATGAAACTCAGGTGAACCATTTGGTCCGGTATCGGTAGTAAGCAATGGAAGTGGGAAGTCATTCCCCTGAGGCGATGATGAGTCGTAAATGATACTGGTCTTGAAAGCGCCATACGGTTTTATCCGCGCGCCGGAACCAAGCTTGATATCCGGAACCAGCCCCTCCCGCTTGGGCGGGTCCACCTGCAGGAGGCGAACCGGCGCGACAGCGGCAATGACCGGTGCGTCTCCCTGCGCCAATGTCACCGGAGGCGGCAAGATCAACAAGGCGAGACTTGTAAGAAGTCCGAGGAGTCGAGTCATGATGTCAGCCTCCTTTGGGTGGTTCCTGCCGTTTCAGCGCTTGCTCGTAATCTCGGCGCGGATCGTGTCCGGTAACTTCGCGATACCACGCTGGATGATGCGTCCAGGCCCATGCTTCGGTCACAGTGCCGCTGATCATCGAGCGGAACGTGCCGGGTTCGCTCGCTGTGCTTTGGTAAACGTGGATCATAAATCCACCCAGCATCACCAAGGCCGCGGCGTCGTGGAACACATAGCTGATTGCGGTGAGTGTGCGCGGGACTGACTGATCGAGCCACATCAGTATTCCTGTGATCAGGAAGATCGCGGCGCTCAGGGCGATGCTCCAAAAATACAGCTTCTGGCCGCCGTTGAAGAGCCCTGTGTCCTCAGGCGCTAACTTTTCCTGATTCAACGCATACTCTTTGATGTGCCGTATAAAGGTGCTGTCTGTCTTCGTCCACGTCATCGGTACAAACCAGTTCAGGAACTGGAGGAAGAAGAAGAGGCTGAAGCCAACGCCAAACCAGGGATGTAGCCACCGGGTCGTTGGTCCGCCGCCAAAGAGCGGAGGCAGCCACTGAAAGAGATGCGGCGAATAGAGCGCGAAACCGGACAGCAGCGAGACAACGAAAAAGAGGGCGACCATCCAATGAAGGAAGCGCGTGTACAGCGGGTGTCGCAGGAGCTCTCCCTGGCGGACGATGGTGTACCCCAATCTGTCAAACGTGCGTCTCGCTGTCTGATCAAATCGCTCGATCACGCTACTCATGGCCGCTCTTTTCTCGCGGCTTTACATCGTCGGCGCGACTCTCTTTCACCGTTATCGGCTCAGGTTGCGGCACCCTCGGCCCGATGAAAATTCGATGGAAGAATAGAGCAAGTAGTCCAAGCACTGCCATCACCAGGCCCATAGGTTTGAACAGCCATTTCCAGACGGTGTAACTCAGGGCGATCTTCGGGTTGGACGGAAGGCCGCCGTAGAGCTCTGGTTTGGTGATGTCGTGCAGCACGTAGATGACGTGTGTTCCGCCTACGGACTGTGGGTCGTATACGCCTGCGTTGGCGAAACCCGAATACTCCCGCAGTTGCCGCGCCCGTTTTTCGGCCATTTCCTTCATTTCGTCCTTCGGGCCGAAATGCAGACACCCCGTGGGACAGGCTTTGATACAGGCAGGCTCGAGTCCCTGTCCGACGCGGTCCGAGCAGAGTGTGCACTTGTAAACCTTCTTGGTTTGCGGGTTGAATTTCGGGATGTCGAACGGACAGCCCGAAATGCAAAACCCGCAGCCGATGCAGTTCTCCTGCCGAAAATCAACAATGCCGTTCACGTACTTGACGATGGCGCCGTCGGCCGGACACGCCCGCAGGCAGCCGGGATCCGCGCAGTGCATGCATTGGTCTTTGCGCATCAACCACATCAGATCGCCGCTCTCGGTTTCATGCTCGTTGAACTTGATCAGATTCCAATAGTTCCATTCTGTGGTGGGCATTGTCTGATAGGTGTTGTCGAAGGTCGTCTCGCGGAAGGGATAGTTGTTCCATTCGACACAGGCCACCTCGCAGGCTTTGCATCCGATACAGGTCGTCACGTCTACCAGCTTGGCGACCTCGAAGCCGCGCTGAGTGCCCTCGCCGGGAACTGTTCCGGGGTGGGCTGAGATTTCCTGAATCTGCAGCGTTCTCTCGTTAGCCATGCTCACCTCAATTTCTCTCTAAGCTTTTTCGACCTTCACGAGGAAACCTTTGAACTCGGGCGTGTAAGCATTCGGATCAATCGCGGCAGGCGAGAGCAGGTTCGCCGGCGTCAGCGAGGTCTTGCCCGCGTCTTCCTGGATGCCGCGGTAGCCCCAGTGAATGGGCACACCGATCTGGTATGTCTTCTTTCCATCGATCATCATCGGTTTGATGCGGCGGGTGACCATCGCCTTCGCTATGTAAACCCCTCGGGCGCTCATCACTTTGACCTTTTCGCCGCCCCGGATGCCCATCTCGTCGGCAAGCTGGGCGGGAATTTCAACGAAGGGCTCGGGCACCAGCTCGACGTTCATCGGATTGTTTTTCGTCCAGTAGTGATAGTGTTCCGTGAGCCGATACGTGGTGCACACGACGTTGAATCCCTGCTCTGGAGTCCCCCACTTATCGAGCTCGGACATGAACTTCTTGGCTACGGGATTGTTCGACTGATTCGGGTGGAGAGGATTGAGAACAGGGCTCTCCATCGGCTCGTAGTGCTCCGGGAAAGGCCCATCGGCAAAAGCGGCCAGAGGGCCGAAGATTCTACCGACGCCTTCCGCGTTCATGATGAATGGGCCCATGTGGTCCTTCGGATTGGAATCCACCTTGAAGTCGGGCACATCATTACCAACCCACTTGTTCTGCGATTCGTCCCACCAGACCTGCCTACGCTCGGGATCCCACGGCTGCCCCGATGGATCGCACGATGCACGGTTGTACAGCACTCGCCGATTCGCAGGCCACGACCATGCCCAATTGGGATAGATGCCGAGTCCCGACGGGTCGTCGGTACCTCTGCGCTGAATCTGAGAACCCGCCTCAGTCCATGAACCGGAGTAGATCCAGTTGCCGCACATCGTCGTGCCGTCATCCTTGAGCCAGGCGAACCCAGGCAGTTGTTGCCCGGCCTTGATCACCTGTCCCGTGGTGTCGTCCTTCAGATCGGCCAGAGCACGGCCATTGAGCTCCTTTGCCACTTCTGCAAGCGACGGGTTTTCCGGTGTGGTGTAGGACCACGAAAGATTCAAGATCGGATCGGGGAACTTGCCGCCCTCGGCTCTGTAAAGTTCGCGCACCTTTAAAAAGATTCGCGCGAGGATCTCCTGATCCAGTTTTGCCTGTCCCGGCGTCGGAACCGCCGGATACTTCCACTGAAGCCACCGTGCGGAGTTCACAAAGGTCCCGTCCTTCTCGGCGAATCCCGCTCCCGGCAGCCGGTAGACGGTCGTATTGATCCTCTTCATCTCCTCCGGTGTCGTGCCCGGCGCTCTCCAGAACTCGGCGGTCTCTTCCGGGTAGAGATCACAGACGACGAGCCAGTCTGCCTTCTTGAGGGCCTCAATGTTCTTGTGTGTATTCGGACCGATGGCGACTCCGTTCATACCGAAAGCGAACAAGCCTTTGACGCGGCCACCGTACATGCCATCCCAAAGCTCGGTCCACGAGTAGTTCCGGTCAACCTTCGGCAAGTAGTGAAATGCGAAATCGTTTTCTTTCTTTGCGGCGTCGCCATATAGAGCCTTCAGATAGGACGTAATGAACTTCGAGGTGTTCGAATAGTAGTTGTATGAATCCCACAGCCCCGGCTTTGACGCTGTTGGTGTCGTGCGTTTGATGTAAGTGGCCAGATCGACATCATTGGGCGCCGGCACTTTCAGATAGCCGGGAAGTATGTCGAATACGCCGCCCATGTCTGTGGCGCCTTGAATGTTGGAATGGCCGCGTAAAGCGTTGACGCCACCGCCGGCGCGGCCGACATTGCCGAGCAGGAGCTGGAGGATCGCCGCGGTCCTGATGATCTGTGTCCCGAAAGTGTGCTGCGTCCACCCGACCGCATAGATGATCGTCGCAACTTTCTTCAGATCGCCGTCTTTTCGAATCGAACTGAAAAGATCGGCAGCTTTGAGAAACTGGTCGTGCGGGATGCCGGTGATTCGCTCGACCATCTCCGGTGTGTATCGTGAGTACTGTTTCTTGAGCAGCTGAAAGACCGAGCGCGGATGCTCCAGCGAGAGATCGTAGGCGACGGTCGCGGGAAGAGTTGGCGCAGAGGCGTTCGAGAGTTTCGTCTGAGATCCGGCACTACCAACTTCCTCGTAGTTCCAGGTCGATTTGTCATAGCTCTTCGTCGCATCGTCAAAACCGGAGTACAAGCCGTCCTCCGGCAGTTTGAAACCCTCCTTAACAATGAATGCGGCATTCGTATAGTTGACGAGATAGTCCTTCGCAATTCGATTGTTCCCGATGGCGTAATTCACGAGCCCGCCAAGAAAAGCGATGTCTGTTCCCGCGCGTATCTGCAGGAACAGATCCGCGGTGGCCGCCGTTCGAGTGAAACGGGGATCAACGACAATCATCTTCGCGTTACGGATTCGTTTTGCTTCAATGGGCCACTTGAAGCCACAGGGATGGTTTTCAGCGGGGTTGCCGCCCATGATCAACATCATGTCGGTGTTCTTGATGTCGATAAAACCGTTCGTCATTGCGCCGCGTCCGAATGTGGGCCCCAAACTGGAGACCGTCGGACCGTGTCAAACCCGGGCCTGGGTTTCGTAATAGCAGGCCCCCATGCCTCGCATGAATTTCCCGGCCAGATAATTCAATTCGTTCGTATCGGTGCAGCCGCCGATCCACCCAATGGTCTCCACACGATTGGCAGTGCGCCCTTCGGCGTCTTTTTCGATGAAGGTTTCGTCGCGGGTCTTCTTCACCCACCGCGCGATCTCGTTGATCGCGTCATCCCATAAGATGTCGTCCCAATGATCCGAGCCGGGCCGGCGCACTTGAGGTTTCAGCAAGCGGCGGTCGTTAAGGATGTCTTGTTCGAGCGAGGAGCCTTTCGGGCACAGCGTCCCGCGATTGATGGGATGGTCTGGGTCGCCCTCAACATGAACGACCTGCGGAGTAACATTCTTCGCTTTGTCGCCCAGTGTGTGAATGATGACACCGCAACTCACCGAGCAATACGGACACGTGCTCCGCGTCTCGGTAGTCTGCGAAATCCTCAGGGCCTGCGTTTGAGCATAGACGGGCTCCAGTCTGAAACCGAAGGCCGACACACCCGTACTGCCGATGAGAGCCGTCTTGATGAATGTTCTCCTTGAAACGTCCATACTGTAGCCTCCCTATAATCCGATCAGGTTCAGTTCTATCTTCGTGTAGCCACGCTCGCGGGCCCACAGATCGAGCGAAGCGGCGGCGACTTCATCGACGAGCGGGATTGCCCAACCAAACCGTGTCAGATCGATTCCTTTGAGGTAATGCCGGCAGGTGTCGCAGGCTTCAATTCTGACGTGCTCGTATTCCGGGCAGTTGTAATATCCGAGCTTCCCCGGACGCTCCTCTCCGCACTTCGCGCATACCACGCGCCGGTAGGACCAGGCAGTGAGGCACGTCGAGCACATCAAATCTCTTCCGCCGCTTTCCGAGGAATCTTCTCTGGCGTGAAGGACGGCCAGTTGCGGGCAACCCCCGCAAAATGGACAGTAGTTCTCTTTCCTCTCTAAATCACGATCCCCTGGCCGTATGCCCGACTCTGCCAGCCAGCGGGCGTAAGGCTGCAGGATGGCTTTCGCAAAGAACTGGAGATCCGACGGCTGGAGCCATTGCTCGAAAAGCATTTGATCTAATTCTGCTTCGCTGGTCCGCAGGAGGAATTGTGCTGCTTCTGCGAGTGCGGCCGGCCCACTGCTTTCAACCGCACGCAGCACAGCCGGCACCATCACGCGCAGTACTGGCAAGTCCTGCTCGAGATACCCCGAAGGAAGCCAACCTCTGCGGCTACGCAGATACTCGTGAATCTCACGCTGCACACGCAGCAGCTTCGCGTAAAACGCCAGCAACTCATTCGTCGCATCGCTTTTGGCAGCGAGGCACTCGGCTCTTTGAATTCGGCTCTCCCAGGATTCTTTGAGCATCTTCCCGCCTTGTACGACAGGGTTCTGCACACTCTAAGATTCGGAGGGTGAGTCCGTAAATCCGGTGTTCTACTGATGATGAGTGAATAAAGTCCCCAAGGTCGTGTCAGCTGATCGCCGACACCCACCCCGTTCGTGACTCGCTATCAGGCAGCTCCTCCGTTTCAGGAACTTATAGACCAGCAAAAATATTTTTCCTTTCCCATGCACGGAAACTCCAGCCCCGCACACTCTTAGTCAGGGAGTTGTTATACCCTTCCACAGAGTAACCGGTCATGGACGTAACCGATCAGCATCGGGAAGAGCTGCATTGGAGAAAAACTGTCGACAAGTTCGAGACACCGAAGATCAGCTCCTGGAGAAATCAGGAGCTGAGGAAAGAAGTCGATGTCGATGTTCGAAGAAATTGTCGGCTCATCGCCGGCTCTGCAGGCCGTGCTTTCACGTGTCGCCAGGGTTGCCCCGACGGATTCCACCGTTCTCATCACGGGCGAGACGGGCACTGGAAAGGAACTCGTCGCGCGTGCCATCCACAAGCGCTCGCAGCGATCGGCTCGGCCGTTCGTTTCCGTTAGCTGTGCTGCTGTCCCGCCGTCGTTGATTTCATCGGAACTGTTTGGTCATGAGAAAGGAGCCTTCACTGGAGCGCAGCAGCGACGCCTCGGTCGCTTTGAGCTGGCTGAGGGCGGTACCATTTTCTTTGACGAAATTGGCGAGCTGTCTGCCGAGGCTCAGAATGCCCTGCTGCGAGTGCTCCAGGAACGGGAATTTGAGCGAGTCGGCGGCAGCCATCCCATTTCGACCAACGTCCGAGTCATTGCTGCTACCAACCGTAACTTACAGGCTGCCATTGCCGCGGGCACGTTCCGGCTGGACCTGTTTTATCGGCTAAACGTATTCCCGTTAGAAGTGCCTCCTCTGCGCGAGCGTAAGGAGGACATTCCGATGCTGCTCGAATACTTCACTAAACGCTATGCCAGCAGGGTAGGTAAAAAAATAAAAAACGTCGACACTAGAACGCTGGAACTATTTCAGTCCCATGATTGGACGGGCAACGTTCGAGAGCTACAAAATCTGATTGAGAGGTCTGTGATTCTGTGCGAGGGCGAAGTCTTTTCAGTTGACGAGAGCTGGCTGTCGGGGAAGCCACTCCAGCCGAATCCACCATCGCGCCCTGCTGCCGGAAAGCTGTCAGACCGCCAAAAGGAAATGATTGAGGCTGCATTGGCTGAAAGCAAGGGCCGAGTCTCAGGCCCTTTCGGGGCGGCAGCCAAACTAGGAATTCCTTCGTCCACACTGGAATCAAAGATTAAGGCGCTCCAAATCAGGAAGAATCGTTTCAAGCCGGACTAGCTCCTCATCTTCAGCTACTCGCGAGAATCCGCAAATTTACGAACGAGATTTCGAGAATTTACGAAGCTCATGATCCTCTCAGTACGGGTCGCGCTTGTTTTTCAATAGCACCTGATTGGTTCTTGACTTGCCGTTTCTTTTAGCGCGTTGCCGCTCCTCTTCGGAAGAGTGAGCGTTCCGTGTACATCATTGTCGAGTGTTTATTGGTCGCCCAAAGTTGGTTTGACGGAGAAAGGAGTGAAGATCATGTATCGACGAGCATGGATCAGGCTAGCCATGGCGTGCGTGGCAGTGATTGCGGTCTCCATTGTCGTCTCTCTCGTGGTATCCGCACAGGGGCAACAAGGCCAG
>Ga0137418_10004354_pt1 | contig 13006 bp, 11 predicted proteins | sample CZODoug3_1_2_16f_FD_122242 | JGI IMG/M metagenome (GOLD analysis project Ga0137418, IMG submission 122242) | Vadose zone soil fungal communities from Angelo Coast Range Reserve, California, USA - CZODoug3_1_2_16fungal (Hybrid Assembly) | ecosystem: Environmental > Terrestrial > Soil > Vadose...
GCGCGCACCCCCGAAGCCCGCGCTTACGGATACGAGCCGGGCCGGTTCTCCTTCAACGTGAAGGGCGGCCGCTGCGAGGCCTGCGAGGGCGACGGTCTCAAGGTGGTGGAGATGCACTTCCTCGCCGACGTCTACGTGCCCTGCGAGATCTGCCACGGCAAGCGGTTCAACGACGCCACCCTGCGCGTGACCTTCAAGGGAAAGAACATCGCCGAGGTGCTCGACATGAGCGTGCGCGAGGCGATGGAGCACTTCTCGCTCCACAAGGAGATCATCCGCATCCTCAAGACGCTGGACGACGTGGGCCTGGGCTACATCAAGATCGGCCAGCCCTCGCCGACCCTGAGCGGCGGCGAAGCCCAGCGCATCAAGCTCTCCCGCGAGCTGGCCCGCACCGACACCGGGCGAACTCTTTACGTCCTCGACGAGCCCACCACCGGCCTCCACTTCGAGGACATCAAGCGCCTCCTGAACGTGCTCAACCGGCTGGTGGAGGCGGGCAACACCGTGCTGGTGATCGAGCACAACCTCGACGTGATCAAGTGCGCCGACTGGATCGTGGACGTCGGCCCAGAGGGCGGCGACAAGGGCGGCCGCATCGTCGCGACAGGCACACCGGAGCAGGTGGCCCAGTCGAAGAGCAGCTACACCGGGCAGTATCTCGGGAAGGTCCTCGGCCGCGGCCGCGCCGCATGAACCAACTCGTTCCGGAATCTCCGGAACGAGTTGCGGACCTCGGGACCAACACACCGGCCGCGCCCACGCCCCCACGGACAGCCGAAAAACGCTCGCACGGCAGAGCCATTCGGATCCCACCCAACCCCGCTCCGGAACGAGCTCATGGCAGGGCAAATCGCGAGACCAGGTCCGCCCAAATCAATCGCAGCGATCTGACGTCATCAGGCGCCCGCACGCCTCGTGCACACGATGCGACCGCCTCCGGACCGCGCCTACGCCATCGCGTCCGCGAGGCGAAACCGGATCGGCAGAAACCCGCCGAGGTCAATCTCGTCCCCCGTCTCGATCATCCGCACGTCCACCGGCTGCCCCAACCTGTACGACCCCCGCGCCGAGCGAAGGTCCTCGAACACCGGGCGGCCGCTCTTCCAGAGGATCCTCGCATGCCGCGGCGAGATGAGCGGAAGATCGAGGCGCAGATCCACTCCCTCGGCGCTGCCAAGGATGAATTCGGTGCGGTCCACCTCGATCTCCGGCCTGCCGTCGACGGAGAGGAAGAGCCTCTGCCCCTCCACCTTCCGGCCCTTGCGCGCCGGATCGACCTGAAGCGACATGCCGGGCGCGGCGACGGCGGCGTATCCCGCCAGCGCGCGACCGAGGATCTCGGCGGGCTCCACCCCTGTCCGGTCGGAGAGGCGGTGGATCAACTCGCGGTGCGCGTCGGTGAGCTGCACCCGCGACGGCGGCTTCTTCGCAAGGGGGGCCTTGGCTCGCCGGCCCAACGTCTTGCGCGTCGTCTTGGCCATGGGCCCGCTGTGTATCACGGGCGCTTCAGCCGCCGCGCGAGAAGAGGCGTCGACCGAGCTGAAGGTCCGAGAACAGCACCACCGAGACCAGCAGGGCAAGCAGGAGCAGCAAGCCGATCACGTGTACGACCGATTCGAACCGTTGGTTCACCTTCCGGCCGGTGATCAGCTCGACGCCGAGGAAGACCAGCCGGCCGCCATCGAGCGCGGGCACCGGCAGGAAGTTGAACACCGCCAGAGCCACCGAGATGTTCGCGAGGATGGTGGCGAAGTCCGCCATCCCGCGCTTCACCTCCGCGCTGGCCTGCTGGACGATGGCGACTGGGCCGGCGAGCGACGCACCACCCTTCCCCCGCAGGATGTCCCAGAGCGCGCCGAGGGTCATCGCGTTCAGGATCCACACGTCGCGCAGCGCACGCGGGATCGCTTCCACCAGGGACAGTCGCACCGGCACCCGGTCGGCCCTCACCGAGATGGTGCCGTTGACGGGCCGCACGAGCACGGCTTTCCCCTCCCCTCCGCGCAGCACCTCGATCCGCCGCTCCGGCGGGGCTCCGGGCTTGAGCAGCTCGCGGCGAAGATCGTCGATGGACTGCACCGGGACGCCGTCCACCGCGACCACCTGGTCGCCGGTCTGCAGGCCCGCCGCCGCCGCCGGCCCTCCGGGAACGACGTCGAGGCGCGTAGTGGAGAGGTCGGGAAAGCCCTGCGACGCGTAGAGCGCTGCGATCAGCACGAAGGCGAGGAGGTAGTTCACGCCGGGCCCGGCCGCGATCACCAGGAAGCGCCGCCAGGCGGCCTTGTTCATGTACGAGCCCGGGTCCGATACGTCCTGCGCGGCAGGATCGTCGGGCGTGAAGCCGGCGATCTTGCAGTAGCCACCGAGCGGCAGCGCGCTCAGCCGGTAATCGGTGTCGCCGTGGCGGAACCCGGCGATGCGGGGTCCGAATCCGAGCGAGTAGGTCTCTACCCGCATGCCCATCAGCCGGGCGAGCACCAGGTGTCCCGCCTCGTGGGCGGCGATGAGCAGCCCGAGGCCGACGACGGCAACGACGATTGCCATGTAGGGCGGCAGCATAGCCCATGCTCCTGCGCGGCGCAGGAACTACGTTGTGCTTCGCACACCCGGGGGTTTCATATGCGCAGGATCCTGATATCAGTCGGCGGCGCCTTGCTTGCAGTCGCTTGCTCCTCGCAGAAACCCGTCGCCAAGGTCGACGATTCGGGCCTGGCGCGGCTCAACGAGGCCCAGATGGAGCCGGTCGACTCCGCGCGCGTCGAGGAAGGCCGCGCCCAGGACGCACTCGCCAAGGCGCGGGCGCGAGAGGCAGACGCCCGTGCGCGCCTGGAAGTGGCGAAGAGCGAGCGCGGCGTGGCCGATGCCCAGCTCAAGCGGGCGCTCGCCGAGCGGGATCTCCTCAAGAAGCAATACGCGAGCAAGGACAAGCTGGCGGAGATCGACCAGGAGGTCGCCGCGTCCCAGGATCGCGTCCAGGCCTCCGATCTCAAGTCGCAGTACCTGCAGCAGATGATCAGCGTGGCCGAGGCGGAGCGGAGGCTTGCCGAAGCGCACGTGCTCACGGCGCAGGCGCTGACCGAGCAGGCCAAGCACCAGGCGATGAGGGCCGGGAACGTGCCCGAGGCGGCCTCGGTGAACGCAGGCGACATCGATCAGCGGGTCGCGGAAGCGCAGGGGCGGGAGGCGTCCATCCGGAGGGAGATCGCCCAGCGGCGCTCGAACGCGGTGGACGTGTACAACCGCTGGCAGCAAGCGGACGCGCGCGCCCGCACCCTCGCCCGCCCGTCTACGATGTCGGTTCCGCCCCCCACGGGCGAACCCACTTCGAACTGACGTAGGTGTCTGAGTCTCAAGCCTGGCCATGAGCCACCTCCGGTGGCCGGCCGTGTCTGACTCTCAAGCGTAGCCCCTGAGCCACCTCCGGTGGCCGGCCGTGTCTGACTCTCAAGCGTAGCCCCTGAGCCACCTCCGGTGGCCGGGGCTAGATCCTGCGCCTTTCGCCCGTGCCGACCCAGCGGAAGTAATCGCGCAGGATCTCCGCGTGGTCAAAGCAGAGCTCCCTCCAAGGAACCTCGCTCTCGCTGAACCAGCGCGCGTCCTTGGCGTCGTCGTCCGCCTTCGGCTCGGCGCCGGCGGGCACCCGGCAGGCGTACACCGTGGAGATGGTGTGCCTGCGCGGATCGCGGCGAGGATCCGAATAGGTGAAGAACTGCGTGACCAGCTCCACGTCCAGTCCCGTCTCCTCCTTCGCTTCCCGGCGGCAGGCAGCGCCCAGCTCCTCCCCCCAGTCGACGAAGCCTCCGGGGAGCGCCCACCCGAGCGGCTCGTTCCTGCGCAGGATCAGGACGATCCTGCCGTTTGGGCCGGCGATGATGGCGTCGGTGGTGGGGATCGGATTGCGGTGCCGCGGCTCGGCGCTCACGGGATCACCAGCCCGGATGGGGTCGGCTGCCGCGGCTGGGAAGTCTTCTGCTCCAGGCGGTCCTGCACCGCATGCGTGAAGAGCGCGCGGCAGAACGGGTTGGACGCGTCCTTCTCCAAGGCCCGCGCCACCGCCAGCGCCGTCCGCGCCGCGTCCAACCGCTTTTCGGAAGCGAGGACGTGCGCCATCTCCAGCAGCCGTCTGGCGTACAGGCCGCGGCGCTGCGGAGTGAAGTAGTTGATGGCGGCATCGTCGGCCGCCCGCTCGAATGCCTGCTGGCGCTGCTTCGGGTCGATGTAGAGACGGCTGGTAGCCACCTCGTCCACGCGCAAGCCGAATCGGCGCAGATCGTCTTCCTCGGGAATCCAGGCCATGAACAGCGGGTCCTCGAACAGCGCCGCGCCGGCGAGCTGGTGCGCCAGCTCGTCGGGCAGATCGATGGAGAGCCCCGGCGAGGGTGGCGGCGCCGCCGGAGCCGGCCCCAGGATCCGCAACGCCTCCGCGTAGGCGGGCGGCGGCGAAAAGCCGTTGCGCGCACCCGTCGACTCCGCGTCGGCGATCAGCTGGCGCGCGTGGTCCTTGGGAATCTCGGCGGTGGTGATCACGTTCTGCCGCGGGAGGCGCTTGACGAACTCCCGCCAGGAGCGGCGCGACAGCGCGAGAGCGTCCGCCGCCAGGATCCCCTTCAGGTCCGAGAGCACGACCTGCACCACCTCCACCCCCTGGCGGGCGGGTTGCGTCCACCACACCGCGCGCTCGCCGTAGGCGTCGATGCTGCTCGCGTAGCAGGCGGGCGCTTCTCCCTCTGGCAACGGCTTGAGCACCGGCTCGCCCTGCGGGGGGAGCTCCTGCACCTGGACCCCGCGCTGCTTCAGCTTCTGCAGCTCGCGCTTGGCTTCCTTCGCCAGCACCCGGCTGGGCGACGTGGCCAGCTCGAAGAGCACTTCCTGCCGGGAGGCGCGTCCAGCGGCGTGGACGACGGCCAGGGCGAGCATCCCCGGAAGCGCCGAAATCGCGGCGGCCATTGCGCGCGCGTCCGCTGGAGCCAGCTGGGTCTGCAACTTCGCGAGCGCGTCCCGCGCCGCCTGCACATCGGCGGGCAGCGGCCGCGAGACGCCCGCGCACTCCATCTCCTCCGCGATGCTCTCCGGCCGCAGGGAAACGTCCTTGAGCAGCGCCAGGCACTCGTCGACCGTGAGGTTGTGCGCTTGGGCCATAGGGGCTGCGCACAATAGAGACGGCCCCAAGGGGCGTCAACGCTGGTACGATGTGCGCGCAATGCGGGTGACGATCCTCTATTTCGCCGCAGCCCGGGAGCGCGCCGGCGCGGCGACCGAGACGCTGGAGCTGGCCGAGGGAGCCACCGCCGGCGACGCCCTGGCCGCCGCGTGCGCGCGCCACCCGCCCCTTCAAGCCATCGCGGCGAAGCTGCGCCTCGCGGTCGATCAGGAATTCGCGCCGGCAGATCGCAGGCTGCGCGACGGCAGCGAGATCGCACTGATCCCCCCGGTCTCGGGCGGCGCAGGCACTCACCGCATCGCCGCCGGTCGGCTCGATCCCGACGCGCCGTTGCGCGAGGTCGCCGGTCCGGATTGCGGGGCGGTGGTGGGCTTCGTGGGGACGGTCCGCGAGACCAACCACGGAAAGCGCGTGGTGCGCCTGGAATACGAGGCCTATCCGGAAATGGCCTTGCGCATCTTCGACCACATCGCCGCCCAGGCGCGTGAAAGGTGGGCCGCCCGCGTCTCCATCCACCACCGCGTCGGCCCGCTCGAGCCCGGAGAGATCTCCGTGGTGATCGCGGCCGCCGCACCGCACCGCGGCGACGCGTTCGACGCCTGCCGGCATGCCATCGAGGCCCTGAAAACGGACGCGCCGATCTGGAAGCGCGAGCTGTATCCGGACGGCTCGTCCTGGGTGGGCCTCGGGTCGTAGCCCGTGTTACGCTGACCGGGCTCATGGGAATCTCGGTCCTGGTCGCCGGTGACGTCGCGTTTCGCGAGGGCATCGCGGCCGCGCTGGGCACCGGCTACAGCTTGATCGAGGCGGACACCGTGAACGCGGCGGCCGAGGCACTGCTGGCGGCCAAGCCGGTGCTGGCGGTGGTCGACCTGCGCGGCGCGTCGGGTCCCGGGGACGCGATCTGCCGGAGGATCAAAGGGGCCGCAAGCACGCGCCTCTTGCCCGTGGTCGCCTGCGCGGACCCGGGAGAGGACAACACGGTGGCCGCGCTGGATGCCGGCGCGGACCACGCGCTCGCTTTCCCGCCCCCGCGGGCCGAGCTGCACGCGCGCATCCGCTCGGCGCTGCGCAACCGGGTGGCCACCGAGCGCCTCGAGGACGCCTCGCAGGTGATCTTCGCGCTGGCCAACGCGGTCGAGGCCAAGGACGCGTACACCGAGGGTCACACCGAGCGCGTCGGGGCGCTGGCGGTCGAGGCGGGCCGCCTCGCCGGGCTCGACGGCGAGACGTGCGAGGCGCTGCGCCAGGGCGGCGTGCTCCACGACATCGGGAAGATCGGGATCCCCAACGAGATCATCAACAAGGCGGGCCGGCTGACCGACAAGGAGCGGATCGTGATGAACAAGCACCCCATCATCGGGGAGCGCATCTGCGAGCCGCTGAAGAGCCTGCGACACCTGCTGCCGATCATCCGCTGGCACCACGAAAAGCTCGACGGCACCGGCTACCCCGACGGGCTCAAGGGCAGCCAGTTTCCCGTGCCCTCGCAGATCCTGCAGCTCGCCGACATCTTCGATGCGATCACCACCGACCGGCCCTACCACCGGGCACGCACCCGCTCGAGCGCGATCGAGTTCCTGCATGGCGAGGCGAACAAGGGCTGGCGGGACCACGAGCTGGTGCGCCTGATCGGGCTGGCGGCCGAGACGCTGAACCTGGGGCGGACGCGCGACGAGGACATTCCTCCGCCGCCGGCGCCCATCGGCCAGTGGCGCACGGAGTAGAACCTCTCACCGGGAAAGCCCGTCGGGAGGAGGCTGCGGCGGCGCCGGGCAGTGGTACATGTCGATGAAGACCGTGTACGTAGCGCCGGGACAGCGGACCTCGAAGGCGTCGACGATGTGCAGATCGGGCTCGCCTGGGCCCACCGGCCGCTCCGGATCCATCTGGAGGAGGATGCGAGGATCGTTCGGGTCTATCGGAGCCATGCGGGTCCCGACCGAGCCCAAGCGACTGGTCTGCGGCTCGGTGCCGCCGGGGCAGCGGAGAGCAGCCAGATAGGTCTTTACTCCCGGAGGCAGGCACACCTCGGCGGCTCGGTCTTTCGATCGCGCGAATCCGGGCGGGGGCGGCGCCGCCGCGGCGTGGGCACACCCGGCCAGGACCAAAAGCAGGAACCCGCGCACCACGACAGCGTATCAAGGAAATGCGGACACCATACGCAATGCCGTGCCAAGTCCCGGGATCAAGCTGACGGATCGCTAGGCGTTGGCATGGCATTGCGTATGGTGTCCCCCCTCAAGTTCCCCCTCGAGATCGCGAGGATGCCGAGGACCGTGGAAGGAACCAGGTGCACCGAGTGATAGACCAGTGCGAACGCTAGAGCAGGCTCGGGAGCGACGCCGGCGGTGGTGAGCGCAAGCACCGCGCCGGCCTCCAGCACGCCGATCTGTCCGGGCGTCGAGGGCAGGAGAATGGCGGCGTTGACCGAGAGAAGGATGAGCGCCCAGACGGCCGGCGGCGCGTCGATGTCCAACGCGCGGAGGCAGAGGCCGACCAACACCAGATCTGTTCCATCCGACAGCACGGCCCAGAGCAGGCTCCGCACCCAGGAGCGCTCCGCGTGCACCGCGCGCAGGGCTTGCCCGAACCTGCCCGCGCCGCTGCGGGCGCCGCGGGGCAGCGCCACGAGCATGACGACCGCGGCGCCAGCCAGGGATCCTGCCAGCGCGAGCGGCGCCGACCACGGACCCAACGGGAGGGCGCAAGCGCCGCAGACGAGTCCCAGACTGACGAACTCGATGCCCTTCTCCGCCAGCTGCGTAGCGACGAGCGCGCCCACCGGATACCCACGGCGGCGGTAGAGCTCGACCACCCGCACGGCTTCCCCAGCGCGCGCGGGCAACAGGTTGCTGATGGCCGTCGCCGCGTAGAAGAGGCGGGCCAGATCGAGGAAGCTCGCGCGCTGCCGGTGCGGAATGGGCTCGAGCAGCGCTTGCCAGCGACGCACGCGCGCCAGCGTGTTCGCGATCACGTTGCAGAGCACGGCGAGCGCGATGAAGCCCCAGCTCGCTCCCTGCAGCGCCGATCCGAGCGCGCTGAAATCGACGCGTCGCGCGGCGAAGAACGCCACCCCGGCCGCGATCGCCCAGGCAGCGATCTGCGCCGGCCACCGCGGCCGGGGTGCCTCTACCGCTTCGCTCACGCAAGGAACCGGCGGCAGACCTGCGGTCCGAGCGCGTCCGCCCACGCGCGAGGGAGGCGCTGCCAGAGCGCCACCCCGGCCCGCACCATCGGGCTCTGAACGTCGAGCGCCGGTGGCCCTCCTCGCAGCGGACAGACGAGGATGGAGCGAGGCTCGACGCGGCAGCCCCAGTGCAGCTTGAAGCTGAGGGAGCTGGAGCCGCGCAAAGACGTCCCCAGATCGAGGGTGCCGAGGCCTTGTTCGCAGCCGCGCGCGATCAGGTCCCAGACGAGGAGGACGTTGGGCCTGAGCGGCAGCGACTCGGGCCTGGCGGAGAGGAAAGGCACCGTGATCACGCCCTTGAAGGTCAAGGTCACGGCGCCCGCGACACAACGGCCGCGGTGGTGCACCGTGACCACCTCCGCCGCCTTCCCGAACGACCGCACCACCTCCTCGATCCAGCGCTGCCCGTAGATCGGGGCCCCCTTGTGGTGCATGTTGGCGGCGAGGGCGTCGTAGAACGCGCGCAGCTCGTCGGTTCCCCTGCGCACTTCCAGCCCGTGCTCGCGAGCCTTGCGGACCAGGTTGCGCTCCTTCCCGCGGATGGCGGCCCAGGCCTGGTCCGGGCTGCTCCAGAGCGGCAGCTTCGCGACGACCCAGTGATCGAGAGGAACGAAGCCTTGGGCGCCTGGTTCGTCTCCCAGGCCCTTGAAGCGGAGCGAAGCGAGTCCCGCATCGCGGGCGCGCCGGCACGCCTCCCGCAGGAGCAGCCCCGAGATCTCGAAGTCGTCCGCAAGCACGGGGCCATACGCTCCGAACAGACCGGTCGTCGCGTACCCGCTCAGCGGAGAGCTCCGCACGAAGAACAGCGGAAGCACGCCGAGCAGCTCGCCCCGCGGCCGCGCGCGGGCTGCCAGGAACGGCGCGCGCAGGCCGTAGCCGCGCTCGCCCGCCGTCCGCCACCCGTGCAGGTGGTAGCAGTTCGCGCCTTGCTTGCGCGCGACGTAGTCGTCCCACTCGGGCGCGGCCGCGGGGTCGAGCTCCTCGATCACCATGTGCACCTCCTGCGCCGGGGCAGGTAGCAGCGGGCGTGCCAGGCGAAACCGCGCGATCCGCCGAGGAGAGCGCGACCGGCGCACGGGTTGCGCAACCTGCTGCGCTGTTGCGGTCCGGTGGCCGCTGTTGCGCAGCCCGGGTCCCACGGCCGTGCTGCTCGCAGGGAGATTCGAGCTGCGCGGGCGCATCGGCGCCGGCGGGCTTGCGGAGGTGTTCGCGGCTCGCGACCGCGCCACCGGCGCCGAGGTCGCGGTCAAGCTGCTGCACGCGCACCTGGTGCAGGACCAGTGCACCCGCGAGCGGTTCCGGCGGGAGCTCTCGATCGCGCGATCCCTCGAGCACCCCGGCATCGTGCGCGTCTTCGATCTGCACGCGCACCAGGGCCGGCCGTTCATCAGCATGGAGATGTTGCGCGGGCGGACCCTGCACCAGCGCCTGCTCCAGGACGGACCGCTCCGGCCGCAGGAAGCGCGCCGGATCGCCCAGGCCATCTGCTCCGCGCTCCGGGCTGCCCATCGCGAAGGCGTGATCCATCGCGACCTCAAGCCGCAGAACGTCTTCCTCACCGAGGCCGGATCGGTGAAGGTCCTCGACTTCGGCGTCGCGCGCCTGGCAGGTCAGTCCCGGCTGACCGCGCAGAACGCCCTGGCGGGGACCCCCGGCTACATCGCGCCGGAGGTGCTGGCGGGCGAAGCTGGAGACGCCCGCGCAGACCTGTACGCGCTCGGAGCCATCTGGTTCGAGATGCTCAGCGGCCGCCGCTGGTCGGACTCCAGCGCGCCGCCGATCGAGGGCCGCGACGCCGAGGCGCTGCAGCGCGCGCTCGAGCCCGACCCGGAGCTTCGCTTCCTCGATGCCGGGCAGTTCCTGCGCGCGCTGGGCGGGACCGCCGTACCGCCTCCTCCTCCGGCGGCGCTGCCGCTCTCGGCCGGCGACTACGACGTCCTGGTGCACGACGTCGTCCGGCCCCGCGCTCCCCTGCGGCCCATCGATCGCGTCCTGGAGCGCCTGGGGACGCGAGCGCCGCTCCGCTGGAAGTGGCGGCTGCTGGGCGCGGGCCAGGCGGTGCTGGTGAGCGGCGCAAGCCGCAGGACGGCGGAGGCGGCCGCTGCGCTGTGCGCGGCGCAGGGCCTTCCGGCGACGGTGCGGCCGATCGCGCGCCGCCCTCGCTCGGAAGAGTGGCTCGGGCGGTACGGTGGACCGCTGCTCGCCGGCCTCTGCGGCCTTTCCACCGTCGGGCTCTGCGCGCTGCTGGCGGAGAGCGCGCTCTGGGCGGCCCTGGGACTGGGCGCCGGGTACGTGCTGTCTTGGGGATTGCGCCCGCCGGCCAGCCAGGCGCCACTCTCCGGTCTGCCCGCGCAGGAGTCCAGCCTGCTTCGCCTCGCGGACGGCGTGAACCGCCGCGCGCAGGCGCTGCGGTCGCGCCGCCCCGTGCTCTCGGGGCTGGCGCGAGAAGCTGAAGCCGCCGCCCTGCGGGCGCGCGCGGCGGGAGATGACGAGTCGCTGGCGCAGCACTTGCTGGAGCTGGCCGCGTCGCTCGACGACGCGCTCGCGCTGGAGGGCGCATGACCCTGACCCCTGCCATTCCTCGTCCCCCGGCCCGCTCAGGCAACAAGGCGCCGCATCTGTTCGAGGTGCTCGACGGCGCCGCTCCCACCCGGCCGCTCGCGCGCCACTCGCTCGCGGGCATCGACGAGGTGCTGCTCTGCCGCGGGGACGGGCCGACGCGCGAGGGCCGGACGCTGCGCATCGGCCTGCCCGACCGATGGATGTCCACCGTGCATGCGCGGCTGGTCCGCGAAGGAGCGTGCTTCCGGGTGGAGGACAGCGGGAGCACGAACGGCACCTTCATCAACGGCGAGCCCATGCGCGAGCGCGAGATCGCGGACCTCGACGCGCTGCAGGTCGGACTGACGCATTTGCTGTTCCGCTCTTCGGTTCCGGAGGGCGCCCTGCCCCCGGCGCCCCACCCCACGCTCCGCCACGCTGTCGCCCGAGCTGGCCGCGGAGCTCGAAAACCTGCCGGCGATGGCCCGCTCCCTGCTTCCCGTCGTGATCGGCGGCGAGACCGGCACCGGGAAAGAGGTCGTGGCCAAGGCGCTGCACGAGCTCTCCGGCAGGCGGGGCGCTTTCGTCGCCGTGAACTGCGCGGCCATCGCTCCGACCCTGATGGAGAGCGAGCTGTTCGGCCACCGCCGGGGAGCATTCACCGGGGCGGTGGAGAGCCGGCCCGGGCTCGTGCGCGCGGCGGATGGCGGCACGCTGTTCCTGGACGAGATCGGCGATCTGCCCTTGCCCGCCCAGGCCGCGCTGCTGCGCGCGGTGCAGGAAGGCGAAGTCCTGGCGGTGGGTTCGAACGAGCCGGCGCGAGTGGACCTGCGCGTGATCGCGGCCACCCACCAGGACCTGGAGGATGCGGTGGCGACGCAACGCTTCCGCGCCGACCTGTACGCGCGCATCGCCTGCTTCACCCTCCGCCTGCCGCCCCTGCGGAAGCGGCGAGAGGACCTCGGGCTCCTGATGGCGGCGCTCTTGCGCAGGCACGGCGGGGAGCGGGCGACGCTCACGGCCGAGGCAGGCCGCGCGCTGCTCCGCCATCGCTGGCCCCTGAACGTCCGCGAGTTGGAGCAGTGCATCGCCTCCGCCCTGGTGCTCGCGGGAGGCGGACCGATCGGCCTCGCCCATCTGCCGGAGAACCTTCGCCGGCCCGCCGCACGCGCGCCGGCCGTCGCCGGACTGGGCCCGCGCAGGCTCGCGCCCGAGGATCTGCGGCAGCGCGACCAGCTCTCGGCGCTGCTGCGCGAGCACGACGGCAACGTGGCCGCGGTCGCGCGCGTCCTGGGAAAGGCCCGCATGCAAGTGCACCGTTGGGTCAAGCGCTTCGACCTGTCGCTTGCGGACTACCGGTAGTTGCGCGATACCGCGCGCATGCTCGCTATCGATCTCACTGGAAAGCGCGCCCTGGTCGCCGGAATCGCCGACGACGCGGGGTACGGGTTCGCCATCGCCAAGGCGCTCGCGGAAGCGGGCGCCGGCGTGGTCGTGGGCACCTGGCCGCCGGCCTTGAACATCTTCGAGACGCTGATCCGGCGGGGCAAGATCGACGAGTCGCGGAAGCTCGCCCGCGGCGGGATGCTGGAGTTCGAGAAGATCTATCCGCTCGATGCGGCGTACGACACGCTCGCGGACTGTCCGGAGGAGATCCGCACCAGCAAGCGCTACAACGAGCGCGGAGATTTCTCCATCCAGGGCCTGGCGGACGCGATGCGCCGCGACTTCGGCGACAAGCCGCTGGACATCGTGGTGCATTCGCTGGCCAACGGACCGGAGGTGAAGAAGCCGCTCCTCGAGACCTCGCGCAACGGATACCTGACTGCCATCGGCGTGAGCGCGTACTCGCTGGTGTCGATGCTGCAGCGGCTCGCGCCCCTGATGCGTCCCGGCGGCAGCGCGGTCTCGCTCACGTATCTCGCCAGCGAGCGGGCGGTCCCCGGCTACGGCGGCGGCATGTCCTCGGCGAAGGCGGCGCTGGAGAGCGACACGCGCACGCTGGCGTTCGAGGCGGGCCGCAAGTACGGCATCCGGGTGAACACCATCTCGGCGGGACCGCTGGCCTCGCGCGCGGCCAGCGCCATCGGGTTCATCGAGGAGATGGTCGA
>Ga0137418_10004355_pt1 | contig 13005 bp, 10 predicted proteins | sample CZODoug3_1_2_16f_FD_122242 | JGI IMG/M metagenome (GOLD analysis project Ga0137418, IMG submission 122242) | Vadose zone soil fungal communities from Angelo Coast Range Reserve, California, USA - CZODoug3_1_2_16fungal (Hybrid Assembly) | ecosystem: Environmental > Terrestrial > Soil > Vadose...
ACTGGATGACCGCCTCCGTGAACCCGTTGGACCCAAAGCCCGCCAGGAGAAGGCTGAATGTGGTGACCATGGTGACCACGCCGAAGTCGGCAGGCGTCAGTAGGCGCGCCAGGATGACCGTGCCGATCAATTGGACCACTAGACCCATCCCCGAGGCAGATATCGTCGCTGCAGCTCCCCGAATGGCGAGGCGGCGCAATTCGCTGCCTACAGCGATAGAGTGAACGGAGCCACGGGCGCGGAATCGGATCATTGCCTCTCCCGGGTCGAGCCTTCCATGACGATCGCGCGGCGAGCCAACATTTAGTCCGCCCTCCGACGAATGACTAGCAAATTGTTGCCCCCACGGCCTGCCAAGGCCACGTACACGAACTCGTGTGTTGGTTTCTGGAGCGTTTCGTGATTTAAGGCCTTCGTGCTGTCCTCACAGCACGTCCGACTCCCGGAACATGATGGCCTCACGGCCGTGAAGCCGATATGAGACCGCCACGCATGTGCAGAGCATACCCTTCGCGGCGAAGCCGTTGTTTCGCGCTCTCCAGCTTGGCCCAGACCCCGTCGATCTGGTGATATTCGAACACGATATTCCGGATGCGACTGAACACTTCGGTAGGCGTGCTCTCCAGAATCGCAAATTCTCCGCCCTCGCAGTCTATCTTCAATAGGTCGACGTTCTCGACCGCGTGGTCGCGGAGGAGCTGACCTAGGGAAACTCCGGGAACGGCGCTCAGAGGCTGCTCGCTTGGGGCGTACGCCGAGACCATACACTGGCACTCGGCAGGAGCATCAATATTCATCATCGCGTCCCTGCCATCTGTAACCGCCTTGTTCACCGGCTCGATCCGACCTTCGTAGCCGTTGTTGGCAATGTTCTTGAGGAGCAGTGCCCAATTCCCTGGCGAGGGCTCGCAAACGATCACCCTGCTTGCGTTGAGGCGTTTTACCGCATACAAGGAAAAGTCGCCGATAAAACCGCCGATATCTATAACGACCGGGTTGCGGGGGAGGTTCAGGTCGCGGACGTAAAAATCATCGAGGAGGATTTCAGCGAGGGTCATCGCATCGCCGTAGTTCTTCCTGATTGTGATTGTGAGGCCGTCTACCGTACGAAGATCGACCTCTCCAGTCCCATGTGAGCCTAGGGCGCTCTTGAACTCGTCGACGTTCAGGAAACATCGCCCCGCGACTTTCGCCGTCTGGTGGATTCGATACGCCTGCCGCAACGCGAAGTAGAGCTTTCGCGACAGACTAGTCGCTGTCAAAACTCTTCGGATCGTGGTATTCACAGTACTTTCTCCCTTTCGGACCTTCGCGTCATCTCACTTCTGAGCCAACGGGTAATGTGTAGCATTCAGCCCGTTCGCTCCAAGTGCCGCAGCTTAGGCGGCAGGAGATCGGGTTTCGGAGCCCGGCCCACAGCCCAATTCAGGACTTGAGTGGTCCTTTGCGCCTTCGCGTCCCAAGTCAGGCATTCCCGAGCATAAGTCATGCCTTGCCGTCGTAAGCGATTCAGAAGGTCGCGATTGCTGGCGAGATCCGCCAAGATCTTTTCTATCCGCGACACGATATCGTTTTCATTGGTTAGCGGCACTTTGTAGCCTACGTCGGAATGCACGATGTCACCGGGTCCGCCGAAGTCCACAACCACAGGTACGGCGCCGCTCGCGAGAGCTTCGAACACTACACCGGCGCCATTGTCCCGAAGAGTCGGAAACAGGAACACATCGGCAGATCGCATCCGGCCAAAAACCTCTGCCTGGCTGATCCAGCCGCAGAAGGAAACAGCCTTCTCGATTCCAAGCGATCGTGTGAGCTCCTCGACCCGATTTCGTTCCGGTCCGTCACCGACCACGGTGAAGTGAGCCAAATCGCTCCGCAAAAGGGGAGCGGCCGCGCGCAAAGCAAGATCACAAGCCTTCCGGGGAACCAGGCCTCCAACAAATAGCAGCTCAAGTTTACCGCTGCGCTCGGGCCTCCGCGAATCATCCAAACAGGCGGAGCGGCCGATGCCGGGCTCCGGGACAAAAAACAGCTTATCGCGATATCGGGCAAACTCGGAATACGTTTGCGACGAAGCGGCTATGATCGCTGTCGCGTGGCGATACGTGGACCGCGCGAAAGGGAGAAACCGGTACAGATTGCGTAATCCGGCGGTCCATTGCCTCTGCTTGTCGAGCTGGGGAAAACCTGGAGGCCACGGTAACCCGCCCTGGAGCGGCCCGATCACGAACGGTATAGGCCCCTTGCGCAGGAAAAAAGCGAAAGGACTCGGCAACACCGCTGACATCGGCACGAGGCGCAGAACGATATCAAACTCGCCCGCTAAGATGCGGCTTCGCAACTGTCGCCATGCGCGCCATTCAAAGGCAATGTGAAATGGATACTGTAAACCAGTTCGTGCCTGACTCTCGGGGTCGGATTTCAAAATCCTGCGAAACACAAAGCTCCAGATCTGGTCCGACAGCGGCGTTCGGACCACCTCGATCGCGCGAAACGGCGCGTTGGCGCGCCGCAGATCGTGCTCAACGGAAGATCGGGCCACCAGAGTAACGTCATGGAGTTGGGCGAGTGCGGCCGCGTGACAGTAGGTGACACGAGGAATGCTGACCCTCTCGGGGTGGCAGTCCGGCCCTAACAGCAAAACTCGTAACCGACTCATATAGTTGTCCTTAGTTATTTCGGCGCCCTCCTCTTGCCGGCAGGCCAAGCCTGGCGGCAAGGGGTTCAGCTCGTCTAATCTATTTCTCATACTCTGCGAGAGATTAGGCTGGCGTCTTGCGTCGCATACGCCGGCTTCTCATCAGATGCAATGTTTGCTGGTCTGAGCGGGCCCGGTCTACCGCTATTTGCCAACGACACTGCCTGCGGGGGCCTGATGATGACCAGGAGCAAGAAGAACCAAGAGACGGTGCCGAACCTGAATCCCGCCTCACTAAATGAATAGAATAATGCGCAGAGAAGAAACCCAAGAAACAAGCAACCCTTTTCAGGGTCTTGACGAATGTGGGAAATGATCCTTTTGTATCCTGTTACTATCAGAAGAGCGATAAAGCAAAGTCCCACCCAGCCAAGATTCAAATAAACCTCAATCCAGCCATTGTGCGCCTCGTTAATCGGAAGATTGACTAATGCATTCAGCATGAATTCGAGTCGCGACCCGAGCCAAAAGGTCTCGAAACCCGTCCCGATCAACGGGTTTGTATGCAGGCCCAGGACCAAGGCCCAGATATCCCTCCGGCCGGTAAGCCCCGGGTCCTTTCCCAACGACTGGACCAAACCTCCGCCGGGATTGAAAAACAGGGCAGTTACAGCAAGGCCAAGCACAGCGAGAACAGCGAAGTTCACAAGCGCGGGTCTCGCGGGCCGGCGGCTCGCCAGCCACAACACACCCGCGGATGAGGCAAAGCCCACGATGGAGGTGGTGGAGTTGCACTGGCTGAGGAGGTATACACTCATCGCGATGATCGTTCCGTACGCCAGCATGTGCCGCCACCGACCGGGACGCTTCCGCTCGCGGTAAACAGACAGTAGCATCCACAGGAAAAAGATGCCGTATATCATGCACATAATGCCGAGCTCGTTCTTCTGCTGGGTCACCCCGACGGGTTCCTGCGTCCAGCTATTGGTCGGCCTTCGGCCGAGCTGGGGATAGAATCTGATGAACAGGATCGACAATGGAAAGAGGAAAAAACCCATTTGGGTCAGGATGCGCGTCAGGGCAGCGAACGGGTCTAACTCGACGAGAATGACGAGGACCATTTGCACGTCGCCGAGCGCCTTGATCCATCGTTTGAACGTAACAAAAGGAAAGTCCGACCAGAGAACGCTGACCAAACAGAACGAAAAATACACCAGAATCAGAGGGTTCTTTCGCAGTATTGCCCCGACCTTGGCGCTTTTCCCACACAGCACGATCAGCGCTGCTAACTGTAGAACAAGGGCGACATTCCTATCAAAAGAATTTCCCTCGACATAAGCCTCGGTCGTGTAACTTCCCTGGTTTGACATTCCAAGCCAGAACGATAGAGGATGCGTAGTATTCAGGAGCATCCACACTGCCGGAATTACAAGGGCCCTGGAAACGCGAGGTTTCTCACCTCGATCGAGATAGAAGAGGCCCGCGATGCCAATCCCGCAAATGATAGAGGCTATGAACGGCGGCATTCAGAAGCTCATCAGGTACATTATTTCCAGATCCGGAGGCGCTCTCGCCGCCTCCGTTCGCCTTCAGAATCGATGCTTGAGCCTGCCGATCCCAAAGTAAACGCAGAACACGCGAATCGCCCATCCCATCACCCGACATTCCTGTCGTCCCGTGCTCCAATCCAGGTCCGGCTGGTTGCTCGCAGAACCGAGTAGCTCGCGCCTTACGCGAAGACGAGCCGGTACAGGTCGTTAGCTATTTTGGACCTCTGTCTTGCAATATCCACGGCTTCCACGATCGCCACAGTTAGCAGCACGGACAACAGCAAAGCGGCAAGCGAGGCGCCGACTCCGTGTTGAGATAACCAAGAAATGCTCCTTAGTCCCTGCAAGATCGCAATTTGCGCGATGTAGCCTAGCAGCGAGTACTTCCCGAGCAAAATCACGCGTCGCCGCGCCGTCCCAGCTGTCGCTAGCCTGCTGCCCGCGGTATACAGGAGCGCCGTGGTGAGGATCACGCTAGCTATCTCTAACGGCAATGGTACGCCCCAAATTGTGATAGCAGCTAAAAACAAGCAATACGATGCAGTTAGTATATACGGGTGGCTTACGACAAGCGCTAGCTGATCCCGTCCGGCAAACCCAACTACGACCCCCAATACACCAACCATCAGTAAATCGAGATTAAAATTCTCCAAGTTCCAGAACCTGATGAATATGACGGCTGCGATTAGCACAGACAGTGTGCAATAAGAAACATATCTTACTCGCCTAGTTAATACGACCGCGGCCGACACAATGAGCAGATAGGCGATGGGTACGAGAATGTTAAATATGACGTTTTTTTGCCCATCAGGTGCCCTGGAACCCCCGACTACAAACGCCGCCCAGCTGAGGCTCCGCAGCGATTTTCCCCAAAGTGAATACGAAACTGGAACGCGCGATAGAGCGGCGTAGACGAGCGCGTTCAAAACCAGAAAGACGATGAGAAGCTTAAGCCCTCGAACGAACAAGCGCTTGGGCAAGCTCCGCCCGCTATTCTCGTAGCGACGCAATTGGATCTGCGAGATCATGAAGCCGGTGATGAAGATAAAGGAAGGAGTCAAGAAGCGAAGGTAATCATAATATTGACCATGGGGTCCAAAAAAGTAGTTAAGCCAATGGTATAGAACCATAAACAGCACAAGAGCTCCCTTTGTGAAGTCAATGGCCGTATCGCGAGGGAGGTCTGTTGGTTTTGGTTTGGCACTCGACAACTGACTTTCCGCGAGAGCGCAGAGTTCAATATGCTCTGATCTACCCTGCATTGACATTGGCTCGTCTTTTCCTCTTAATGTTTCAGCATCCCTTCCACCCAAGTTTTGGCTGCTTTGGCTTTGCATCTGGGGTCCTTTCCGGTCTGATGAGATCGGACTCGCGCTCTGCGCTGTTTCTACTGTCAGCCCAATGCGCACCCTATTGATGCGCACCATCCAACTCCAGCGAATCGGCCTGGGCAATCTTTTGTTCGTATGGTTCCGGTCGCAATCAAATGGCGCTGTACGATAGGTTCGAGAGTATTTCTCTGTCGGTGGTACGACCGCGAAGACTGCCCGGCCGGGCCGGCGTGTTATCTGCTGTCGATGAAAAGGCGGTGAATCAGCTCTACCGTCAGCAGCGTATGAATCTCACTGGTGTAATTTCTGCCCTCCTTGAGGTGACCGCGAACGACTGCCTCAACGGCGCGGCGATCCCAGTACGGTCGGGAAAGCGTCCGTTCATCAAGCAGCATCTCGCGTACATACTTTGAAAGGGCGTCTCGATACCAGACTCGAAAATGGTAATACTTATGCCGGCCGAGGAAGAGCCGCTCCAGGTGCAACCACGACACCAGATGGTCGGCGCGGGCCGCAAGTGGCGGCATACCATAGTCGTATGCGTATTCCGCCTTGAAGGTCAACTCATGATAAGCATGAACCAAGGCTGCGGTAGTTGCGATGGAGCTATTGCTGGCGCGGTCCGTCGCTATCTGCCGAAGGGCAGGATTACCTTCCGCAATCAACCGTAAGCGCATCTCGTTGCTTGTCAAAGCCGACTGAGGCGCCCTGTAATTCGTACGCACAAAATCGTTATCCAGGTATGGCGTGCGCAGGGTGAGCTGGGTGTGCTCGAGTGCTGCCAGTCCGTAATGAAACCAAGGCGCTTGACGAAAGGCTGCGAATGTAAGGGGGTGAGTATCGGTGGCGGCACAATACGCCTGGACGCCGGCGTTGACGTGGGCGGCAAAGTCGGGATGGAACAAACTCGGCGTCAGTCTCGAGGGCTTGAAAGCTCTCAACCGCAGGATTATCTGATCGCCATAGTTCCCGGTCATTCTTACGGGTGCAATCGCTCGCGCATTCTCGTTGGAATAGAGGACGGGAGCGTGGTTAACGCTCGCGCAGCCGTCCGTCAGGTACACCGTCCGTTCGGCATATCTGGGAAAGTTTTCCAGCAAATCGGCCCCGGCTACGATTACACGGTGGGGCTGCTCGCAGGCACGGGCGACCCTCCGCGCGATGATCACATCCCGATTCTCACGGAACGCGCTACCGAAGGTGTAACACGGCAGCGATCCCGCCGGACATTTCTGCCACGCCATGACCATCCGGGTGTCGAATCCACCGGTCAACGACATCCCGATACGCTCCCGGCCTTCGAAATATCGTGGCAGGTTACGAGTGAATACAGATTTTAGCTCTTCATAGTATGCCTCGTGTTCCAATGGCGTCTGTTCTTCCCATTCCCGTGGCTGGAAATAGACGGACTTTTGGACAGAGGCGCCCGGCCGGAAGGTCCACGCCGACCCGGGCGGCAGAACCTTGATGCCCTCGAACAGCGAACGATTCTCAAGCACACAACCGCACGAAACCAGATCCCCCAATCCCCGTGGGTCCACCCGGCGGAGTTCGGGGCACACAGCCAAAATGGCCTTGGCTTCCGCGGCGAAGTAGAACGCATCCGCGGATTCGTGATAGTACACGCGGTGCATTCCATATCGATCATTGAATAGCAGCGCGCAACCCCGTGGACGATCAACCAACAGCCCCTGGAAGCGTCCGTTCAGACTTGCCGGAAATGCGTGATCGTCGTGCCAGCGCTGGAGGAGATACCCGGCGTCATTCTGCGCCCCGGACCGGACCACCTTGCTGGGCGAGGTAGCGCACCTTGAGTAGTCTTCGCCCGAGAAGACGAGCACAGCCTCTCCGCTGGGATCGCACAGCGGCATGTTTGCGGAGAATGAACCCGCCCGAGCCACCCAGCCGCAATATACGCCTAATTGCTCGTCGCTCCATGTCCCAGTTATGTAAAAGGACTCGTGGCGGAGTGCGCCAACCATGGCGGCGATCTTTTCCTCGGCGCGCTTCCTCGGAATTCTCGTAACTAATCCTACGATACCCGGCACTAGAATGCCTGCACCAGACGATACTTTCGCTTGTACCAGTGAGCGCGAAGCTCGCGAAGCCTACACGCCACAGGCTCCGGAACGCGTTCGGCCAACCTGTGGTGAAGTCCCAAGCGAAAGGCGGCCCAGCCCAGTGCCGTTAAAGGAACGTAGTATTGCGGCGTATCTACCCGCCGAAAGCCATTACGCTCCTTGAAGTCACGCAATCCATCCTGTTCCTTCCTCCTAGCCCCATAATCGAATGTGGAATACACGAGATATTGGATGCTCCGGCTCGCGCAGGCTCGGACGGCATGAGCAATCAGGGCGTTCTGGGGCACTTTGTCCCTGTGCTTGATCATTGAAACAATATTCATAAGCCCTGCCTGAGTGAAGGTCTCGTCCGCCACTAACTTCACGAAACCAATGAGCTTGTCCTCAAAAAACGCGCCAATAAAGATGCTGCTGTCCAGGAATGTCGCCTCTTCGCGATGTACAGTTTCGAAATTCTTTCCGTAGTGGGGGTAACGTCGATTCTGCCGGATTGGGCATTCATTGTAGATCTCATGGATTCCGGCAACTAATGAGTCGCTGAAGGGCACTTCCCGCAATACGACACCATTCTTCTCCGCTTGTTTCGCCTTGTTCCTGGCTTTGAATCCAATTTGCTTCGTCCACCAATTCTCAAATGTCGATACGGGTAACACGGCAAGGTTGTCCCATTCAAGAAGGTACGAGAATTTCGGCACACTCTCCGGTAACCGTTGGGCGAAAGAGAACAAATCCACCCGTTCGCCGCACTTCCGCAATCCGTTAATAATCGGTGCGGGGTCGTCTAAGAACCGGTATCGGTCGCCATGTGGCCGCGCAATACGGACAATTCTGCCCTGAACACGTATCGCTCTGCCGCAAACGTCAATCACCTTTGTCATATTCCGGAACCATGATTGCGCAATGGGCGCCCCGCAGTCTGCACGAGATTGAAGTTTGTAATGATCGGGTTGCCCATCTCAGGGCTGTCAGTTGAAATTGGCGGAGAGGGAAGGGACTCGAACCCTCCGGATGGGATGACCCATCGTGGCCGGCGAACCGGCCACTGCCTTAGCCACCAGCGACCTCTCCATTGCTACCACAAGCTTGTCGTTAATTCTTCGACAAGAATCACGCCTGCCCCTAGTCAGTCGCACTCTTCGCTACTCGTGCCAAAGATGCCGGGCAGCATCGAGGCTGGTCCTGGCGGAGCCTGCTAGGTTGGCCTCTGCCCTACGAGCTCGATGCCAGCAAAACCGAGAAGCCGGGACAAGTGATCGCAGAGCTTGATCAAGTATTTTACAAAAACGTGTGCGCCGAGCAACGCGACGAATGGCAGAACAATGAGGTAAGTTGGAACAGCTATCAGGGATTTTGCGGCATTCTTCATCCGATTGACAGGATGCTTGTGAAACATGCTGCCACGCATCAGGGCGCGTTTCAATAGGTAACTCAGCCGGCACCGTGAGGGCGGGACGACTTCAAAAACGACCGCCTCTTCACACCAAATGAATCTTCGACCTCGTTCCATTAACCTCCGAAAGAAGTCCATGTCGCTTCCGGCGATCCCACTTTCAACACGGAACGGTGCTTCGTTTTTTGGCAAAATTCGCCGCGAGAAGAGCACATTCCCGGTACGTGTTTGCGACCACTGTAATACCATGCCCGTCGGATGCGATGGCCTTTCGAAAAATGCTCCTTTCGTGACCCAAGGGGGAGGAACGCAGTCAAAATAGGGTCTGACCGGCCCCAGGACGCCATCCACATCAGCGCCTTTACAGGTCTGGAATAATTTGAGAAGCCAATCCTGAGCCGGGTATTCATCGTCGTCGACAAAGGCGATGTAATCCCCATATGAGTGCAACACCGAAGCGTTGCGGGCACACGCGATGTTCTTCTGTGGCTCCACGACGAATGTCACGGGATGCCCGCCGAGAGACGTAAACTCGGATACGGTGTTTTTGGCTGAGGCCTCGGCATCGTTGTCCACGACCACCACCGAATAGGTGAAGAGGTTACCGGTCTCCTGTGCGTTCAACGCCTTCAATGTTCGGCACAGGTATTCAGGCCGCTGGAACGTGCAGATGCAGACGCTGATATGAGGAACCTGCGATATCGATAACATAGGGCAGTCAAACGCGCAATTTCATTTTTCTCGAGGCCCGAGCGGCCTTCTTTCGGGAGGCTTCCGCCGCCTCCAGGATCGGCAAGGCGTGGCGAACCAGTTGCCCCTCGACCTCTAATCCAAACACTCGGGGGTTGACTCGACGGGCGCGAATACAGTTCAGGACCGCCCGCTCAGTCACCGTCGAGTCGATGTCCATTGCCATCGCCAGCGGGAAGAACTGCCTCTGAGTGTGGAAGTCCAAACCGACAAACGGAATGGCGCCGACACTACGCTGGAGATCTTGCGCAATGCGATTGGGTGCCCAGCCGTCGTACTTTCGATTCCACACTTCGATTCCCGCGAGCGCCTCTCCCCAATTTGGCTCGAAACACTGCCAGGCATTTCTTCGAAATGGATGTGCAAGCACTGCCACACCGCCCGCCTCCTTCACTTTGCGCAATGTCTCCCCGGTCGGCAGGTTTTCACCTAGGAATGGAACGTCACCCCACACTAGAATGTGGACTTGATTTGAAGCATCGCTGTACTCAATGCCCGGTATCATCAAGAGGTCCCTCGTGCTGGCTGCGTCGCATAACTGACGTAACTGGCACAGTCGTTCGGGCGAGAAGCCGCGATCATGTTCCGTCATAAGCACAACACGGTAACCAGCGCGACTGAACTTGTCACTCAATGCTTCCAGCGTATAACTGCCATCATACGACAAGTTAGAATGTACATGACAAGCGGCAAGGACTGTCAAGTATAATCAGTCTCCTGATTTAAGTAGGTTATTTCGTAATGTGTAAAAGCAATCTGCAAAAAACACTCTCTTGTCGTCACGACGCCAGTTGTAATAACGCTCACTGCGGCTGGTTTGTAGGATTGTGCGAAGTGCTTTCCAGATCGAGGGCCATTCGACCATTGCCGCGGATCTTGGACCACGGATAACGAACAGCAGGTACATAAGTTCGCGGCCAAGGTTCCGGCAGACTAGCCCTGGTGAGGCGGATTTGGCTGTATCGACGTGCGAACCAGGGGCGAGCGCCATGAACGCACTCCAAGCCGGATATTCGAGGCCTTGGCGGCGGGCTAGGGCCATGCTGCCCCAAGGCCGGCCATTCAGTTCAACAAACCATGCTTTCCCTGACCGGTCTCGCAGCAACTCTACCATGAAGAGCCCTGTCCACTTCGCCTTTCCAATCAGGGCCTCGGTCTTCTGTCGAATGTTTTGATCTACAGGTATCGATACACAGGCAGAGGCGCCTGAGCCATGGGGATTCATCATTCGTAGGCGACGATGAGCACTCCAGGCCTGGACTCCTTCCGGAGTTGCCAGTCCAAAGACACCTTCCCCAACTCCAATGATGTACTTCTGCAGAAGCACGGGTATGCTTTCATTCCACTCTCGAAGAACCGCTTCGAATTCGTTTGCGTTTGCACAAATCCGTGTCCTCCGAGCTATTTTCCGCCCGTTCCGCACCGGAGTGCACTCCACGGGTTTAAGGACAAGAGGAAAACCAATCTGTTCGCCGAGGGCTATAGCCTGATCGACCGAACTGGCGACACCTGTTTCGGGGACCTTGAAACCGGCTTCGCACGCAAGTCGGGTTTGCTGGTGCTTATTAAGGGCAAGATCGGCACTGGATTTGCCGGGGCCGACTAGGATCCAGCTCTCGTTCGGAGCCAATTCACTACACATCCACAACGCTGTATCATCCAGCGGAAACAAGAGTATTGGGCCGTTATGCCGATCGCCGAACGAGTTCAGTACCGACGCCATATCGCGGAGGGCCTGCGCAATATCCTGTTCGGGGGGACAAATCTCGTGGCAAACGACCTTGCGACTATGCCGCAGCGCTGAGCCGCGCCCGCGGCGGGCGATGCTCGTAACGTTAAAACCAGCATCAAGGAGACTCCATGCAACTTCCGGTGCAGACAGAGCCTCGGCAAATGCTGTTACGACGGTGGCTCGTCCGGTATGCATAGGTAGGTCTTCTGATGATTTCATGCGGGTATGGGCAGATGGTGGCGCGATAGAGGTATGTCGCCTAGAAGTCGAAATAGAGCTCCGCCCGTCAAGAACTCTAACTCAACCGGGTTGGTCGGATGTGTCTCAACTTCGATAGTAATCTCACGAGACCTGGAGAAGATCTTCAGGAGCCTTTTGGGTTCAAGAGGCGGCAGAGCGAACAGACAATCGACCGTTCGATGACTCCTTTCCAGCATCAGTTTTGTATAGCACCTGAAAATAGAGTTGCGAATTCGCTTCTCTCCGGGTTCCCCAGAAAAATGCGGCCGCAGTATCGTACCGAGAGGGAGCAGCCGGCCAAAAAGCACGTTTGCAGCCAGGTGCAAATGGTGGTGTCCGTCGATCCGTCGCGGTGGCGTGCCGTACAAACGATCGTACTCAGCCAGTTGGGATGACACGACATATTCGAATGAGCGAACCAACCCCGGGTGGAAAAACGGGCGTGAGAACGGACTATGAAGGAAACGCGCGAGCCTAGCTTGGTGTTCCACTAGGTTGCTAGTAATGGGGACTTTGCTAAAAGGAGTATCTAGGTTCAAATGGAGCCCGGCGTCGATTCCGCGGTCTCGCGCCACGGCAGCCGCACGCTCGGAGTCTTCCATGAATACCATCGCACTGACTGATGAAATGGAGCCACCTTCCACACAGGTGAGGACTCGCCTGGTGGTATGCGCGTCATAGCCCCAGTCGTCAGCATTGATAATCAGCATCCTACAAGCCCATTTCCCTTCGTTAACTCGCAACGACTTCCTTTGCGGTGATAGGAATTTCAGGACCTACGGCAACATCCCTTAGCTAAACCGCTGCGGGAACTACATCACGCCGTTGAGTTTGCCGGACTGTCAGCGCGAAGTTGAGGAGGGGCCAGGCGGATGCCCGCGCGGGACTATCCAGCAACTTCGTCACTTCATCGATGTCCAGGAAAGAAGTGTCGGCGCAGAAGGCCTGCAACTCGCTTCGCGTAGTCGCCCCAAGTGCGCCGTTGAACCACTCGGTGAGCGGGACGTTGAAGCCCTGCTTTTTTCGATCGATGATTTCATCGGGCAACAATCCGCGAACGGCCTTCTTGAGAAGATATTTTGTCCCTCCGGATCCGAGTTTCGCCCTAGCCGGTATGCTGAGCGCGAGTTCGACAAACTTATGATCGAGAAAAGGCACGCGGGCTTCGAGGCTGACGCCCATACTCATTTTATCGACGCGCATCAGCAGCAACTCGGGCAGGCGGAGGTTCAGGTCCAGATACGACATCCAGTGGAGATCGGACTTGTCCCACGCGTTCGCAAGGAACCGCTC
>Ga0137418_10004356_pt1 | contig 13005 bp, 8 predicted proteins | sample CZODoug3_1_2_16f_FD_122242 | JGI IMG/M metagenome (GOLD analysis project Ga0137418, IMG submission 122242) | Vadose zone soil fungal communities from Angelo Coast Range Reserve, California, USA - CZODoug3_1_2_16fungal (Hybrid Assembly) | ecosystem: Environmental > Terrestrial > Soil > Vadose...
AATCGGTCGTGGTTGACCCGGTCAAAGAATTTCTCGAGATCCAGATCCACCACCCAGCGGTAGCCTTCGGCTTGATAGTGCTGTGCCTTCTCCACCGCCTGATGTGCCGATCGCTTGGGCCGAAACCCATAGCTGTGTTCAGAGAACGTTCCGTCCCAGCTCCTCTGCAGCGCCTGCATCACCGCTTGCTGGATGAACCGATCCAGCACCGTCGGGACGGTTAACGCGAACTGCACTCGAGCACAATGAGCATTTGGGATGGGCCGAGATCCGTCACCCGTATCATCCACTGCACGGTCAACGTTTCCCCGTACTGAAGAAGCGACGCATCGCCGGCAATGACACGCTCATTCTTCGTGGACTGGATTGTGGAACCTTCAGTGTCGCGAGGGAGTGGACCGACTGGGCGGATCCTTCGCCAGCGGACTCTTCGAAGCTGCCCCTGCGGCGGCTCGATGCCGAATCTCTTCTCGCGTTGGTTACCCTCTTGGAACAACTCCCCCAGCAATCTACAGAAAAGAGTTGATTTATGAATTCATGCGGAATATGGTCAGACCATGCTTTTACGTGGTCCGCTATCTATGCGGAAGAAACCCTCCGCCGCTCTACGAAAGCGTCGTCAAACTCTTCTAGGCAAGCTGCCTCCCCTCGCTGGCATCCTTCGTGGTTCTCTCATCGAACGTTACAAGCCCTGTGGCAAGCCCGGATGCAAATGCGCCAAGGGTCGCGGTCATGGCCCCAAGTACTACTTGTCCGTGAGCTTTCCGAATGTGCGGCCGCAAATGGACTATGTTCCGCAGAACCGTCTTGCGGAGACCAAGAAATTTCTCGCCCATTATCAACGCGCTCGCGAAATCTTAGAGCAGATCTGCGAAATCAACCGCGAGCTGCTGCGCCGCCGCGAGGCGCTCTGAGGGCTCACGATGAGCGCCACTTCTTCCTCGCTCATCGTGCCCACGGATCCCCAATTAGCAAGCGTGATCATCGCCAACATGCTCGAGAACTGGTTGGACTCTTCACCCCATGCTTGGACAACTCCGGAGGTGACCGATGAACCCGAAAATCTCAGAACAGCAGAAGAGCAAACCGGCTTACATTTATGTGCGTCAGTCGACCCTTGCGCAAGTGCGCCACCATCAGGAGAGTACCGAGCGTCAGTATGCGCTGCGGCAGAAAGCTCTAGAACTGGGCTGGAGCGAACCGTCGACCCGGATCCTCGATCGGGATTTGGGAATATCCGGTGCTCATACGACGGGGCGCACGGACTTCAAAACCCTGGTAGCGGATGTTTCCATGGGACAGGTGGGGGCGGTGTTTGCCTTGGAGGCTTCGCGACTGGCGCGCTCGAATGCCGATTGGCACCGGCTCCTGGAGTTGTGTGCGCTGACGCGCACCCTCGTGATCGACGAGGATGGCTGCTACGATCCGGCGGACTTCAACGATGGTTTATTGTTGGGACTCAAGGGCACGATGGCGCAAGCGGAGTTGCACTTCATCCGCGCGCGCCTCCTGGGCGGCAAACTCAACAAAGCGCAAAAAGGAGAATTGCGATTTCCACTCCCCGTGGGATTGTGCCACGACGAGGATGGTCATATCGTCCCTGACCCCGACGAAGAAGTGCGCGGCGCGGTGTCCTTGGTGTTTCGCTTGTTTCGCGAAACTGGCAGTGCCTTCGCAGTGGTGCAGAATTTCGCCAAGCGGGCATTGCGTTTTCCAAAACGCGCTTACGGCGGGGCCTGGAATGGCAAGCTGGTGTGGGGTCGTCTTACTCATACTCGCGTGTTATGCATGCTCAAGAACCCGTCTTATGCCGGCGTGTATGTCTTTGGTCGCTACCAGTATCATCAAACGATCAGCACGACGGGCGAGATTCAGAAAAAAATGCGCGCGGTTGCCATGCCCGACTGGCGCGTCCAATTGAAACAGCATCACGAAGGATACATCAGCTGGGAAGAATTCCTGGAAAATCGCCAGCGCCTGGAAAAGAATCGCACCAATGGGGAAGAAACAATGCTGAGCGGACCGGCTCGCGAAGGCTTGGCCTTGCTGCAGGGGCTGCTCTTGTGCGGCAACTGTGGCCATGCCATCACCGTCCGCTACACCGGCAACGGCGGCATCTATCCGACTTATCTTTGTAACCGACGGCATCTCGAAGCACTGGCGACCAAAGATTGCATGAGCTTTCGTTGTGATCTGCTCGACGCCGCCGTTTCGGAAGAAATGCTGAAAGCGCTGCGACCAGCCGAGCTCCAACTCGCACTCGCCGCTCTACAGGAACTCGAAGCGCGCGATCAAGGCATTCTGCGTCAATGGCAGATGCGACTCGAGCGCGCCGAATACGAAGCTGCTCTCGCCGAACGGCGTTATCAGGAAGTAGATCCCGCCAATAGGCTCGTTGCCAACACGCTGGAACGTCGCTGGAATGAAACCTTGCTTCATCTGCAGGATCTGAAAAAGCAAGCTGCGGAATTTCAACGCCAAGAAGCACGTGTCTTTACACCGGAGCAAAAAGCGAAAGTGCTCGCATTGGCGCAGGATTTCCCGCGTCTGTGGCACGCACCTAGCACGCAAGCCAAGGACCGCAAACGAATGTTGCGGCTCCTCATCAAAGATATTACGGTCAACAAATTGATCGAACAGAGACAGCTCTCCGTTCACATCCGCTGGCAGGGTGGCGCTTGCACCGATCTCCTGGTGCAACTCCCGCCGAAAGCTGCAGACCGTTTTCGATATCCTTCCGCGGAGGTCGACCGAATCCGCGAATTGGCGCGCCGTTTGCCGAAGGCACAAATCGCCGATCAGCTTAATCGAGAAGGCCACCGTACTCCGAAGGGACTCTCCTTTACGGCAAAGGCGATTCACTGGGTCTGTTGGCGTTATGGAATTCCTCCTGTGCCATTCAAGAAAAGCGAGGAATTGACCGTTCAACAGGTGGCTGAAAAATTTGGCGTGAGCATCGGTGTAGTTCATTACTGGATCAAGCATCATATAATCCAGACACGACGACTCAACGAAAGAGCCGCGTATTGGATTACACTCAACACCGAGGACGAACAAAAACTGCGCGATTGGGTGCGAAATTCAAGCCGAATTCACTCGGATTCCTAACGTGATTGGAGGGAGGTGCATTATGAAATCATCATCGGAATGCCCAGCTTGCGCACCCCGCCGTCCGGCTTCGGGATCTCCACCCGTTTCACCGGTTGTGGTCTATAGGCTCCGCTGAGGAGTTGTTCCCGGATTGCTGGCCAGTGCTCTTTCAGGTGTCCTGGCAACTGCTCGACAGTCATCCCGTCGACCCCCGGACTCCCTTTGTTGGCCTTCACTCGTCGTAGCGCCTGCTTGCAGTTCTCCCGCTCGCAGACTTCTTCCATCCACTGCTCGGTTGCCGGACTTTCTGCTCTGCGCTTCGCCAACTCCGATTCGGTCCCTCCCTCGAAGGCCATCGGGGCTGCACCCCTACTCTCCTCCGCAAAGGCCAGACGGTACTGGTTTTTCTGCCGCTTGTCGGTTGTTGAGTCGCGCCGCGTACTCATCGCTCCCTTTATCCCCTTGCGGGGACCGTTCAGGCCTTCACTGCTTTCGCAGCTACTACGCCTTCTGCTGACTCCTGCCATCTGATCAGAAGCGATCTCTCGCTTCTCAGTCTTGTTTCCAAGACCGATGGCAGGTCTCCCGAGGTAAGTTCGACCGCCTTCGACGCGCAACCGCTGGATTTACATTCAGTGCCCTTGATGGATAGGGGCTTCGCTGCCACTCGCCAGCTCGCCCGAACACTGCCTGCCTCACATCCAGTTCTTGTTCATCGGCTCGCGTCTTTGGTCGCGGTAGGGACGCCAGTTGCCCAGCGCCCCCCGCACAGATCCGCGCAAGCAGTTTTTCCGCACGCGGCTCTTACCGTGGATGTTTAGCATCGAAGCGCAAATGGGGATATGGATGAAGGATTTTGGGCAAAGGGAGCCATTGAGCTACAAATTGGTCCATGAGCTCCCTGGTGATCCGACTCCTCTGGCTGCGACGACGGATCACCCTCAACCAGAGCTTGCTCACCTCGAAACGAAAATTGCGAAGACTGGCTATGTTGCTGGGAACAGCATGATAGTTGAAGTAGCCCTGTACCACGCTCCTCAACCATTTCCCAACTTCCGCCAGTGGCTGATGCATGAGCCCCCGAAGTACCTCCCTGACCTGCTTCAGTTTGGCCAGGAGTCGCTTACGGATGGTCTTGCGCAGCACGAGGAATTTGCCGTTCTTCCTGGTCTGTCCACAAATGTGCGTGAACCCCAGGAAGTTAAATGTTTCCGGCTTTCCTTTCCCTCGCTCCTTCCGGTTCGTTGCTGCAAAACGCCCGAATTCGATCAGGCGTGTTTTATCTGGATGTAGTTCCAGTCCGAACTTCTGCAGTCGTCCTCTCCATTCTTGGAGAAACCGCTCTGCATCGGCGCGATGCTGGAACCCCAGAACACTGTCGTCAGCATAACGGACCACAATAACTTCTCCTGCGGCCCGGTGCTTCCGCCAGTGCTGTACCCAAAGATCGAAAACGTAATGCAGGTAAACGTTCGCGAGCAGCGGCGAAATCACCGAGCCCTGCGGAGTCCCCTTTTCCGTCTCCGACCATTCCCCCTCTTCGAGTACGCCGGCCCTCAGCCACTTCTTGATCAAGCGAAGGACACGTCGATCCCCGATCCGGTGCTGGAGAAACTGAACCATCCATTCGTGCGAAAACGACCCAAAGCAGTCACGAATGTCAGCATCCAGCACCCAATTCACCTTCTTCCTCATGATCCCCACCCAGAGCGCGTCCAACGCATCGTGCGTGCCGCGTCCAGGTCGGAAACCATATGAGAAGCCCAGGAAGTCCTCCTCGTAGATTTGATTGAGGACTCTCCCCACCGCGTGCTGAACGATTTTGTCCTCCAGGGCAGCTATGCCCAGTGGCCTCTGTCGTCCATCCGCTTTGGGAATGTAGGCTCTCTTGGAAGGGAGCGCTTGATAGGTACCCCGGTGCACGCGACTGTGCAAATTCTCCAGCCGTTTGTCCAGGTCCTTTTCATATTCCTGCCACGTCAACCCGTCCACTCCCGGTGCAGCTTCCCGCTTCAAGGCATAGAAGCTGTCCGTAAGGAACGTCACGGATACGTGGTGTAGTAGCGCAGTGAATCGTAACCGCTTATCCCTCTTTGCTGCTTCCCGCACACGTTGCAGCCCGTCTAACGCATTCCCCCAGCTTTGCATCTGGGACGCGGCCGTCTGCCCCGTGTTCTCCGTGGTCGGTCGTCTTCCCTCCGCACCCTCCGCCGACGAGTTTCCGTCCTTGTTCGGGTGCTTCCCAGGTAGTACACGACCGTCCGACTCCCCACCAGCGTTCATGTTGGAATTGTGGTTCATCACCTTCTCCAACCGGCCCGCTCACTATTCCGTGTCGGGCGCTGGTAGGGTCTCCCGGTTCTCGGGCGTGGAGTTTCCATGCATGCGGGGGTCTCCGACCTCGCAGAGTTCGAGTGATGCTCGCGCTGGCGTATCTCTCGATATTGCCTTCCGCTCGCAGAGACGGCGTCGGCACTCTGGTTTCTAAGAATTTCGCGGCTCGATACCCCGCCTGCATGTGCCCCTGTCAACGCTTCGTGCCCAGCCTTACGACTGTCCACGCATGACTCGGGGTCGGTGTGGCTCGCTAGGCCTTCACCGTACGGCTCTTTCATCCGCACCTCCACGCCGGTTTATCCCGGCGCTTCCTCCGCGCTTCTTTCAGGCCCCGCCTCGCGGCGAGTGTTATTTCACCCTTGCGCTTCGCTATCACTTCACGTCCATCACGTTGTGAAGAGGACTTGCACCTCCCAGCTGTCGACCCTGCTCGGCACACAAAGAAGAGGGGCGGGACCCTTCGGTCCTGCCCCTGAAAAGGGTTAAAGGATTGGTTAATTAGAACTCGAATCGGAGACCGAACTGGATCTGGCGGGCAGTGTTGTCTGCCCTAGTGACCACGCCGAAGCCACCAGGATCACTCATGTCAAGCGAGACGGACCCGGAGTTGGCGATGTCCGTGCCGAAGAGAGGGTGATTGAACGCATTAAAGAAGTCCGCAGAGAACACCAGTTTGAAGCGTTCGGTGGCGTACAGGTTCTTCCCGATTGCCAAGTCTATGTTCCATCTCCGCGGCTCATTGAGATTCTCCCTATTGGGACGCCCGTCCACGCCCGGCAGCGGAGCGGTGAGGGCATTGAACACGGCGGCCGGATTCGCAAATATGTTTTTACCGGTGGAACCCGGGCCCCGGACCGGGTTGCCGTTAAATGCCACATCGCTCGAGGTCGCGCCGAACACACCATTGCGTGAACTGGCTTGGCCAAAGAAGGTTTGCACGGCGCAGGTGAACCCGTTTGGCGAGCCATAGTCGCCGTCAGCGCTAATGCAGACAGGCCGACCCGTCGCCAAAGTCCAGATGCCAGAGCTATACCAACCGCCGAGCGCACGATTCAGGAACCCTGCGGACGAGGAGAAATGCTTTCCGCGGCCAAAGGGAAGCTCATAGTACCAACTGGCGTTGACAACGTGTCGGCGGTCACCGTTCTGTGAACCCCACCCACTATAGATGTCGAACGGCGTGGAAGGACTGTAAGCGGTGTATTGCTGGCCATATGCATTGAAGCCAGCAGTGCCAACTGAGTGAGACCAAGTATAGTTGAAGTTTAAGTCCAAGCCTTGGGACATAGACTTCCGGACGGTGACGAACAAAGCGCTGTAGTTAGCTATGCCCCCGCTGGTGGTTATGTTGTTATTCGTCATTTGCAGCGGGTCGAGCGGCCGAGGAGCGATTCCGTTGTCGTAGTTGTTGAGCATGAAACTGGCCAGGGAGAGGTCGCCGCCGTCAGCGAAGGCGATCGCATTTGTGCAATTGGGGCAGCCAAAATTTGAGTTCTCGAAGAACGGCTGGAGAGGAAATGCAGGGTTAACACATGATGTAGCCGTCGGGCAGGTCGTCGTGTTTTTGGGCAGATATGGATTGGTGCCGGCGTTGACCGCCGCGTTAACGGCGTTATAAGCCTGCGCCAGGGTCTGGCCCGAAGTTGGAACATTACACCCAGCCGCGCCCGCGGAACACGCAGGAGTTTTCGCGTACAGATCGGCGGCCTGAGCGTCCACGTTCTGCCACACCTGCCTGGCGAATCGTCCGATATAGCCTACGTCCAGCAGCCAGTTGTGAGAGAACGCCCGCTGAATATCCAAACTGACGTTGTGGGAATACGGAATCGCTGCGGCGGGATCAAAGCCGCTGGAATGCGCAGTAAAGGGGGAGCCGGGTACCAGCGGGATGGGCGCGTTAGCGGCTGCAGGGACGGGTACCGTGCTGCCGTCGACGCCGAGGCGAAAACCGTTCGCGGCGTTGATCTTGCCACCACTGCATGTCGCGCTCGTGCTACCAGCGGCAAATGTCGGGCCATTGCACAGCTGGGCCGAAGCCAAGCCGTCGCCGAGAAGTGGAATCAGCGCTTCGGTGACGCCATTGGTCCGGTTCCAGAGGATCGAATAACCGCCACGGATCACCGTCTGGTTATTGCCAAAGACTTTATTCTTGTAAGGCACCTGCCAAGCTACGGCGACGCGTGGACCCAAGTTATTCCAGTGGGTGTCTGCAGAACTGCTCCGGCCCGCGATATGGCGAATAGGGCTGAAGCCGAATGTGTTTTCCGTTAGATTGCCGAGATTGTCAAACGCACCGCTGGCGAAGAATTGACCGCTGGTGAGGGCCGCGTTGCGTTGCTTAAAGTACGACAGAAGATTTTCCAAAGGCTGCCCGCTGGCACTGAAAATCTCCAGCACCTGCTTGCCATCTCTTTCGTGCGGCGCGAAGGATACGCCGTAGCTCAGGCCGTAGGTGATGGTAAGCGAGCGCCGCACTTTCCAGGTGTCCTGTGTATAGATATCGAACGTGTGGGTACGGACATGGTCAATCAACGGCGCTCCGAGCGGGTTGGCTATGAAGTTGCCGTCCCGAGTGGCGATCTGCGCAGAGTGGTCTAACAGCCCCAGCAGTGAGCCGTACATGCTGCCCCAACGCTTAACGGCGGTATTCCCATTCAAACAGTTGGTGGTGACGGCGGGAGCTGTCGTGGTCGCAGGGCTGCAGCTGGCTGGGCGTTCGCTCCCCGGGATATTGAGGAAGTTCCCGCCATTATTGGTGGTTTCACCAACATAATAGGTCGGTCCGGTCGTCAGCCCGCCGGTTACGATGTCGGTCCGCAGGTGGGTCAGATTCCACAAGTAGTAGCTGCCACCAAATTTGATGGTGTGCGATCCGTGCAGCCAGGTAGCGTCTTGCGCGGCGTAGTAGTCTTTGCCCGCCCAAAGCCGAGAGCGTGCGTCCTGCGTGTCGAAGTTGACCGGGTCCCCCCATACCTTGCTGGTGCCTCCAGTGCCTGCCAAGCGGGCTTCGCCGGACAGGTTCAGCGCTCCGTTCGTTCCAGGCAACTGAGGCGCGAGAGCTTGGCGTCCCCACGCCCACCAGTCGCGCATATACGAACCATGGGTCTGAGAGGTGAAATGTGAACCGATTGTGCCCTGAAGCATGAAAGTCACAAAACGCGGCTCGACCGGAGTGTTGCTGACCAATTGAGGCGTTTTGCCTGCCGTGATGTCAAATTGGTTAGTGGTAGCAAGCCGATACCGATTGTAGTGGTAAGTACCAAACACACTCCACTTCGGGTTAATAACGTAATCGACTTTGCCGACCGCAAGATGCTCGATCACCGGCTGCGCGAAAGACGAGGTGAATCCTGCAGAGTTCAACCCGTCGCCGGCACCGAGGTTATTGGGCTCAGGCAAGAGAGCGAAGTAGCTCTTGATCAGAGCGTCCATTCCAAGACCACGTGGGTCGCATGCTGCCGTACCCGTGGTATCGCAGAGGTTGGAGACACCACCGGGTGCTAGTGAATACTGTACAGGTTTGCCGCCAAGGCATTTGCCGTTCGCGTCGAATCCGAGCGAGCAATCCTTGAATGTCAGAATTCCATTGCGTACAGTGTCCGTCGGAACGAGCTGGGTGATCGTTGTAGCTTGAAAGAAGCGGCGCCCTTCATAATTGCCGAAGATAAAGAGCTTACCCTTCCAGAGCGGGCCGCCAGCGGTGCCGCCGTAACGATTGTTGACGGAGTGGGGGCGATGTCTGCCCAGGCTGTTGAGCTGCCATGAGTTGGCGCTTGTGCCGCTGCCGTAATAATACTCGTAAGCGGAGCCGTGGATGGAATTCGTTCCTGACTTGGTCAGCACCGCGACCTCACCACCCTGCGAGCGGGCGAAGTCGGAGGTTGGGCTGGCGGTCACCACGCGGAATTCCTGAACGGTCTCCGACGGGACGGCGATGAATGGGGCCGGCTGCGGCTCGCCTGGCGGTGAAACATAACTGTTGGTACCTTCGAGATCGCTGGTGGCGTCGCCACCGTCGACGAAGAACGTGGTCTGATCGACGAGCGCCCCCGCCACCTGGCCCCCGTTGATGTCGTCGCCCTGGTTACCTGCAGGGCTCACAGCGGGCTGCTGCATCAGAATCGCCGTGATACTACGCTGCTGCGACGGCAAGCGGAGCAACATGTCACCGCTGATGACGGTACCAATACTCGCATCTTGGGTTTGCAACTCAGCACCTGTGGAAGCTACGACTTCCACGACTTCGGATTGCGAGCCCATTTCGAACTTGACGTCGATCGTGGTGGACTTCAGGACCTCGACCACAATATGACTGATGGTGGAGGTACGGAAACCTTTCCCGGTGCACTTCAAGGTATATGTGGCTGGGCTCGCAGCAGGAAATATATAGCGCCCGGAAGAATCAGTCGTTGTGGACTGCGTGGCATTCGTCTCCTGCTGAATCAAGGTGATCGTCGCACCCGGGACGACCGAACCCGTTGGATCCGTCACAAGCCCACTGACAGCCCCCGTCGTCGATGACTGCGACAACAGAGCCGACGGAGTCAAAGCAAACAGACAACACAGAGCAACCACCACCAAAACCACTCGCTTACTTAGCATGCAACTACCTCCTGGTTGGGCCATGACTGGCTCACCTGAACTGTGCACACCCCGACCTGCGAACTGCCCAAAGCAACATAAGGAAAAACTTTGGAAGATCCCATAGACCAGAAACCCACTCGCAAACTGGAACTTGCCGAAAGTGAGAGCAAATTCCGTACCACCCGCGACTCCACGACCTAAACTCTAAATTTTCTGTGATTTACACGGTATTTAGAAAGAATGAAGGTGTCAGCCATCTACGTTTGACCGTATTTTTATACGGACTCTCATAGATATTCTGTCGGGTTCCGCTACGCGCTTCGCCGCGTATCGGAATCGGAAGGACTCACTTGCAGTCACCCGACAGTTTTACGCCCCATCAATCTCAGCCACCGACCGTGTAACCACAGGATTCTATGCGGGATATATATTGCGCTGAACTCGCTTTGTCAACACATTTCTAATTTCGACCTAAAATAAACCATGGCTAAAGAAAATCCAAATTCAGTGTGTCTGTGAGTACTAGGAGAGTTGCCTTAGCCCCTGCCGCGATGCGGAGTGAGAATCTCAAATGCGAGTGGATGGTTTTGAAACACGCGTTGCAAGCGATCCAGCTTGTCAACGAATAGGAGGTGCGTATGCACAGCTCCGATTCAAGCGATTTGCTGGCGTTCCCATGAAGCGAGGGAGGGACATCGGGCCATCACCCTCTACCAAAAAAACTCACGCCGTTACCATGTACGACCTCGCCGACGCGAAGTACTACTCCAACGGCTGGCGAGCAGTTTCTTATTCACAGGCTGATATGACCAACAGCCTCCGAAAATGAAAAAGGGGAAGGCCGGATTCAGCCTTCCCCCATTCCAATGAAACAGTTGGTTTAAAAGCGGATGCGTAGATTGATCGCCATTTGCCGCGGGGTGTTGGCCTGTCCCTCGAGCGCTCCCCAATCGGGTGGCGAGGCCATGGTCATGATACCCGTTCCCGCGTAAGTGGATCCTGGATCAATTAACTGGTTATGATTGAAAACGTTGGTGAAGGTAAACCCTACTTCTGCGCTAAAACGCTCGTTGACCCTGATGTTCTTGTTGACGGCGAAATCCATATTCCAGTACGGCAAGCCACGGAGAGTAGTGCCTGCCCCACCGTTGTGACCATCGTCAAGACCCAGGATTGGGTTACGGAAGCAGTTGAGCGCAGCCGCCGGATCCTTGAATATATTGTCAGTGAACCCACTGGTGCCGACGCCGCCCGAGCCAGCAACGCCATTATGCCGCGAGTTGCCGAAGTTATTCCCACAGATGAGAACGGCGTTCTCAAAGGCGCCGAAGTCCGAGCCATCGGCTTCGCCAAAGGACTGGCTGCCGCCGTAGATCCCATTGCCATTGCTCGCGGGACTGACCATGAGGGGCAGGCCCGAGGCAGCAGTGAAAATGGGCGCGAATCTCCATCCGCCCAGGACGCGTCCAAGAGCTCCCTGCTGGCCCTTGTAGAAGGGCGGCTCGTAAACGAAGAACATGTTGTACGTGAATTTGCGGTCCCAACTCTGGGTGCCGTAACCGCGGCTAATGTTGTACGGATCCGTGACGGTGAATTGGCTGGTGGCTTGAACCGTCGCTCCGGTTCCCAGCGCCTTACCCCATGTAAAGTTCGACTGCATGGTCAGGCCGTGCCAATTCGCCATCTTGTAGGACACGAACAGGGCATTGTAATTCCCATAACCGATGCTGGTGTTGACGCCGATTCCGGAGGAGAACTGTCCCTGGGCACCGAAAGTGCCGCTGAGGGGCGTGTTCATCATGGTGCGCGGAAAGTTGAACCCGCCATTGTCTAGGTCACTCCACAAGCTCCAGACGTTTTGGGTGGAGAGGTTGCCACTGGGACCGCCTTCGTTGGCCACCACGGCTGCGGTGCAACTTGTGAACCCGGTGCAATAGCCCGTACCGGCCAACGCTGCCTCAAAGAAAGGCTGCGGCGTTACCGCTCCTGGGAGCTTTGCGCAGTTGCCCCCGGCGAGTCCCGCGTTGCCTCCGCAGTATTGCATGACCACTGCGGCATAGGCCTTGTCGAACCTCTGACCGCCCAACGTCATCATGTATGGAACAGCGTTGATGTTCACAGGCTGATACTCGTGAGTGATTCTCCGCCCGATGTAGCCCACTTCCAGTATCGTCTTCTGGGTCAACTGGCGCTGGATAGTGAGGTCGAAAGAGTCACTGGCGTTAGGCCGGAAATTGGGATCCAAAGCCTCGCCGGCTCCTGCAGCAATCGCATTGACGCCCGGAAAGTCCGGTTGGGGCAGGGTCGGATCGGCCGCCGGAATCGGGGCCGTCAGACCATCCCAGCCTTTTGCCGGGGGACCAATGCGGAAGACATTGTTGGGATTGGTGGTGCCGGTGGTTCCACACGATATATTCCCATTTGCTGCGGCGAATGCGGGGCTATACGGGGCGAAGCACTGCACGGGCTGGATGAGGCCAGTGCCGAGCAGCGGCACCAAGACCAAGTCCACGCCGTTCAGGCGGCCGTAGATGCGGCTATAGCCCCCACGAACGACCGTCTTGCCGCGTCCGAAAGCCTTAGCCAAGATCCCCTGATCGAAGTTGGGGTTCCAGGCTGCGGCGATGCGCGGGCTAAAGGAGCCATAGTAGGGGTTATAGGGGTATTTCAGGCCATTGGCAGCGTTGCCTACCAAGGTAAACCCAAGCGTCGGGTTGAACACTTGGCCCTGCAGAGCGGCGACCTCGCGAGACTTAATGTAGGCTTCCGTGCTAACTAGTTGGTTGGCCGAGTCCACCAACTCGACCTGCTTCCCATTGGCCTCGACCGGGGGCATCTCTAAGGTCCAGCCCAAGCCGTAGGTCAGGGTGAACGTGGGCTTGATACGCCAACTGTCGCTGAAGTAGACGTTGTAATAGGGAATGGTGCTTTGGTCGGATGCCGGGATGAGCGGGCCATTCAGCTTCAAGGTGGGCCCGCTGCGGGTGTAAGCGA
>Ga0137418_10004357_pt1 | contig 13004 bp, 12 predicted proteins | sample CZODoug3_1_2_16f_FD_122242 | JGI IMG/M metagenome (GOLD analysis project Ga0137418, IMG submission 122242) | Vadose zone soil fungal communities from Angelo Coast Range Reserve, California, USA - CZODoug3_1_2_16fungal (Hybrid Assembly) | ecosystem: Environmental > Terrestrial > Soil > Vadose...
TTCGGGTATTCGAACCTGTCCGCGATGCGGATGTCGGCTCGCTACGTTCGGTGCGCTCCCAACGCCGTCGACGATATATCGCGAGATCATCATGCTGAACAATCATCGGTTCTGGGGACATGCTTCTGGCCCCTCTTCATCATCAGGTAAGACGCGCTCATCGTTCCATCCATTGCTGGCACGGCCATGCTGCTCGCCGCAGCGCCCTACCGCGCGAGCGGTTTAGTCCATTGACCCTGGCTGTGTGAAAAGGCTCGGCGTGTTATGATTCTGCTCGCGATTTTGGCGGGGGTAAATCATGAAGCGCGCTTCGTTGCGGGAGCGGCTCGCGGGCAATCGATGTTGTTGCCCGAATGCCTTGATGATTGGATCGACGAGAGCAATTGCGTTCGTGTGATCGACGCGTTCGTTGATCTACTCGATCTCGCCGAACTTAGTTTTGAAGGTGTTGAGCTGGCAGCGACTGGCCGGCCCGCCTACCATCCCTCGGTTCTCGCGTGCAATCGACGCCGGCTGGAGCGCGATGCCGGTCATGTGAACAGGTGTCCAAGTTTGACCCCCTTCGGCGTCCAACCGTGACCCCCGCAGGCCGCCAAATTCAATAACGGGCGGAATGGGCTAACGGGCGGCGGGTGGGGCGCCCCTCAAATTTGAACGCCGATTGACAGGCACCGCAACGCGCGGCAGCTCGCGGCCGAACAATTCCCGTTGCACATGGCTGGCGAAATCCCAGCAGTTGCGGGACTGCTAGGCCCAGGGTTGGCCGATCAAGGACGTTAAGAATGCCGCGCGCGGCTTAACGGCTAGCTGTTTTCTCTCCCGATGGACGTTCGATTGTCACAACGTCGAGCGACGGTACGGCTCAGGTCTGGACTGCGCCGCCGGCGATCGGCCAGCCGGCCGCGCTCATTCGCGACGCCTGTCGGGCGCTCGAAGCCTATGGACGGCAGTTTGAACAGGAAAAGGCCGCCGACCTCGGCGCAGCTTCCCCGTCCGCCCCTCCGTGTACTCCGCAGCTCCGCAATCCTGCGCCCCCGCCCGCGCTAGCATCAAGGTCAATCCCTGCGGGTGCTTCGCAATCTCGACGCCGCTGGTCGCGGTCGGGCGGCTGGCGCGTCGGCTCCAGCACGGACATCGGCGCCTACGCGCGGGTTGGTTAAATTACTCATCGTCCTTATCACACTTCCCCACATCTTCACCTTTGACTGCTTTATTACAGATTTCCAGCCAAACCGCTTTCGCGGCCTGTTTTTTTATCGTTGTATTGTCGACCCGCAGGGTAAAAACCAGATCATAGGGGGTGCTGATATTTCTGCTGACAGACGTCCAGCCCACGACCGTGCAGGAGTTCAGATTGGGGTCCACCGTGGCCGGTGATAGGCTGACTTTCACATCGGGGGATTCTTCGTTCCGTTTCGAATTGCCGCTACAGCCTGATTAATCCGTCTTTGTCGCCTTGCAGACTAAATTGGACCGTTTTGTTGTCGTTATTCTTCGCTGATGCTGCGAGATTATACTCAATGGCCTGCTTTTGAATCATGGCCCGGAAACCCACCTGTTGGACATTGCCGCTGACGATGCCCGAAATAGCGGCGACGTCTTGACCGCGGACCTTCGATTTTGCCTGAGCGGGCGCGATCGCGACGAGAACGCAACTCATTAGCGCCGCGACGCCGATCATTTTTGGGCTCAACAGGTTATGTATAGACATTAGAACCTGTCCCTACCGTAAACTCAAAGCATTTGGCGCCTGCAGGCGAATCGGGCGATATTCGGTGCGATAGTGGATCTCGGCAGGTTGGTCTGGTGCGTTGTGGCTGGGCTGTTCCGGTCCCGCGCTGCGCTGCACGCCGAAATTCTCGTCTTTCGTCATCAGTTGAATGTGCTGCGGCGCAAGTCGGCGAAGCGCCTTGTCTTCAGCAACATCGATCGGCTGGTGTTCGCCGCGCTCTTTGGGCTGATGCCCAGCGTGTGCAATGCGTTGATAATTCTCAAGCCCGCGACCGTGATCGCATGGCATCGCGCCGGTCTTCGAGCCTATTGGCGCTGGAAATCGCGACCTCGCGGCGGGCGGCCAAGGGCACCGGCCGACGTTCGTCCGAATTTGAACGCCTGTGCGGAGCGCTGGGCGAGATCGGTGAAGGAGGAGTGCCTGTCGAAGGTGATCCTGTTTGGAGAGCGCTCCCTACGGTGAGCGCTGGGCGAATATGTTGCGCATTACCATGCCGAGCGGAATCATCAAGGGAAGCCCAGCGCCCTGTTGTTTCCTCGGGTCACGGAAACTCGTCGGGGTGGACCTGTGCAATGTCGCGACAGGCTGGGTGGGCTCTTGCGTTATTACCATCAAGAAGCCGTGTGAGTGGGCGGGCAAGTCTCGGACGAAGCCGATGAAATAGTGGCCGGGCACACCTGTGCCAAGGCTGATGCATTGTTGACTACGATGATCGTCGGCGAACTCACGAGTTATGTTAGCTATTGCGCCCTTTGCCTGTGGAAGTGATCCAGCGATCTGGCGATGAAGGACCAGGACGGCGAACGCCGCAGATCAAATTCTTAATCGATGAGCCAAGAGTGTCACCCATTCCACTTTTCTTACCTTCAAATTGGCTTGGTCGTTTCCGAAAGGCACTCAAGCAAGTTCCTTCGGAAACGCGTTAGAGGGGAGTTCGATTACGTTGCCGGCAGTGTCTCTGCCGCGCGCACGAACCGACCATTCTGCCAGCGATAGCCTAGACTGCGCAGACGCCGCCGCATTCCGACACGACCGTAGCTCACGCCAAAACGCGCTTTCACGCGTTCGCACAGTTCGGCGTAGCTCGCCCCCTGCTCCCCGGCATCGAGGTGCCAGATGGCGGTCGTCGTCGTTGAGCGATCACAGTCGGGAGGAGACGTCCACCCCCATCAAAGTCATCAGTGACCGGTTGCCGAGAAGTGGACGGGATCTTTGGGCAAGTCGTTGAAGATGCGCGGCGAGAGCGGGCATTGAGCCATGAGCTGGCCGAAACGGGTGTAGTCGCTAACGTCAATTGCGCCCTGCGGCTTCACGGAACCCGAGTGGTTGGACAACCGGCCGGCGCAGCGGCCGGGGCATGTCGGAGCGCCACATATCTGCATGCATAGTTTCTCACTGTATTCCGGGTCGCGCCAGCCGCTGGTGAGCGTCCCCTGCCAGCCGTGCTTTCGCGCCCAGGACAGGTAGGGGATCAGCCAAGTTGCGCACGGTTTGCCATCGAATGTGGCGACGAGCGGCGAGGAGGGAGCGGCATGGTAAGGAATCGTCAGCCTGCGCTGCAGGGCAGCCTGGGTGATAGGACCAGGGATGCCGTCGGCTGCCAGTCCTTCGCTTCTCTGGAAAGCTATGATCGCCGCGCGCGTGTTGGGTCCTATGACGCCATCGACGATGAGCCCTGACCTCATGACCTGGTTCAGGTTGCGCTGGACCCACGCCACGTCATTCGTGCCGGACTCGCCCTCCTCGTGCACCCACGCTGCCGTCTCCTCGACGGAAGAACGCTGGCGCGTCGGGTCCAGCAGGACGATGATGTTGCGTCCGCGTCGTACCCATTGCCCTGTCTCGAACGTGCTCATGCGATGCTCCTCGGGTTCGAATGTTCGATCGCTCTCGCGCGTCGGCATCTCCAGTGCGACGACGCGAGATTGCATCTGTCCTGCAGCAACTGGCGTGCCAGCTTTTCACGATCGAAAGTATTCATGGCGGTGGTCTCCCCTTGGGGTTCTAACGATGCGGGTTGAACCGGGACCAACCCTTGCGGCATCCCACTTTCAACAATCGCGCCAACAAATTCACCAAGCAGACAAAGCCTTGGCCGCCGCCGAGCCAACGATGCGCATCCTGATGTGACGCCGCGCAGTGGCATCTCGGAGCCCAGTTTTTCTTGGGTATCTCGCTCGCTCGAAACGGACGTGATTCCGCAGGCGAAAAGGTTTTCGTCAAATCCGCAGAAAATCTCGGTGAGGCGAAATCAACTTCGCTGGTCTGAAATAGAAATCACTTTAGAAACAATACGATGAGTTTGGCACAATTGTTGAAGAGTTATTTTTCTGTCGACAAGGCGCATCCTTGCTCGAACGGTGAGTTTTTTTTAAGAAGGAGACCGCAATTATGGCCAATCTCGAGACCTTTGAGTACAGCCCACAAACGGAAACTTATGAAACCGGGTGGGGCGCGGAAACCGAGTGGGGTGGCGAAGCAGAGGTTTTCAGTGAAGCGGAAACCATGGAGTTAGCGGGTGAGCTAACCGAAATCACCACCGAAGCCGAACTGGATCGATTCTTGGGTGACCTGATCAGTAAAGCGGGACGCGCGCTGGGCAAGGTTGTGCGTTCTCCCATCGGACAAGCGGTGGGTGGATGGTTGAAAGGGGCCGCAAAATCGGCGCTGCCTCTCGCTGGGGGGGCTCTGGGTGGCTTAGTCGGAGGACCGCTCGGAGCCAAAATCGGCAGCGGGCTCGCTTCGGCCGCTGGCAGCGCGCTGGGCCTGGAAGCCGAGATGAGCCAAGAAGATCGTGAATTCGAGGGCGCGAAAAATTTCGTGAAGATGGCGGCTGATGCGGTGAAATCCGCGGTAACAGCGGCCCCCGGCGCCAACCCGGTCGCAGTGGCGAAAGCGGCTGTGAAAGCGGCGGTGGAAAAACACGCCCCTGGGCTCGTTGGCGGCGCCGCCGCCCCTGGGCTCCCTGGTGGCGCTGCCGGGCCTGCCAGCAAATCCGGCCGCACCGGCCGATGGGTGCGCCAAGGCAGAAACGTCGTCATCGTCAACTGCGGATGGGGCGCTTGCGGGTCCAGCGGAGGGCGTTATGCGTGACTTCAATCCAAGGCCTGAATTGCGACCGGACGCATTTGAATTTTCCGGCGCGCCGAATGGCGGATCCTTTGTCCGTTCCAGGCCTCGACGCCCCTTCAGCAACGCTGAAGAGAATGAGTTGGCCTTGGAACTGCTTCAGCTCACAAGCGGAACTGAGTTCGAGCGGTTTGTTGGCGGTCTTTTCAAGAAAGCATGGAGGGGCATCGAGCCGGTCGGGTCGAAAGTCACTGGGCCTCTCGGGGGGCTCCTCAAGGCGGTCGTCGAGAAGGCGTTGCCTTCCGTGGTGACTGCTGCGGGCACGTCCTCCGGCGGACCAGCGGGCGATGCAATTGCCGAAAAGCTGGGCTCCCTCGTAAGTCAAGCATTGGAAGCGGAGGTGGCCGGAATGGCTGCCACTGACCCGGACCTAGAAAAGTGCCGGCAGTTGTTCGAAAAGTACCGGCAGTTCGTGCGATTGGCCGGGAAGGCCGCTACGGCCGCGGCATCCGCTCCAACGGGAGTCAGTCCCGTAGTGGCGGCCCAGAAGAGTCTGGCGCAGGCGGCAAATGAAAAACTTACGCGAAAGGCTGCGTCAGCCGGACTAGCCGGGAATTTCGCCGAGGGTGCCTCGGCAGCCGCAGCGATGAAAACCGCCGCCGCATCCGATCGCGCGGCGGGGCAAAGATCCCGAACAACAACTCAGGCTCCGGGCGGGCGCACTTGCAGCATTTGCGAGCTGCCGCCCGGGTCCTGCCGATGCAGGAAGATCGGCCGGAGCGGCCGCTGGTTACGCAGTGGCAGCAGCATCATCGTCAACTGCTAGGGGTTAGAGCGGGCACGTCGGCCTTGCCGAAACTTCCAGGAGACCATTGAGCAGGACAAAATAGGAGAACCCCATGCACGATATAGATCGTATTCGACTGGAGGCCCAGTCCGAAACTGGCATGTTTGAAACCGGTCCATTCGAAGCGGAACAATTCGAGTTTGCTCCGGCGGGAGCACCTTCGGGTGAGGCTGGTGAAGTGTTCGGTGAGACCGAGCAGATGGAGCTCGCAAGCGAGTTGCTCGAAATCACGAGCGAGGCTGAGCTCGATCGGTTCCTGGGAGATCTCATTGGCCGCGCAGGCAAAGCGATCGGAAAGTTCGTCAAATCACCCGAAGGACAGGCGATTGGCGGCATCCTGAAAGGCGCTGCAAAGCAGGTCTTACCTGGAATCGGTTCCGCCGTCGGTGGCTACTTTGGAGGAGCAACGGGAGCAAAACTCGGCGGTGACGCGGCGTCCGCGGCCGGCAGAGCCTTCGGTTTGGAACTCGAGGGGTTGAGCAGCGAGGACCGGGAGTTCGAGGTAGCGCGACGTTACGTCAGCTTTGCCGGCGAAGCCGTCAAGAATCTGGCGTTGGCGCCTTCCGGTTTGGACCCAAGAACCGCGGCCGACGCAGCGGCGGTGGCGGCGGCGAAAACGCATGCGCCAGGACTGCTGTCGCCTCGCCAAGCGGGAATGGAGCCTCAAACATATTCTCCTTTGTCGACCGGGCACAGCGGCCGCTGGATGCGCCGTGGCAACAAGATCATTTTGTACGGGATCTGAACGGCCATGAACGCCAGCTCATATGCCCATTGGATGCTGGACCAGGAGGGGCGTGCGTTACTGGCGCGGCTCGCCCGCGTGAAGCCATTTGTGCTCTCTCAGCCGATGCTCTTAGCCGCGAGTCTTCTGCCCGCTGCCCAGATCGCGATCGAGCGCTTTCTTGCCAAGGGACGGCGCGAGCTGAAGGAGCGGGTTCAGGACTTCCTGAGTTGGCTGCATGGCGAAGGCGAGCAAGCCTCGCCGCAGGACATCCAGCGCCGGTTCGTATTCCTCAAGCTGCGGTTCAACGCTGTTCTGTCGCAGCTCGAACTCTTCCATCAGGTCATTAGCCAGCGCAGCGAAAACGAACAAGGCGTGTGGCTTTCCGGTCTCGACGTCGTCGCGGCGGACGCCTTGGCGCTACCGGAATACTATGAAGTCCCGCCTGTGATCTGCTATTTGGATCGAGGGATCGGCGGTGCAATAAGGCGCGCTGGGACCCGTCTGCCGGGCGGCGGCGAGAATCCGGTCGCCGTGATCCGCGTCCCGCGTGAGCGGATGATCGGCAGCGGCATTGCATCATCTCTGATCCACGAAGTGGGTCATCAAGGGGCGGCCCTTCTCGGATTGGTTCCCTCGCTCAGGGTGGTTCTGCGCGCCAAACAACAAGATGACCGCGAGCCTTTGGCGTGGCATCTGTGGGAGCGCTGGATCTCCGAAATCGTTTCGGACTTTTGGTCGGTCGCGCGGGTGGGCGTGGTATCGACCCTGGGGCTCATCGGCGTTGTCAGCCTGCCGCGGCCTTTTGTCTTCCGGATCAATGTCGACGATCCGCATCCAACACCCTGGATTCGCGTGAAGTTGAGCTGCGCTATTGGTGATGGCCTTTACCCCCATCCGCAGTGGCAAAGGGTGGCGAGCCTTTGGGAGTCCTACTACCCGATTGCCGATCTCGACGACGAGCGCCGGGACCTGCTTGCCCGGTTGCAAGAAAGCCTTCCGGAATTCGTCGCGGTCCTCATCGATCATCGCCCGAGCGCCTTGGGCGGGCGCTCGCTGCGCGAAGCGATGAAAATCGAAGAGCGGACTCCCGCCAGATTGGCGGCGCTGTTCGGCGCGTGGAGCAAGGCGCCGAGCCAGATGTATCGCGCTCCGCCCTCGTTGGTTTTCGCCGTACTCGGCCAGGCGCGGGCAGATGGCGGTCTGAGCCCCGAAGACGAGAGCGATCTGCTTGCGAAGCTTCTTGCCTCTTGGGCGACGCGTAGCACGCTGGATAGTTCGGCGTACTGCGCCCAGATACCGAAATCACAAGTGCGGGCTTTGGCAAGCTAGTGAACATCGCAACAAAGGAGATACGACAATGGCACAACAGTCTAAGAATTGGTCATGCGATTTTTTGGCTGACCCCGACCAAGTCCGTAAACACGATGAAGTGACATTGACGGTCACTCTATCGAACACCGAATTCGACAAGAGTGATGAGACGGACAAAGAAACAGTTTATACAAAAGGTTTCACCTACAAGTATGAAACAACCAATCTGCTCCTACAAAACGCTATCAATAATGCGCCGAAAAACGACACAAGACAATTTTCCTTCGAGGTCCCAGACCTTTCTGGCGGGGACTATGAAATCTGCGTCACAGTCACAGCCAAAGAAAATTGGAATGGGCTTGGTGACCCACTCGACGATCTAACGCCTCCCACGGACGCTACCGGAAAACCCGCAATTTTAAGACAAGACACTACGATCAGCGTCACGCGGTTGATCCAAACCGAATCGAAAGTAACTCTGCAACGCACATTTGCAGGCCCCACAAAGGATCGGGCGCTATGGACGGCTATTCGCAACCGCACAGCGGCAATCGGATTTGATAGATACAAGAAGTTTATCAATTGCGTCTTTTGCGATACCCCAGAGCAGGATCCGTTCAATGATACAAGGAAACAGATAAGCAAGTATGTGAACGACGCCTGCCTAGGCTCAGCCGAGCCAACCGACCAGAAGCAGCGGATCAGCATTTTTGGTCCTTATGCCTACAGTGTTTTAAAACTCGCTACCCAGGTCTTCTTGACGCTCGAAAGTGGCGTAGTCATCAGGAGTAATTCAGGTGAAAAGCCAGAGATCTTTAACCTCGAAAAGGAGCGTATTCGCCTCAATGACTTCTCACTGGAATTACGCGATCTAAAGAAAGAGCTAGGGGCTTATCTCGGCTCTGCCGAGCAACTACCGTATCTCGACCGGATCCTGACGAATTTGATCACTCTTGATGATGAGGAGCCTAAGAGCGTTTTGCCCTATTGCTTCGGGGTCTTGCAATTTCGCCTGACCTCCCCAAGCCTCATCGAGTTGATTTGGTCCTATTGGCTTGAGGAGGGAATGCTCGTTCAAACCATGAATGCAATCGCCCTGCGTTTCCAGAACCGGCGTGGTTCGCAGAACGACCCGTTAGGGGAACTCGAGTTCGATCCCCTGCGTCCACTGAACAATCTGATCTGGGGCTTCATCCAGGACGAACACAATCGGCTGACGGTGCCACGCCGGGCTCATGAGTACCTGCATCATTACGGCCTCTCGCTTATGGGCAAAGCCGTTCCGGATCTCAACCCGGCCGATAGTCGGTCGAAATTCATCGAGGCTTTCCACAATCTGCTCTCCGCAGCGGCGCGCTTCTTCAAGGAAGACTCCGACACCACGGTGATTGCGGACGCATTTCCGCTGCTGAACGCGCTCAAGGAAGTCCATCTCATCCTGGCGGAAGGCGCCCACAACCAATTCGGCGATCTGACTTGGACCGCTCGCGCCGAAATGATGACGATACAGTGGATGCTGGCGCGACCCGAGATGAAAGAATTTCTGCGCGGACGCTACATGGTGCCGTATCAGGAAGAATGGATGGGCGCGGTCGACAGTATGAAGAAACTTCAGAGCTGGACCGACACTACCGTGACCCATTTCTATGAACTCGCGGTGACCGGCGAACGGATCTTGCTCTCTATCCGCTACGGCGACTGGTCCGACATCGAAAACATCGAGGACCAGGCAAAAACCTGGGCGCGCTCCTCCAAGCCCGAAATCCAACGTTACATCCATGGCTATCGGACGGTCACCGGAGTGGATCTGGCAGCGGACATCACCGATTCTCGCGATGCGGCCACGCGGTACCTGCAGCCTTCGATGTTGCTCCAGCGCAGGCTCACGGGGCAAAATTCGGCGATGTCACTTTCGCCCCCTAACGGTCCCGACCTCGTCGCAGCGAGAGCGTCGGGCCCGGCCGCATTGCCCAGGCCCGGCCGGCCCAAATTGCCGGTTTATAGGCAGGACAGCTAAGGCGAGGCGGCCCTGATGATGCTCGACTTCACATCAGCGCTCTACCTGGGCTTTCATCATGCCCACCACACGCTGCGGCCGTGGGCGCAGCTCACGACAGGCCGGCCGGCGGCGCTCGAGGCGGCGCCGCAGGCCGAGCCTGTGGCACAAAGCCTGGCACGGCTGCTGCGCTGCGAACGGGCAGCGCTCGCCCCGTCGACGCTTCACCTTTACTGGGATCTGTTTGACCTCCTGGCGAGGGACCGCATCGCGATCTACGCCGATGAAGGGACTTATCCCATCGCGCGCTGGGGCATCGAGCGGGCAGCCGCGAAGGGAGTCCGGACAGCGATCTTTCCAACGCATGATTCAGCTGCGTTGGAAACTCTTCTGCATCGTGACCGGCAGAGGGGGTGTCGTCCTGTTGTCGTGACGGACGGAGTGTGCCCCGGGACCGGCCGGACGGCGCCGCTGCCGGACTATTTGAGGCTGGCGCAGCAGTGGGACGGATACCTCGTCGTTGATGACACGCAAGCCTTGGGAATCCTCGGAAAAGACCCCGCGCAGGAAGCTCCGTACGGCCGCGGCGGCGCTGGAACGCCAGCCTGGCATGGAGTCGAAGGGCCGGAGTTAATCATGGGAAGCTCCCTGGCGAAGGTGTGTGTACCGAAAACCTTATCCGAGTTGATGACGTGATGAAATCGCCTAAGCTGGCGGAATGATCGGGCTGCTTTGTTTCGTTCTGGCCATCCTGGCCTCGCCATTCAAGTCGAAGTTGCGGCTTGAAGCCGAGAACGCGGTGCTTCGACATCAGTTGATTGTCTTGAAGCGTAGGCTGCATGGTCGCGTCCGGCTCACGAACCATGATCGCTGGTTCTTTATCCAGCTGTATCGCTGGTTTCCATCAATCCTGAAGGTTCTCACAATCATCCAGCCCGAGACGCTCGTGCGTTGGCACAGGGCCGGCTTTCGCTGCTACTGGCGTTGGAAGTCGCGCCCACGGGGAGGGCGACCGCAGATCGACACGGAGATGCGCGTGTTGATCCGGCGGATGAGCCTCGAAAATCCACTTTGGGGCGCGCCACGCATCCACGGCGAACTGCTCAAGCTCGGGCTTGAGATCGCGCAGTCGAGCGTCGCCAAGTACATGGTCAAACGACGGGGGCCACCCAGCCAGGGATGGCGAACCTTCTTGCGCAACCACGCGCCGGACATCGCCGCCATGGACCTGTTCGTGGTTCCAACGATCGGTTTCGACCTGCTTTATGCCTTCGTCATCGTCCGGCTCGGCCGCAGAGACCTCGTCTGGATCAACGTCACAGCAAATCCGACGGCAGAATGGGTTGCACGTCAAATGACGGAGGCCTTTCCCTGGGATGAGGCTCCGCACTACCTTATCCGCGATCGGGATCGGATCTATGGGAGCGTTGTCACACGCCGACTTCGCGCCATGGGCATCCGGGACAAGCCTACCGCGCCAGCCTCGCCTTGGCAGAATGGCTTTGCCGAACGGCTGATCGGATCGATCCGGCGCGAGTGCGTCGATCATATGATTGTCCTGGGCGAGGTGCATCTGCGTCGGATTCTGAAATCTTACGCCCATTACTACAACGGTGTCAGAACGCATCGGTCTTTGAACAAGGATGCACCAGTCTCTCGCTCGGTACAGCGCACCGGTGTCATTAGTTCACGCGCCATCCTGGGCGGACTTCATCACCACTATGGTCGGATTTAAGGTTTTCGGTACACACAGGTTGGCGCACGCGCCATCGTTCTTGCGGGCCATCTGCTCAATTCCCTCGTTCGGAATAGCGAAATTCGCCGTGAACGTTTGTTCTCCCGATACCAACACGATACCAACAAAAATGCCAACAAATCGGACGGCTGGGATCGGACGAGAACAAACGGTGACGAACACTGATGTACGCGGAAGTGCCTATTTTTCAAGGGTTTCCGAGCACTGCGCGGACGGTTGCGGACGCTTTGGAACGGGCTTGAACAGCCTAGTTGGTGCCCCTGGCCGGAATCGAACCAGCACTCCTTGCGGAACTCGATTTTGAGTCGAGCGCGTCTACCAATTCCGCCACAGGGGCCTTCGAACATCAGCCGGCAGGCGGACGTCGCGAAGCCGGCGGAATATAGCGGGCGCGCCCTGCCGGTCAACCCGCAGCTGTCGGCTTGACCCGACGCTGCAAATTGTGGTCGTCCGCGCGGCTTTGCCCCGGCTGCGCTCCTTGCCCCGGGGGCGCCGATGAACTGTTTCCACCGTGCCCCCGACATACCCCGCATCCGCCTCCCCAAGACACTCCAGTGTGATCGGGCCCGCCTCGACAGCACCCTGCGCGCGGGATAGGACGCTTCCACACAGGAGATGATCGTGACGTTTGACGCCACCGCAACCAGCTCGCATGTGCGCGAGCATGCCACCCCCGCGCTGACGGCGGCACTCGCCATCGCGGCCATTGCGGCGGCGACGCTGGCGGGCGCGTGGTTCTTTCAGCTGGTGCTGGATATCCGTCCCTGTCCGCTCTGCCTCGAGCAGCGCTACGCCTATTATCTGGCGATCCCGCTCGGCGCGCTGGTGGCGCTGGCGGCGGCCAGGGATGCTCCCCGGGGAGTGCTTGTTGCGGGGCTTGCGATACTCGCAGCCGCTGCGCTCGGCAATGCCTGGCTCGGCGCCTATCACGCCGGTGTCGAATGGCATTTTTGGCAGGGGCCGACCGATTGCACCGGCGAAATCGGAAACCTCGGCAGCGCCGGCAACCTGCTGGAGCGGCTCGACACCGTGAAGGTGATCCGCTGCGACGAGGTGCAGTGGCGCTTTCTCGGCCTGTCGCTGGCCGGTTACAACGTGCTGATCTCGCTGCTGATGGCCGCGATCGCCGCGTGGGGGATGCTCAGAACAGCCAGACGCTGAACCTCATGGTGAGGAGGCGCGATAGCGCCGTCTCGAACCATGAAGCCCGATGCCGCCCATCCTTCGAGACGCCGCGGAGCCTGTCATCGGGCGCGCATTCGCGCGACCCGTTGGCGGCTCCTCCAGCGATAACGGCGAAGCCGTTACGCAGGGATGAGGCCACGATCTAATCGTCGACATCCTCCTGCGGGCGCCCGAACAGATGCACGATGCCCGGCGTCGTGATGGTGACGAACACGAAGCGCGACAGGTGATGCGCGCCGACGAAGATCGGATCGATGTGCAGTGTCAGCGCCAGCGCCAGCATGGCGTCCATCGCGCCCGGCGCGAACGCGACAATGATGTCGGCGAACCGCACATGGGTGGTCAGCGCAATCACCGCGACGAAAACAGCGGAAATGGCGA
>Ga0137418_10004358_pt1 | contig 13003 bp, 11 predicted proteins | sample CZODoug3_1_2_16f_FD_122242 | JGI IMG/M metagenome (GOLD analysis project Ga0137418, IMG submission 122242) | Vadose zone soil fungal communities from Angelo Coast Range Reserve, California, USA - CZODoug3_1_2_16fungal (Hybrid Assembly) | ecosystem: Environmental > Terrestrial > Soil > Vadose...
TGGGGCAGGATCCCACGCCGCCGAAGCCCGCTGCGCCGCCTGCAGCGCAGGAATCCAAACCTGCCGGCAAACAGCAGTCCCAGGCTCCGATCCGAATCAGTGTTAAGACCGTGGTTGTGCCGGTCACCGTGAAAGACCGCAGCGGCAATTTGGTCCCGGACTTGAGGCGAGACGAGTTTCGCATCTTCGAAGACAACATCGAGCAGGAGATTACCCGGCTCTCCGTGGAAACCATGCCGCTCTCGCTGGTCATCCTGATTGACAATGATTTGAAGCGGAAAGACGAGCAGCAGGTCGAGCCAAGCCTGACTTCTATCGTCGGCGGTCTGAGCACCAGCGACGAAGCGTTTATCTGCCGCTTCGACCAGTTTTTTCACGAAGGAAAGGGTTTTACCAAAGACCAGGAAAATCTGCTCACCCAATTGAAGCGCACCGATCTTTCGTCCGAGCCATCCGTGGCTCCTCCCGGCGGTCCTTTCAACGGGCCGACCGTCAGTGGCGTCCCGGCGCCTGGTGCGCCGCCGAATCCGGCTGGTCTTCAGGCAATCAAGGGCCAGCCCACGAAAGCGCTCGATGATGCCATGTTCGAAGCGGCTGAACTCTTGAAGGATCGCGACAGCCGCAAGCGCCGCAAGGTGATCCTGCTGATTTCCGACGGACAGAATGGCGCGAAGTTCAACACCCACAGCTATGACGAGGCCAAGGCCGAACTGCTACGCCAGGAAATCAGCGTCTACAGCGTCGCAACCGGCAGTTCGTATTTCGAGCGCAAGTTCAACCGCCTGGTCAGCTACTCGCACGATACAGGCGGCGACATTTATTACGGGGCCAGGCAGAACGCGTTTTCGGAGTTTTATTCGCGCATTACGGAAGCGGCGCGCAACCAGTACACCTTGACGTACTCGCCGAGGGGCGAGCGCGCGGTGGACTATCACTCCATCGAGGTTCGCGTCCGGCGCGACGGCTTGACGATTCTGGCGCGGCAGGGCTATTACAGCGGCACCTTAACGGAACCTCCCCAATAAGCTTCGACTGGCACCCTACACAGGCTCTTTCCTCGTAATCGGGGCACTCGAACTGCCGCGCGGATTTTTTTGCGAACTCCCGCTCGGTTTTTTGCTTCTGAACACTGAAATTTCTTGACACCCACGGCGGGCACCCGTATACGAGTGACAGCGGGCACGATTGCGATTCATCCGCATCGCGTGCCCGGGCAACCATCGTTTGAATGACGGAAGGAGATCTGCATGGCAAAGAAAGCCAAGAAGGCCGACAAGAAAGCTCCCAAGAAGGCCAAGTAACCAGGGTCCGTTTTTAAACTTGTGATTGCACTGGCGCCGTGGACAACCGCGGCGTCTTTTTTGTCGTTGACGGGCCGCAAGAATCAGCAGACCACCCGCACTCACCAGAGTTGAACCGGCCGGCGCAGAAGTCCTCTCCTGCACAAAACTGATGGCAAACACTGGCAGCTTGCGGAACAAGTTCCGTTCTTTAGGAGGCCGGGGCTTCAGCCCCGGCGTAAAGCACCTGGATTGAATGGGCTTTAGCCCCTGAAGAAATGCATTTCTGGGTTTTTCCTCGGCCCGCCAGACTGCCTGCGAACGGGCCCACTCATCGCTCTTTCGAACTCTTTTTCATTTTGGGAAGACAACCATTCGAATCCCCAAAGCTAACTGCTTTCGCTCCAACACATCCGCGAATTCATTCGAAAGTTTAGTTAGTATTAAGTAACCTTCAAGTAATACTTTAAATGTCGGCGCGCCGACATTTTCGCCCCAACGCTGTCATCCAATCAGCTATCCACCGCCGAGGGATTCTTCGTGGGCAGGGCAAATGGGCTTGTAGGCGCAGCCGCGGCAGAAGAAGCCGGGCTTGGCGGGAAAATTTCCGGCGCGGATGTCGGCGGCGGTTTCCTGGACGGTGGCTTCCGCTTCGGCGATCTGCTTGGAGTCGCGCGACGTTTCCTGGCGTTGGTTGTTCTGCAGGTAATGAAAGACGAGGCGCGTCGGATTCCATTCGAAGATTTCTTTTGCGGCGAGGGCGTAGATGCTGAGTTGCAGATCTTTGCGGGCGTCGGCGTCCTTCCTAGGCTTGCCAGTTTTGTAGTCCACGATCTCCACATCTTTGCGGCCGAGCGAATTCACCTGGTCGATTCGCCCGGTGAGGATCACATTGTTTTCGAGCGGAAGCTCGAAAGGTTTTTCCTGTTCGAGGATGTCCGGCGGGTCCTGCAACATCGCCGCGTGGAAGACCTTCAGCTGTTCCAGGCCGTCTTTTTTGTATTCGGCTTCCTGATATTCGTCTTCGTAGCCCGCGCTGGTCCATTCCGTTTCGTAGATGCGCTGCACTTCGTCGAACGGCAGCTTCACGCCCTTTTTTACCTGTTCGAGGAAACGTTTGATCGTGGTGTGGATCACGCTTCCGAAGCTCAGCATCGCGCGCGGGCCTTCTTTCAGCGACCACAAATAGCTGAATGCGTACTGCTGCGGGCACTTCCTGTAATTTTCAACCGCGGAGGAGCTGAGCTTGAGCGGCTCGGGCGATGCCGGATGGAATTCCTCCGCCCACTTGGCAATTCGGGAAAAGATTTTCGGAGGCGCATCGCCGGCGGGGAAGAGTTCGCCACTCGACGTTTCCAATGGCTTCTCATCTTCAGGTTTCGGGGGCTTTGGTTTGGGAGCGATCTGCAGGACGTCACGGCGTTTGATGGAGGGATCCATCACGATGTCCTCGATGAAGACTGGGACTTTGTTCCGTTTCTCTCGCACCGTGGTCATCGTCAGGCGGTCTTCGGCCCGCGTCAGCGCGACGTAGAAGAGGCGGCGCTCTTCCTGAATGTGAAAATCGCCTTCGGGAAGCTCTTCTTTCATCAGGCGGTCGGGAAATTCAAACAATGGCGAACGGTTCCTGGCTGGAAAGGCGTTGGAGTTTACACGCAGCAGGAATACGTGTGGAAATTCGAGGCCTTTTGCGCCGTGCACGGTCATCAGTTGGACGGCGTCGCCGGGGGCGTCGTCCTCGAGGCTCAGGGTGCCGTTGGCCTGTTCGAAATAGTCCAGGTATTCGAGGAACTCCGGAAGGCTGCGCGTATCGCTTTTCGGCTCCCAGTCCTTCATAAACTGCGCGAGCTGGTTCACGTATTTACGGTCCTGCGCTGCGGCGCGCTGCGGCACTTCCAGCCACTCGATCAAGTCGCCGAGGAGTTCGCGGGCGGAACGGCGACGCATCGTTTTTCGTTGTTCCGTCAAAAATTCCAGAAGCGTCTTGAACGCCGCCGAGGAGGGGTCGAACGCAAGTTCGCCTTGTGGCGCTTGCAGCATGTCGTAGAGGGGGGTGCCACGCTTTTTGCGAGTGCGCTCAGTGAGGCGCACCAGATCTTCGGCGGTCAGATACCAGGCGGGCGCGGAGAGGACGCGGGCGCAGGCAATGTTGTCGAAGGGCTTGGCAATCAGACGCAGGTAGGCGAGCACGTCGCGCACCAGCGGATGCTCGAGAATCGAAAGGTTGCTGATGACGAACGGAATTTTGCGTTGCGAGAGCTGCTCCACCAGATGATCGCGATGCGCGTGCTGGCGGTAGAGGACGGCGAAATCTCTCCAGCGGCGGCCGGCTCTGTGAATGCGTTCGAGTTCGTCGGCCACCCAGGCCGCTTCGTCTTCGGGGGATTCCATTTCGACGATGCGGATTCTTTCGCCTTCGGATTTGTTGGCTTGCAGAACTTTTTTAGGAAATTCGGGGCTGACCTCGTTCATCCCGATGGCTTGCGTGGCCACGCGCAGGATATTCGGCGTGGAGCGATAGTTTTCCATCAGGGCCACGCGATACGGCGTTGAGTCTTCGCCTTCTTTCCAGCCGGCGAAACGCTGCAGGAAAAGTTTGAAGCTGCCGAAGGAGGCGCCGCGGAAACGGTAGATGGCCTGATCGTTGTCGCCGACCACAACGATGTTGCGGCGCTCGCCGGAGAGCAGGTGCAGGAGTTCGAGCTGCGCGATGTTGGTGTCCTGAAATTCGTCAACAAGGATGTGCTTGAAGCGTTCCTGCAATTGGCGGTGTTTGGCCGCATCGTTTTTGAGCAGCGTCACGGCTTCGGTGATGAGGCCGTTCAGCGCCACGGCGTGTTTTTCGCGCAGGATTTCTTCGCTGGCGCGGTAGGCGCGGGCGATTTCCTGCTGCAGAGCGACCAGCTCGGCGCGCTCCTTGAAGGTGTCCTCGTCGAGGGCGGACTTTTCCTCTTCGAGTTCCTTTGCAAGAAGATCAGCGAACTGCTGGTAGTCTTCACTGGACACAAGTTCATCCTGGCAGCGCGAAAAAAACTGGATGAAGTCGCTGAGGAACTGGCCCGGCTCCGCCAGGCGCCGGTATTTCTCCAGCTTGAGGCGCGCCAGATTCCGCCGCAATAAAATCCAGTGATCCACGTCCTCGAGCGGCACCAGCCCGGGATTCACTTCCTTCAGGATTTTTTCGCAAAAGGAATGGAAATTCGCGATGACTACGTCTTTGCCCCGTTCGCCGGTACCCTTGGCCACGCGAATTCTCAGTTCGGCGATGGCTTTTTTCGTGTACGTGAGCGCCAGAATGTTTTCGCCGAGCAGGGAATCGTCGGATTCAAGCAGGTGCCGGATGCGTTCGGTGATGACGCGCGTCTTGCCGGTGCCAGCGCCGGCGATGACCAGCAGCGGCCCGTCACCATGCGTGATGGCGCGGCGCTGCGCGTCGTTGAGGAGCAGGCCTGCGCTTTCCGGCTGCCCCATTTCAAAAAGAGTCTTGGCCATCGCTTCAGCAGGTTAACGCCTTTTGCGGCAAAGGGGAATCTGAGCTAGCCGAGCGATTCGAGTATTGCTTCCCGCGAAACGCTCTTGTGGTTCGCTATGAGTCTCAGAATTGCATTCAGCGTGCCAATTCTTAACGACTTGTGGGCGGGGATGGCTATCCGCTGGTGTCCACGTATCTCGGTTTGAAGAATGATGTGGCTACCTGTTTGATGGACTTCGCGGTAGTCCCAGCGACGGCAGAGATGGTCGGCAAGCTCACGTCCGCTGAGATCTCGAGGGGGTCTCATCCAATAGAAAGAACCTCGTCGCGAACCAGATGCAATCGAATGGATCGGGGCTTGGGGCCGTCAAAGAAGTACCCTTCGACTGCATCCTTGACATTGGCGCGAAGCTCTTCCCAGGTGTCGGCTTGGGTAACAATGTTTTCGGTGAGGCATTCAGCGACGTAGCCGCCATCTGCTTCTTGAATTACCTCAAACACGAGATCGCCAGCAGGAGTGGATTTCATTACGTCCTCAGACAGAAACATTAACATTTGAGTTGGCTGTGGGCAACGGTTGTCCTATCGCGACTAGTTGCTTGAATATTAGCGCTGAGATGCTTCGCCGGAGGCGACTCTGGTGTTGAACTCGCCGGACTTTTTGCGGGGGATGGTGACGGCGGTCCACTGGCCGGACTGGGCGGCGAAATGTTTTGCGAGGAAGATAATTTGGCCGACGTGGTAGGAGTAGTGAGCGATCTGGCGATTGATCGCCTGCATGACTGAATGAGGCTCGGTGCGAATGGTTATCGTGCGCGTTACATCCGCGTCGCTCAATGGCTCGAGCGCGTCGAATAGATACTTCCAACCGCTCTCCCAGAGTTCCATCAACTCCGCGCGAGTCTTCGGCGGCTCTTCGAATTCAGTGTCGCGGTTGCGGTCGGGTTTCTCGCCGTCGCTGGTCAGAAAATCTTTCCAGCGCGAGCGCATGTTGCCGGCCATATGTTTCACGATGATGGCGATACAATTGGATTCTTCGTCGAGCGCGGTGAACAGTCCTTCGTCGGGACATTGCACGAGCGCGCGCTCGACGAGTTTCTTGTAATAGCGAAACAGCTCGGTTGAGTCTTTTATATATGAAGTGGTTAGTTGGTGAGGCATGGAGATATTTTGTCCTTTGCGTTGGGCCTGTCAACCCCACGTCGCGCGTGTGAAGCGAAATATTTTGGCGGTACAGGCGTATTAAGTGAAGGAAGAGCGACGGAGCGAGGAAGTAAGGAGAGCACAGAAAGGCCTTGACTTTCGCTTTTTGTTTGCCTATGATTCTGCCGCCCCGATACTACCTTCCTCAAAGGAGACCACTATTATGACCATTGGACAATCCATGCTCAGCGAATTCGACCAGGAAATGGCCGGGACTCGCAAAACGCTTGAACGCCTACCCGACCAGCAATGGAATTGGAAGCCTCACGATAAATCCGGCACAGTCGGCTGGCTTGCCAGCCACCTTGCCACCATGCCCGGGTGGATCACGATGACTCTGCAGACGGATCAGTTGGATTACGCGCCGGTGGATGGGCCAGCTTACGTGCCGCCGAAATTGGAAAACCGCCAGCAATTGCTTGCCGAATTCGACAAAGGTGTTACGGAAGCCCGCAAGGCACTGGCGGGCGCGAGCGACCCCGACATTCTGAAGGACTGGACGCTGCTGGCTGGTGGGCAGACAATTTTCACCATGCCTCGCGTTGCTTGCCTTCGTGGAATGGTGTTGAACCACATGATTCATCACCGCGCGCAATTGACCGTTTATTACCGGCTGCTCGGCGTGCCCGTTCCCGGCCTCTATGGGCCGAGCGCCGACGAGACTCAGCCTGCCGCTGACGCGGCTGCAAATTAGTTTGGTTTTCTGAAGGCCGGGGCGAAGAGTCTTCGCTCCGGCCTGCCTCCCTCGGCTGACTTTCGCCCATCGCGGTATAATTGGGATTCTGTCATTCGGGAGGTGTTTCCATGGAAACCCCAGTCATTCTCTCCGCTGTTCGCACGCCAATCGGAAAATTTCAGGGTGGGCTTTCGAGTTTCAGTGCTCCGGAACTGGGCGGCAAGATTGTTGCCGAAGCCGTCCGGCGCGCCGGCCTCGAGGGCAAGCAGGTGGACGAGGCGGTCCTCGGCAACGTGGTGCAGGCTGGGCTTGGCCAGAATCCTGCCCGCCAGGCCGCACTGAAGGGTGGTTGCGATCCGCGCGTTGCGGCGATGACGATCAATAAGGTTTGCGGTTCGGGGCTGAAAGCCGTGGCGCTTGCCGCGCAGGCCGTGCAGCTTGGCGAAAGCGAGATAGTTGTTGCCGGCGGGATGGAGTCCATGTCCAACTGCCCGTATCTTTTGCCGCAGGCGCGAACCGGGTATCGCCTGGGCGACGGGAAGCTCGTTGACTCCATGATTTGGGACGGTTTGTGGGACGCCTACGAAGACTTTCACATGGGGAATACCGGTGAGCTGGTAGCCGAAAAATATAAAATCACGCGCGAAGAGCAGGACAAGTTTTCTTTCGAGAGCCACCAGAAAGCGATTCGCGCGCGGAAATCGTGCTTCTTTGAGGCGCAGATTCTGCCGATTGAAGTGCCGCAGAAAAAGGGCGAGCCCATTGTGATCAAGTATGACGAGTCGCCGCGCGAAGACTCGACGCTGGAAGCGCTCGCCAAGTTGAAACCGGCATTTAAGAAAGACGGCACGGTGACCGCGGGCAACGCGCCGGGGACGAACGATGGAGCGGCGGCGCTTGTGGTCACGAGCGAGCGCAATGCTTCGCGGCTTGGCAAACAGCCCATCGCGCGGATCGTGGCGCAAGCCGTCAGCGGCGTGGAACCCAAGTGGGTGATGATGGCACCGGTGGAGGCGGTGGAAAAATTGCTTGCGAAAACTGGTTGGGACCGCGAAAAAGACGTGGACCTGGTGGAATTAAACGAAGCGTTTGCCGTCGCCGCGATTGCCGTCACACGGCAACTCAAACTCAACCCTGAAAAAGTAAATGTGAACGGCGGCGCGGTGGCGCTCGGCCATCCCATCGGCGCATCTGGCGCGCGCATCCTGGTTACGCTGCTATACGAATTGCAGCGGCGCAACTTGAAGCGGGGCATCGCCGCCCTGTGCCTCGGCGGCGGCAATGCCGTTGCGCTTGCCGTTGAACGCTACTAATCGTGTTTAAAGAGAGAATCTACAAGTGTTGAAAGAGCGGAAAACGCGCTACGCCGTGGGCGCGGGTTTGGGGTGCGCGAGTTCGGTGGCGCAGTAGGGGCAGAACTTGTCGGTGTCGGAGACTTCGCGCTGGCACTGCGGGCAAGCGGGATGGAGATTGCACTTACAGTTGGGGCAGAAATTGAACCGCGCCGAGACAGTGGCCGCGCATTGAGGGCAAGCATAGGGCAACGGCTCGCGAACCAGCAGGTAGATGATCAAGCCGATAAAGAGATAGGCCGGAGAAAGGATCAGGACCAGCAGGGTCCACAGGCCCGCGTTCATGCCGCGTCGCTTGGCGTCGCGATAAACGTAGCCGAGCGTAAGAATGAAAACCGAGAAAAAGGTCGCCATGAGGGTGATGACCCCTGCAAGCCCCAGGCAGGAGAGAACAGGATCACCGCGCAGGGAATCGTCCGGGAAGATGGGATCGCTGGTATGCATGTTGTGGAGATTGACGCCAGTGCCGATGATCAGCGCCAGGATGTAAAGTCCCACACACGTCCACACGAGCCACTTGGGGAGAATGCGGAGTTCTTCGCGAAAGGTGGAGCGCTCGCGCTTCCGGCGGAAGCGAATCATGCGCAAACGTTGGTTCCAGGCATCCGACATACAGTGTTCCTCTCTTCGCGCAAACCGCGCAAAAACCGAAAACTAAATTCCCTTGGCTCCCGTGCTCAAAGCCCGCTGGTGGAGAACCGCTCCCACTGCGACGAGCGCCGGCACTGCCCACCAAAGGACAAATCCCATTTCGATAGCGAGCTTCGGCAGGCCAAAGTTGCTTCCGAGCCAGGCAAAACCGCGCCAAACGAGAGGGGCGCTGAAGACGCCGAGCAGCCAGCTTGCCGCCGTGACCACCCAGAGCCAGAAACTCCCGCTTGCGACGGTTGAAGTTTCCTGCGCGCGGAGTCGAACGCGGAGCTGTGTGCGCGCTGCAAGATCTTGCGGCACGCTTATCGGTATGGTTCGCAACGCGCGCAAAGCATTCTGCGTTGCGGCTGCTTCTTGTGCGCAGGCAGGGCATTCCGCCAAATGTTCGCGGAGCCAGGTTTCATCGGCCGGGCGCAAACCTTCCACGACGGATTCGGCCAGGAGGCGTTGCGCGCGGATATGCAAGTTGTCGTTCATGCGGCACCTTCCGTCATCGCGGTTTTCAGCGCGGCCAAGCCGCGGTAGAGGCGCGACTTGACGGTAGAAATCGGCGTTGCCATGACAGTGGCGATTTCCTCGAGGCCCAGTTCTTCGCTGAAGCGCAGCAGCAGGACTTCACGATAGTAGGCGGGGATTTTCAAGAGCGAAAGCTGCACGCTCTGTTCGTTTTCGCGACTCACCAGCATTTGCAGCACGGAGCTTGCGCGTTCGTCCGGTGGATCGTAGGGCGTGCCGCCGTCCGGGTCGCCCAAATCCTCCAGGCTGGAAATTTTTTTGCGGCGGGAGGCGTCGATCACCAGATTGCGCGCGATGGCGAATAGCCACGAGTCGAATTTGGATTTGCCGTTGTACTGGCTGCCGCGCTCCAGCACGCGAATCCATGTTTCCTGGAACAGATCTTCGGCCAGGGAGGGATTGCCCGTGAGAAAGAGAAGATAGCGATAGAGGCGCTGCTGGTATTGCTCGATCAACCGGTCCAGCAGGTCCGGGTCGCGCTGGCGCAATCCCATGGCTAGGGCTTGGGTGTCGTCGGTCATGAAGGCCGCGAACAGCAGCGGTGTTTGTGCAGCAGTCAGGGTAAAAGCCGGTGCGCTCATACTACCTTGTATACGAGCCGTGTGTACAAAAAGACGCATCCTGGCGCGGTCCTGCCGGTCGCTTTCTAACATTATTCTTTACATATAGATAGAGGCGAGAAATGGCCGTATACTTTTGGGGCTTTGATCCGTCTTATGTTCCAAGGATTGGCAAGCACTCTCCGCTCAATTTCCGAGAAAGGGAATCTCGCATGACCATTCGCCAGCTGGCGCTGCAACTGCGCATCATTTTGCCTGTATTTTCCACCTTGTTGTTCTCGGCGATCTCGTATGCCCAGGGACTCGACTATCCGCAGACGCGCAAAGACACGCAGGTCGACGACTATCACGGCACGAAAGTGGCGGATCCCTATCGCTGGCTGGAGGACGACAATTCGGCGGAGACCGCCAAGTGGGTGGAGGCGGAGAACAAGGTCACGTTCGCGTATCTCGACAAGATTCCATATCGCGCCCAAGTGAAGGCGCGCCTGGAGCAGTTGTTTAATTTCCCCAAATACACGCCGCCGTTCCGCAAGGGCGATTATCTTTTTTTCACGAAGAATGATGGGTTGCAAAACCAGAACGTAGTCTACGCGCAGAAGGGACTGGAAGGCGCGCCGGAAGTGCTGCTTGATCCCAACAAGCTTTCGGCGGACGGAACGTCGAGGCTGGGCGCGTTCAATGTTTCCGAGGATGGCCGCTACGCCGCGTATGGAATTTCCGTTGGCGGATCGGACTGGCAGGAAGGGCACGTGATCGAGATCGCGACGCGGAAAGTTTTGACGGATGACCTGAAATGGATCAAGTTCACGGGATTTGGCTGGGCGGGGAATGGATTTTTCTACAGCCGGTTCGACGCGCCGGAGCCGGGGCATGAACTTTCCTCGAAGAACGAGTTTCAGAAGGTGTACTTCCACGTTTTGGGCACGGAACAATCGGCTGACGAACTGATCTATGAGGACAAGCAAAACCCGCAGCGCTTCCAATCGGTGACTACGACCAACGACCAGCGTTTTGCCATTCTTTCGGTTTCCGACCGGGGCAAAGGGAAGCGCGGCAACGCACTGTATTTCCGCGACCTCTCAAAGAAAGAGAAGGCGTTTGCGCCGATCGTTACGGAAATCACCGACGACAACTTTGTGGTGGTAGACAATCTGGGCGAAAAATTCCTGATCGCCACGGATCAGAAGGCGCCCAAAGGGAAGCTGGTGCTTTACGATCCGGCCAACCCCAAAGCTCCGTGGAAGGAAATTATTCCGGAGAAGGCGGATTCCCTGGACAACGTGGAGTCGCTGGGCGGGAAACTTTTCGCGACTTATTTGAAGGATGTGGCCAGCCGCGTTTACGTCTACAGCTATTCGGGACAACTCGAGAATGAGATTGAGCTTCCCGGAGCGGGCGCGGCCACGGGATTTCGGGGCAATCGCGGCGACAAGGACGCGTTTTTCCTTTATACATCGTTCAACTATCCGCCGAGTGTGTTCCGCTATGATCTGGCGACCAGGAAAGCCAGCACCTACCGCACCCCCGAAGTTCACGGATTCCGGCCCGAGGACTACGAAACGAAACAAGTTTTCTATAACGGCAAGGACGGAACGCGGATTCCGATGTTCCTGGTTTATAAAAAGGGGTTGAAGCTGGATGGCGCGAATCCAACTTTGCTCTATGGCTATGGCGGATTCAACATCACCCTGGCGCCGGCGTTCAGCCCGCTGCGGCTGGCGCTGCTGGAGCAGGGATTTGTGTACGCCTCCGCGAATCTGCGCGGCGGCGGGGAATACGGCGAAACGTGGCACGACGCCGGAACGAAATTGAAGAAGCAGAATGTGTTCGACGATTTTATTGCCGCGGCGGACTGGCTGATCGCCAACAAATATACTTCGCGGGAGAAACTTGCCATCAATGGCGGGTCGAACGGCGGCTTGCTGGTAGGCGCTGTGATGAATCAGCGGCCGGAGTTGTTTCACGTTGCCGTGCCGCAAGTCGGCGTGATGGACATGCTGCGGTTCCAGAAATTCACGATTGGGTGGAACTGGGCGGCGGACTATGGCTCGAGCGACGATGCGGAGCAGTTCAAGGCCATTTACAAGTACTCGCCGCTGCATAACATCAAGGCTGGAGCGAAATATCCGGCGACGTTTATTACCACGTCCGACCATGACGACCGCGTGGTGCCGGCGCACTCGTTCAAGTACGCTGCGACACTGCAGGCGGAAGCGAATCCGGCGAACCCTGTGCTGATTCGGATTGAAACGAAGTCCGGGCACGCGGCAAGCAGCACCACGAAGGCCATCGAAATGACCGCCGATGTGTACTCGTTCCTTTTCTACAATCTTGGCGTTACGCCGAAATACTGAGGCGAGGACCGCCTTGCACGCATTTTTCCTGGGCTTGCGGTAGACTGCGGGACGCAATGTTTTGCCCGCAATGCAATGCCGAGTACCGCCCTGGCTTCACGCGCTGCGCCGATTGCGACGTGGACCTGGTGAATGAGCCGCCGCAGTATGCGCTGGCCGGCCAGCCGCCCGCCGATCCGGGTGACCCGAATGAAGACCCGTTTTGTTCCTTCTGGAAGGGAGAGGATGCGCGGGTGCATGCCGAACTTTGCGAAGTGCTGGAGGAAGCCGGAATCCCGCACAAGACGGTGTTCCGCCGCGACCATCTTTTTAATCTGAGCAACTTTCCCGGGTATCAGGTAGGCGTCCCGTTTTCATTGTTTGAGAAGGCTGAAAAGGCGGTGCAGGAAGCTTTCGGCACCGAAGACGCGGAGGAGCGCGAGACACTCAATACTCCGCGGCTGTTGCAAAGTTCGCAGGAGACGATTCGGAAACTTCCTGCAACGATGACTCCGGCACCGGAAGAGAACATTCCCGGGCCACCCACGGCGGGCGAGGAGGCGGATTGGTATCAGGAAGATGCGACCGCGAGTGTGTGGTCCACCGACGCGGGTGAGCCCAGCGATTTCCTGGTTGCCGCTCTTCACGAGAATGGGATCAACTGCCGCGTGGATCAGCAGGGAACCCGCGCCAAACTTTATGTCTTGCCGCACGACGCCGCGCGCGCCCGCGAAATCGTCCGCGAAGTGGTGGAAGGTGAGCCTCCGGAGTGAGCGGGTTAAGTGCCGGGAAGGGTCTACACTTTTCCCGCGGGACGATATAGATTAAGGCCTGCCCCTCCTCTGCCGCGGAGGCTTCCATGAAGCAAGCTGCGGTTGGTTTCCGGGTGCATTCTGGCTGGAGTGCGCTCGTGACGATCTCTCTCGAAAATGACGCGCCCGTTGTTCTGAGACGTGA